>Ga0079305_1001665_pt1 | contig 26513 bp, 16 predicted proteins | sample LMS_cellobiose_e_FD_79183 | JGI IMG/M metagenome (GOLD analysis project Ga0079305, IMG submission 79183) | Rumen-fistulated moose microbial communities from Alaska, USA - LMS_cellobiose_enrichment | ecosystem: Host-associated > Mammals > Digestive system > Stomach > Rumen fluid ... | reverse complement strand
AATTCTGTCAACTCGATAATATTCATGTCTTCCAAATCTGACGCGAGCTCCAGATCCGAATAATGGTCCCGTATCGCCGCGTATTCCATCGGTGTCACACTCAAAAGCGCCCGTTCCTCAAGGTTTTCCACCCGGATCTTTTTATGACACTCCCTTGACGGCGAATTCACCTGCCGATCAAAAAAATGGCCAAATTTCCATCTCCAGATTGTACGGGATTTGTGAACATAGTTCTTTTTATAGGTAAAACACCGTTGCATACGATTTTCTTTCTACTGAAATCCTTTTAAAAAAGATTCAATGATCCTGTTAGGTATTATTCTTCAATAATAATCAATAACCAAAAATATATCAATAATATATTAACCCTAAATTTAATATACAGAAAATATAATCTCATCAAAACCAAAAACATTCCATAATAATTCAGGCAGAAATCAACGGCGTTTTAAGTCATCTGTTCCATCCGGTATTAAATTTCCATATAAAACACAAAAAATTTCAAAATATTTTCTGCCTGACAATAATTTTATGCGATATTTCAACAACATTGATATACAAACATCTACACTGGTTCTTCCAGTCCGCCAACCGGAAAAACACAGGTTTTCGACAAGGTACCACACGGCTTCCCTGAAATTTATGTCAGAATCAGGAACTGGACAAAATCCAAAAGAGTGTTAAACTCAGAATGTTTTCCGTTTTGATTTATCATGCAAAAACATCAGGTCTCGATATTATATATGAACTCAACCGGATACATTATCAGTAATTTTCGTCAAAATTCAGGAGCCGGATCATTTTTCACCAGTATCGCCATTTGGGGAATCGGGGTCGGCTGTTACGCCGCGGCGCTGAATAATTATCTCGCGGATATTTATTCCATCACGGAATTTGAACGGGGAGTTATTGAGTTATTCCGGGAACTTCCCGGTTTTGCCCTGATTTTTATTCTGGCTCTGCTCCATCGGGTGAGTGACTGGAAAATACTGCGGCTCGGAACCGCCTGCTCCATGCTCGCGGCCATCGCCCTGCTGATTCCGGCTGATAAAATTTTTCTAACGTTTTTAATGACACTTTTCAGCACCGGGGAACATATCGTTATGCCGGTCCGGCAATCACTTTCCATGCAAGTCGCCAAACCGGGACACGAAGGAGCGTCGCTCGGTTTCATGACCTGTGTCATGAACGCCGGAACAATTATCGGCAGTTTGCTCGTCGCGGTGGTTTTCTGGTGTGGGCTCTGGTGTTTTCACTGCCGGAACAGTCAAATATTATATAACGTCCTCTGGATTCTGATCGCCGTTTTGCTGACGTGTAGCGTTCTTTCTACGTTTTCGCGCAAGGTTCCCAACCATCCCTCAGACCGTCCCCGGCTCTATTTTCATCGAAAATTTAATAAATTTTATATTCTGGAAATATTTTATGGAGCCAGAAAACAGATTTTTCTGACCTTCGCTCCTTACGTTTTGATCATCGTTTATGGGCTGACAACGCCACAGGTTGCCCTGCTCATGGGAATCAGCGCCCTGATCAACATGTTCGGAGGTCCCCTGGTCGGCCGGATTACCGACAAACTGGGTTACCGGACTATTATGATATGGGACACGCTTATCCTGTTCTGGGTCTGTCTCGCTTATGGTTTCGCGGACAATATTTTCCCCCGGTATATTGCCCTTATCGTTGTTTCCTTGAATTATCTGCTCGACGGTTTGATCAGTACCGCGTCGCTGGCAACCAATATTTATGTCCGGCAGATCGCTTCCGACGCCAACGAACTGACAAGCACACTTTCAACCGGCATTTCCGTCAATCATCTGATTTCCATACTGATCGCCCCGACCGGCGGTTTTATCTGGACAATGTTTGGCGTCGGCTGGCTGTTCGTCTTCGCGTCCATCATGGCCCTTCTGAATACCGCCTTCGCCTGGACGCTTCCTCATCCGACGGTTAAACGGTCCCCAACTGCCCGGTAATCACCGGATAACGGCTGAGCTGGAACGTCGTTTTCCGGTTCTTATTATCCCGGGCGGAAATTGTGTCAGAATTTACCGTCCTAAGTTTTTTTACTTTCTAAACTAAGGTTTTTGAGCAACGATAACAGCGCGCATGTCATCGGCGGGAACAACGAGAGCCGGATTTTTGAATCCTGCCTCCTCAAGAAGCCGGAAAACCTCCCCCTGTGTATAAACCTTTCCCTGCTCCGTGTTACAAAGCATATTAACCGCAAAGAAAACCGCGGCAGGTGGACCGGTTCGTTCCTGATTGATATAAACGTCCCGAATCGCGATTTTTCCGCCGGATACCAAGGCACGAAATGACTTTTCAAACATGGTCCGGGTCGCGTCGTCGTCCTGCTGATGAATAATGGCGCTGATCCAGACAAAATCAAAACCGGTCGGAAATTCATCCCGGTAGAAATCCCCTTCACAAAGCTGAATCCGGGATTCATAGGGGGAACCTTTCAACATTTTTTCCGCCTCATGAATGGCGATTGGCAAATCGAAAACGGTGGCACGGGCGTTCGGGATTCGATCCAGAAACACTTTGGCATAGGTTCCGGATGCTCCTCCCAAATCGAGCATATGCCGAAAAGTCAAAAGTCCCGCTTTATCCATTTCATCCGCCAACGGGCCGGCAATCCGGCTTGCTATCGAGTTCATACCAAGAATAAACGACTGATTGTCCGCAAGAGCGCCCAGTAAACTGGTGTGTCTTGGAGCCGGAACCCCCGATTTAACCGTCCAGGCAAGCTGGCCCCATTGCCGCTGGCAGAAAATTGAATGGCGTATCATGGGAACCATCGTTTTTTCATGCCGGGAATCAAGGTATTCCCGATACTCTTCCGCAACGGCGTATTCCTGACCGGTTTTTCGCAAAAGGCCGGAAACCGTCAACGCATCCAATAAAACAGCAAGCGCCCGAACATTGAGCCGCTGTTCCTGAGCCAGCATTTCAACGGAAACCGGCTTGTCCTGCCTGATGATCGCAGTAAACAGGTCAAGTTCACAAGCCGCCGCCAAAATCGATGCCTGTCGGTATCCGTCCGTCATTCCCATCAAATGGTTTAATGGTGTTTCCCCCATCTTGTTTTCCTTTCAAATTCATTCCGCTCCACGCGATAATCATCTCTCTGAAAATATTTCTGAAAAATATATTATCACCGATTATAATAAAAAACTGCTCTGAAATAAACAAAGCCGGTCCTCTGACGTATTATGATTCGGCAAAAATTCCGGAAATTTCACTCATTAAAAAATACTTTTGTCTGCCGGAATAAACAAAGTGCCAAAAAATTTTGGGGAATTAAAAAAATAAGTGGAAAAGAAAAAATGTTTGCGGTATAATCCATTCATAAAAAAAAACTAAAAACAACAGGATAGTGCGAAAATAGTCAAAAGAACAATAAAATTAAATAAAAAAACACTGCTTTTGCGTTCTGTTTCACGTCAGGAAGTTCGCTTCTTCAAAATTCCCTCAACCAATGGAAAGTATTTTGATGATCAAACATAATTATTTACTCAGTCTTTCAGTTGTTCTAATGAGTTTAATTTCCGGCGCCGCCGTTTATTGTCAGTCGGTTGAGCCGGATCAGATCCCGGCCTTTCCGCCCGGAATCGCGTCTGAGGATATGGTCAGCCGCGCGACACCGGATCAGCGGGTTCGTCAGTATCTGCTTCCCAAACGGATTCTCTGGCAAACAGAACAGGGAATCAAAAATGCGGATCTCCTTTTGCAACCGGTTCTGGGCCAAACTTCGACTTCGGATATGGACGGAGGCGTTTTTATGGAACGTTCCGGAGAAGAACCGGTCGGAATACTGCTTGATTTTGGCGCGGAATTTCATGGCGGAATTCGTCTGGAAGCGAGAAACCTGACTCCTGGCAAAAACAGCGTCGGCAGAACGGTTCGTGTCCGGGTCCGTTTTGGAGAATCGGCGGATGAGGCGATGGCGGAAATTGAAGAAAAAGGAGCCGTCAGCGAACACTCTGTCCGCGACATGATTGTCAACATCCCCTGGCTTGGCGAAATAGAATTCGGGGAATCGGCGTTTCGGTTTGTCCGTATTGACCTGGTCGACCCGGGCACAAGCATTCATCTGGATTCCATTCGCGCGGTTGTTGTCTATCGTGATCTCCCGTGGCTCGGTTCATTCAAATCGTCCGATGAACACCTGAACGCCATCTGGACGGCAGCGGCTCATACTTTGCATATGACTATGCAGGGATATGTTTTTGAAGGAGCCAAACGGGATCGACTGGTATGGTATGGCGACATCAACCCACAGGCAATGTCTGCGCTTCGCGTCTTCGGCGATACCAAGGTTCTTCGTGACACGCTTGGTTATTATGCCCGTGAAACCTGGCCGCTTCCGAAATGGATGAACACCATGCCCAATTATTCTCTCTGGTGGCTTATTTCCATCAGTGATTTTTACCGGCACACCGCCAATCTCGCATTCCTTCAGGAACAGCATGAATACATGAAGGGGCTTGTCGATCAGTTAATTCCCTATATTGGCGAAGACGGTCGGGCCGGTTTCCCGAATCCGTTCCTCGACTGGCCGACGAACGGCAACCGTCCGGCATTGGACGCGGGAACTCACGCAATGTTTGCGATTGCGTTTGAGCGAATCATTGAAATGGCGCAGGCGCTAAAAGATTCCGAACTGGAAAAAACCGCGACCGTATATCTGAAGAAGATCCGTTCTTTCAAACCGGAAAATGTTGACAATAAACAGGCGGCTTCCCTTCTGGCAATCGCCGGTCTTGAAAATGAAAAGACCCCGAATATTCCGGTCGTTGTAAAAAACGGAGGCGAAAACTTCTCGACGTTTTACGGTTATTACATGCTGGAAGCGCTCGCCATTGGCAATCAGAAACAGGTCGCTCTTGACGTTATCCGTGAATACTGGGGAGCCATGATTGATGTTGGCGCCACAACCTTCTGGGAGGATTTCGACCTGAAATGGCTCGAAGGTTCCGGACGAATTGACGAACTGACCCCGAAAGGAATGAAGAGTCTGCATGGGGATCATGGCGCCTATTGCTATGTTGGTTTCCGTCATTCTCTCTGTCACGGCTGGGCTTCCGGACCGGCGGCCTGGATGAGTGAATACCTGCTCGGCGCGCAACCGACTTCGCCCGGTTTCAAGACGATGGAAATCACTCCTTTCCTGGGCGACCTCGACTGGGTTGAAGGCGATGTCCCGACCCCCTGGGGATCGGTTCACATCCGTCATGAAAAGAAAGCGGACGGAACAATTGACACAACGGTCAACGCTCCGGACGAAGTTCAATGGACAATTAAAAAGTAAGACGGGATTCATTGATGTTTCTCTGCATTGAGGGCGGCGACGGGACAGGCAAAAGCACACAGGTCGTCGCGTTAAAAAACTGGTTGACGGAACAGAAGATAGAGGTCGTTACCTGCCGCGATCCAGGTACAACCCCGCTGGGCGAATCCGTTCGGGATATTTTACTGCATCGGAACGATCTCAGTATCAGTCCGGAAAGTGAAATGCTCCTTTTTATGGCGGCAAGAGCACAGATGATGAATGATATTATCCGTCCCGCTCTTGAAGCGGGAAAATGGGTACTGGTTGATCGATTTCTTCTGTCAACCGTCGTTTATCAGGGATACGCCGCCAATCGTCCGGTTAAACCAATCTGGACAATCGGCAAAATCGCGACCCGGAATACCCTTCCCGATTTAACCTTTGTCCTTGATCTGCCTCATCAGATCGCGTTTGAACGAATTCACCGAACCCCGGATCGCATGGAAACCAAGGGATTGGAGTATCGTGCCCGGGTTTGTGAAGGGTTCCGGCGGGCGGTTCAGGAAACACAGGCTTACACATCGGGAACGTATTTCCTTATTGACGCTCAGGGTCATCAGGACGAAGTATTCAAAAAAATTGTCACTCTCCTGGAACAATCCCCTGATTTTCAGTGTCGCTGAAAATTTTGTACCCTGGTCGTTTCCTGATTTTATTGAATTTTAAAGATTTTATTGAAATTTAAAAATCAGGAAACGGTGACGCGACAGAAATGCGATACGATAAGAAAACCTCGTTCATTGCCGGTCGGAACATAAAATATTCATGACAACGAACAATGAACCGATCCGCAACACAGAAAGCAGCGGAACAAAAGTATTGAAGACGGCTCCATCCTCCCCGGATTAAACATTTTATTCCTTGTTATATTCATGTCTGAAATGAAAAAGCCACTACCTGATCATCCGTTATTTTTTTTGTCAGCGGGCGAGCCAAGCGGCGATATTCATGCGGCACGACTGATTGAAGAACTGAAAAAACGTTTTCCAAACGCCGGGTTCGCAGGTTTCGGAGGACCGGAAATGGAAAAGGCCGGGTGCCGTCTTCTGTTTTGCCTGACCGGGCTTGCCGTAATGTGGATCGGTCAGGTCATCGGTAATATTTTTCGTTTTATGAAACTCATCCGGCAAACAGACCGTTTTTTCCGTGAACAACGTCCTGATATGGTCATTCTGGTTGATTATCCCGGCTTTAACTGGAAGATTGCCGCGAAAGCAAAAAAATATGGAATTCCGGTTTGCTATTTTATGCCGCCGCAAATCTGGGGCTGGGCTCAATGGCGGGTCAAAAAGATGAAACGACTCGTCGATCATGTTCTCTGCTGTCTTCCCTTTGAAAAAAAATGGTTTCAGGAACATCATTGTGACGTTTGCCTGATCGGACATCCTTTCCTTGCGGAAATCCGAAACCGGAAACCGGAAACCGATTTTCTCACGGAATTGCAAAACCGGGTAAAAGCTCAGAGGAAAAACACCGTTCTGACAATTCTTCCCGGATCAAGAAATCAGGAAGTCACCATGAACATTTCCGACATGCTCCAGGCGGTTCAGCAAATTACGCGACAGGTTCCGGACGTCTATCCGGTCATCGCGGCTTTCAAAGAAGTTCATGCTGAGTGGATACGGCGGCAATTAACCGAAAATTCTCTCGACATTCCAGTTTATGTTGGACGTACTCCGGAGTTGATTCATGCGGCGACCTGCTGTTTTTCCGTTTCCGGATCCGTTTCCATGGAGCTGCTCGCATCACTGAAACCAACGGTCATTTATTACCGGCTCGGTAAAATAGCCTGGTTCGTCATGCCGGTTTTCAAACGGGTGCGCTACATCACGCTCGTCAATTTGATTGCCGTCGACCGTCTGGAAAACGAATCCGCGTTCTTTCCGGAATCACAATGGATTGTTCCCCGTGTTCCGTCATTCCACGATCAGAAGCTGATGGCGTTTCCGGAATTCATGTCCTGCAAAAATCAGTCGTCAGAAGCCGCTTCCATCCTTGTTGACTGGCTCCGTAACAGCCAAAAACGAAATCAACGGATTGAGCTCTTGACGGAAATCCTTCAGGAAACCGACTTTACACCCAATCCGATTCAAAATGCCGCGGAATATATTGAGCAGACTTTTCTGCAATGAAGAAAATTCACCCGGTTATTCATTCTCCCAACAGGGGGTTACGTATCCCCCCTGTGATTTATCCGATTTTGATCATCGCTGCTGCCGAAAACATAAAAAACTCAAAACAGCCAGACCGGCGGAGCAAACAGAAAACACAATATCCATCATCGTATTGGCTTTTCCAAACGGAATCCCTGCCAACATATCGAGTAAAAAAACAATAAAAAGAAGAGCTGTAATCGATAATGACGCAATACACAGTGCTTTTGGCATAATATCCTCTTGATTCAAATCGTCAAAACAGGTATCGTTCACTGAGAAAAGCTATTCCACAAAAATTTTTTGAGAGCGCTCAGTGACTATATTTTATTATATTATGGATTTTTACTATATATTTTAGTATAAACTATTCCGTCAGGAAATCCAAGACGGAAGATAAAAATTTTACCTTTCCCCCGATTTTTCCTTCCGGAAACACTATCAGAATTTTAAGCTTAATGAAAGGATATATTCGCCCATGTATTTCTTTAAATTTTTGACTCAAATTTCCTTAAAAACACTCCTGGTTTTATCAAATTTTGTTAATCCGGAGAAAATAGAGGGACATTGCCGTTTTCAATCACTGTTTCCCATCATTCAAAACAGGATTTTTTGTGTTGTCAGCCTGTTGGGAATTTTATGTTTATTCTGGCCGGGTCTCAATACAAATTCCGTTCAGGCGGAAGAAAACCGCTCGCTTCTGGGCTCCATTTCCCAAAGAATTTTCAAGAATCAACAACCGAAGGAGGAAGAACCGGTTCCACCGGTCGAGGTGGCTCCTTTGAAATCGGTATTGCCTGCCGATACCCTGCTGCTCATTCAGGTTCCTTCAATGAAACATTTGAACGAACGGGGAAAATATCTCCTCTCACAATGGGGAGTGGGAAGTCTTGGTCCGCTGGACTGGTTAAAACTTCTTCCCTTTGGTCAATCATTTCCTTATCTGAATCAGAACAAATCAGCCGCCTTTATTTATTGCCCTGGCAAAGATGGATTGGCTCCTTTTCTGATTCTGCCTGTAAAAAATTATAAAGGTTTCGTTACCGCGCTCGGAGGAGATGTTTCTCAAATGACGGTCCAGCCAGAGGAAGGAAAGTGCGCCGACTTAAAAAGTCCGCCGGATTACTGCTCTGTTTTCTTCAAAGGTTATGCCGTTTTAACTCCGAAACAGAATCAGAATTTATTAAAAACCCTGTTTGTTTCTTCAGGAAAATTTCAGGGAAATGTATTGCATCCGGCATCGGGAATATCCAGGACCGACATCCGGGTTGAAGTTTTCAGCAAGGGAATCCCGCAATTCGCGGCGCTTTTTGAGACTCTGATTCATGATCTGACCCCGGTTTGGACAGAATACAGTAAAAGCAATTCCATTTCGGAAGTTGATTTGCCTCCGGAAACACAGAAAAAAATCATCTCCTTCATTGAAAATACTGTCCGGCGTGTTGAAAACAATCTTCAGGCGTTCCGGCTGGACTTATTTATTGGCGAAAATGAGGTTCTGACATCATTATCCTTCATCCCACGTGCCGGTTCCGAATGGATGACACAAATATTTGAACATCAGAAACCGGAAATTCCTATCACCTTAAACAGGGACCATTTCTTCCATGTTCTGCCGGAAACGGAAACCCCACTCTCCGGAAAACTGAACTTTACCAGACAAATAGCCTCTCAACTTCCCCCTCCGTACGATCGGATACGGTATATTGAATATTCGTTGTCACTTCCGGCACAAAATCAGTTACTGGCGGAATCCTGGAATTTTCTGCTCGAAGTCGATGACTCCCAGGAATTTGTCCGGGAACTGATTATCCCTAAAGCTCAGGAAATCGGGAGTTACGTTGGCGCAAAGGGGGCAGGTGAAATCGGGGCTCAGATTCTCGGCAATATGGCGTTGCGTCGTCAGACCCGTCAACAGGGGCGAAACAGAGCCCCGCGCCGCCCCGCGGATCCTGAAGCGGCGGCAGCGTTCGGTCAGGAAATCGGCTCTCTGCTGGGCGCGGAAATCGGAAAATCCGCCGGTGAAAAGGAAGGAATGAAGACCTATGATTTTGAGGGATTCCCCCTTTACGTTTCCGATCTTGCCTTTTATACTCAACAAAAGGCCATCATTGATGCCGATCGTCAGGGACGAATCCCGGAACGTCGGCCCGCTCTTGACGGAAGCGCCACATTGCGAATGGGACTCGGTTCCATGATTGCCGACTTGGACAGCGGAAATCTGGAACAGCGGTTCCGTGCCACCTTTATGCAGTATGCGGCCCAGGATGCCCGGTACGCCGAATCGGTTCCATTGTTCGCAAAAAACAACTTCATTTTGATTCTTGACAAAAAACACCTGTTGATCGTGCCCGGAAATCAGAATCTGTTGAAAGTCGCCAAGGATAACTGGCTGTCCATTTACGCTAATGAATCAATACGAAACCAGTTGCCGGGAATCGGTTCTTTTTCGCCTGTTCGCGAAAATTCCTGGAAAGCCAACTGGCAGGCCCTTTGTCAAAATGTGCCGAACATTGAATCACACGCCATTCAGGGAGCAACCCGGATTGACCCGGTCAATGTATTGAATCTGTTCGGTTATCTGAGACAGAATTACCTCCGAAATCTGCCGCCGCCGATTCTGAAGAATCTGCCTGACGACACACCCCAGATTCTCTCCATAACGACAGTCAATAATGACAACCCCTATCATTTCAGCGTTGTTCCTCACAAACTGATGACAAATATTATTCAGGAATACCTTCATCAGAAGACGGCCGTAAAACAAACCGGCTCAGGCAATAACAAACCGTTGGGAATACCTCAAAAACATTTCTAACAGTTGTTTGCCATCCCTGTTGATCCGGGACGGTAAAACTTATTTCAACAAAATCATTTCTGATAATCCTTCCTCGATTCCATGTCATGGATCGGAAAGGTTATCAATCGGAAAGAAAAAAATGCCTCCCAAAAAAACATCAACCAAAACCGTAAAATCACAACCGGCATCGTTGTTATCGGAAAGTGCCATTTTATTTGACCGGCTCCCCCCGTCAAGTCGGGAAGCGGAAAACGGGGTGATCGGCGCCATCCTGCTCAATCCCAAGCTCTGTGATGAGCTGGTACTCATGCTCCGTCCTGATGACTTCTTTTACGACGCCAACCGCAAGATTTACCGGCATCTGCTCAGTATGTGCAATGAAGTGGCAGGTATCGACCTGACACTTCTTGTCGAGCGGTTACGTCAGGCAGGAGAACTGGAGGAAATCGGAGGAGAAGCGTATCTTGGCGAGCTGATGAGTTCTGTCCAGGTCACCGCTCACGCCGTTCATTACGCCAAAATCGTTCAGAATCAGGCGGTACGCCGCGAGTTAATCAACACCAGTTCGGAAATTCTGCGGAACGCTTATGAGCCCGGGATCGCTCCCCGTGAACTGGTCAGTCAGGCGGAAGAAAAGATTTTCGCTATCAATGACTCCCGGAATAACAGTCAGGTTCATAATATGAATGAAGTGATGAAAGACGTTTTCCAGTTAATCGACGCCCGGACCAGCGGTGATCTTAACGGTGTCCGAACCGGATTTTACGAACTGGACAAACTGCTGGGGGGGCTGCATGGTTCTGAGCTGATTATTCTGGCAGCCCGGCCAAGCATGGGAAAAACGGCCCTTGCAACCAATATCGCTGATTATGTCGCCGTCGAGCAGCAGCAGCCGGTTCTGTTCTTCAGCCTCGAAATGGCAAAAGTGGAACTCGCTCTCCGTATGATTTGTGCCCGGGGAAAAATCAAGGGGGAACAGTTACGGGGAAATTATATGAACGAAAAACTGACGAACATCTTTACCCGGGTAACATCCAAACTGAGCAGCGTCCCGATTTATATCGACGACTCCCCCAGCCGAACGGTCACGGAAATCGGGGCGGTCGCACGTCGAATCAAGCGTCAGGAAGGGCTGGGGTTGATCATCATTGATTACCTTGGTTTGATCGAACCGGATAACCCGCTTGATCCCCGTCAGGAACAGGTTGCCAAAATAGCCCGACGACTTAAAGGACTTGCCCGGGAACTGGATACTCCTGTTTTGTGTCTCGCCCAGCTGAATCGAATGGCTGAAGCAACAAAGGACAACAAGCCCCGCCTCAGTCATTTAAGGGAATCAGGAGCTATCGAACAGGATGCCGATGTCGTTATGTTTGTCCATCGGGAGGAATATTATCTTTCGCGTGAAAAAGCGGAAGAAAAGGGGCTGCTTGGTGTCGCGGAAGTAATCGTCGCCAAACAGCGAAACGGACCTATCGGAACGGTCAGACTTGCCTGGCTTGGTCAGTATACCTTATTTGCCAATTACGCAACCAATGACGAACAGGAATCCTATCAGGAATTTCAGAATGACTTTCCTGACGGTTCCGATTCGTTCTATAACGAAGGTTTTTAGTGATTCAGCCACAGTGTTCCCGACATTTTTAACGAACTGAAATCAAGACTGTCGGGAAATTAAACAATGAGGGCCTCTCACAAAAACAAGATGGAACCGGCGAAACAGGCCGTGATCAAAAAACAGAACGGTAACTCCAAAAACGTGACGGCAGATATGGCGGTAACGTCAGTACCTCCCTTAAACGGGAACACAAAAGACGGTGTTCCCTCCGCTTTTTCTTTTTGTGTCGTCATACCTTGATAAAGTGTCATACTTTAAAACAAGGTCCACTCACCTGCCATCGAATTCCTTAACATTAAAACGAATGCCAACGTTGGAATGTTGATTGGGGCCCGGCTCATTTTTAATATAAGTAATGGCGAAAATATCACCGTTCGGAAGAAGGCTTAACGCAGGATAGCCGCAATCCGGAACATAATCCGCGTATGAATGCAATAATTTAATCCGGAAATCCCCGGGTTTTCGGTTCCGGATATCCTCATAGGTTCCAACCCAGCCGATAAAATGACCATGAGTCACGCTGTCCGGGGCCATATCACGCATCGCGATGAAAATCCGACCGTCCGGGAGATAAAGGGCCACATGCCGATCCCCGGTAATTTCCCAGGCGGTTTTTTCCGGAACCGACCAGGTTTTGCCGCCATCGGAACTGAACGTCATGTAACTCCGACCCGTGCGCGCGTTTTCCCGCATAAGACAACAGATTTCCTTATTGTCCGGCGACCAGATTGCGCAAGGTTCACAAAAATTCAATCCGGGTACATCCGCAACCACTTCCGGATCACTCCAGGTAAAACCGGCATCCTCCGTTTTCATCATCAAAACACGAAGTCGAAAATTTTTGCGCAACGGCTCCCGGTCCTGAACAATTCCGTCATCGGAAATCTGGTGATGATAAAAACCAATATATTTTCCATCCTGAACGCCAGGGTTTTCGGGAATTACGGAATTAAAACTCAGAACACAGGGAATGTCAAGCGCCGGTTGAATTTCCCAGCTTTTTCCCTGATCACGACTGACCATACGCGGCATTCGCGGCTGTGCCCCGAATACCCAGATAAAATCTTCACCCTGCCGGTTGACCAGACGGTACATACAGGGGACCTCAAAAAACGTCGCCGCATACTCTTCCGGCAGCTGATCGTCGATTCGTGTCCAGCTTTTTCCTTCGTCCGTACTTTTAGCCATGGGACCGTTTTTGCCACCGTGACCGATCGTCCAGGCAGCGTAAATCGTTTTACCGTCCGGTAAAAGAACCGACGCCGGATGTCCCTGATAAACTTCCGGCGTTCCCTGAGCAATGACAACCTGTCGGGAACGATCTCCGGAAATGTCAAACGTCGGAATCGGAGTCTGCCCGATCCGTTTCATCTCCTGATTTTCCGCGCCGACTGTCACCGCCCCCCAAACCAACAAAACCAAAAATGAAACAACATATTTGAAATAAACACTCTTCATGAACCAACATCTCCTTTTCGGTATCATTTCACATGAAGTCAGGCAGCCGGTTTTTCCATATCGGAACAGCATTAAATAACATCTGTTTCACTTCATATGTTTTAACGGTGATATAAAAATATTGCAAGGGAACATAAAATTTCCGGTCTCTTTGATTCACAAAGGAAACCGGAGACGGTTAAGAATAACACAACTATATTATAAAATCAAGTTTTTAAAGCCGCCGGAAATTGTTTTTTATTGAATCCGTTTTATAATTTATTTAATAAATTAACGGTTAGCCAACTAACAGATCCGAGCATTTAACAGGTATTTTACAAAGCAGCAGGCCCCTGATTTCGTTTGAATTATCCGTCCCGCTGTTTTCTGAAATAAATTGCTTTTCCAGAATAAACGGCAACAGGCGGAACATTGAATTTTGATCAGATAAAATTCATTTATGGAGAATGTCATGAATTTTTCAGTTAAAATCAGTACGTTTTTGATATTGCTTTTGACCGTAATAACAGGAACAATCGTCAGGGCGGAAAACAGCGGGCTCCTTTCCGCTGAAGCCCTTGGAACAGCATTGCTCGATGGGACGGAAATTCTGTCTTTCGATTCGGATCCTAATCTTAAAAATGGCTGGATGGAACTTCCCTTTGACACTCACCCGGAAGACGTTCGGGCCTGTTTTGACACTTCAGTCAATCTCGACATGTCAAATCAGGAAACCGTTGTCCTCGGCCTGACAACCGATAATCCCAAAGCAGTTGGAAGTCTGACACTTTATTTCCATGCCGGAAACGGTTGGTACTCAATCGCCGGCCAGACCTCTTCGACACTCGTCAAAAATCAACCGGTCCAGTTTACCTTCAATACATCAAACGCCCGACAGGAAGGTAATCCGGACGGGCTCGATAAAATCGACGCTGTTCGAATAGCCGTCTGGAGGGGGGCGTCAGAAAACGGTCGTCTGCATCTGGATTACCTGAAAGTTGTTGAAAACGGACTGATCGCGGTAATCGCCGATCCCGACAAACGGCAAAAAGACGCTGCGCTCGGCTCTCAACTGGTTAAGACTTTCGCGTCTCTTGGTATCTCCCTGACCACGGTAACCGCTTCTTCTCTCTCTTCGGAAAAACTTCGGCAGGCCAAAATTGTTGTCATTCCGGTTAACGCCAATCTCAATGATACGCAAGTGGATATACTCTGCAACTATGTGAAGAACGGCGGCTTTCTTATTCTGTTTTACTCGCAACCGGAAAAATTGATGAACGTCCTCGGATTTAAAACCGATAAATATTACAAACCCGGTCCTGACGATTCCCCGCTTGCTGAAATCAGGTTTGATAAAAAGTACGTTTCTCAATACGGGAAAACATTCCCGAAAATAATTCGACAACAGTCCCACAACATCATAACGGCACAGCCGCTTCCCGATGACCAGCTTTCCGAATTGCTGCAAAGTCCGAATGACCGTCCCCGGATCGTTGCCCATTGGTTCGATAAAGACGGAAAAGAAACTCCATATCCTGCCATTCTCGCTTCGGGCCGGGGGATTTACTGGTCTCATATTTTAATGAATGATTTTCCCGACGAGAAAGCCCAATATCTGAGGTCACTGTTCGGCACACTTGATCCATGGGCCTTGATACAGACGGCCAGAAAACATTGGGGGGAGCTTATCGATCTCGGTTTTGATCCGACAAATAATTCGTTGGACATTACGTCTTTTCGTATTCAGTCCCTGCCTGAAATTTTAATGTTATTAAAACAAAAGGACTGGAGTTCCGATGAAGTCAAAGCGGCTCTTTTTGATCCGGAAATGTCCTTTAACAAACGGCTTCAATTCATCGATGAAGAAATTTCGCTCATTGCACAGCGAACAAAGGATTACTGTAAAAAATTCCCGTCCAAAAAAATTGAGGGACGCTTCTGGTGGCAACATTCCGGTTTGGGAGCCTATCCAGGAAACTGGGATCAAACCATGAAAGAACTTTCTGAATCCGGATTCAACGGTGTTATTCCCAATATGCTCTGGGGAGGCTCTGCCATGTATGAAAGCGACATTCTCCCACGGGATCCTCAGGTCGAGAAATACGGCGATCAGGTTGCCCAGGCTGTTGCCGCCGGGAAAAAATACGGCGTTGAAGTTCACATCTGGAAAGTCAATTGGAATTGCGGCCGAACCCCTCAATCGTTTATCGATGAAATGACCGCCGCCGGACGAATGCAAAAATCGTTCAGTGGTGAAACAAAACCCTGGCTTTGTCCTTCCGATCCCCGTAACCGTCAGCTGGAAGCGGATGCCATGCTGGAAGTCGCAACGAAATACGATGTTGACGGTATCCATTTCGATTACATTCGTTACGACGGTCCTGAATTCTGTTATTGCGACAGATGTAGAGAATTGTTCGCAAAATTTTATAAAGAGACAACGGACCAGGAACTTGAAAACTGGCCGGAATCAACACAAAATGACGAAAAGGTTAAAACACTCTGGAAACAATGGCGCTGTGATCAGATTACAGAACTGGTCCGTGAAGTCCGTCGACGGGTCGATCAGGAACGCCCGGACTGTAAAATTTCCGCAGCCGTTTTTCCCAGTCCAAACAGCCAAAACAGCATTGCACAGGACTGGCCGAAGTGGATTGAAGAAGGTCTGCTCGATTTTGTTTGTCCAATGGATTATACCGCAAATCCGAACAATTTTGTGGCGTTCATTGAAAATCAGCATTCCGTGATCCAGGGTAAAATTCCGTTTTATCCCGGTATTGGGGCAACGTCGACCGGTAACTCGCTTTCACCCGCGGAGGTCGCGTTTCAGATTGACATAACCCGCCGTCTCGGTGCCAACGGTTTTACTATTTTTGATCTTTCAAACAAAACGCTTCAAAAATACCTGCCGTTGCTTGCCGTTGGTCCAACGAGCGAAAAATCAGAGATCTCTGATGAATCGCCAACGTTCAGATAAAAAACATCTCTTTCACCTGATAGCGACGGTGTCACCGTAATTCCTGAAATAAACCGATTATGCCGGACGGCTTCGGTTTTTTAATATTACGAACAGAACAACCTAATGATCGAAGCGGAGGTTTTCCGCAAAACACTGGCGATAATCGTAACGTCGGAAACCAATACTGCCGATTTACAACAACCATAAATGATCGTTGACATTTCATATCAATATCAAAGAAGGATTCAAAATGCGGATTCAACTTTCTCTTTTTTTTGCCGGTCTGTTTGTCCTTGTTTCGACATTTGTCGAAGCAGGCGGAACTTATGATGCCAAAAATATTGAAATTAAGGATGGGGTAAGATCCGGACGTTCCGGCAAGGTGATTTTTACGGATCATTTTGAAAATCCGGACACCTGGCCCGGCGTTATAAATTATCGGGACGTCCTGCAAATTGATCGGGGGGCTGAGTTTGATCATAAAAAAATGCTGGTCGTTCACCGGGAAATTCCTCACGATCCCGGTATTCCGGAAGACAAAGATGTCGCCTGGAGCGTCACCTCGACCCGTCTTCCGATGGCGCCGGAATTTCGTGGTTCAGATTATATTCTGCGAATAACGGCAATCGCTTCCAAAATAATTACCGCAAGCGGATATGATAATGAAAGCTGGCACAGCGCGATTCGCTGGTTTGACAGCAACGGGAATTCTCTCGTTGACGTACCTTTTATTTTTCGTGCTGAAGCCGTTGAGCCGAAAACATCTGAAAACGCTGTTCCATTTAATTTATTGACAAATGTGGAATTTGATGAAAAAACGATCACCGGCATCATTCCCCGGGAGGCCGCGTTTTATGAAATCAGAATCGGCTTTGATGCTCCAAACATCGAAGCCGGCGAATTTGTCGCTGTCGAGTCCATTACTCTGGAAGCAATTGACCCTGTCAACGCCTATCAAAAACCCGGACAATTTACTTCCGATATCATGCGCGGCGGCGACGTAACCTGGGACGCCGATGTTCCTGACGGCTGCAAAATCGGATTTCAACTTTCAACAGCAAATTTTCTGAATGAGCAATTGAATGAGCCCGGCGATTTCAGTGAATTTACCGGACCGGACGGAACCGCGGAAACCTGTTTTGAGCATCCATTTTCGAGCAGTGCCCCTTGGGTACGGTACAGGGTGTTCCTGACTCCAAACGGACACGAACCCCCAACTTTAAAAAGCGTCACCATTCGGGGAAAAACGGATTCGAAATGGCATGAGGGAAAAGACACGTCGCCTCCCCGTGTCCGGATTGTCGGTGAATGCGCCAATCCAACAACAAACCTGAAAGCTCCGCTCGTCCTTGAAGTTTCCGATGATTCCGTCATTTGTCCTTCGACACTCAAAATCCGTGTTGACGAAGTTGATATGACCGGTCAGTTCACTTGTGAAACTCAGGAAAACGGTTCCTTTTTATTAACCTGTACTCCGGAAAACGCCCGGACCGAGGGCCTTCATCGAGTTGAGGTCGATATTTCCGACATCTGTAAAAACAGCGTTACCGCAATAAAATATTTTCTGATCGGCGAGTCTCCTCACACTCCTCCGGTCACCCTTCGTGAGGACGGAGTCACCTTGATTGACGGCAAGCCGTTTTTCCCAATCGGGCTTTACGGCGTCACGGAACGGGAATTCAACGGCAATAATATTGATGAAGCGTTCAGAGGGTTGAAAGAAGGCGGATTCAATTTTGCTCATTCCTACAATATGGCGAGAGAAGACAGATTTCTTGCCGCCGCGGAAAAATACGGATTCAAACTCTGGTCCAGCGCGCGGTTCCCTGATGAACGGTTTGTCGAAATTGAACGTCATTCACCGGCTATCATTGCCTGGTATCTCGGTGATGACACCTCCTACAACACCAAACCTTCAGAACTTTTTGATTACTTCGATTCGGTTAAAGCTGTTGATCCGACACGTATAACCGTTCAGGCAGACCCCATCAATTCCGATCAGTACGTTTCCAATTACTTTCCTTATGTTCAGGGAACAGATGCTTTTCTTCCGGAAATCTATCCTGTCCGTGATGACGGGCCGGAATCCGGGTTTAAATGTGTCGCTCAGACGATTAAAGATATTAAACGATGTCAATCTGACATTATCGCCGCAAACGACGGTCCCAAGGCGATCTGGGCAATTATCCAGTATTTTCAGGGCTGGGGCTGGAAACGGTTTCCTACAAATGACGAGTTACGCGCCATGAGCTTTGGCGCTTTGGCCGCCGGCGCAAACGGAATCACCTGGTACACCTACGGAGGATTCGTTAATCCGGAAAAAGGAACTTACAATTATGGCGTTACCTCTTCACCGGAACGCTGGCACAATATAACAACGCTGGCGACTCAAATCAACGAACTGACCCCCTTTCTGCTTGAACCAACCAATCCGGAAGAACAACCGGCCATAACCGTGTTAAATGGCCCCCAAAACGACCCTTTGGGAGGCGATCCGGTTATCTGTCTCCTTAAACGCCATGATGGACAAACCTGTTTACTTGCGGTCAACGCAACGCCCCAACCTGTTGAATTTTTATTTGATTTTACAAAGATGGAAAAAGAAATTCCGGAAAAAACAAATCAAATAAATGCAAGCGTTTTATTTGAAAATGTTGACTCCGTAACACTTGAAAACGGAATCATGACCGACAAACTGGAAGGATTCGGGGTTCGGATTTATTGTTGGGATCAGAACTGATTCTGTTTTTGACAACAACGGAACGTTTGGTATCCGTTCCGGACAGGCAAAATAAAAGGACCCGGCGAAATATGGCCGGGTCCATAAATACCGTTTAAAAACGAATACCGGTTTAAAACGATTACAGAAATGACAGGCTGAGTTTAACGATGATCCTGATCCTGCGAAATGGTCAGGTTTTTGACATACCCGTTCACGGAAAGATTCAATGATTCGTTGTCAGTTCGCGGTGATTCACCATAAATCCTGACGTTTTGAACCACAACACCGTCAACATCGTGTTCGTCTGTATACCCGGTAAAAGACGACGGCGGCATACGATCGGAATAAACCGTAATATCTTTAAATACAATATTACGGGTGATTCCGTGTTTTTCACTCGACCAGGGAGCGCGCCATTCCGGCATAACAATGCACATCAGCTTTGAACAGTAATCGCTGTTTTTGTCGGGAACATACTGCTCATTTTCTTCTTTCTGTATGATTTCACGGGGAATCCAGGCATCAAATTCCGCGCGAATATTTTCAAAGCGGATGTCATGGACGTTGGCTTCATCATAATGTTGAATGTCCATTGCAATTCCGGTTGTCCGGATAACATCGCAATCTTCATAAACAATGTCCCATACCTCCGGCGCGCAGGTTTCCGCCCCGACTTCCAGAGCGCGTCCCCAGTCGCACCAGACCGTACAACCGCGAAATGTTACATTGTAATTCGGGTCCTCGTGCCAGGCCGGCAGACCTTTCAGCACAAGAGAATCGTCAAAGGTTCGCAGGAAACAGTTTTCGACAAGTACATCATGAGAATTGCAAACGTCAATACCGTCAGCATTATAACGCCATAAACCGATAATCCGGAGATTCCGGACAACAATATCTGAACAATTAAAAACATTGACCGTCCAGACATCGGGATCACGCAAAACAGGACCGTCAATCAATACGTTTTTGCATTGTTCAAAGCGAAGGCAACCGCCTCCTTTGCCACGCTCAAAACGACTCGCGTCAATGACGCCGGGCCCTTCAACGCGGACATTGGAAATCCCTTTGCCATGAATACTGCCATAAACAAAGGCCCCGGCATCCAGATAAACCGATTCATTATCCTTCAGGTTCAGAACCCCCAAATCGTGAACGCCCGGTCCAAAGTAGTGAAGACCTTCCGCGTTTTTATCAGCCGGCGGCTGATATTTCCTGCTGGGAAGCAGATGAAGCGCCCCATGATAGGAATCGTTAGTTTCTACAACTGTATAAGCCCGTTTGGGAAGATCAAAGGAAATCCGGTTGCCTTCCACTTTTGGGACAATTCCGAGCGATTGAGGACGGATGATCACCGATTCGACTTCCCGTTTGGACACAATGTCAACATGAACGGAAGCGTCGTCCGCCATTTCCCAACAGGCAAACCCGGTAATTTCGGTCTGATCCATCGGACGTTGATAACCGGGCCAGGTTTGATTCAGCGGATACAGAGAGACCCGGCAGGCACATACAGGCACAGGTTTTCCGTCGACGGTCATTTCGTAATCGTCACAAACCGCCTCTCCTTCCGGAAGCGGGGCAATAACCGGTTCGTCACCCATACATAAAAACGGCATCAGGGAAACAGCAATAAAAACCGAAAATAAAAAACGTAATCTCTTCATTTTGACACCACAACTCTTTCTAACCATATAATCTTCCAACCATATAATCTGAAACCGTCATCAATGGGTATCAGGACTTACTGAAAATACGGACTCCCGTATTCAGTCCGGTACTCCCCTGACCATCCTCCGGATATAAAATGCCGATCAAAAAAATCGGACTTATCCCTGTTTGCGGAATTCAAGAACCTTCTGATGGGCGTCGGTCGCGTTTCGCTCAATCGTTTCCCAATCATGTTGGGCAATCAGATTTTTCGGAGCCAGCCAGGAACCGCCGGCGGCCAAAATGGACGGTTCCGCCAGATAATCCCCAAGATTGGCGAGTTTCAAGCCCCCCAATGGAATAAAACGGATACCGAGATGTGCATAAGGGGCATAAATCGCCTTGATATACTTCACTCCGCCCATCGGTTCCGAGGGAAAAAGTTTTACATTTCTACAACCATAGGAAATTGCTTTTTCAAGTTCGGAAGGTGATAACAGGCCCGGCGCAAAGGGGAATTTTCTGTCGAGCGCTCTTTCCAGGACTGCCTCTGAGAGCCCCGGCGACACTCCAAATTTTGCCCCGGCGTCGATCGCGGAATCAACCTGATCAGGACGTAAAATCGTTCCAACACCGGCCAGCATTTCCGGAACCTCCTTTCGGATTCGCTCCAGAGCCTCCAGCGACTTTTCTGTCCGGAGAGCAAGTTCCATAACGTTGATCCCGCCTCGCAGCAAAGCCCTTGCCACTTCCGGTCCATCCTCCGGATTCTCAACAACCAATACAGCCATCACCCCTGAACGCTCAATCCGGGCTGTCAGTTCATCAGTAAAATAACGATACATTCCTTCCCCCCCTTCGTGTTATCTACAATAGTAAAAAATTAAATGGTTTTTTGAAAAAATAACAATCAACGGAAAAGTCCGCAAATTGCCTGCCAGGACATCACGAGGGAAAACGCAAATGACAAAACAAGTCCAAGATTCAGAAGAACCCCTGCCCGATGTTCCTGCATAAGTGATTTTTTATTGATCAGCAGAATGATTCCACCAATGACAAAAGGCAAAACAAAGACCTGTGATACCTGCGTTACCACCTGGGCAACAACAGGATTGGCCCCCAGTACAGGGACCGTCATACCAAACAAACAGGCGACTGCCGCCAGAATACGAAAACTTCGTGAACGGACATCAACCGGTTTTTCCCGGAAATCATGAGATAAAAATCCGGCAACCATCGCAATGGGCAAAATAGATGAAAGTCCGGCACTGACCATTCCAAACAGGAACAGAAGTGACGCGCCCGCCCCGGCAATGGGACGTAATGTTTCCACCATATCCATCACCGATTCAATCTCTCTGCCGCCCCGTTCATGGATCGCCCCGGCGGCAACACTCATTATGGAACCACTGATGACAAACATGACAATCGCGGAAAAAATTGCGTCCCGCCGCTGGGTCTTCAGGTCATTTTTTGTCCAGCCTTTGGATAATACAAGAATAGGTCTCACGACAAAAGTCGGAGCCGCCAGTGTTGTTCCGACCATCGCCGCAATTAAAAGGGAACCGCCAGGTACATTCGGCAAACGAGGCACAAACCCTTTCAATATATTTGTCAGCGCGGGAGAAACCAGAAAAAGCGACGCAATAAACGACAGGCCAAGAACAGTGACAAGGGCAATCAGCAGATTCTCGATTCGGGAATAACTGCCATACCAGAACATCAGATAAAGTCCCAGTAAAACAAGGATCGCAATAACAATAATCTGCCAGTACTCAACGCCAGGAAACGGAACGCCGAGCAGCAATCCGATTTCATTGATTGATTTGGACGTCAATCCAACAAGTCCCGAAAGACAGCACCACTGTCCCGCAACCACCATAATCATGGTGATCGCGGCAAAGAGCGTTGATCCCCAACGCCCGAACGGTAATTCATGTTTCATTGCCGTTAAGGCCGTTTTCCCGGTAACAAGAGCAAGCCGGCCATACGCTTCCATCAGTATCCCGGAAAAAATACAACTCAGCGCAACCACCCAGAGAAACGAAGTCCCGTATTTGGCGCCGGAAACAATCATCGACGTAACACTGCCGGTTCCAATGGTATACCCGACACAAAACAGGCCGGGACCGATAATCAGCAATACCTTGATGAAAAGATTCAACAAATTTTTAAGCATATCTTTTTTCTTTTTTATTTTTTACGATTGCCGAAAAATTCCTGCCTGGTCGCATTTTGTATCCCAGGCGTCCGATTGTCAGAACATTCATTCATTTTCGGCAGTGTTTCCCGATGAACAGAAATAAAAATGTTTTCGGATGTCCCGGCAGCCGTTCGACAAAAAACATCCGACCGACAAAACGATATTTAATCAACGTTGAACACGCCCGGAGGCATTACCGTTCATCAGGTTTTCCACTTCACTGCGTGAAGTAAAGTTAAAATCGCCATAAATCGAATGTGCCAGACAGCTCGCTGCCGCGGCAAACTGAATCGCCGTTTCCGGTTGACAGTATGTTTCATCAGTCAGCGCATAAATCAACCCGGCAGCAAAGGAATCACCGCCGCCAACGCGATCCACAATCGCCTTGATTTCATAAGGTCTATAATTATTTTCTGTATCCGTCGGCGCAAACCAGCTGCGATCCGAATCCGCGTCATAAAGCATCCCCCCCCAGTTATTATGCGTTGCGGAAAAACTTTCCCGTAATGTAATCGCCACTTTCCGGATATTGGGGAACTGTTTCACCACCTCACGGGCCACAAACGGATAACGTTCGATATCGAGGATTCCCCGTTCGGTATCACTTCTACCGGCAACGATTCCCAGAATGTCGGCACAGTCACTTTCGTTGGCAATTAAAACGTCAACAAAGGGCAAAATGGTCCGCATTGTTTTTTCCGCCAGTTCACGCCCTGTGGAATCAGGAGACCATTTCCAGAGTTTTTTGCGAAAATTCAGATCAAGCGAAACGGTCATTCCCTGTTTTTTGGCGGCGCGAACCGCCGCAAGAGACGAATCCGACGCCTGCCGGGACAGCGCTGGAGTGATCCCGGAAAGGTGAAACCAATCTCCGCCCGTAAAAGCGGAATCCCAGTGATACACCGATGAATCTGTTGTCGCGATTGCGGTCGCGTCACGGTCATAAATTACAGAGGACCCCCGTTGATTGGCTCCTGTCTCCACAAAATAAATTCCCATTCGACCGGAGTCTGTCCGGACAATAAACGACGTATCAACCGCCAATCCGCGAAGTGTCGTAACACAAGCATCGGCCATCGTGTTTTTGGGGAGCGCGGTAATAAAACGACTCCGGCCGCCAAGCTGGGCAATGGAAACCGCAACATTGGCCTCCGCTCCCGCAAAAGTTATGTTTACATTACCCGGCAACGACTGGATAAAACGTAAAAATCCCGCCGGAGCAACACGCATCATAATTTCTCCAAACGTAACTACCGTTTTCATTTTATTTCTCCTGATTTCATCTGGAAACACTTCCCCATAAGTCCAGGGTATCGCTGCTGTTATATCCAATAAATTTTATCGACAGCAAAGCCTGTGATATCCTGTGGCAAAAACCTGACATTAACGATCTGTCATTTGATGCCGGAAAGTATTACTTCATTGTAAACCATATCGACTCAAATACAAGAATTTTGATTTCACATAACGACGAAAAAGGGTTTTAAATCTTCGTGTCAACATAAATGACGTCCTGTTCATCGCGAAAATTTCAGTTGATATCAGGTTTCCCCTTTGTTCGGTGACCCGGAATACCGGATTCACTATCCTGTCACAGGAGTTTGATTCCCGGGAGAGCACCTGAGGCAAACCGGTTCTGATTTGTGTTTCATTGTCCGTTCTGAAGAGCCGCTGTTCTGTTGAAAAACATCAGTTTTCCGTTCGCTGAATAATTATTTTCCGAACAATATCAATCGGAATAACAAGAACCGCAAGCATCAGGCAGAACAGCCAGGTTCCGATATTCAAACTTTCAACGCACAAAACCTTTCCACCAAAAGTGACAAACAAATACTGAAGAACTAAAAGAGAAACGGTCACCAACAGAAAATTGGTGTTACGACCAAGACTCTCAAATACGTTCAAATGGCGCGTTCTCGCGTTGAAACCGTTCAGGGTAATCGCCATCATAAACGTTGCGAATACCGCCGACTTCAAATAGGTTTCGTCAACGTCACCGAACAAATTTTTAATCGCGGGAAGAAACAGAATCGCCAGACAGATCAATGTAATATACAACGCGCCGATTATCACCTGAATAAACATTTTCCCTGTAATAATCCCCTCGTTACGGGGAACAGGCTTATCTCTCATGTATTCCTGAAGAGCCGGCTCACTTCCAAAAGCAATGGCCGCGAGAGTATCCATCGCCAGGTTGACAAGGAGTAACTGAACAACCGTCAGCACAACATTCACGCCAAACAGCGGCCCGATAAAACAGGTAAGAACCGCCGCGACATTGATTGTCAATTGAAATATCAGGAATTTGCGGATACTTCTAAACATGGTACGACCATAAAGAATCGCTTTTTCAATGGAAGAAAAATTGTCATCCAGAATAGTAATGTCTCCGGCTTCCTTGGCGACTTCCGTTCCGCTTCCCATGGCGAATCCAACATCAGCTTTTTTCAGGGCCGGGGAATCATTAACTCCGTCGCCGGTCATGCCGACAACATAATTCAATTCCTGCGCCACCCGTACCAGACGGCTCTTATCGGTCGGTAACGCCCGGGAAACAACACGAAGACGGGGAAGAATCTTTTTCAATTCATCGTCGCTCATTGCCTCCATTTCTGACGAGGTAACCGTAACATCATCCGTACTGGTCAATAATCCTGATTCCCTGGCAATCGCGACCGCAGTTTCCCTGCGATCCCCAGTAACCATCACCACCTGAATACCGGCATTGCGAACCTCTTTAATCGCGTCAACGGCTTCCTTGCGCACATTATCCCGAATACTGATGACACATATCAGTGTCAAATCATCGCGATCACCGTCTCCGTCCGTCATGGCAACACCTAAAAGCCGCATGGAACGGCCCGCCTGGGCATTAAGGTAATCCTGTAACTTTTCCGGATCTTCAAGTTTCCTGATCTCACCATTTTTGTCAATATAATGAGTGCACCTGTCAATAATTTTTTCGGGAGCGCCCTTGATATAGGTCCGGTACCCATCCCCGCCGTCGGTAACCGTGACACTGGAGTATTTCTTTATCGAATCAAAAGCGTAAAATTCCCGGATATCTTTTTTGTCTATTTCGGCCGTCGCGTTGGCATGGATCAAAAACGACATCAGAGCACGATCCGTACTGTTGCCGCCGATGATGGTTCCCTGGCTGGCAACAGCGCTGTTATTGACTCCGATTCCGATAATAACGTGTGATGCGAGTTTTTCCCCCAATTCCGCCAATGTCTTGCAGGCGGTAACATCCCCGGTCGTCAGTTCAACGACGGACAGTTTCCCTTCCGTAATGGTACCCGTTTTATCACTGAAAAGAATACTCAGACTTCCCGCTGTTTCCAGACCGTTGATCTTTCTGACCAGTACGTTGTCCTTCGCCATTTTCAAACTCTGGAATGAAAGCAGAATGGAGGTCAACATCGGAAGCCCTTCCGGAACCGCGCAAACAATGATCGTTACGGCGATAGTCACCGCGCTCATAATCAAATGTACCCATCCTATCACCGTTACCGGAGTGGAACCAGTCAGAACGGTTTTTCCAAGAATACTGATGATAATCGCGATCGCGCCGATGTATCCAAACGTTGAAATCTGCCCGGCCAACCTGGCAAGCTTGACCTGAAGCGGCGTTTT
>Ga0079305_1001664_pt1 | contig 26521 bp, 9 predicted proteins | sample LMS_cellobiose_e_FD_79183 | JGI IMG/M metagenome (GOLD analysis project Ga0079305, IMG submission 79183) | Rumen-fistulated moose microbial communities from Alaska, USA - LMS_cellobiose_enrichment | ecosystem: Host-associated > Mammals > Digestive system > Stomach > Rumen fluid ... | reverse complement strand
TGTTCGACAAGATACGCATCTTCAAGCTCACAACCGAGCCGGTATACACCATCTGCAATATTTTCAACCTTTTTCACCATTGTTTCATACGAAATCTCTGAATCATAGAAATACGACTTTACGAGTTTATCTGCGGCGAATTCGGTAAGCTCATACATATTGCGTTTTGCCCAATACAAAAACTCAGCTCTGTCTTTTGTAAAAAGTTGTTCGTTCATCTGTCCCGATGAGAAATACCAACCGCCGAATTTCTCGCTGTGGATCTTCAGCGCTTCGTCGGTTTTGCCTTCCGCGTGAAGTAGGATCGCCTTCATTTTCCACGCGCCGAGGCAAAGTTCAACATCGTTACAACCCTCAATTATCTTATCGCAAATCGGTTCGATCTCGTTTTTGCGTTCACGCGCGGTCTGCAGATCCGGTTCCGCGTCATCAACTCCGAGCGACCACATGTAAAAGTACATTATCCGAAAGTCGTTCGGGTAGTCTTTATAGGCTTTCGCGATTATCCGGCGGTCATAGTTTTTGCGGTATTCCGATATGGCGTTTTCTATTTCTTCGTTTACCTTTTCTTTGTCGTAACCCAAAAGCTCGTCAAGTGTAATACCGAAATAGAATGCAAGCGGTTGGAGCAAAGTGATGTCGGGATAGGTTTCGTTTCTCTCCCACTTGCTGACCGCAGCACAGGTGACGTTCATCGCCTCTGCGAGCTGCTCCTGCGTAACACCCTTTTCGGATCGCAAACGTTTGATGTTTGTTCCTATTGTGATTTTCATAATATCCTCCGATAAATATTATTGAAACGGCGCCTGTTTCTGATTACATTATAGCGCGAAAAAGAGGATTGTAAAGGGATCGTCAGGAAACCTATATTTAACCGCAAGTTTATTTTTTATAGTTTCGCTATATTCAAACGAATATAATATAAAGCGGAAAGCAATCCACGCCTAACCGAGTACATAGCGCTTTTGATGACCGTTGGTTGTCAAAAGTGCTTTTGCGTTGGTTTTGCGGAAAACAGCACAGATTAGATCAATTTCAAAGCTAAGCTCAAAAAATCGGGACACCTGCTTTATTACAGGTGTCCCGAGCAGTGCTTTTTTTGTTGGCTTCTCCTGTCGGCGCAGAACGGCGCCGTCAGGAGAAACGTATCTTTGTGATATTATTTTTCTTTGTACGAACAAACACTGTCCCGACGCCGGTTCAATGTTGGGTGTGTTTGCTTCGCTTCCCCGCCCGTGAGCAAAGTCGCTTCGCCGATCAAATTGAAAACTCCGCCTTTTTGCTTTTGCTCATACCCGGTATTGACTTTTCATAGCGCTGATATTATAATTTTCACGAACAAAGCGCGCTAAGAGGCGCAAAACCCGGACTTGAGGATGACATATGAGCAAAAAAAGCTATACGCTCAGCGGTAAATGGACGCTGATAAAGGAAGAAAAGCGTCCGCACGAAACATTCCCGTACGCGATCCCCGATCTTCCCGCGTACGATATAACCATCCCTTTCCAGTACGGACAGGGAAAATGGAAGCTCGATTACGCGTATTCGGCGGTCGTTTCGCGCTATCACGGATACGTGTGGTACTACCGATCTTTCGAAGCGATGCCGCAGCTGCCCGCGGGGGAGCGATACCGTCTTGAATTCGACCGCGTCAGCTACGTCTGCGAGGTGTTTCTCAACGGAACGCCCGTCGGGACTCACCGCCATAGCGAGGAGCCTTTTTCCTTTGACGTGACCGACGCCGTAAAGCACATGGGAGAAAATCTGCTCGCGGTGCGCTGCTTTGAGCCGGTCAGCAGCTGCGAGGCGATCGACGGGATCCGTCTCGATCTGATCCCGAACGGATTCTGGGCGGGCAGCGAGGAAAACCAGTTGAGTTACCCGATAGACAGCGCGGGAGGGATACTCGAGGACGTTCGCCTTACGGTCGTTCCCGACGTAAGGATTGAAGACGTGTACGTCAGAGCAGATCCGCACACGGGGGAGGTGTACGTCGAGCTGACGTTTGAAAACGCCGCGGATTCGCCCGAGGAACTGAAATTTGACGTGAGGTTTTCCGATCAGCGGCGCAGCCGTACTCTGACGTCGGCGGAAGGATCTGTCACGGCGGCGCCCGGAAAGACGGTCGCTTCGGTCCGCGCGGCGATCCCTCATCATAAGCTTTGGGAGCTCGAAAACCCGGTTTTGTACCTTGCCGAGGTCCGGACAGACAGGGACGAAGCGAGGATCGTCCGCTTCGGATTCAAGGAATTCCTGCTCAAAAGCGGCTATTTCTTTCTGAACGGAAAGCGCATCTTCCTGAAATGTGCTCACGGGATGATGAACGCGCAGACGGTCATCGGCATGAAAGCCGTTGGCTTCAACGCGTTCCGCAGTCTCCAGCAGGTCATGCCTTCGGAAATACTCGATCTTTGCGACGAAATGGGTATTCTTATAATCGAATCGCCTCTGACCGCGTGGGGCATGCGATACCACGAAAACACGAAGAGCATGATCGAAAGCTCGATGCGAAACCTTGTCCGTCTGCACCGGAATCACGTCTGCATGGGCGCTTATTATATTTTCAACGAGCTCGGCAACATAAAAACCTTCCATATCGGAAGAGACTGTCTTCCCATGCTCCGCGACCTTGCTCCAGATGCCGTGTTCCTGCTTTCGAGCGGACGCTGGGAACGCGAATACGAGACCGGGAGCGCTTCGAACCCCGGTTCGTACGAATGGGATTGCTGTCTCGGGAATGAAGGGAAAGCGGATCCGAACGAGCATCCCTATCCCGGCAGGTTCTATGCGAATCGTAATATCGGCATGGGCGATCTGCATCCGTACGTTTACATCCCGATGGACGCGGCTTCCAGAAACTGGTTTCGCACCGCGGGAGACGATTCGAGACCGATATTTATAACGGAATGCGGTATCGGAACGCAGGAACACGCAGAGCGTACGTACTTTTCAAAACTTACGTCCGGACGTCCCGCCGATTGCGAAACGGTAACGGAAGCGCGCAGGATAATGGACGACATGGAAAACTTCCTTACGTACTACGGCATGGAAGACGTCTATCCGTTCGCCGAGGATATCTGCCGTGAGGCGGACGCGCTCAACGGAAGACAGCGCCTTTTGCTTTTTGATCTTATCCGTTCAAATCCGAAGATAAACGGCTTCAGCCTCACGAGCTGGGGCGGAGGCAGCGAGGGGACGCTCGAGGGAGACAACGTAATAAAGCGTTCCGTCGCATACGCCATGCAGGACGGCTGGGCGCCTTTGCGCTGGGCGCTCTTCACGGAAGAACGCGTCCTTTACGCGAACAGACCTTTCAGGATAGAAGCCGTGCTCTGCAACGAAGACGCGCTCGCTCCGGGGAAATACCGCGGGCGCGCAAGGATAAAAGGCGCCGACGGGATCGTATGGAAGCGGGATTTCACAGCCGAATATCCGGAAAAAGGATACGGAGACATGCCTCCTCTTGCGGCGACCGTCCTTTCGGAGACGGTCTCGCTCCCCGCGGGATCGTATACGTTCAACGTAAGGCTTTCCGAGGGCGGATGCCCGTACGGCGGCGAGCTGAGATTCGACGTCATGGAGCCGACGGCGGAAAATTTGCCCGCGAAAGCCGCGGGATGGGGACTGGCAGAAGATACGAAAGCTTTCCTTGAACGGTACGGGACGAAGATATCCGAAGACCTTTCGAAAACTCCGAAGACCGTTTTCATAGGCGTTCCCGAAAACGCGGACGATGAAAAGAGCTGGGAAGAACTGCTTTCGCGCATTAAAAGCGGGACGACCGCGGTGTTTTTGAATCCGGCGCTGTTTTTCAAGCCTAAAGCGCTCTCGTTTTTCCGGAGTATCGCGGGAGAAAAAGCCGCCTGCTCTCCGGTAGTCGACTGGCTGTACCATTTTGACTCCGTCCATATCCGTCATCCGCTGTTCGGCGGGATACACGACGAAGGCATGATAGATCTTGAAGCGTTCGTCGAGCTGTTCCCGCGCCTCGTCTTCACGGGCACGGAAAAGGCGGATAAGACGATCTGCGCGTCCCTGCGCGTCGACGGCGGATCGTGTACGTCCTCGCTGACGATAGGAGAATACCGAGTCGGAGACGGAAAAGTCGTTTTCAACGATTTCAGGATCGAAGAGACGCTGAACAAAAACCCCGTCGCGGATCAGATGCTTTTGAATTTTGTTACATACTACTCCCCGTCGACTGACGGGCGGTGAAAAAGATATATTCAAATAAATATAAAAAAAGCACCGGAGCGATTTGAGAATTGATTTGAGCCGCATTAAACGCGGCAAAGGAGATCGTTATGTACAAGCTTTCAATACCGTTTATGCTTTCCCAGGTCGAAAGATACGGAGCGGGACCGTTCATATCCAAACTGAAAGAGGCGGGAGCCGACGTGGCTTTCCTCGCGCTGGACGCTTATGAAACGGATGAGAAAAAAAGAAACAAGGTCTTTGAGCTCCTGAAGGAGACCGTACCCGTTTTCCGAAAAGAGGGTTTTGACGTCGGAGTATGGGTATGGGCGTTTATGGTCCGCGGAGACCGGAAATATACGCACATAACTTCTCCGAACGGCGCCGTATCGGAAAACCAGGTGTGTCCGTCCGACGCTGATTTCTGTGAGTTTGCCATGGAATATCTGCGCAGCATCGCGGCGAGCAAGCCGGATCTTATTATGTTTGACGACGATTACCGATACGGTTTTCTGGATTGCGGACTCGGATGTGCCTGCAAAAATCACCGGGCGTATATGTCCGGACTGATCGGAGAGGAACTTCCCGAAAAAGATCTCGGAAAGTATATTTTCGGCGGAGGAAGAAACAAGTACAGAAGCGCGTTTCTGAAAGCAAACGGCTATTTTCTGACCGAGTTTGCAAAAAAAGCGCGCGCTGCCGTAGATACGGTGGATACGGGCATTCGTCTCAGCCTTTGTTCATGTATGACGAGCTGGGATTTCGACGGCGTTTCCGCGGCTGAGCTCGCCCGTATAATGGCAGGAAAAACAAAGCCTTTCCTTCGTCTTATAGGCGCTCCGTACTGGACGGTTTCGCATCAGTGGGGGAACCGTCTTCAGGACGTGATAGAGCTTGAGAGGATGGAGGCGTCCTGGTGCGGCGACGGCATCGAACTGCTTTCGGAGGGGGACGTTTATCCGCGACCGAGATTTTGCTGTCCGTCAAACTATCTCGAGGGCTTTGATATGGCGCTTCTTGCGTCCGGCGCTCTCAGCGGTATCCATAAGTACACGTTTGATTATTATTCAGATCCGGATTACGAGCCGGGATATCACCTCAAGCATATCAAAAACAGAGAGATTCGCGGGCAGATCGACCGCCTGTTTGCCGGAAAAACTCCGGTCGGCGTCCGCGTATACGAGAAAATGACTAAATTTGAAGATATGGACGTTCCGGCGTATTACGAAGGCAGCGACGGAGTGGAAGCGACTTTCTTTTCACCCGCGGCAAGAATGCTTGCGTCGCAGACTGTCCCAACGGTCTATGAAGGGCTCGGTACAGTCGGCGCGGCGTTCGGAGAAAACGCGAAATATCTTGAAGAAGGGGCGCTTGATAACGGTCTTATCCTCGACGTGACCGCGGCGCGCATACTTGAAAAAAGAGGCGTTGACGTCGGGCTTGCGTCTGTAAACGGTGTAGTCGGCGCCGCGGAGGAGCTGATCCCCGAAAGCGGCCGCTGCGTGAATCTGTACGGATGCTCTGCGCCGGATATCACGGTAAAAGCAGGCGCCGCCGTGCAGAGCTGGTTTGTTACAGACGGCGAAAAGCGCGTCGGATCGTATACTTACGAAAACGCCGACGGACAGAAGTTCCTCGTTTTCGCTTTTGACGGATACGGTATGAGCGAGCACGCCTGCCGGCAGCAGGTGCGCGGCAGCATTATCCGTAAAGCCGTTGAATGGATGGGAAAACGTCTCCCCGCGGATCTGAGCGGAAATCCCGACTGCTATATGCTGTGCAGGGAAAACTGGGACGGAAAAGCCGTGTGGATCGGAAACTTTTTTGCCGATGAATGCCTGAACACCACGGTCGTGCTTGACCGGGAGTACGAAAGCGTTGAATTCATAAACTGCACCGGAAAGCTGTCGGGAGACAGGGTCGTGATCGACGGCATAGCGCCGTACGCTTCGGTCGGCTTTTGTGTGAAATAAAAAACGGAACGGAGTGAAAACGAAAATGGATATCAAGAAGATTGACAGGAATTTCGACACGTCGTTCGTGTGCCCCGGGGACGTGCGGTGGATCTCCGCGGACGAACCGCCTTTTTCTCTCCACGGCGTATACTATTCCGAAAGCGAGGGGATATACCGCCGGATGCCGAAAAACGTCGCCGACAGAGTGAATCCCGCCGTCGCGTACCTTTCCGCCGATACGGCGGGCGGCAGAGTCCGCTTTGAGACCGATTCCCCGTATATCGCTCTTCACGTCGGGGAGCCGTTCGCAACGCCGTTTCCGCATTTGACGATAGTGGGACAGTGCGGAGTTTCCGTCTTCGTGAACGGATCGTACGAGGGAATGATGACGCCTTCTTACGAGTGCGTGTCCGCCGCCGATCCGGCGCACGGCGGGACCGGGAATTTTGTCTTCGACGGCATCAGGTATCCCGGCGCGGACCGTTTCCCGTATCTTGCGGAGCTGTTCTTCCCTCTTTACAATCCGGTGAGTTCTTTTTATATCGGCGTAAAAAAGGACAGCGTTGTCAAAGCGCCCCGCGGGTATAAACACGAAAGACCCGTATTGTTCTACGGTTCATCCATAACGCAGGGCGGGTGCGCCGCCAAGCCGGGAGACGATTATATCAGCAGGCTCTCGCGTATGCTCGATACCGATTTCGTGAATCTCGGATTTTCGGCGGGCGCGTTCGGCGAACAGATCATGGCGGAATACGTTTCGTCGCTCGATATGTCCGTGTTCGTTATGGATTACGATCACAACGCGCCGTCCGCGGAGCATCTCGCTAAAACGCATCACGCGTTTTACGAGACGTTCAGAAAAAAACGTCCGCTTACGCCGGTGATAATGATGACCATGCCGACGCCGGAAGGATATGAAACGCGCGAATGGAACAAACCGCGCCGCGACGAGATATTGAAAAGCTTCGCCGCCGCGAAAGACGCGGGAGACGAAAACGTATATCTCGTTGACTGTTACGGATGCTTCGGAAGCGCTGAAAACTGCGAGACGGGGACGGTCGACAATGTGCATCCGGATTCGCTCGGCTTTTTGCGTATGACCCGGAGGCTTTATCCTCTTCTCGACGCGCTTTTGAACAAAAAGAAATCATGAAAAAACTGAGAGTCGCCACTCACAATATATGCCATACGGGGTTCGATCCGAGAGACGGAAGCGAGCTTTTCCCGGATCATTCGTACAGGAACGGATACGAGGCGGAAGCGGTCCGCATGATGAAGAAGAGCTGGAATGACGTATACGCCTCATTTTCAGCGGACGTTATCGGCGTTCAGGAGTATTATCCGTGGTTCGATCTTGCTCACACGGAAAAAACGGACGGGATCTTCGCCGCGTTCGGGTATTCCGTTCACGACGGCGGACACGGACTGGCGCTTGCGTCAAAGCTGCGCGCCGAAAAGGTTTACGAACTGTCTTTTGAGCCCGTGTCCGGGAGAAGGCGTCAGAAGTTTTACATAGACGCTTTCGGAACAAGGATCGCGGTTTTCAACAGCCATATGTCGCCCAGGGCGGCTGACGCCGATAAGAGACGGCTCGAGCGGGAGCTTCTCATTGAAGAAATGAAACAGGAGGAATACTTCGTTTCTTTCGGCGACTATAACGCGCGGAACACAGAGGAATACGGGATCTTCGCGGAAGAGGGGTTTCCCATGGCGAACACCGGCATCGCCACGGTGAGGGGATCGAAGGCTGTTTGCGACAACGTGATCGTTTCCCGCGGCTTACGCATTGAAAACGTCGCCGTGTTCGACGCCGGTTTTTCGCTTTCCGATCACGCCGTGCTGTACGCGGAGCTGATCGTTCCGTAAAACATGACGAAAGACACCGCGACAGCCTGCGCAGCCGTGATCCGGGAGAAAGAGTGTAAACGGTCAAATATCAGCCGCCGCGGATTTTGAAAAAAAGGCTGAGAAGCAAAGGAGGAATAGCATGATAAAAACGAAAAACACGTATTTGCGCGTCGGCATGGCGCTGTGTGTTTTTATCCCCGTTGCGATCGCGTGCCGTATTCTGAACGACACCGACACGATTCTTCGCAACGAAACCGGCATCCTTCTCGGTCTTATAAGATCGTCGATATATATCGGCATTTTTGCGGCGTGGGGATTTTCCGTCAGACACCGTATCGTGTCGCAAAAGACGCGCGGATATCTGACCGCCTCCGCTGCTTTTCTTGTACTTTGGAATCTGTTGAAAACGGTGAAATACTATTTTGTATCGGATCCGGATATCAACCGGATGCTCTGGTACAGCTATTACATACCGATACTTTTCATACCGCTGCTTTCCGTAATGATTTCAGCTTCGATCGGAAAGCCCGGCAGCCAGCCTGTTCCGAAAAAGGCGATACCTCCCATCGTCGTGACGGTCCTTCTTACAGGACTTGTGCTCACGAACGATTTTCATCAGCTCGTTTTCAGGTTTCCCGAGGACGCCGCGGTCTTTACCGACGAAAGCTACGGTTACGCTCCGGGTTTTACGTTAACGGCGGTCTGGGCGATCGGATGCGCGCTCGTTTCCGTCGGCGTTATGATATACAAATGCCGTCTGCCGAAGACCGGGCGCGTTCTGTGGCTGCCTTTCGTGCCGATGGGCGCGGCGGTGCTTTACGGCGTCCTTTATGCGAACGGCGTCAGCCTGGTCGTCGATATTTTGCCGGATATGACAGTCTTTTTATGTCTGATGTACGCCGCCTGCTTCGAGAGCTTTATCGCCTGCGGTCTTATTCAGTCGAACACGAATTACATAAAACTATTCACGTCGGTCGATTTTCCCGTCTGTATAACCGATAAGGCGTACAACGTCCGGATGGAAAGCATGGGAGGCGCCGCCGTCGACAGGGAGAGCTTCAAAAAAGCGGAGAGCTGGCCTTTTATGGCTGGCAACGTCAGGCTTTCAAAATCGGATATACGCGGCGGTCACGCCGTGTGGGCGGACGACGTGTCGAACATAACGGATGCGATATCCGAACTTCAGGACGTGAACAAAACTCTCAGCGAACGTCACGCGCTGATAAGAGAGGAAAGCCGCACGAACATGCAGAAGGTACGCCTTACCGAGGCGAACCGTCTTTACAACATGATGCAGTTTGAAACGGCTCCGCAGATAGATAAAATGCAGGAGCTTACGGAAGAGCTTTCCCGCGAGGAAGATCCCGAAAAGCAGAAGCTGATAATTACCAGGCTCGTGATGATCGGCGCGTATTTCAAGCGCAGAAACAATCTTTTGTTCGTTTCCCAGACCCGGTCCACGATCCGCGCCGCCGAGCTCGGACACTGCGTGCGCGAATCGCTGTCGTCTCTTGATTTTCTCGGCGTTTCGGGCGAAATGATCATCGAAGGGGAGCGCGGCATACCTCTTTCCGAAAGCATCCGTATATACGACGCGCTCGAAGCCGTTCTGGAAGAGGTCTTTTCGCGCATATCTGCGATCGCCGTGATCGTACGTGAAAAAGACGGCGGACACGAAATGCGCGTCGGCGTTCATATAAGGGACGCGTCGCCGCTTTGCGATATACCCCCGTTTGAAGCGGAGCGCGAGGACGAAAACGAGTACGTTTTGACGTGTTTCATCCCGGAAAAGGAGGAAAAAGATCAATGACGGCATTTTCAGATCTTCCGAGCGGCTCCAAAACGCTTTTTCTCACCGTGCTTTTGCTTTTGAATCTTTATCAGTTCGGATATCTTTACCTCCTGTACGTAAACAGACGGTACGGACTTTTTATCGTGAATCTGATCCCGGCGGCCGCCGTGTTTGCCTCCATGCCCGTTTTGGGAAGCGCGCTGTATTTTGAAGGAACAGCGATCGCCGGATTGCCCGCGGCGGCGGCATGGACTTTTGCCGCGCTGATTTTCGCTTATACCACGGTCTTTCTTGTTTCGGAACTTCGCAGGGCGCGCAATACGCTGTCCTCCGGTTCCGTGAAAGAGGCGTTCGATACGCTTCCGGCGGGAATATGTATTTTTTCCGAAAACGGACTTCCGGTCCTTTGCAATACTCAGATGTACCGCCTCGTATATCAGCTTTCAGGCAAGGACCTGCAAACGCTTTACGAGGTAGAAGCGGCTCTGGAAAAGCCCGCGCCCGGCGTTGAACTTCTCGATATCAAAGACAAAAAGGGCTATCGCGTTCCGGACAGAAGCGTGTGGTCCTTTGAAAAGAGTGAAATAATCGCCGGAACAGACGAGCGGTATATTATGGTCCGCGCGGCTGATCTTACGGAGCTTTACGGACTCGGCGAGGAACTGACGGAGCGCAACCGCGAACTGAAGAGCATGATAGGACAGGTGCAGCGAGTCGCGGCGAACGTCGCGGAGATAACGCGTCAGCAGGAAATACTAAGCGCAAAGATGCGCGTTCATAATAAAATGGGTAACTGCCTTCTTTCCGCCCGCAGGTACGCCGCGCAGGGATATCACGAAGACATGAAAGAGCAGGTGATATCTCTTTGGCGCGAAAGTCTCGGGGCTCTCAGGGACGAGATAGCGGCGGAGGACGAGCCCGACGCCTGCGAAGAGGTCATAAGGATAGCGAAAAGCATCGGCGTCGACGTACGGATCAACGGGAAAATGCCGGGCGACTCCCGCGCGTCGTATATTATCGTAGTCGCGATACGCGAATGCGTGACGAACGCTCTGCGGCACGCCGGCGCGACGGAGCTTTACGTTGATATCACCGAAGCCGGCGGAACGGTCGAAGCGCTCTTTACGAACAACGGGAAACGCCCGGAAAACGATATAATCCCGGGCGGAGGTCTGACTTCTCTCGCGGAGCGTGTGGAAAAGGCGGGAGGAAGCTTTTTTGTGCAGAGCCGTCCCGTTTTTGCTCTGACGGTCAGGCTTCCGGCGAGAATCGAAAAAGAAATATGAGCAAAAACGCCGCGCGGCGACGCGGCTTTGAAAACAGCACTAACGAGGAGATACCATGACACGCGTACTTATAGTCGACGATGAAAGAAACACACAAAAGGCTTACCGTGCGGATATACTGTCCGCGTCCGACAGATACGAGCTCGTCGATACTATCGTGAGCGCGGCGGACGCGATAATGATCTGCACGGCAAAACACGTCGATCTCATTCTCATGGACATAAATACGGCAAAGAACGAAAGCGGCATCGAGGCGACCGAAAAGATCAAAAAGACGTATCCGCGCATAAAGATAATCGTCGCCACTTCGTTTACTGATCCGCGGGCTCTCACGGAAGCGAAAGCGGCGGGCGCCGACAGCTTTTGGTTCAAGGATTTCAGTCCGGCGGAGCTTCTCGAGGTGATGGACAAGACCGTGAAGGGCGAAAACTACTGGCCGGACAACTCTCCGAACGTGGAGCTCGGGGAAACGACGATCGGCTCTCTGACCGATACGGAAAAGGAAGTGCTCCACAATCTCGTTGAATGCGTCAGCATAAAAAAGATCGCGGAAAAGATGTTCGTAGAGGAAAGCACCGTAAAAACGCATCTGAAAAACATATGCCAGAAGGCGGGGTGCTCAAACAAGACGGAGCTTCTCGTGCTTGCGATGCAGGCGAAGCTCGTGCTTCCGAGAAAACAGTAAATATTATTCCGGTTTTGCCGAAAAAGCGCCGACCGTTCCCCACGGGGGAGGCCGGCGTTTTTTTCGGCTTTCCGGGGTCAAATTTCCTACTTTTGGGGGAAGAAAAGCGAAAAAATATCTGCTAAAATATTCGATGGATAAGAATAAAATACGGATATTGCCCTCATCGGAGGTGGTCGGATATGCCGAGGGTCTTGGTAAATACACAGAATTTTATGTTTGCGGATATGATAAAACGGACGCTCGAAGCAGGGGATTTCAGCGTGACGGTCGTCGACAGACCGGAAAAACTCATCGGAGAGTTCAACCGGACCGCGGCGAACATCGTTCTTCTTGAAGTCACCGGGCGCGATCCGTGGAGGATAGACGAGCGGATAGAGCTGCTTCACCGGATGAAAAAAACGGATCCCGAATGCAAGACAGTCTTTCTTGTCGACGAAAAGGCTGAGCCTCAGGCTGCCAAAAGCGTTCGGCAGGCGAAGATCGACGGACTGATCGAGCAATTCGTATACGCTTCCGTTTCGGCTGAATATCTCGCCGGAATAATAGAGACACTCTGACTTTTGCGCACCGCGCGGCAAATACGTCGGCGCGGCTTTCACAGTAAATTTTATCGCCGCAAAAAAGCGGCATGGAGATCATTATGACAAAAACAAAACGTTTTACGGCTTTTATCCTTGCGGTCCTTATGACGATGTCGACGCTGTATCTGCCGGCTTTTTCCGGCGGCGTCGAGGCGATCGATCCGGAAACGGCTGCGGATGACGAACTGACAAGACACCGGAGCGAGCTTTTGCACGCGGCGGACGAAGCGGGATTTGCAGCAGAATATGAGCTGTTTTACTCGACGGTAGATTCGCTCGAGCAGAGTTATCAGCTCAGTTTTTACGATTTCGGCCGCAAATGCAGCAGTCTTTCCGACGACGATCTTCTGGAAATACTCGGATATCTGCGCAAATACGTAAACGCGGGACAGGCGGCGGGATACAGCGCGGTCTCCGCGGCGGAAACGTTCCTGAAGGACACGCAGTACGATATTTACGACACGTTTTTGGTCCCTGACGAACGTACCGCCATATCGGTGTTCGAAAACGGAAAAATGTTTTTGAACGAGCTTCCCGATCATATCTATTACGCGTCGGAGGCGGACGTTCCGAACGAGCTTAAATTTACGATCGCGCTTTCCCCGGAGCTTATGAAGGCGGGAGAGACGGACGGCGGCGCCGGCTGGATAGTTACCGACGGAGGACACTACCATCCGAACAAGCTGAGCGAAGACACCGGACATTCCGCCGAACAGACCGGCAATATCGCCACGCTGACTCTTTCCGCGGACGATATACTGAGCTTTGCCGAAAACGGAGGATTCAGCGTCAGGGTGAACGCCGGAGGATGGCTGAGCGAGCCTTGCTTCATCGCGATCGGCACCGGCGCGTATTTTGAAAGCGCCCCGAGTTATTTTGATAAGAAAAGCGGAAGACTTTCCGTTGATTTCAACACCGACAGGCTTCAGCCCGGCGATAAGGTCCGTTACGTCTGGCAGTTCAGTTCGGATATACCCGGACACGTTCTCGCCGGCGCTTTCGACGACTCGCAGGCAAATCTTATATTCGAAACATACTCTCCGACGGTCTCGAGAGAGGATATAGAAGCGGTCTATCCCGGCGAGACGTACTGGTGGGACGAGGCGAAGTACCTCGTTGTGAGCGCCGAGTGGGAATACGACGGAAAAACGCGTATGCTTGAAACGCCTTTCCTGCCCGTGTTCGGCGGAGAGACCGAGGAAGAGATCAGAGCGCTGAGACGCGAATGGACGTACAGACCGGTCTCGAGCCTTGAGACGTTCGGATACAATGATTATTTCACTCCCGGCACCGTTATACATTCCAACGTTTTCACTCTCGCTTCCGACGCCGGTATCACCGTTTCTTTATGGCACGATCCGATAAACGGTTCGGGCAGAGTCACGTTATACGAGGGAGACCCCACGTTCACGGTCCCCGAACAGACGGATGAACACAGAGGCGTCAACTCTTATTACGTATCGTACGAGGCTTCCATCCCGAACGGAAAAACGTATCAGGGCGGGTCGACGCGCCTGAACGTCTATCCCGAGGACGTGCTCGTTTACACGGGCAACGGACAGAGCCCCGGCATTTTCGACGACAGAGCTCTTTATCAGAACGTCGCGTACGGAACGAAAAAGACGGCGATCCTCCCGCTCGAAGCGATGTCGCTTTATCACAACGGCGTCGTTTATTCGACCGGAGCTTCGAGCTCTTCCAAAAAAATCAACGCGACGTGGTATACGAACACGACGAAAAGCTACGAAGGTGCGACGAAGTTTTCGACCGGTTCGCTGTCGTTCATGAACACTCCCGATTCGTACGGGGAGCACTATTATTACTGCGTGCTTACCGCGGGAGATTTCGAATACACTTCGCGCATCTTCACTTACAACGTAATAGATCCGTCTTCGCTTGAGGACGATCTTTATCTCATAACGCCCGACGGCACGCTTTACAGCGTGTTTTCAAACAAGGTCACCGTGACCGTACCCGAGAAGATAAACGGGATCACGGTAAAGACCGTCGCCGGCGTGACGTTCGGAACGGTGACTTACGGGACGGGCGCGTATGACCGCTGCCCGAACATGAAGGCTCTCGTGCTTCCGGATACGGTAGAGACGTTAAAGCTCAGCTCCATACCTCACAACGTGACGAGCCTCGATCCCGGAAGCGGACTGAAATACATGGAAAACAACTGTATTTCGGGAACGCTCGACAGGTTCGTCATCACCGAAAATATCGAAAAGCTCTGGCTTCCGAAGTTCAGAACACTGGAGATCGCGTCGCTTAAAGCGATAGACGCGCTGAATAAAAGCGAATACTCCGTGTCCGGAAACGGATACATTGCGCTTTCCGCCGACAAGCTGATACTTCCCGAAGGTCTGACCGTTATCGGAGAGGGCGGAATGGAATTCCGCGTCAACGTAAAAGAGCTCGTCCTTCCTTCGACGCTCAAGGTCTTCGCCCCGACGCAGGCGGTCTACGTCTCCGACAGGATCGAGCTCCCTGAGGGGCTCGAGGTGTTCGACGGCGGTCTTTCCGTCGAAATCGAATCCGGGCACTACACGGATGTATACGCGGATATGAATTTTCAGTACCGCGGCAGCGAGCTTGTTTTCCCGAAGAGCCTTAAAAAGCTCGTCCATCCGGGAAGACTCAGCAATGTGACGGAGCTCAGGCTTCCCGAGGGATGCGAAATATCGGAATACTTTTTCGCTTCGATCGGCATGGAATCCTATACGGTCCCCGGTGATATGACGGTCATACCGGAAGGGCTCTTCATGAATGCGTATCTCAGAGAGCTCGTCATTCCCGAGGGCGTGACGAGGATCGGCGACAGAGCCTTTATGAACTGCACGGATCTCGAGCGCGTCGTAATACCGTCGACCGTTACGGAGATCGGGAAAGGCGCGTTCCAGGGATGCGGTTCGCTGGTGGAAGTGATTATAGAAGGACCCGTGACGCAGATCCCCGACGGCGCGTTCTCATGGTGCAGCTCGCTTGAAAGCGTACGGCTTCCGGCGACGGTGCAAAGGATAGGAAGCGACGCGTTCAGCGGATGCGGCGGACTGACGTCCCTTGATTTTCTGCCGGACAGCGTTGCGTATATCGGAGAGAACGCTTTCTGGTACAGCGGGATCTCCGGACGCCTCGAGCTTCCGGAGGGACTCGTCGTCCTTAAAAACAGAGCCTTCGGAGAAACGGACGTGTCCGAGATCGTTTTCGGAGAAAATCTCAGGATGATAGGCGACGGCGCTTTTGAAGCAACGTCCGTCACGGACGTTTATGTTCCGGACAGCGTAACGTATATCGGACGCGAAGCGTTCAAGGATACGCCGCTCGAAACGGTGAGACTCGGAGAAGACACGGTCTACATAGGCGCGGGTGCGTTCGCCTATACGCAGCTTTCATCCTTTGAGATACCGAAAAAGGTCGGAAAACTTCTCTCAATGACGCTGACCGGGACGAATATCACGTCCATCGACCTCGATCCCGACAAAAAGGGAACGCTGTCGTACGTCGGTCCCAGGGTGTTCAGCGCGACCGACATCACTGAGATCGTTTTCCCCGATACGATAACGTATATAGGAAGAGGCGTGTGCGACTGGTGCACGAGCCTCGTTCGCGCCGTTTTGCCGAACGGCCTCACAAGAATAAGGAAACAGTCGTTCAGCTCCTGCACCGCGCTTACCGAGGTGATCGCGGGAAGCGATCTGGAATATATCGGAAGCGAGGCGTTTTCGGGATGCGAACAGCTGAACGGTCTGGATATCCCGGACGGCGTGTCGTTTATAGGAGACCGCGCTTTTTACGAATGCGCGTCTCTTGAAATAGAGGATCTGCCTTCCGAACTGACTTATGTAGGCGAGTTTGCGTTCGCTTCGACCAAGCTTGCGAAGATCGTTATTCCGGACGCGGTCAAGAGTATAGGAAAAGGCGCCTTCAAGAACTGCGCGTATGCGGAATACGTCGTTATCGGCGAAAACGTAAGCGCGATCGGCGCGTCGGCGTTCGAGGGATGCTCTCTTCTCGAAGCCATTTACATCCCGGACACCGTCAACAGTATAGGCGATCATTTCATAAAGGATACGGCGATAACGGTTGTAGATCTCCCTTCAAATCTCAGGTTCATACCTAAATTCACCGGAAACACGGTCATAAAAGAGGTTTACTGCTCTTCAGACGGCATCGAACGTCTTTGGGCGGGCACCTTCAGGGGCTGTACGGCTCTCGAGACGGCGGACGTGGCGAGCGGAAAGGCGATCGGAGCGGGCTGCTTCAAGGACTGCGTCAACCTGAAATACTACAAAGTTTCCGAAGAAACGAAAACGATCGGAAGCGGCGCGTTCGAAAACTGCGCGGCTTTGGAAAGCGTTTCCTTCGGGGATGCGTCCGCGCTTGAAACCATCGGTGAAAAAGCGTTTTCCGGATGCGTTCTCTTAACGGAAATAAAGCTTCCCGAAAAGCTTACCGCCATAGGAAGCAGAGCGTTTGAAAAAACTTCGATAAAGACCGTGATCGTTCCTTCTCTCGTTCAGAGCATAGGGACCGATCCGGTATACAACGAGCTTTCCGGTACTCTTACCGGATACGGCGACACCTGCTTCTACGACTGCCCCGAGCTCGAGAGGATCGTATTCCTTGAGCGCGACGGCAGGTTCCTGCCCGTCCGCCGCTTTGCGGCTTACTGCCCGAAGCTCGCCGAGGTATACTTCCCGGCGTCCGTCGGAGATGCCGATATGACGAACGGCTTTGATATGGACGTGTTCGAAAGCGGAGCGGGAGACACTTATCAGAAGTACAACGAGGCAAAGCTCGACGGATACGTTCCTACCGCTTACTACCGCTACGCATATTACGACACCGACGAGGACTACAAAGACAAGTACACGTTCACGTCGCTTTACAAAACCGGAGACACGTTTTCCGTCGTTCCGTTCACGAGCGATTACGACCAGCTCCGCGCATGGTACGACTATTATTCCGAAAAAGCGGAGGAATGCAAGAATCTCGGATATCCCGAGGTCGAGGTCCCCGCGCTCAGCGATTGTCTGAAACCTCTGACGATGCTTTCGGATCTTTGCGTAAAGGTGACCGCCGGCGGCGAGGACGTTACCGACAAGGTCTCCGTGAAATGGTACGTGAACTGGCTCGATGATATCGTGCTCACCGAGGGAGCGTCTCTTGCGGGATCGGCGATAGCGCACGCGAATTTCAAGTACCGCTTTACGGTCACGCTCGGCGAGGATTACGCGTTCGATTACGAGGATTACGAATCGGATGAATTTGTTCTTACTTCGGGAATGGAGAACGGCGTTATAACGGTCGAGCTTGCCGAAAGACCGAAGGGCGACGTGGAAATATATCTTCCCGACGGCGTAAAAGACGATGAAAGCGCGAAAATCACGGTCATGCAGACTCAGCGCGATCTTCTGCGTATCCTCGATACGGAAAACGTAAACGGAAAGATAACGCTGCGCGCCGCTCCTTCCGCCAACCTTCTCGTATACGTGAGCTGCGACGGTTATTACGATTTCACCGGAAGCATTCCCGCGATCCTCATAAGAGACGGGATAGAAAACGGCGAGGTCACCGAGTACCATTTCGATATGGAGCCTCTGCCGCGCACCGGCAGCTTTGCGGCGAAATTCAGCATTTACGACGCCGTTCCCGAACAGATCGGCGGTGAAAAGTTTTCCGCGCCGGAGAGCTTTGACGGCATATCCGTAACTATAAGAAATGAAACGAAGGGTACGGTCTGCGAAGACTTCACGCTTCAGTATCCGTATATAATCATCAACGATTATGAATCCTTCTTTGAGCTGAGCGACGCCCTTACGGCTACGTTCACGCCGGACAAGGAGCTTGAAATGTACGGCTTTACGGCGGCGCTCACTCCCGGCGCGACCGAGAATTACGGATCGTCGGAGGGAACGTTCAACAGGTTCGGCGCGATATACGTAAAGCCGGCTCTTCCCGAGGACAGCGAGAGCGGACGCGCGATAGTTCAGTCCTTTGACGCGTCGGGAAAGAGACTGCGCGTCGATATCGTCGGCGACGGCGAGATCCTGATGCGCAGATACGAGGACGGAACGTATACCATTACGGTATCCGAACAGAACCTTTACCTCAACGCCGTTGAAAACCTCTCCAAGTTCACTTCCTTCGGATGGACGCAGGGCGAGGATTATTACAGACAGACCGTCACGGTATCGTCTCCCGGCAGCGAATTTCTGGAGATCGACGTGCCTTCCGCGCCGGATTCGAGCTTCCTCATAAAGAGAGCTCCCGTCGTGATGAAGGAATACAAGCAGTTCAACAGATGGTGGGAATACAACTGGCCGTATTACACGCAGGTCACGTTCGACGTGCAGATCGATCTCGGATACGATCTGAAAAACACGAAGATAGTCATCGGCGTGCCGTCGGACATGAGGATTTTCAGCATCGGCCGCTATTACGGCAAGGAATACATAAACGAGCAGATGACGTATTCGTCGAAATACGCCTCCGACGACGGCGGAACGGATTACTATGAATACGATATAAGCGATCTTTCACAGTGGGAAGGAAAGCTGAAGATCATCGCCGCTCTCGAATATAAGAACGACAGCGTTTCGTTCGACAAGATAAAGCAGCAGGCGTGCACGCTGACTCTCGTCACGGACGCGACCGTCGACGGCGTTACGGACAGATACTTCGCGCCCGCAGGAAGTGTGAGCCTGCTCGATGACGAGATGCTTTCAAAACTCGTATATCTGTCGCATTCTCCTTCCGTTTCGGACAGGAAGGGAATCACGGCGCAGGTAAAGGCGCCCGCCGGAAGCGAGGTCGATCTTTACGCGGACGGCGTTCTCGTCGCGCAGGGCAGGACCGGTTATACCGGATCGGCGTTTTTGCGGTACGACGCGCCTTTCAAATGGCTCTGGTGGGAATACGAGGTATACGCGGTCGTCAGGATCTCAAACACCGGGACGGAGTATAAGACGGAGCCCGTGCAGGTCACGTTCAACGAAGATCTTTCCTCGCCCGTATCGGTGTCCTGCGAGGTCACGATCATCGACGAGGAAACCGGAAAGGTCGTCTTCCCGAACGAATACGACAAGGACAACGTCGTATACGTCGATTTCAAGACGGGCGAAAAGCGGAACATAAAGCTCCGTACGCTGCCCGACAGCTCCGGCGGAAAGACATACCGCGTTATTGAAAGATACAGCGCGGTCTTTGACAACGCCGTCGAAGGCGGCGCCCGGAAAGTCGCGGTCATAGTCCGCTGGGACGACAAGTTCGGAAATCAGAAGGAGGAATATCTCTGGACCGATTTCAACGAAGACGAAAAATGCTATTCCGTGACCAAGAACGTGAAATATCTCACGTTCGATCCTTCGACGTTTTTAAGCGATATCCAGCTTCCGGAGTATATGGGAGTGGAATGGGATACCGCCGCGGACTCGGTAAGGATCGTCCTTATGCCGGGTCAGCTCGAGGCCATGAAGGAGCGGGAGGAAAAATCCGAAAAGAGCGTGATGCAGATACTTTTCGGAGACGATACCGACCCTCAGACGGCGGCGCTGAGGTTCATTTTCGATCCCGTGAAAAACGATCCCGCCTTCGAATTCTATCCCGCTGCCATGCAGGCGGATATAATCCGCGAGCATATGTACGTCGCGGATTTCATGGACGAGGCGAAAAAAGCTTTCAGGGAATCGTTCGGCTTTGACGTTTCCGACATAACGGAAAGCGACAGGAAGCGTATGAACGACTGCTTCTTCGAGGAGGCGATCGACGAGAGCGTTTCCGCCGCCGAGCTTTATGCCGACGGATATTCCGAGATACCCGTTTACGGTATGGAAAACGGCATTTTCATAAAGCAGACGGAAACGGGAACGGACATATACGATTTTTCGGCGGGTATCCATGCGAAGTACGATTCCCTCATGTGGCTCGACGTGATCACCGATTATTCCGCCGCGGCGCGGGGGATCTCTTCCGCTTCGGCGAAAAAGAGCGGTATGCGCGGCGTCGGGACCGGCGACGGAGACTGGGATTCGCTGAGCAAATACGTCAACGGGATACACGACCCCGCGACGGCTTCCCTTATAGACACGACGTACGAAAGGTACGTCGAAACGGAAAGACACCTCGACGAGGACATCATTTCGGGCGTTTACCGCTGGGGGGAGTCGTTAGCGCAGTGGCTGTCCGAGAGCACCGGGTTTGAAATTGCAAACTATATGCTCGGATCGAAAAATCCCACTATAAACGCCGTGAAGGATCTGGTCGCAAGCGTTGCCGCCGAAGTTGCGGACTCTGTTTTTGACATGGAATGGGACAAGGACCGGCTGATCAATCAGTATTACGACGATGACGGAAACTGGAACTATACCATATCCGAGAGTGCCGCCCTGTTTTTGGAGGAAAACGCGTATGGACCCGTACAACTCGTTAAATGGGCTGCTAATAAAGCAACTCACGGCGCCGTGGACACCGCGATAAACACCGCGATAAACGCCGTGACGCAGTTCAAAGATCAGACCTACACGCAGCTCACAAAAGCATATACGAACACAAGCGGTGAGATCAGTGAGATCGTAGGAAAGATGGATACAAACGATCTCGCAAAGCTGGACAGGTTTTATCTTGTCGTGGACGAGGGAGAGCAGAACGTCTGGGACGCCGTACAGAAAGGCATCGCGAACCATACTCTGAAGGTGTCGTATACCGAGGATATCTTTGTGCAAGATCCCGAGACCGGGAAACTCGTACACCGTTTACAGCAGCACGTCACGAGCGCATACGGTTCCCGCTCCATATCCGAAGCGCTCAAGTTCGATTATTCAAAAGGCGCGGAGCATGTTATGATACACAGGCTCATAAACGGAACGCTCGATTTCCACAAAAAAACGAACAAGATATTCGGAAAGGTAGGCGGAGTCGGGACGCTTGCCGACGCCGTCACGTACGTGTCCGGACTTGTTGATTCGGCGCAGACTCTCATAAATTTCTGCAAAGCGCTCGACAGGATGCGCGAGGATTACGGACGCAAGGTGGAAATGCTGTTTGAATTTGCGTCGGTATACGCACGGTACGACGAGATCGTCCGGGCGACCTACTTCGATTTGAATGAGGAAAAGATGGAGAGATTCGAGGTGTATCCAGTGTACACTCCGGAGCTGCTGGAGGAATTCAATTTCGGAAGCATCGTTAACGATTCGTACGGAAACGACGGATTCTTCAACGGTATTTTCGAGGGCTCTCCTTTCCTGTGGATGCCCGCGTGGGTATACGGGACCGATCCCGAGACAGGCAAGCCGGTCGTGATCGATGAGTTTTATCAGAGAATAAGTCTCATCTCGTATCTGTCGTATTATGCGGCGTGGGGCGGAAACGCGGATTCTTATTTCGGCGACACTTACGTGTACTATGCGAAAGAAGATCTCGCGTACACGAAAGCGCTCATGGCGGTAAGCAAGGCGCTCGCCGACCTTGTATTCAGGCAGAGCGAGCTTTGCAGGCAGTACGATATGGAGCTTCTTGACGAGGCTTCTCGGATCGTGAACAAACTGCTCGGTATGCTGCCGTTCATCGGAGGATTGGCGGAAGCCGTAACCAATAACATCGACGACGCGGTCATGATCTACCGCCAGAGAGACGCCGGATTCGGAGATATAGTGAACCGGATTTACACGACGGATACAAGAATTATGGCTGATTCGGCGTGCAAGACGGCGAACGGCGCGATAGACAGGCTCAAGGACGTGAAGGAAGATATCTTCTATAACGGCGGCAACGGCGGCGTATGGTACAAGGGACCGCACGCTCACCCGTGCGTAAACGGCGTCAAGGCAAGCGGCATCTGGGAAAAGCTCGTCGATGAGAAGTGGATGCTTTTGTACTATTATCCGTCAGGGCACAAAGACGGTTTCCGCTGGGATACCTACGGAAAGGAAAGCAAAGTCATAACGGAGGGCGATGACGCCGACACGGTAGTCGACGAAAACGGAGATATCGTCGGATTCTACTTTGAAGAGGGCGAGATGAACAGCGTCGGCACGGGATGCAGCGATCCTCTGATCGACCCGTCTGGCTTCGTTTACGAGGCTGTGCTTTCCAACCGCCTCGAAGGCGTTACCGTCAGCATTTACCGTAAAGACGACGGCGGAAGCGCCGTGCTCTGGGACGCGGAGAATTACGAACAGACAAGCTCCGTCGTCACGGAAAAAGGAGGATACTATTCCTGGATGACGCCTCCGGGAAGCTGGAAGGTCGTCGCGGAGAAGGAAGGGTATCTGACCGCCGACACGTCCGGCGATATCAACGCCGTTGACGGATGGCTGCCGGTCCCGCCTCCGCAGCTGAACGTGAACATCGGACTCGTATCAACGCTTTCTCCGACGGTAAAAAGCGCAAACGGATACACCGAGGGCGTGGCGGTGGAATTCAGCCAGTACATGGATATAACGGATCTTGACGGAAAAGTCACGCTTTTCGTCAACGGTGAGAGCGTACCCGCCGTCATAACGTTCATCGACGCGGAAGCAAGCGCCGTTGATCCGCAGATCTTTTACGGCAGAAAGATGATGATATCCCGCGAGGACGGCGAAAAGCTTTCCGGCACCGCGAGGGTGATCGTATCCGCGGGCGTCAGAAATTACGCCGGAAACGCGATGAGCGCGGACTTTGATTCCGGCGAGCTTTCCGTAAAGCAGAACGTGAAGGAAATAAAGCTCGATTACGATCTTGTGACCGTGAAAACGGGCGACACGGCGGTCTTTGAGGGAAGACTCGTCGACGCGTTCGGAGACGGCGTTCCGGACGTGAAGGTAAACCTTTCCTCCGACGGGACGCACGCGCAGCTTTTGAACGCGTTCGTCTATTCGGACAAGAGCGGACGCTTCACGTTTACTGTCAGAGGAACGAGCGAGGGCTTTACGGTGTTTACGGTCTCTCCCGAAACCGCGCTTGCGGAAGCGGAGGTCACCGCCGAGACCGTCAAGATGTCTCCGGCGAACAAGAACGCCGTTTCGAAATCGGCGGTTCCCGAAGTCACCGTTATTGGACCCGACGGAAAACCCCGTGAGGGAAAGATAACTGAAAGCGGAAAGATCACCGTTGCCGCGGGAAGCAAGCTTTCGGTATCCGGAAACGGAAAGATCGGATATTCGAATACGGTTTCCGGCGATATGCCGTGGACCTGCGGCAATTATACCGGGTATACCGAGCCGTTTGCCGCGGAAAGCAAAACTTACAGGATAGCCGCTCTTGAAGACGGCAAATCGTATTCCGACGTTCTTGTGCTGATCGTGGAGGTCGAAAGCGTTCCCGAACACGGGCACGCAGACGAAAACAACGATCACAACTGCGACGTATGCGGCGAGAAGATCAGCGATCACGAAGACGCCGATAACGATCACAACTGCGACATATGCGGCGAAAAGATCAGCGAGCACGCGGATTCGGACAACGATCACAACTGCGACGTATGCGGCGAGAAGATCAGCGAGCACGCGGACGCCGACAACGATCACAACTGCGATATCTGCGGCGAGAAGATCAGCGACCACGCGGATTCGGACAACGATCACAACTGCGACATATGCGGCGAGAAGATCAGCGACCATGCGGACGCCGATAACGATCACAACTGCGATATATGCGGTGAAAAGATCAGTGAGCACGCGGATTCGGACAACGATCACAACTGCGATATCTGCGGCGAGAAGATCAGCGACCATGCGGACGCGGACAACAATCACAACTGCGACGTCTGCGGCGAAAAGATCAGCGAGCACGCGGACGCGGACAACGATCACAACTGCGATATATGCGGTGAGAAGATCAGCGACCACGCGGATTCGGACAACGATCACAACTGCGATATCTGCGGCGAAAAGATCAGCGAGCACGCGGATTCGGACAGCGATCACAACTGCGATGTCTGCGGCGAAAAGATCAGCGATCACGCGGACGCCGATAACGATCACAACTGCGACGTCTGCGGCGAAAAGATCAGCGACCACGCGGATTCGGACAACGATCACAACTGCGATATATGCGGCGAAAAGATCAGCGAGCACGCGGACGCGGACAACGATCACAACTGCGACATATGCGGAGCGGAGCTGGAACACAGTTACTCTTCCGACTGGAACAGCGACGCGGAGGGGCACTGGCATGAATGTTCCTGCGGAGTAAAGACGGAAAAAACAGCTCATACTCCCGGCGCCGCCGCGACGGAAACAACTCCTCAGACCTGTACGGTATGCGGACGCGTCCTCGTTCCGGCGTTAAGTCATACGCACGTTTTCGACTGTGAGAATACGGATGAAAAGTATCTGAAGAGCCCGGCTACGTGTCAGAGCGGCGCGGTATATTTCTATTCGTGCTCCTGCGGAGAAAAGGGAACGGAAACGTTTACGTACGGAGACCCAGCGGGACATGACTTCGGAGAGTGGGTGCTCGATCCCGTAACGGGACTCAATAAGCGCACGTGCAGGAACTGCCCCGTGACCGAAAGCTTCGTCTACGGCGACGTGAACGGAGACGGCGTGATCGACACGCTGGATATAACAAGACTCCGCAGATATCTCGCGGAGGAGGACGTGGCCGTTTCCGCCGGAGCGGACGTGAACGGCGACGGTCAGATAACGCTTACGGACCTGACGAGACTCCGCAGATTCCTCGTCGGCGAAGAAGTCAGCCTCGGCATGTAAAGGAGACGGAACATGAAGAAAATCATTTTGCCGCTTTTGATCCTTCTCGCGGTCCTGTCGAACGCGTTCACCGCGTTCGCGGACGGAGGAGCCGCCGTCGTATACGCGGCTCCCGAAACGCAGGCTGCGGCGGGAGAAGCCGTTAACGTCGATATTTTCATTAAGGACAATCCCGGGATCGACACGATGAGACTAAGGTTTTCATACGATCCCGACGTCTTGACGCTTACCGGCATGACGAACGGCGTGATCCTTACGGACAGCTTTACTCCCAACGTTTCAAAAGGCATTGCTCTTCTTATGGCGGGCGGCGGCACGGACGCCGTCGGCAGCGGAAAACTGATGACGCTTACTTTTTCCGTAAAGAGCGGGACCGAGGGGAAAAGCACTGCCGTCGGATTTACGGCGGAGGGAAACAACCGTGCGGAAGAGAAGGTCAACTTTCAGACCGTTTCCGGTACGGTCACCGTAAAAACCGCCGATATACTTATCGCGCCTCCCGCGGCGGCGGAAGGCCTCGTGTACGACGCGTCGGAAAAGACCGGCGTGGCGTCCGGCACGGGCTATACGCTTTCCGGAACGTACAAAGCGTCAAACGCCGGAAACTATACGGCGACGGCGACGCTGTCCGCCGGATATAAGTGGAACGACGGCTCGAACGGTCCGAAAAACATCTCCTGGAGCATAGCGAAGGCATCGGTATCCGCCCCTACGGGGCTCGGCGCCGTTTCGCCGACAGCTGTTTCGGGAGGAAAGATCACCGGGACGTCATCCGATATGGAATACCGCGGCGCGGCAGGCGCCGTCTGGACCGGGTGCCCGGGATCCGAGATAACGGATCTCGCACCGGGCGATTATGAGGTCAGATATAAAGAGACCGCCAATTACAACGCAGGTCCGGCTGTGACCGTCAATATCCCGGCGGCTCCCGAATACCCGGTGACCGTTCAGGGCGGCGAGGGAAGCGGATCGTACGCGCAGGGCGCAAAGGTCCTTATCACCGCCGGAGAGCCTGAAAGCGGATTCGTCTTCGACAGATGGATCGTTGAAAGCGGCGGCGTGTCGCCTGAAGCTCCCGAGAGCGAAAAAACGTCGTTTACGATGCCCGCGGGCACGGTCGTTGTAAGGGCGGCTTACAAAGAGGCTCCGCATACTCACGTTTTCGACAAAAAGATCGCGTCCGAAAAGTATCTGAAAGACGCGGCGACCTGCACGGCAAAGGCGAAGTATTACTATTCGTGCTCATGCGGTGAAAAGGGAGAGGAAACGTTCGAATACGGAGAGACGGCTCCTCATAAGTACGCATCGCAGTGGTCGAAGGACAAGACGTCCCACTGGCACGAATGTACTGTATGCGGCGCCGAGAGCGGCAAAGCCGCGCACACGCCGGGAGCGGAAGCGACGGAAACGGCTCCGCAGCTCTGCACCGTCTGCGGATACGAGATAAAACCTATCCTCGGACATACTCACGTTTTCGAC
>Ga0079305_1001661_pt1 | contig 26541 bp, 25 predicted proteins | sample LMS_cellobiose_e_FD_79183 | JGI IMG/M metagenome (GOLD analysis project Ga0079305, IMG submission 79183) | Rumen-fistulated moose microbial communities from Alaska, USA - LMS_cellobiose_enrichment | ecosystem: Host-associated > Mammals > Digestive system > Stomach > Rumen fluid ... | reverse complement strand
GGAGGGCGAATTCCTGACCAATTCCGGGTAAAAGATCTCCTGCGGATCGACCTTCAGGAGCCTGATTAAGGCGTAGAGCTTTTCCATGCTCGGATTGCCCTTGCCTGTTTCTATATTCTGAAGAGTGCGATAATCCATGTCGAGCATGATCGCCACTTCTTTTTGCGTCAGTCCTGCTTTGCGGCGACCATTCCTGATAACATCGCCCAGCGCCTTTGAAAACTCATATATTCTAATGCACCTCGGACAGTATTATGATCGGCGGGCTCATCGGCGTGGTCACCATGTGCCTAATGGTCTCCGCCAAGGAAGCAGACAGGCATATCGAGGATTGCGAATCAAGAACACAGGCCAACTCCCCAAATACTATGTCCACAACTGCCATCCCGCTATCATTGACCGCGTGACCTTCAAGAAGGTGCAGGAGGAAATCGCACGGCGCGTCGGCAAGCGAAAGACATCTTCAAAGGCCAATACCGAGTATGGGAAGTATAGTGGATAATACGCACTGAGCGAGCTGATGACCTGCGGCAGCATGAGCTTTCAAGCCGTCTGAAGTTTTTCAGATCCATTTTTGCGCGTCGGTGCACTAATAGCACATTTTTCTCGAAAAATGCATCCGTTAACCCCATTTGGATGCAAATGATCGCATTTTTTTGAATTCGATGCATCCGTCTCAGAAAAGGCGCTCTAAAATGCGCTGTTTTCATGCAGATCAAGGCTCCGTGATGCAATAAAGACAGAAAAACAGCAGATCGTGCATCATTTTGCCCGAAGCACACTGAAAAGTGGGATAAAACGAGGTCAAACGGGCATTTCGGTGCATGAAAGAGAAATAAAGCCGAAAGAGTGCACCTTTCGGCCCGGAGGGCTCCACGCTTCAACGAACATGGCAGCGTGCTGACCATGCAAAACTGATCCTTTTAGTTCCATAGAATCAAAAGCTTGCCTTAGGGCAGCTTTTTTGGTGATCCGGCCCGAAATGGCCGGGCGCTCAGGTCTCAGACACTTCATTTGTTTTGATATTTGTCGAAATAAATGTTGACGCGGCCTTGTTCTGCTGCTATATTTGATTCGATGAATGTAAAATCAAATTTACGTATGAATACAGGAGGATCTGAAATGGAGACTTTTATCGATTATCTGACGGAGAAGATCGAGTCCGGGAAGGCTGAGATCGCCGGACTCGAAGCGGACGGCCGCAAGGACGACGCAGACTTCGCCAGGGTCCGCACAAACATATATGAGGTGTGCAGGACCGTGACAGGCGCGCTCACATCCCGTCCGGGAGCAGGCAACGGAGCCGTTAAGGCACAGTTCGAGCGCTTTAAAGCGATCTGGGGCGGCGCTCTCGAAAAAGCCCGGGAACACGGTGACGCAAGAAACATCGTGGTCGAAGAGACCAAGCTGCAGGCGCTTGAGGACGTCATCGCGCACTTTCAGGAGGCGGCGGAATGACACAGGAGAACGCACTGAAGATCTTTAAGAGCCTTTCGGATATGTCAAGGCTGCGCATAGTGCAGTCCCTGACCGGGGGCGAAATGTATACTGAATTGCTGGCGGAAAGGCTCGGCCTCACGCCTTCGACCGTTTCATTTCACATGAAGAAGCTCGAGGACGCTTCCCTCGTGGTCTCTAGGAAGGAACAGTACTACACGGTCTATTCCCTCAACAGGGACATGCTTGCGGCTTCGCTTTTCGACGTCGCCTCATCCGAGCCCGAACAGACCGACGATCAGCAGAAACGCGAAAAAGAATACCGTCAGAAAGTCATCGACACCTTCTTTGAATACGGAAAGCTCAAGGCCATACCGGTCCAGCGGAAAAAAAAGCTGATATGTTATGAAGTCATCGCCGAGCGTTTCGTCCCGGGAAAGGTATACAGCGAGAAAGAGTTGAACGCCGTGATATCCCCAATCCACGAGGATTACTGCACGATACGGCGGGACATGATCAGCGAAGGCATCCTGACCAGGAAAGGCAGCGAATACGTCCGGGTCAAATAGACCCGCGGCGTTTGACGCGGACACCGTACTGACATTATAATAAAGCAGAATAGTTGAGGAGGTGCTTTTATGAAAACCGGAAAGCTCATCTGCCGCGCCGCTCTCGGCGCTTTCGTATTATGCGCGATCCCATACCGCGTCGAAAGAGACGAGAAAACAGGCGCCTGTTACGTCCGCAGCCTGCTGTGGGCCTGGAAGAAGACTCCGAGCCTCAAAGAGAGCAAGGATTTCGACTACGCGTTCGCGATGCCTCCTTCAGGGCTGGATATGGATGACGAACGTGAGTAGACGCGCTGCGGGAGCCCTGATGATCATGCTGTGCTGTCTGGCGCTGCTTTGCGCCTGCGGGAAGAGCCCGGAAGAGACCGTCACGGACAGAAAGATCGCGGCCGGCGACATCACGGAATTCTATTACACCCGCTCAAACATCAACTTCAACGCATTTTACCAGAGATACCGCTTCTACGTGGAAGACGGCAGGCGTTTGTTTTATCACGAAACTAGGGAAAAGCCCGGCGAATACGGCCCTGCTACGGAAGATGATATAACGGCAAGCGGGACCGTCGAGCTGTCGGATGAGGAGTGGAATGAGTTCCTTGCCTTCCTGAAGGACGGCAGGGTCTCCGCGAGAACGGACTCCGCAGAATCTGGAGACTCCGGGCCGTGGATGTTCATCTACTGGAAGAAAGATAAAGGAAAGTTCCAGGTGTTCGACTTTCCGTCAGCGTCTGAAAAGCTTGAATTTGAAGAGTTCTGCGCAGAACTGGCAGGCGCCGTCTAGCATAATTTTTAATAACCGATCATAAATTGAACCGATCTGTACCGATGGAGAATCGACCGTTATGGATGAGAAAAAGATCAACAAAAGGAACCTGATAATGTTCCCGCTGGGAACGGTGGGGCGCGACATGGTCTACGCCCTGGTCACGAACTTTCTTCTGACCTACGTGCTGTTCACGCGCGAGCTGACTGCCGGCCAGCTTTCAGCCATCACCGCGATCATGGTCGGGGCCCGCGTGTTCGACGCGCTGAACGACCCGCTCATGGGCAACATCATCGAGCGCACGCGCACGAAGTGGGGCAAATTCAAGCCGTGGATCCTCGCGGGCATGATATCAACCTCGCTGGTCATCTACGCTGCCTTCAACGTCAAGCTGCAGGGCTGGAGCTTCGTCTGGTTCTTCGGAGTGATCTACTTCCTCTACAGCATAACCTATACGATGGGTGACATCTCTTATTGGGGCATGATCCCTTCGCTCAGCTCTGACGGCGACACCCGCAATACCTTTACTGCCCGCACCACGCTCTTTGCGGGCATAGGCGGTACCGGCGCGGGCATACTCATACCGATGCTGACCACCGGCGCGAATGCCATAGGCGGAAGCACCACCGTTGCCTACGGGCGAATAGCACTTGCGATAGCAATACTCTGTCCGGCTTTCCTGTGCTTCGTACTCTTCGGGGTAAAGGAGAACCGTGATTACAACTCAGAACCCGTTCCTCCCGTCAGCTTCAAAAAGATCTGGAGCACGATCAGCGGCAACGACCAGCTGATCTGGATAGCGCTGATCTTCCTGCTCCATGAGATAGGAAACGGCATTGTGCTCTCGGGCGTGGGCTCCACCTATATCTATTTCGAATTCGGCTACGAAGGCGGACTGTATTCGCTGTTCACGACCATAGGCATGTCGGTCACTGCGCTGCTGATGATCTTCTACCCGGCGATCTCGCGCAGGACCCCGCGCAAGAGATTCATGAGGACCCTCATGATCGTCGCGGTCTTCGGATACGCGATCATGCTGATGGCGGGGCTCGGCCTTAAGACCGGCGTCTCGATGCTGGGCAGCATGGACCTCAAATTCCTGCTCATAACGCTCGGATACATGCTGGCGAATTTCGGCCAGTACGGATTCTATCTGATACTCATGATCTCGGTAATCAATACCGTGGAATACAATGAATACAAGCACGGGACCCGCGACGAGGGCATAATCACCTCGATGAGGCCCTTCCTGACAAAAATGGCGTCGGCGCTCACCGTCGTGATCGCTTCGGCGACTTATCTGCTCACAGGAGTCACAAAGTACACGAACCAGATCTCTTCGCTCGAGAACGCGGCGGCGGCAGGGCATATCGGCGAGGCGGAAAAGCTCACGCAGATCCACAGCCTGCTGCAGGGAGTGAGCCACAGCCAGTCTATAGGCCTGCTGCTGGTGATGGTGGTGCTGCCGTGCGCTCTGCTGGCGCTCACCTACGCGCTGTATCTGCGCCATTACAAGCTGGACGAGCCCGAATACGACCGCATCTGCGCCGAGCTCAGGGAACGCAGGGCAGGTAAGGCGGCATGAGCGTCACGCGTCTTGCGCTGAAGTTCGCGGCGCCTGTGCCCCGGGTTGAGTCTTTTGAGCGCTATCTGTTCCTGGGGCCCCATCCTGACGACATAGAGATAGGAGCCGGAGCCACGGCTGCAAAGCTTGCGGGCGCGGGGAAGAAAGTGACCTTTCTGATCTGCATGGACGGCCGATACGGGCTCGACAACGCCCCCGCGGGGATGACTCCCGAAGAACTTATTGAGATACGCAAGGTCGAGGCGGCAGAGTCTGCCCGCAGGCTCGGCGTGGAAGACGTGCGCTTTCTCGGGCTTTGTGACGGGGGCTTTTACGCCTTCGACGAGCTGCTGGAGGGCATTGCACGTGTAATTGGGGAGACCAAGGCCCAGTGCATCTTCGCACCGGACCCTGACGTGACGAGCGAATGCCACGTCGACCACCGCAGGGTGGGGGAAGCCGCCCGAAGGCTTGCGTATTTTGCTCCTTACGCTTCGATCATGCAGCGATACGGCGCGCAGAGCGCGCCGGGCGAGGCGCTGGCCTATTACATGACCGCCCGTCCGAACCGCTTTGTCGGGACCCGCGGGCTGCTCGCGCGCCAGCTTGACGCTATATTTGACTGTCACATGAGCCAGTTCCCGGAGGGCTGCGCCGACGCGCGCAGCATAAGCCTTTATCTCCGCCTTCGTTCGGCGGATCACGGCCTTCGCGCCTTCTGCGGCGCGGCCGAGGGTTTCCGCGTTCTTGGCAGGACCCAGATGCACTGTCTTCCGGAGGCAGGATGCTGAATATTTACTGCGGCCGGGCGTCCCAGGACCTTCCGGCTTCGATGTTCAACTTGATAAAAGGCCGCCTTGCGGCGATCAGGAGCGGCGCTTCAAAGGCGAAGCAGCTGCTGCTCGTTGTTCCCGCGCAGTTTACGCTGCAGGCGGAGGACAAAGCCTTCTCAGAGCTCAAAGAGGAAGGTTTTTTTGACCTGCAGATACTCTCGGGCAACAAGCTGAGGGCTGACGTGCTCAGAGAGACCGGCGGCGCGGGATATACCGCCGTCAACACCCTCGGCCGCGCCATGCTGCTGAGAAAGATCGCGCGCGACAAGGGCGGCGGCCTTCAGGCGTTTTCGAAGGTCGCCTCGGACAGCGAGTTCCTGAGCCTTGCGGGCGACATGATAGTCCAGCTCAAACAGAACGACATCAGCCTGCCCGTGCTCGACGGGATAATAAACGGTGCCGGCGGAAGCGGTCTTCTCGGCAGAAAGCTCGCCGACATGCGCGTGATCTACGGCGCCTACGAAGAAGCCATGAGCGGCCGCTATACGGATTCCGAGGACCTGCTCATGCTCACGACCGAAAAGCTGAAGGAAAGCCGCCGCATAGCGGAGTCGGAGATCTGGTACTACGGCTTCTATTCGTTCACGAAGCGTGAGACGGCATTCCTTGCGGAGCTTTCTCGCTGCAGCTGCGGGCTCAATATGATGCTTATGCTGGACCCTGAAAAGCGCGCTGACGAAGATCTTTTCGAGGTCACGAGGCGCAGCGCCGCGGCGCTTGCCGCCGCCGTTCCCGATACGCAGGTCTTCGGCGCCGACGGCTTTCCTTTGGAAAGGCCTGAAGTGCTCAAGGCTGTCGAACGCTCGCTCTACGCTTTCCCCGCCGAACGCTTTGACGGAGATGCCTCCGGGCTTACTTTGATAGAGTGCTCCTCTCCGTTCTCTCAGGCCGAGACGCTTGCGTCGGAGATACTGCGCAGAGTTCGCGAAGGACGCTGCGCATTCAGCGATATCGCGGTCCTGACCGAGGACATGCCCGGCCAGGGAGAGGTCATAAAGAGGGTGTTCGGTTCCCTCGGAATACCCGTGTTCATGGACGAAAAGCGTGCAGTGAGGCACGACCCCGCCATAATGCTGCTTCAGGCTCTTCTGAACTGCGTTTCGCAGGGATTTCCCGCGTCCGACGTCCTGGCTTTCGTCAAGCCGGGGCTTTGCGGCGTAGAAGGCGACACGGACGAATTCGAGAACTACGTCAAGCAGTATCATATACGCGGGGAAAGGTTCCACAAGCCTTTCAGATACGGTGAAAAGGCTCTTGGACCCGAACGCTTCGCCGCGGTTGAGGAGATGCGCGGCAGACTGTCGGCTCTGCTGCTTCCGTTTGCCGGGGCGCTCGGGGCGGCTCCGACCGTGCGCGAAAAAACTACAGTGCTTTACAACTTCCTTGCGGGCACGCTGCGCCTTGAGGACAGGCTTGCTGAAAAGGCTGCCGGGCTCGCCGAACAGGGAATGACCGACGCGGCCGAGGAACTGTCGCAGATCTGGGCTGTCATCACAGGCCTCATGGATCAGACTGTCGAGCTGCTCGGAGATGAGCAGGCGGACAACGCGGAATTCGCCCGCATTTTCGAAGATTCTTTCTCAGACATAAAAGTCGGCCTGCTCCCGCAGGCTGAGGGCAGGGTGCTGCTCGGCACGGTGAAGCGTTCGAACCTCAGGGACGTAAAGGTCCTGTTCATCGCAGGCCTCAACGACGGAGTGATACCGTCCGATCAGGAAGTGCGATCGCTGCTGACCGAAAAAGAGCTCGAACAGCTCGAGGCAGGCGGCTTCAGGCTCGCGAAGAACAACGATACCGCCGCTGAAGAAGAGCGCTTCCTCATATACAGGGCGTTCAGCTCCCCCTCTGATGAGCTTATAGTCAGCTGGCTGCTCGCGGACGGAGAGGGTCATGAAATGAAGCCTTCGCAGCTGGTCTCGCAGCTGAAGGCTGTAGTTCCTGGACTTGCGGTGATCAAAGACATAGAGAACCGCGGAGACGACATGGCATTCATGGAAGGCCGCCCACTTGCGGTAACAAGGCTCGGAAGGGCTCTTCAGGACGAACTGTCCGAGGCCGCCCGGCTTTCGGACGTCATGAAGGAGGGCTATGACAGCCTGAAGCGGTCCGCAGATCCCGGACTCGAAGCTGTCATAAAAGGCCTGGAGCACAGGAACAGCAGAGAAGTGCTGGGACCGCAGCGCAGTGGAGATCTGTTCGCAGACTCACACGGAGAGCAGTCCTACAGCCCGTCGAGGCTCGAGGGCTTCGCCGGCTGCCCGTTCAGCCACTTCATAAGTAAGGGACTGCGCCCCGAAGACAGAAGGCCCTTCGGCATAAACGGCGCAGAGATAGGCACCATAGACCACGAGTGCCTGCTCAGGCTCTGCGAAAAACTGAACGAAAGCGCGAAAAAGCAGGGTATAGCCGTCAGCGACCCGGGCTCCTCCTGGATGACTGTCAGCGAAGGCGAGCTGCGCGCTATGATAGACGATATACTTGAGCAGATGTCCTCAGAGACGCTCGAGGGCGTCATGAGCGCGGGAAAACCCGAGATCTACCGCAGCCGCCGCATCAAAGAGGTCTGCTTTGACTTCGCGAAGCAGATGGTGGCTCAGGTAAGGGTCGGGAAGATAAAGTCTATGGATCTCGAGATCCCCTTCGGGCTTCGCAGAAAGCTCCCGGCTTTTGACGTAGAGACGAAGTTCGGCACCGTCCACGTCGAGGGAAAGATAGACAGGGCGGACATTCTCGCCGGCCCTGAAGGAACGGATTACGTAAAGATCATCGATTACAAATCCGGGCAGAAGTCCTTTAAGCGCGAGGAGTTCGAGCAGGGCGTGAGCCTTCAGCTCATGGTCTATCTCGAAGGCGAGCTCGGGGCGAGAGAAGGCGCAAAGCCCGCCGGAGTCTTTTATTACAGCATCAAGGATCCGACAGAGGAGGCCCCGCTCGGCGATCTCGACGCGGAAAGCGTCGCTGAGGACGCTGCCGCAAGGCTCGCTTCGAAATACGCGCTCGACGGCATAGCCGTCGGCGAGCGCGGAGTTCTGGACGCTATAGACAAAGAGCTCTACGCCGGAGGCCGTTCGGGCGTGCTCGGCGTAAAGCTCAACAAGGACGGGGAGATCAGCAGCAAAAAGGTGATCTCCTCCGAAGAATTTGAAGATTTCAGAAGGTCGTTCAGCGCGGCTCTCAAAGCCGTCTGCGAAGACCTGCGCAGCGGCAACATTGCCGCAGATCCTAAAAACGACGCCTGCAGATACTGCGAATACCGCAGCGTCTGCGCCTATGACAAAGCCTTTAAATAGACATTCCTCCGTCGATGGCGATGTTGACGCCGTCAAGGAAGCCCGCCTCGTCGTCGGCGGCGAACAGGTAGGCCTTGACTATCTCTGACGGGGCGCCGAGCCTTCCTATGGGCTGGCGGTCGCAGAAATCCTTCATTGCCTGGTCGGGGTCCGCGGAACCTCTGATGCGGTCTTCGAGAGAAGGGGTCAGGGTAGTTCCGGGAGAAACGACGTTCACGCGTATGTTCTCTCGCACGAGCTCCGCTGCGACAGCCCTCGACATCGAAAGGACCGCTCCCTTTGACGCGGAATACGCGACGCGGTTCTTAAGACCCCTTGTCGCTGCTACGGAAGCGGTGTTGACTATGGCTCCGCCTCCCTGTTTCTGCATCACGGGCACCGCGTACTGCATCATGAGCATGGTCCCGCGCACGTTCACGTCCATGGTCCTGTCGAAATCTTCTACAGTCGTGTTCCAGATGGTCCCGCCGAGGACTACGCCCGCTACGTTGTAGAGAACGTCCACCCGGCCGAAGGCCTTTACCGCTTCGTCGACGATGCGCTTCGCGTCTTCAGGCTCAGATACGTCGGCGCGTACGAATATCGCCTCCGCGCCTGCATCTTTGACCATCCTCAGCGTTTCGGCTCCAGTGGACTCCTTCGTCGAATTGATCACGAGCTTTGCGCCTTTTGCCGCAAGTTCGACTGCCAGCTGGCGGCCTATGCCGGCTCCGGAGCCTGTGATTATCACCACATTATCTTTAAATCCCATACGTTCTACCTCCCGATAAGGTGTCATTGTTAACGTTACGGTAATTATAGCATGCCGCCTCGCGATTTTTAAGTGAATAAAAGCGCCTAATTACTTGTAATTTACGGCAGATTGTGATATTCTTTCGCTTTGATTGGGCGTCTTTTAGCGCGCCTGTAAAGACTACGAAAATCTATTGAATAAAAATAAAGGAGTTTGTATGAGTAAGAAGTATGTTTACCTCTTCTCCGAGGGCAACGCAAAGATGCGCGAGCTGCTCGGCGGAAAGGGCGCAAACCTCGCGGAAATGACCAACATCGGTCTGCCCGTTCCACAGGGCTTCACCATCACCACCGAAGCCTGCACCAGGTACTATGACGACGGAAAGAAGATCGACGACGAGATTAAGGCCGAGATCATGCAGTACATCGAGAAGATGGAAGAGATCAACGGCAAGAAGTTCGGCGACAGTGAGAACCCGCTCCTCGTATCCGTACGTTCCGGAGCCAGAGCCTCTATGCCTGGCATGATGGACACCATCCTCAACCTCGGCCTCAACGAGACCGTAGTCCGCACCATCGCAGCCAAGAGCGGCAACCCCCGCTGGGCATGGGACTGCTACAGAAGATTCATCCAGATGTTCTCCGACGTCGTTATGGAAGTCGGTAAGAAGTACTTCGAGCAGCTCATCGACAAGATGAAGGAAGAAAAGGGCGTCACCCAGGACGTGGAGCTCTCCGCTGAAGACCTCGAAAAGCTCGCCAACCAGTTCAAGGCAGAGTACAAGAGCAAGATCGGCGCAGACTTCCCCGACGATCCGAAGGAACAGCTCTTCGCGGCTATCGAAGCCGTATTCCGCAGCTGGGACAACCCCCGCGCAAACGTTTACAGAAGAGACAACGACATCCCCTACAGCTGGGGCACTGCCGTTAACGTAATGCCGATGGTATTCGGCAACATGGGCGACACCTCCGGCACCGGCGTAGCTTTCACCAGAGACCCGGCTACCGGCGAGAAGAAGCTCATGGGCGAGTTCCTCGTGAACGCTCAGGGCGAAGACGTCGTCGCAGGCGTCCGCACCCCGATGCCCATCGCTCAGATGGCTGAGATGTTCCCCGAAGCTTACGATGAATTCGTAAAGGTCTGCGGCATACTCGAAGAGCATTACAGAGACATGCAGGACATGGAGTTCACCGTTGAGAACGAGAAGCTCTACATGCTCCAGTGCAGGAACGGCAAGCGCACCGCTCAGGCCGCTCTCAGGATCGCTTGCGACCTCGTTGACGAGGGCATGATCGACGAGAAGAAGGCCGTAGCCATGATCGACCCGCGCAACCTCGATACTCTGCTCCACCCGACCTTCGACACAGCCGCCCTCAAGGCCGCGACTCCTATGGGCAAGGGCCTCGGCGCTTCCCCGGGAGCTGCCTGCGGCAAGGTGGTCTTCACCGCCGACGACGCCAAGGCATGGGCCGAGAAGGGTGAAAAGGTCATCCTCGTAAGGCTCGAGACATCCCCGGAGGATATCGAAGGCATGAAGGCCGCTCAGGGCATCTTGACCGTACGCGGCGGCATGACCAGCCACGCCGCAGTAGTTGCCCGCGGTATGGGCGAGTGCTGCGTATCCGGCTGCGGAGACATCAAGATGGACGAAGAGAACAAGAAGTTCGAGCTCGCGGGCAAGACCTTCCACGAAGGCGACTTCATCTCCATCGACGGCTCCACCGGCAACATCTACGACGGCATCATCCCGACCGTGGACGCCAGCATCAGCGGCGACTTCGGCCGCATCATGGGCTGGGCCGACAAGTACAGAAGACTTCAGGTAAGGACCAACGCCGACACCCCGGCAGACGCAGCCAAGGCTGTAGAGCTGGGCGCTCAGGGCATCGGCCTCACCAGAACCGAGCACATGTTCTTCGAAGAAGACCGTATCGCGGCCTTCAGAGAGATGATCTGCTCCGATACAGTTGAAGAGCGCGTAGCCGCACTGGCCAAGATCGAGCCGATGCAGCAGGGCGACTTCGAGGGCATTTACGAAGCGATGAAGGGCATGCCGGTCACCATCCGCCTGCTCGACCCGCCTCTCCACGAGTTCGTTCCGACCGCTGAAGAGGACATCAAGCTCCTCGCTGAGGCCCAGGGCAAGAGCGTCGAGACCATCAAGAACTTCATCAGCGCTCTGCACGAGTTCAACCCGATGATGGGCCACCGCGGATGCCGTCTGGCTGTCACCTACCCGGAGATCGCCGAGATGCAGACCGCAGCCATCATCAAGGCAGCTCTTGCCGTCCAGGCGCGTCACCCCGAGTGGACCATGGTACCTGAGATCATGATCCCGCTCGTAGGCGAAGTCAAGGAGTTCAAGTACGTCAAGAACGTAGTCGTCGCAAAGGCTGACGAGATCATCAAGGTTGCAGGCAGCAATATGAAGTACCTCGTCGGAACCATGATCGAGATCCCCAGAGCTGCCATCACCGCTGACGAGATCGCTACCGAGGCGGAGTTCTTCAGCTTCGGCACCAACGACCTCACCCAGATGACCTTCGGCTTCTCCAGAGACGACGCGGGCAAGTTCCTCGGAGCTTACTACGACAAGAAGATCTATGAGTTCGACCCGTTCGCCAAGCTCGACCAGAACGGCGTAGGCAAGCTCGTCGACATGGCGTGCAAGCTCGGACGCAGCGTAAGGCCCGACATCCATCTCGGCGTCTGCGGCGAGACCGGCGGCGACCCCAGCTCCGTCGAGTTCTATCACAGAACAGGCCTCGACTACGTCAGCTGCAGTCCGTTCCGCGTACCCATCGCAAGGCTCGCGGCAGCTCAGGCAGCGATCAAGGATGAGCAGTAGAAAAGCTTGAGATCTCAACGGTTTCTGGCATTCTGACCGCACATTTCCGAGTCAGAATTAAAGCTAAAGATCAGTGATTTAAGGCCGTTTTTTACCGGTATATGGTAGAAAACGGCCTTTTTATTTCCGCGGTTCTGCAGCTCTTTATATATTACCGATCGATCGCGCCGTAATTGCACCCTGCCATATCTGAAGGCCTTGCGACGGGAACGGTAGTCAAGTCAAAGAACCGCTCTTTATGTTATACTATATTCGTACAAATCGGTGTTTATAGAGGTGAGTATTATGTTGGAATTACTGAAAGCAAGATTTTCAGAACATAAGGAACTTCATCCGGATCTTGAATGGGCAGAGGTCGAGAATAGGCTGCGCGAGGCCCCAGCTGCCATCATGGTCCTGCAAAAGATGGAGGAAAGCGGCGGTGAGCCGGACACCATCGGCTATGATAAAAAAACGGGAAAGCTTATTTTCTGTGACTGCGCAAAGGAGTCTCCTTCCGGACGCAGAAGCCTGTGCTATGACGAAAAGGCTTTGCAGTGGCGCACCAAAAATCCGCCGTCAGGCAGCGCAGAACGAAAAGCGAAAGAGATCGGCGTTTCGATGATGACTGAGGAACTCTATCGCAGGCTGCAAAGTGTCGGATCATTTGATCTGAAAACATCAAGCTGGATCGCCACGCCGGATGATATCCGCAGTAAAGGCGGCGCGCTGTTTTGCGAAAGGCGCTATGATAAAGTGTTCACTTTTCACAACGGCGCGGATTCCTACTATTCTGTTCGCGGATTCAGAGGTTATATTCTTGTCTGAGTACTCTGATTACAGAAAAATTCGATGCTTCGATAAGAAAAGTTCTGGATCAACTATTCCCATTTGGCGGGATATCGCTGATCGGCAGTTTGTAGGGAAAGATGATTAAAATAAAATACGGTAATACCAACACTTTTTTCATACAGGGTGATCATGGCGGGCTTCTTGTTGATACTGATTATGCCGGAACCATATCAGCCTTTTATAAAGCCTTGAAACATAGCGGGATCAGCGTAAAAGACATAGAATACGTAATGGCAACGCATTATCACCCGGATCATATGGGACTGATAAGCGAGCTTATGAAGCAGGGGGTGAAGCTTCTGCTCATAGATACACAAAAGAACTATATAAATTATTCAGATAAGATATTCGCAAGAGATAAGATTCCGTATATGCCGATCGATAAGATGCAGGCAACGATCATCTCCTGTGAAGCAAGCAGAGACTTTCTGAATCAAATGGGTATCCCGGGCGAGATCGTCGCCACTGCGAGTCATAGTGAGGATAGTGTTTCACTGATCCTGGATAATGGGGACTGCATTGCAGGCGATCTGGAACCTTTCGAATACATAACAGCATATGGAGAGAACATAAAGCTGAAAAAGGACTGGGAGACCATTTTGTCTTTTCAGCCTGAGCGGATATATTTTTCACACAGACCGGAGAAGAGAATGGACTGAAACAAAAAGCGGGCGCTTCCCCTGATGGGGAGGCACCCGCTTTTTTATATCTTACGGTCAGGAGCGTTCTTCCGGCTCGCTGAGCTGCGGCTTTCTGCGCCGCCGTGACAGCTTTTCTGCAAGGTCTATGCCGGTGAGCGTCTTTATGAGCCAGATGAAGAAGAGAAGGACTATAAGCGGTATCAGGCATGACGTGACTATCATGACCGCCGCCGATTCGACGTAGCGGTTGAGCACGCGCGAAGCCTTCTGGCCTATGCTCTCGCCGTTGAACACGTCGCGTATGCTTTCGGAGAAGCTCTCGCTCTCCTCGACGGTGGTCGCGACCACCTGGTTGTATCTGGCGTCTATCATGTCGGAGACCTTGACGCTGAACGGGATGGTCACTGACAGGGCGAGCGCCACGAGCACTATCTTTACAGTGAGGCGCAGGAGCGCCTCGTTTTTCCTGATCACGAGTATGATCCCGAGCAGGCATGCCACGGGTATCATTATCTTGCATACGCCGAGAGCCACGAGCGAAAGCAGGTATTTTTCCGCGTACAGCACGCAGAGTATCAGCATGAAGTAGCCTGAAAAATCAGCCAGCTTGTCGGCTATAGGGGTCGCGGTGTCGCCCGGGATCGCGGAGATCGCGGCCGAAGCCAGAGTCGAGGATGCCGTGAGCCTCAGGACAGTCTGGGCCTTCTGGTCGAGGGAATCCATTATCGCCTTGTTGCGGCCGAGCGAGGAGGCCCATTCGGAAATAGGGAAGAACGACACCAGCGCAATGACTACCAGCAGCATGCAGACTATGATCTTGTCATACTTATTTTTCATCTCTTCCGGCCCCGTCCTTACTTGCCTATAGTGTAGCTCAAATGATAATCGTTCCCGAGGTCGACCAGGCCGCTGATGAAGCCGCTGATGACCACGCGGGCGTTCTTTTCCGCCTGCTCGAGCACGCCGCGTTCGACAGCCTTTTCCCTCGCCGTGGCTTCAAGCTCCTTCAGGGAGTTGTTGTAGTCTTCGACGGTGATAGGGTTGAAGATCGATTCCTTTTCCGAATAGACCTGGAAGCTGTCGAAATCTATCGAAACGCTCTTTATGACGGGCTGGGGGAGGGTGATGGTGATGGTCCGCTGATCGTCGTCCTTTTTCACCTTTGCCTGCGTCATATCGATGCCGGCTTCCACGATGCCGTCGTAGCTGATGAGATAGCCCGACTGGGTGAAGGGTATATTGATCTTCAGCAGGGTCTTGATGCTCGAATACTCGACGACCTCTGTGAAATAGTATTCCTGCGAGATGAGGAAGCCCATGTTGTTGAGCCCGTCCTGGATGATCTCCGAGGTGATCTTCTTTTCGACCTCGACTATCTTTTCCTTCTCGACGGTCTGTATCTCGACCTGAGGCTGGAGCGAAGCTGCCGGCGGCATCTCCGGCTGCTTTTTTGTCAGTCCGATCACGAGTAAGATGATGATAACGACCGCAAGGGCAGCGATAGAAATTAATCTGATCCTGTTTTTCTGATCTTCCTGCATGGCCTTTTACCTCCTCTTATTTTTCCGGCCCCCTGTATTGCAGTCCGAGCATGGTTATGTCGTCGAACTGTGGAGCTTCCTTGACGAAAGCGTCTATCGCCTTTCTGACGTGGACGAGCTGCTCCGACTGCTGCACGCCGGGATCGGCGTTGAGGGCGTCGAGCATCCTGTCGGTGCCGAACATGTTCCTGTCAGCGTCCATCGCTTCCGCGACGCCGTCAGTGTATAGGAACAAAGAGTCGCCGGGCTCCATCTGTATCACGTAATCAGCGTAATCCATGCCGTCCATGCCGCCTATGACGAAGCCGTGCTTGTCCTTGAGGAGCTCGTACTTTCCGTTTGCCTTCTTTATGGCGGGGTATTCATGACCCGCGTTCGCTGCGGTGAGCTTTCCGGTGGAGATCTCAAGGATCCCGAGCCAGACGGTCACGAACATGTTCGCCTTGTTGTTGCGGCAGATGCTGTCGTTGACCCTTGCGAGCGCTTTTCCGGGCGAAGAGCAGTCAATATTGGTAAAGTTCGCGATAAGTATCTTGCTCGCCATCATGAACATGGCCGCTGGAACGCCTTTGCCCGAGACGTCCGCCATGACGAGGCAGAGGTGGTCGTCGTCCACGAGGAAGAAGTCGTAGAAGTCGCCGCCGACTTCCTTCGCGGGGTCCATGGAAGCGAAGATGTCGAATTCGCTGTGTTCGGGGAACGGCGGGAAGATGCTCGGAAGCATGCCTTCCTGTATCTCGCGGGCGATGTCGAGCTCGGTGCTCACACGTTCCTTTTCTGCAGTGATCTTGGTCAGATTCTCGACGTACTTGCCCAGGTCAGACTCCATTATCTTCATGGCCATGGCAAGGTTCTCTATCTCGTCGCCGGTCTTTATGTTCAGCTTGTTGAAATGAGGCTGCCTGCTCTCCGTGTCGTTGCGGTCTTCGATGAACGAGTAGGCGGCTCCCGCCAGACTGTCTATCGGGGTGACTATAGTCCTTCTGATGCGCAGGAGGATGATGATCGTGACAAGGACCGTGACCAAAAGGAGTATCACGACGTACTGGAGCAGGAACACCTTGCTTATATCCCTGACTACGTTCATATCGGTGTCATAGAAGATGAAAGCGCTGTACTTTCCTACGTCGAACAGCTTGGTGCCTGCGGTGCAGCGGAAACCGTAGTTTTCGATCTCGGCGGGGATGGATGTCATTTGGCCGACGCCGTACAAATTGTCAAGAAACTTCAGCGGAGCGCCGTCGAAGAGCGCGTCCATCACTTCGGGCTGTATGTAATCCCAGGTGCCGGGAGCGCAGTAGCTGTCGGTGGTGTCCGCGTCGGCAAGGAAGATCATGCGGCCTCCCTCGCGGTCGAGAAGGGCGGTGTATGCCGCTCTCGCGTCGTTGGCCTGCATCAGCTTGTAAAGATAGATGCGCATGTTTGCGAAAGTGGCAGCGTCGCTCACTTCAGAAAACTTCGCCTTATATTCTTCGGAATCGTCGTTCAGGCGTTCCTCCTCGCTCAATGAATCGTATATGCTCGACACTATCATGGCTTCGCGCATGACCTCGTATCTGTCGATGCCGACGGCTGTCGCCCGGGACATGTTCCATGTGCGAATGCGGTACTCGCGGTTTATGGATGACGAATAAAGATACAGTCCGAAGCTGACCGCGGCGATACCGAGGACGAGTGATATCAGGATGATGGCGCGGAAAGTCTTTCCGCCGATACTGTAATGTTTTCTCTCGAAATCCGACATTTCGAGTATCGATTTCTTTGGCATATCTGTCTCCTGTTGAAGTACATAATATAACAGTTTATTATACCGCCCGGGAGCTGAAACATAAAGGATCTGTTTTCTTTAATCCTTGTATTTTTCGTCATGAAAGGTGGATAAAAATGTGGTTGACTTTAACGCTTTTATGCGTTACGATTTAACGCGTTAAAGCAAATCGCGGGAAGCAAGGTCCCCGCAGAAGAAAAGGATGGTTTAAGGTCATGTTTACTAAAGCGCTGATGCTCGTTATATTCTTCGGGATAATGGTGGGCATCGGCATCTATTGCAGGCGCAATGCCACAGACGTTGACGGTTTCGTGCTCGGCGGAAGGAAGGTCGGCCCCTGGCTCACCGCTTTCGCTTACGGCACTTCATATTTTTCGGCAGTTATATTCGTAGGTTACGCCGGCCAGTTCGGCTGGAAGTACGGCATCGCGGCCACCTGGGTAGGCATAGGCAACGCGTTCATCGGTTCCCTGATGGCGTGGGCCATACTCGGACGCCGCACCCGCATCATGACGCAGCATCTTTCCAGCGCCACAATGCCGCAGTTCTTCGGCGAGCGCTTCGGAAGCAAGTCCCTTAAGATCTGCGCCTCGGCTATCATCTTCATATTCCTGATCCCTTACACCGCCAGCCTCTACAACGGCCTTTCCAGACTGTTCGGAATGGCGTTCAACATCGATTACTCCATATGTGTCATCGTTATGGCAGTGCTGACCGGCATTTACGTCATCGCCGGCGGTTACATGGCTACTGCCGTTAACGATTTCATTCAGGGAATCATAATGATCATCGGCATAGTCGCGGTCATCGCGGCGGTGCTGAGGAGCCAGGGCGGTTTCATGGCAGCCCTGCAGGGGCTCTCGGAGGTCAGCGACGCGGCCGTCTCTCCGGTAAAGGGCGTGTTCAACTCGTTCTTCGGACCCGACCCGCTCAACCTGCTCGGAGTTGTCATCCTGACGTCCCTGGGAACCTGGGGCCTGCCCCAGATGGTGCAGAAGTTCTACGCCATCAAGAGCGAGAAGGCAATCAACAAGGGAATGATAATCTCCACGCTGTTTGCGGTCATCGTCGCTGGCGGCTGCTACTTCCTCGGCGGTTTCGGCAGGCTGTTCTCCGATAAGATCGATATCGCGGCAAACGGCTATGACTCGGTAGTCCCGACCATGCTCTCCGGCCTGCCCGACATTCTTATCGCGGTAGTCGTGATACTGGTGCTCTCGGCTTCGATGTCGACGCTCTCTTCGCTGGTGCTCACTTCGAGTTCCACGCTCACCCTCGACCTGCTCAAGGGCCACGTTGTAAAGAACATGGACGAGAAGAAGCAGCTGGGCATAATGAGAGCCCTGATCGTAGTGTTCATCCTGGTCTCCGTAGTGCTCGCGATAATACAGTACAAGAGCAGCGTCACCTTCATCGCCCAGCTCATGGGTGTCAGCTGGGGCGCTCTCGCGGGAGCCTTCCTTGCGCCGTTCCTCTTCGGTCTGTACTGGAAGCGCACCACCAAGGCCGCCTGCTGGGTCAGCTTCGTGTTCAGCTCCGCTGTGATGATACTTAACATCTTCTTCCGCGGAAGCTTCCCGAAGCTGCTGCAGAGCCCGATCAACGCCGGCGCGTTCTGCATGCTGGCAGGGCTGGTGATAGTTCCGGTCGTAAGCGCGTTCACCGCCGCGCCTGACAAAGCGCTCGTTGAAGACATCTTCAGCTGCTACGACGCGAAGGTCACCGTCCGCCAGAGCGAGGCCCTGGGCGACCCGGAATAATACCCCGAAATATAAAGCGTGCTGTAAGGCCTTAAATCGCCTCACAGCACGCTTTTTTCATGCTTATTGATAGTTTATGCGAACGGGTTGAAAATGGTCTCTATCGAGCTGCATTTTTCGAGGAGCTCGATTATAGGCAGGTGCTGCGGGCAGGCCGCTTCGCACTGGCCGCACTGTATGCAGTCGCTCGCCTTGCCCTTGCCCATGGTGATTATCCTGTACTCGCGCTGGGTGCGGAAGCCGGGACTTCCTTCGCGGCGGTTCTCCACGTTGAAGATCTCCGGGATGGGGATGTTCATCGGGCAGCCTTCGGTGCAGTAGTGGCAGGCTGTGCAGGGGATGGACTTGTACGCGTCGAGAGCCGCCTGCGCTTCCTTTATCACCTGTTCCTCGTGCTCGGTGAAGGGCTTGAAATCCCTGAACACGCTGAGGTTGTCCTCCATTTGGGCGACGTTGCTCATGCCGCTGAGCACCGCGAGCAGGCCGTCCTTTTCGGCGACGAACTTGAGCGCCCAGCCGGGGTAGGAGTAGCTGCCTTCGCGGTCGAAGATCTCCTTGACCGCGGGGATCGGGTCGGCGAGTATTCCTCCCTTGACGGGCTCCATGACTACTACGGGCTTGCCGTATGCCTTGCAGATCTCGAGATTGCGCTTCGAAGCGACGCCGGGGTTCTCCCAGTCGGCGTAGTTGATCTGAAGCTGCACGAACTCGGTCTCGGGGTGCTTTTTAAGTAAGTCTTCAAGAAGCTCGGGGTCGGCGTGGAAGGAGAAGCCGATGTGCTTTATAAGGCCTTTTTCCTTCTGCTCCTTTACGAAGTCCCAGATGCCGAAGTTTTCGTACTTGTCGACGTTAGTGCGCTGCAGCGCGTGCAGCAGGTAGTAGTCGAAATATCCTGCTCCGCTGCGCTCGAGGCTGGTGTAAAACTCCTGCTTCGCGGTCTCGGGCGTGAACTTGTCTCCCGAGATCATCAGCTTGGTCGCGAGGGTGTAGCTGTCGCGCGGATAGCGCTCCACGAGAGCCTTTTTCGCGGCTTCCTCAGAGCCTTCGTAAACGAACGCCGTGTCGAAATAGGTGCCGCCCGCTTCGATGAACATGTCGACCATGGTCTTGGTCTGCTCGACGTCGATTGTTCCGTCTTCGAGTTTCGGGAGCCTCATCAGGCCGAAACCGAGGCGGAAGGGGTTGCTTTCAATGCTGACCATGTGACCCTCCTGTTAAGCTTTGCTGAGGCCGAGCTTCTTCGCGGCGCTCTGCAGTTTGTTCATGAACTCCGGCTTTTTGCCGGTCTTTGCGTATTCTATGAGCTCGTCCTTGTGGACGCCGGCGAAGAATCCGAGCCCGAGCAGGAAGAGGTTCCTGAACGCGGGGATCATGACGTGGGTCTGGATGCTCTTCCTGACCTTCCTGCGGCGCTTTTCCTTTTTATGCTCGCGCGAAGCGCTTATGGCTTTCACTGCGAGATCTTTCGCGTCTGCCTTGACCTTTGCTTTAGTTGCTTTTTTCATGGAACGTCTCCTTATCAAAATGAACAGCGGTGTTTTATGCCTTCATTATAAGCCCTGCGGGAGCCGAATGCCAGCTTAAAGCTCGCTGAGATCCTCCTGGCTGGCAAGGAAGGCTCCTTTTGCCGTGAGCAGCATAGTCGCTGCGGCGGGATCGGCGACCTTGCATATCATATATGCCACGCCTGTCTTTCCGCTCAGGAAGCAGTAGATATATTCGAGGTTGATGCCCGCGTCGGATATGGTCTTCATGACGCCGTGCAGCCCGCCCGGTCTGTCCGGTATCTCGACCGCTATCACGTCGCTCACGCTGTGCACATAGCCTGCGTCGCGCAGCACCGTGGTGGTCTTGTATACGTCGTTCACTATTATGCGGGCGATGCCGAACTCGCTGGTCTCCGCCAGCGAGAATGCGCGCATGTCGATGTTTGCCGCCGCCAGGACTTCCGTCATCTCGCAGAGGGTGCCGGGGCGGTTCTCAAGAAATACGGAGATCTGTTTTACGCTCATGGTAGTTCCTCCTTATATCTTTCTGTTGTCTATCACGCGCACGGCCTTGCCTTCGCTGCGTACGATGCTCTTGGGAGCGACGAGCGAGACCTTTGCCTTGATGCCGAGCATCGACTTGAGGGAATCCTGCAGCCTCTTCTGACGGCCGCTGATCTCGCCCATGTTGTCTGTGAAGAGCTCGGGGGTCATCTCTACGCGCACGTCGAGGGTATCGGTGTTGTTGACGCGGTCGACGATGATCTGGTAGTTGGCCGGATAGCCCTCGTTGAGCAGCACGGTCTCGATCTGCGACGGGAACACGTTGACGCCGCGGATGATGAGCATGTCGTCGGTGCGCCCTCTGGGCTTGGACATCTTTATGAAGGTGCGGCCGCAGCTGCATTTTTCGCTGCTGAGCACGCATATGTCGCGGGTGCGGTAGCGTATGAGAGGGAAGGCCTTCTTTGTTATTGCGGTGAACACGAGCTCGCCCTGGGAGCCTTCGGGCAGGGGCTCTCCGGTCTCAGGGTCGATGACCTCCGCGATGAAGTGGTCCTCGTTTATGTGCATGCCGTTCTGCTCGGAGCACTCGAAAGCGACTCCCGGGCCGGACAGCTCGGTGAGGCCGTAGATGTCGTAGGCCTTGATGCCGAGGGTGTTCTGTATGCTCTGGCGCATCTCTTCCGACCAGGCTTCCGCTCCGAAGATGCCGGCCTTGAGGGGGATGTCGCCGGGGCCGAGGCCCATCTCCTTCATGCTTTCGCCAAGGTAAGCGGCGTATGAAGGCGTGCAGCAGAGTATGGTCGCGCTGAGGTCCTGTATGAACATGATCTGGCGTTCGGTGTTGCCCGAAGAAGTCGGGACCGTAAGACAGCCGACCTTGTGGCTGCCGCCGTTGAGGCCCGGGCCTCCGGTGAAGAGGCCGTAGCCGTAGCTGACCTGGCAGACGTCCTCGTCGGTAGCGCCTGCGGCGGTGAGGGCTCTTGCGCAGCAGTCTTCCCAAAGGTCGATGTCGGCCTGGGTGTAGAAGGCGACGACGCGCTTGCCGGTCGTGCCGGAGGTCGACTGTATGCGCACGCAGTCCTTCAGGGGAACGCCGACCAGCCCGTAGGGATAGGCTTCTCGAAGGTCTGCCTTGGTGATGAACGGGAGCTTGCTCAGGTCTTCCACGCCCTTGATATCAGCGGGGGAAACGCCTGCTGCTTCCATCTTTTTTCTGTAATAGGGGACGTTGTCCCAGACGTGCTTAACCTGTTCGACGAGCCTTTCGCTCTGAATCTTTTTTATAGCCTCACGAGAGGCAGTTTCAATCTCTTTCTGATAATACCTTTCCATTGTTTAACTCCTCAATATGTTCTTTTCCCAGTTCGAAAGCTTTGATATTGAGGTCGATAAACTGGCGCGGCACAACTGCCGCGATCGTCTCCTTCCATACCTCCTCGGGGAAGTCGAAGTAATGGCTGAGCCTTCCCATCAGCACGAGGTTCACAGCTTTGCTGCTGCCTGCTTCTTCAGCGAGAGCAAGGCAGTCGAGGGCGTCGACCTTTGCGCCGGCGTCCTTCATTTTATTGACCAGATCCTGCGGATAGGCCGCCGCGCCCGTGATAACAGGCATCGGGTCTGTCTGCTGGGTCGAGGTGACTATCTGTCCGCCGGGCTTGAGGTATTCAAGCCAGCGGGCTGCTTCGAGCAGCTCGAACGATACGATTATATCGGCTTCGCCCTTGTCGATGATGGGGGAATAAACTTTATCGCCGTAGCGCACGTAGGTGACGACGCTGCCTCCGCGCTGGCTCATGCCGTGCACTTCGGAGACCTTGACGTCGTACCCCTGTTCTACCAGCAGGTGGCCGAGCAGCTTGCTCGCAAGGAGGCTTCCCTGACCGCCTACGCCGACTATCATGATGTTTCTGGTTTCCATGGATCAGGCCTCCTTTCCCGTGCTTTCGAACGCGTCTGCGGGGCAGAGCTGTGAGCAGACTCCGCAGCCCACGCAGAGCGTCGCGTCGACGTGAGCCTTGCCGTCCTTGATGGCGACGGCCGGGCAGCCTATGCGCATGCAGCTCTTGCAGCCTATGCACTTTTCCGGATCAACGCGCAGCGGAGCCTTGTGCTTAACGTACTTGAGCAGGGCGCAGGGGCGCCTGGAGATGATCACAGAAGGCTCAGCGGCAGCGAGCTCTTCTTTGACGGCCGCGTCGCATGCCTTGAGGTCGTAAGGGTCGACCACGCGCACGCGCGCAAATCCCATGGCTCTGCAGAGCGCCTCGAGATCGATCTTGCCTGCCGGCTCGCCCTTGATGTTGTAGCCTGTGGTCGGGTTCTGCTGGTGGCCCGTCATTCCTGTGATGGAGTTGTCAAGTATGATGACAGTCGAGTTAGACTGATTGTACGCGATGTTCGCAAGACCCGTCATGCCGGAATGCATGAAGGTCGAATCGCCTATGACGGCTACAGTGCGGCCTTCGCTTTCAGCCCCGAGGGCTTTGTTGAAGCCGTGGGTGGCTGAAACAGAAGCGCCCATGCAGAGGGTCATCTCGATCGAAGAGAGCGGGGGAGCCGCTCCGAGCGTGTAGCAGCCTATGTCGCCGAGCACTGTGCACTTGTTCTTGCTGAGCACGTAGAACAGCCCTCTGTGCGGGCAGCCCGCGCACATGACCGGGGGACGGCCGGGCAGGACCTCTTCAAGTGCCTTGCCTGTATGCGCCGCAAGGCCGAGCTTTTCGGCGACGAGGTTCTGCGAGAACTCTCCGAGCTGCGGGAAGGCTTCCTTTCCCTTGCAGGAAAGGCCAAGTTCGCGCACGAAGGTCTCGACGAAGCCGTCGAGCTCCTCGACCACGACGAGAGAGCTTACCGACGCTGCGAAGTCTCTGATCTTTTTCTCAGGCAGCGGCCAGATCATCCCGAGCTTTAGCACGGGGAACCTGTCCCCGCAGACTTCCTTCACGTATTGATAGCTGGTGGATGATGTGATGATGCCGACGGAGCTGTCGGTCCCGGATTCAACGCGGTCGATGTCCGCGGTCTCAGCCCATTCCGCAAGCCTTGCCATGCGTTCCTCGACGAAGGGGTGGCGCTTAATGGCGTTGGCCGGAGTCATGACGTTCTTTGCTATGTTCTTGACGTATGGCCTGCGCGGCGCCTCGGCGCGTTCCGAGGTCTCCACTATCGACTGCGAATGCGCCACGCGGGTGCACATCTTGAGCAGCACCGGTGTGTCGAACTGCTCTGACAGTTCATAGGCGAGCTTGGCGAAGGCGAGAGCCTCGGCAGAATCGGAGGGTTCCAGCATCGGGATCTTCGCGGACCTTGCGTAATGCCTGGAATCCTGTTCGTTCTGGGACGAATGCATGCCCGCGTCGTCCGCCACTCCTATGACCATTCCGGCGTTGACTCCGGTGTATGAGACTGTGAAAAGCGGGTCTGCAGCAACGTTGAGACCCACGTGTTTCATCCCGCAGAAGCTGCGCGTGCCCGCGAGGCTCGCTCCGAAGGCGGCCTCCATCGCGACCTTTTCGTTAGGCGCCCATTCCGCGTATATTTCGTTGTACTTCGCGGCTTCCTCAGTTATCTCGGTACTGGGGGTGCCGGGGTAGCTCGAAACGAAGCCGCAGCCTGCCTCGTAGAGGCCTCTCGCAGCGGCGGCGTTTCCCAGCATAAGCTGTTTCACTCTTTTTCCTCGCTTTCGTTCCTTTGTGCCATTCCTGCTCTGTATATGATCTCCTTCATGGCTCCGCCCGCCTGATTGTCGACGATGTTGCGTCTCACGCGGCTGATGGTCGCGCTGCTGGTGCGGGTCTTTTCGAGTATTTCCGAATAGACCTTTCCCTGGATCAGATAGACGGCGACGTCAAAGCGCTGCTCCAGGCTGCGCTGCTCAGTGGGCGAGCAGAGATCTTCGAAAAACCTGCGCGCTTCGTCAGCGTCGCGCAGCTGCAGAACTGCTTCGTAAAGGGCCGTTCCGCGGTCCTTTCTGGTGTTCTTTGCCATGATAGGGCTCCTTCCTTAAGAATAGGGGATTAATGTGGTGTGGTATAATAATTGTGAATTTTAACACATTAAAGCGTGACAAGCAACCACTTTTTTTACGCTTGACAAGGCTGTTTTTCCAGCGTATTCTTTTACAGGTAAAAGCATTAAAGAACAAAGGAGAATTTACCCCAAATGCCAATAACAGACCTTCTCGAACGCAACAGCAAGCTTTACAAGAACGAGATAGCTCTTGTGGAGCTCAACCCGGAGATACAGGAGGAGCCGCGCGTCACCTGGCGCGAGTACGAGCTGATCCAGCCCACGTCAGCGACCCCTTACCGCCGGGAGATAAGCTGGAGGGTCTTCCACGAGAAATCCAACCGCGTCGCCAATCTTCTGCTTGAACGCGGCATAAGCAAAGGGCAGAAGGTAGCCATACTTCTCATGAACTGCCTCGAATGGCTCCCGATCTATTTCGGAATACTCAAGGCAGGAGCCGTAGCTGTTCCTCTTAATTTCAGATATACCGCCGACGAGATCGACTACTGCCTCAGGAAGGCTGACGCCGACGTCATATTCTTCGGGCCGGAATTCATCGGCCGCATCGAGGACATCTTCCCGAAGATCAAGAGCCAGATGATACTCTTCTTCGTGGGCGACAACAGGCCGTCCTACGCGGAGAGCTACAACGAGTGCGTCTCGAACTGCATATCTTCCGTACCGAAGGTTCTCGTCGAGGACGTCGACGACGCCGCGATATACTTCTCTTCGGGGACCACGGGCTTCCCGAAGGCCATACTGCTCGACCATACCGCGCTCATGCAGAGCGCGCGCATGGAGGCCATGCACCACGCGACCACGCACGACGACGTGTTCCTCTGCATACCTCCGCTTTACCACACCGGCGCCAAGATGCACTGGTTCGGCTCGCTTTATACAGGCAGCCGCGCCGTGATACTGAAGGGCAGCTCGCCCAAAGCCGTGCTCGACGCTGTTTCGATGGAGCGCTGCACGATAGTCTGGCTGCTGGTGCCCTGGTGCCAGGATATTCTCGCGGCCTTCGACCGCGGTGAGCTTCATCCCGAAGACTACCATCTGTCGCAGTGGCGCCTCATGCATATAGGCGCCCAGCCTGTGCCGCCTTCGCTCATCCGCCACTGGCTCGATTACTTCCCTAACCACCAGTACGACACCAACTACGGCCTCTCCGAATCGACGGGCCCGGGCTGCGTGCACCTCGGCATGGAGAATATCAACAAGGTCGGCGCGATCGGCGTTCCCGGCTACGGCTGGAAATGCAAGATAGTCGACGAAAGCGGCGAGACCGTTGAAAGGGGAGAGGTCGGCGAGCTCTGCGTCAAGGGCCCCGGCGTCATGAAGTGCTACTACGGCGACCCCGAAGCGACCGCGGAAGTCCTCAAGAGCGGCTGGCTCCGCACCGGAGACATGGCCATGCAGGACGAGGACGGCTTCATCTTCCTTGTCGACCGCAAAAAGGACGTCATCATATCCGGCGGCGAGAACCTTTATCCGGTGCAGATCGAGGACTTCCTGCGCACCTGTCCGAAGGTCCACGACGTCGCGGTCATCGGCCTTCCCGACAAGCGCCTCGGCGAGATAGCGGCCGCGATCATTCAGGTAAAGCAGGGCGAGACCTGCACCGAGCAGGAGATCGATCACTTCTGCCTCGGACTGCCGCGCTACAAGCGCCCGCGCCGCGTGATATTCGACGACGTGCCGCGCAACCCGACCGGCAAGATCGAAAAACCCAAGCTCCGCGAAAAGTACGGCGGAGTCCGCCTGGTCGAAGCCCAGAACAGAGACTGATGCCGAAACGGCAGACAGCGGCCTGACGCATACGCGCCGGGCCGCTTTTTGTGTTCGCGCGCCATGGGCGCGCTCTAACGGGTGAAAGTCCCGAGTACGCGTAGGCAACGACGAAGTACATAGCTGAACAGCAAGGGTGTCCATCGCGAGGTGGAATCTGAAGGAAGCTGTAG
>Ga0079305_1001660_pt1 | contig 26560 bp, 26 predicted proteins | sample LMS_cellobiose_e_FD_79183 | JGI IMG/M metagenome (GOLD analysis project Ga0079305, IMG submission 79183) | Rumen-fistulated moose microbial communities from Alaska, USA - LMS_cellobiose_enrichment | ecosystem: Host-associated > Mammals > Digestive system > Stomach > Rumen fluid ... | reverse complement strand
TCCCGGGGTCGGCCGGTCGGCTGATGCCGACTTACGGGGCTCGGCGGCTGCTTGCTGCCCGATGCGCTTGGCCTCGAGTCGGAACCGGTTTTGGCAGATTTCGGCGCCGAAACAGGTTTTGCGAATGGGGTCAGGACCAATATCCGCCAATTTCGGCGCCGAGCGCTTTTCCGTCTGCCTCCGGCAACGGACAGGCTGTGCCGAGCCGCCCCAACGAGCTCGGGCGCGGCCCTGCCCGTACGCGCCGCGCTCCGCTACCGCGCGGCGGCGACTGCCCCCTGCCCGTTCTCCCTAGGACCAACAACCTTCGAAACGCACCCGTGTGGCTCGTCCCTGGGAAAGGCGTTTTATATAAAATACTATTTATCAATCAGTTGTGTAATTAACCCGCATCAAAATCAGCAGGTTAAATTTGTAAGGTGATGATTAAAAGAGAGTTGCGAAAAACACAGCATCCCGGAGAAGTACTCCCGCAGCATTTTTCCTTTGGCGCACTGCGATGCGCGATACACTACCCCGTATTTTCCTTGCCTTTTGAGGTAAACTTTTTTCAGGACGATACACGGTGCGTTTTCCGTAAGTGTTTTATTGATTGTTGATTATGCGATTAACCTGCGCGAAAAACAGCAGGTTTGTTCTGTAACAGATTCGTCGCCAATGACTTGCAGTAAACGCTCGCGTGCTGGCGCTGCGGTCTGAAGCGCGTCGGTGATGTTGCTGTGTTGCCGGTCTGAAGCGCGTCGGAGATGCTGCAGTGGTTGCGGCTAGAGCTCTTCGGAGATGTTGTAGTGGTTGCGGTCAGCGGCGGAGCGCGCGACCATTTCGCCGATGAAGCCGGCGAGGAAGAGGATGACGCCGAGGATGACGGCGACCAGGGCCAGGTAGAAGAGCGGCTGGTCCGTGACGGCGCGGAACTTCAAGCCGTGGGCTTGGCGGACCAGCTTGTCGACGATGATCCAGACGGTCATCACGAAGCCCACGAAGAACATCAGCAGGCCGCTGTAGCCGAAGAAATGCATCGGATCCTTGCCGAAACGGGTCAGGAACCAGAGCGTCTGCAGGTCCAGGAAGCCGTTGACGAAGCGGCTCATCCCGAACTTGCTCTTGCCGTATTTGCGTTTCGCGTGCTCCACGCGCTTCTCTCCGATCTTCGTAAATCCCGCATTCTTCGCGAGATACGGAATATAGCGGTGCATCTCGCCATAGACCTCGATACTCTTGACGACATCGGCGCGATAGGCCTTCAGGCCGCAGTTCATGTCATGCAGCTTGATGCCCGTGATGCATCGCGCGGTGGCATTGTAGAGCTTCGAGGGGAGATTCTTCGTTAGGGCGTTGTCCTTGCGCTTCTGCTTCCAGCCGGACACGAGGTCATATCCCTCCTCCCGGATCATCCGGACCATCTCCGGGATCTCCTCCGGGGAGTCCTGCAGGTCGGCGTCCATCGTGACCACCACCTCGCCGCGCGCCCGCTCGAAACCGCAGTAGAGCGCAGCGGACTTGCCGTAATTGCGGCGGAAACGCAGCGCGTGCACGTGCGGATCGTCGGTGGCGAGCGCCTGGACGGCGCTCCAGCTGCCGTCCGTGCTGCCGTCGTCGACGAACCAGACCTCGTAGTCGAAGCCGTGCTCCTGCATCACGCGGGCGATCCAGCCGGAAAGCTCCGGCAGGGACTCGCGCTCGTTGAAGGCGGGGATGATGACGGAAATGTCCATGTCTTACTGCTCGTCAATGAAGGGATTCTTCGAGGAGACGTTGCGGGAGAAGATGGCGGCCAGGACCGTGCCGAAGAGCCAGCACCAGATCAGGTTGATGAAGAACGAGATCGTGGGCATGCGCGGGATCATCTCCTCCATCATCGACATCGCGTTGGAGTCCATCATCGGATTGTCCTCGAACATGCTGATCGCGTCGGAGAAGGTGTCGGGCGCGATGAAGCTCACGTAGGCGAGGTAGAAGGCTGAATAGAGCAGTGCCGAGAGCAGTGCCGTGAGCGTGCCGAAGCGGAATGCGCGGCTGTTGTCCACGGTCGGGTCGTTCTTTGCGAAGCGTAGGATGAAGAAGCGCATCAGGTAGATGCAGGCGCCGAGCTTGACGGCCCAGAGCAGGAAGTTCACCAGGCCCAGCAGGAAGGTGGGGCCGTTTTCGGCGGCCTTGCCCGTCAGCATGGTCAGCAGCATGTATACGATGGAGATGCCTCCCAGCACCAGTCCGGCCTTGCCGGCCTGCTCCCAGATATTGTTCTTCGTTTCAGCCATAGCAATCACAAATATAATAAAAAACTCCTTTATCGCCAGCCAGGTCGGAATGTCCGGCCGCTTATCGCTTGCCGGACATCCCAACCCGGCTTTGGCTATCTGTATTCTGCAGCAGCCGTCCTCCCGCACGCCACCCACGGCCCCCGACAGCACAGGCCGACGTGCGCAGGCCCGCGCGCACCTCCCCGCCGGCTGCCGCTGGTGCTAGACGAGGCCTTGCTCTTTCGCGGTGGAGATGAGCTCCGCGACGTTGGCGGCGTCGAATTTGGCCAGCAGCTTCTTGCGGTACCATTTGACCGTCTCGGGGCTGATCTGCAGGCATTCGCCCACCTGGTTGGTCGTGTAGCCCTTGGCGAGCAGCTCGAGGATCTCCCGCTCCCGCGGGGAAACGCCGGGCGCACCTTCCGGAGCTTCCTGCGCCGGCTGCGCCTCCGGGGCCGCCGTCTCCGCGGCCGTCCCGGCCTGCACGACGCGGCGCCGGCGCCGGGCCAGGGCGACGCCCACGGCGGCCAGCGCCAGGCCCGTCAGCACGCCGACCAACCGCCCCAGCTGCAGTTTCTGGCGCGACAGCACCTCCTTCATGAAATCCAGGTTCTCGGTCCGGAATCCGGGACTGTCGTCCGGGTGCGCGGCATAGTAGGCATCGGCTTTCCGCAGGTAGGACAGGGCCTTCCGGGGCTTGTTCTGCTCCATGCAGAGCCGGCCGAGGCCCTTGTACACGTTCACCATCATCAGCGAATCGCCGGACGCGTCGGCATAGTCCAGCGCCTGGCCGTAGGCCTCGCGCGCCTTGCGTAGCTCGCCCTCGTCCATCCAGGTCTCGCCGATATTGTAATACAGGATTGAATTGCTCTCGTTCCAGCCGTGCTTGTCGAAGATGGCGCCGGCCTTTTCGTAATACGCCATCGCCTGCGGGATGTCGCCCATCACGTTGTAGAGGTTGCCGATGGCGCCGTACAGGGCGGAATAGGCATCGTCGATCTGCTCCTCGGTGTACCCCTCCGGGGAAGAGAAGGATGTGGCGCCCGCGGCCATGCGGTCCACGGCCTCCAGCGAAGCCTGGTAATACACCAGCGCGCTGTCGTACTGCTCGTGGGCGTAGAAATGCTGCCCGATGTGGCGGCAGGCGTCCGCGTCGGCGGCGTTCCACCCGCGGGGGCGGCTGATGTCCAGCGCCTTGCGGGCGTAGAACAGGCTCTTCTCCCAGTTCAAGACGTTGTAGCCCAGCATCAGGTCGCGGTAGGCGCGGTTGAGATCCGACAGCTCCTGCACCGAGGCACGGTCCACCGCCTCCGGCGTCCAGCGGGCGACGGCGCGCTCCAACGAGTCCAGGTTGTGTCCGCGGTGGTCGATATACCCCGCGGCGGGCAGCACGGCCAGGGCGGCCAGGCACAGCAGCAAGCACTTTCTCATACTGCGAAAATACAAAAACTTCCGCACAACACCGCACCCGGGAGCCGATCCCCCCTTTTCGGGTGGTGAAAATAATTGTGGCGGCACGGATATTGTCAACGTTTTTCCTATATTTGTATGCTGACAAGTTAATAACCAACACACTTTTGAGTATGAAGAAGATTGTTTTACTGCTTGCTGCGCTGGCACTGGTGTGCGCGAGCGCTTCCGCTCAGAACATCCTCGAGAGTCTTGGCCGGCGCGCCAAGAACGCTGTCGAGAACAACATCGGCCGCAAGGTCGAGAAGGGTGTCAACGACGTCCTGGACGGCAAGGTTGGCAACAATAATCAGGGCAACAACCGCCGCAACAATAGGAATAACAACGCCAACGAAGAGGTGGAAGAAGTCCACCAGCACGAGGCTGCCGCCGAAGGCTGGACCTGCCCCGAGTGCGGCCACGAAGGCAACACCGGCAAGTTCTGCGAGGAGTGCGGCGCCAAGCAGCCGACCGGCGAAGCCGGGCCGGATGCCGTGGCCGAAAGCGTCAAGAGCGACTTCGAGCGCGGCAGCGTCATCCTCTTCCAGGACGACTTCAAGAACGAGCAGGTGGGCGAGTTCCCGTCCAAGTGGGACATCCAGGGAGAGGGCAATGCCGAGACGGCGGTTATCAACGGCCAGAAGTATCTGAGTTACACGACAGACTACAATTTCGTGGAGCCGCTGATGGAGAACATGAAGTCCTATCTGCCTGATGTCTTCACCCTCGAGTGGGATTATTTCTGCAGTAAAGCGGGAGAACTTGGCCAATCCAGCATGGAACTGATCTTTGATATGGGGCGGAATGACCGGGTTGGACGATTCGAGTTTGCATACCGTTCCTACAACCCTGATTGCTGGATACAGTACGATTTTAGCAAACCTAATAGCGAGGATTCTGTGTCGGGATTCATAAATAATGATGAGGTTATGCCGTACATCAAAGCGGGACAGTGGAACCATTTTGCCGTGTCGTTCAACAAGCGCGCGCTCAAGATCTACATCAATGACAATCGCATCATCAATCTGCCGAACGTGCAGGCTCCCGAGCGCTTCAAGTACTGGAGCAACGGCGATTACAAGTATAAAGGTTTCACCAACGTGCTCCTCTGCGCCGGCGCCAAGGATCTCTACGAGCGCGAGACGACCAATCTCTCCGAGGCCGCCAAGGCCGTGGAGCAGGCCATCGCCCAGACCGGCAAGTTCGTGACCAACAACATCCTCTTCGACACCGGCAAGGCCACCATCAAGCCGGAGTCCCAGGCGGAGATCGACAAGGTCGCCGAGTATATGAAGGCCAACCCGACCGTCCGCTTCGAGGTCCAGGGCCACACCGACAGCCAGGGCTCCGACGCCGTCAACGACCCGCTCTCCCAGCAGCGCGCCGAGGCCGTCGTGAAGGCCCTCGAGGCGCAGGGCGTGGACGGCTTTAACCTCCGTGCCGTCGGCAAGGGCTCCCACGAGCCCGTGGCTGACAACAGCACCGACGCCGGCCGCGCCCAGAACCGCCGCGTCGAATTTATCAAGAAGTAACGACGCACCCCGCGTCCCCAGTATTGGCCCGGTAGGAGCATTGACCCACGGTTTTTGCTTCTTCCGGGCTATTCTATGGGACGTTGGGAGCACCACACAAAATTATAGTTGCATAAACATTAAACTTTTCATATCTTTGTCAAAAACAATTGATATGCAACGCTATATCGACATAAAGGCACTTCGGATGGCCAGGAAGATGACACAGGAGCAGGTGGGCATCCTGGCCGGAATGAGTAAATCTCAAGTTTCCAGGATGGAAAAGGGCGAGTTGGGAAGTCCGGAGACCTACGAAAGGGTCCTCTCCGCCCTGGGGTACCGGGTCATTATTCAGTTGGAGGAGGTCACGCAACCCGGAGAGCTGGATCGGGCTAGAATTCTTTCAGCCCTAAGAGTTTACTATATATGCAACAAAGAGCGCTTTGGCATTGAAAGAATCGGCCTGTTCGGCAGTTTTGCCCGCGAAGAAGGCCGCCCGGACAGCGACATTGACATTCTTATTACGCTGAAAGAACCGAATCTGTGGACCTATTCCACAATCTCCCGGCAGCTCGAGACTGTGTTCGGCCGGCACATTGACCTGATTTCCGCCAAGGCCATCCTTAAAGACACCTTCCGTAACACTATCGAAAAAGAAATTATCTATGTATCCTGATAAAGACCGCGTTGCTTCCCTCCTTCAGAATGCGCTGGACGAGTTGGATCTTCTCCAAAAGATGTCAGCCGGAATCAACACGCCGGACGATTTCGTCACAAACCTGTCAGGATTGACCGCTTTCCGCGCCTGCGGGATGAGTTTGCAGTATGTCACGGAAATCTTTGTAAAGATCCGCAACCTATGCGGCAAGGATTTTTTCAAACCCTATTCGACTATTCCGTGGGATGCTGTTTTCGGGATGAGGAATTTCCTTTCACATGAATACGGCCAGATTGACAACGAAGGTTTTTTCAATACAATCAAAACCAATATCCCGGACTTGATTCCTGTCACCCGTCAGATCCTTGCCGACCTTCAGTCCGGCAAAAACTGAGCGGGACCGGTTTCTCGAAAAAGATAGCTACATTTGTAGTAACCACGAATAACCCTATATGAAAAAGACTTGTATCCTCCTTCTGCTCTTCCTGTCCTGCGTCGGGACAGGCTGGGCGCAGCAGAAGGATGTTGACGAGATGATCAAGAAGCTGGAGGCCGCCCGGAGCAAACTGTCTCCCGCGCACCAGCATATCCTCTTTGAGGATTTCGCCTCCACCGGCGTATTTGCCTATGGCTATATCGAGGCGCCGGCCGACACCCCTGCCGGGTCGGGCGTCGCGCAGCCGCAGGGGACGGCCGCCGAGAACCTGGCGGCATCGTTGGATCTTCCCGACAACTATACCGTCTGGATCCAGTCTGCTGGCGAGTGGTATGTCAGCGTACGCAAAGACCGGACCGCCGTTTTCCTGAAGCTGAAAGACGCCGGAGGCGATATGGACTTCAACCGCGGCAGCGGCTGGTGCATCCAACCGACAGGCAGCGGCTTCGCCAAATATCCGTACACGGACGGGAAATGGGGCGCCGCGCAGCCCGTTTCGGCGGATGCCGTGCAGGCGGCCATCGACGGGTGGCAGCAGGAATTCATCCTCACCCCTGCCGGAGATATGGGCAGCGACCGCGTGAAACTGTTCGAAAAGGCCGCCTATTTCGACGACCTGGACATTGCTCTCCCCAAAAACTGACCTGCCCTATGAAAAAGATCTTCACTATCATCATAGCTCTCCAGGTCATCGGCCTTCCTTCCAAGGCCCAGGAGCCGCTTACCCCGGAAGTGAACCGGATGATTGAGTACCTGATGCTGGCCGACGAGGCCGGCCTTGACGTGCCCCTCTACATCATGGAACTCAGCGACCAGCTGGTGATGCTCTCCCTGACCAATTATATGGATCAGGAGATCCTGGATCAGGGAGCCGCAGCGGTGGAACTGTACGGCCACCCGCTGGTGTGTACGAACTATGCCGCCTGCCTGATGAAGCAGCGCAAATACGGCAGTGCCCTGCATTATCTCAACAAAGCCTGGAAGCAGGACAACCAGAATGTGATGGTGGCCACCAACATGGCCCGCTGCCACTACGAGATGGGAGACGAAAAGAATTGTGAGGCTTTCCTGAACAAGGCGCTCTCGCTGAATCCCGATTACGGCCTGGCCCTGCAGCTCAAAGCCACCCTGCTGCTGAAGAAGAAAACGCAGGAGAGCAACCTGGAAGCTGTGGATTATGTGCTTCGCAGCGCCCTGGACGTGTGGAACGGAGTTTCCGTACAGCAGTTCAACTCGCTCATTGCCGAGATGCAGAAACTATACCTCTATTACGATGGTAATCACCTGAATCTGCCCGATGATTTAAAGATGCTGCCCACCCCGCTGGACGGGAAGGAACGGTACTTCCGGCAGATTATACGTGAAGGGCGCATGTGGGCGGATGAACCTCCTGCCGACAAGTTCCCCTACCCTCATTTTATGGGCACGTGGGAATATGAACAGAACAACGGGTCCAATATAGCCAGCGCCGCCTTCGGAATAGATATGAATATCTGGGAAAAAGCCCAAAGCGTGAAGATTCCCTTTGAGTCATCTGAGTACCCTGGGGAATATACCGGAATGATGGGGGGCGATGAGTACCAGCCGGACTCCAGGGCTTTCCACATGACCCTCCTGGCCTACTTCTATCACCAGATCAAGCTGCTGGAGGCCAGAAAAAAGGCCGAACAATACGAGGAAAAGGAAACGGAACCCTATAGGATCCGGATGGAAAAGGCGCAGGAGGCCCTGATGGAGAAGATGACAGAACAGGCTGAGAACCCATTGGTCGTCATTACGCCGGCGATGCTCAAAGCCTATGGGGAAAAGTATTATCAGGCCGGAAAAGAATATGTCAACGCCTGCGCCAGAGCCCACGTATCGGCCTGGGAAAAATTTAAAAGGCCGGCCCTGGAGGCCTATTCAAAAGACATCAAGACCGGGCTTATCTATATCGGCAACGACACGGGTTTTGAATATATCCAAAGCCGATTTGACAAAGACATTGCAACCATTTACGAATATAATGAGCTTATGTACCTCGCCGAAACACAGGCAGAAGTGAACGGGGAACATGGGCTGGCATCTCTGGGCGATGATCTCCTTGCCGAACTGCGCAAGCAGGACCAGGATTATCAGGATTACCTCACCCATTCCCGCAACCGACGCTATCTGGAATGGGACTCCGACCAGAAGCTCCGGGCCGCCGGGATGAAAGACCTGAACCGGTCGAAAGACCCCGTTCCGTCCGTCAGCGTAAAAATCGGCCCGTTCAGCCTGCAAGTCGGCATTGACCGCCGCAACCGGATCCATTTCAACTACGATTCACCCGATTATTCTTACAACAAAGTATACAATATGGAAACGGGTGCCTCTGCCACGACGGAGCTCCGGGAAGTCAAAATGACGGGCGATTATGCCAGCGACGTTGCGACCACCTTGATGCAGGATTTTACTTCGCGCGGACACCTGTCCTATACCCCCGAAATTGGAGAACGCTCCGGTGTGCAGGTAGTTACCGACGGACGCGGAAACATCATAGAGTCTTCCAATATCGAGCAACAGAGTGCCTCGGTGAGCCTGAGTACCAATGCTCCCGCATCCGGACTACCTGGTTTCGTGGCCGACAACCTGAACGTGGGCGTGACGTATTCAGTCAGGAAGTCCAGTATCAAGGCCAACCGCTACGGAGCCTCGGTCGTCCCGATGAGTCCCCGCTCTACCGTTACCTTTGATATCGGCGTGGGTGTAAAGGGATTCAACATCTTTTCCGGCAGTTTCGGCGCTGCCCAAGGCGGATTTTAACAAAACGGTTATATGAAAAAAGTCATTTTTGCCATCTCGCTTCTGTGCTTCGGCCTCGTAGCGGCTGCGCAGAGCCCTTTCACCTGCACCACGCAGGGCGCTAAGCTGCGCTACATGAACACGGATGCCCAAGGCAAGGAAGTCACGACCTCGGAGATTGAAGTCACCGCGGTGGAAGTCTCCGGCGAGAGCTATAGCGTCACGCAGGTGACAACCATCTATCTCAACGGGAAGCGCTTCATGAAACCCGTCGAGACCAAGGTTACCGTCCGGGACGGCGACGTGATGCTGACGATGGACGGGAGCACGAACGTGTCGGCCGATGCGAACGCCTTCGCCCTGCCCAAGCGGCTGGCCGTGGGCCTGGAACTGCCTGTCGGCGAGGCGGAAATAAGCTTAAACGGACTCCAGTTGAAGCAGACCACGACCTTCCACAAGGTGGTCGCTCGCGAGGAAATCACCGTGCCCGCAGGCACCTTTGACTGTTATGTCGTGGAGCGGCAGTATACGGCGGAGACGATGGGCATATCGACGAAAAGCACCATCAAGACCTGGTATGCCCGGGGCATCGGGACGGTCAAGTCCGAGACCTACGATGAAGAAAACAAGCTGCGTTCCGGTATGATCCTGATCGAATACCTTGCACGATGAGAAGAATCTTTTTATCCTTGTTTTTCGCCCTTGTCGCCATCGTCGCCGGGGCGCAGGAGCGGCTCGTCGTCCAGGGTGTCGGCGAGCTCGTCGGTGACGATTTCGCCCCCCGCTATGCCGTGTTCACGGAAAAGTACTACAACAGTATGGATTGGATGGAGCTGAACGAGAAGATCGACCGCTACATCTCCGCGCACGCCTTCGACGACGAGGTGGAGGACGACGACGCGCTCTTCGACTGGAACGGCTACATCGCCAACATGGAAGAGGCGATTGAGAATTTCACCAAGGAGGGCAACGAGGAGATGGCGAAGAACTACCGGGAGTCGCTCGAGGAAGCGAAAAAGTACAAAGAGGAGATGGAGCAGACGATCGGAACACTTAAGGCCGAGGCCGCGGAGAACGCCGACGGCCTGGACCGCCAGGAGCTGCTGGACGAATTCCTGAAGCACGCCGTCGGCGGTCGGCTCTGGTTCTATGCAGAATCGTATGGCGACGGCCGTTTCGCGGCGGTCCGCGAGAAGTTCATCGACGAGCAGGAGAACGCAGTCGGCCTGATGGACGCCCGCGGCAAGATGGTCATCCCCGCCCGCTACGAGAGCCTGTACATGCGCGACTGGGCCAATAATGGCAAGAACATCGTGCTCGCCTACAGGGTCCTCTCCTGGGAGAACGACAAATGGGAGGTCAGCGTGTTCCGCGAGGACGGATCGCCGGCCACGTCGCAGACCTTCGCCGGCGCGAAGATCCTCGACCAGGTGGAGCTGTTCAGCGTCCGCTTCCAGGACGGCAGCGGCTGGGGCGTGATGGACGGCAACGGCCGCGTCATCACCCAGCGCAAATACAAGAAGATCGACTGGAACTCCAACAATCTCCTCTCCCCCGAGCAAGGCTACTTCGTCTACGGCGAGCGTGACGGGGTCAACTACATCATCTCCCCCACCGACGGCTCCGAGATCGGCACCTTCAAGTTCGTCGCCGGCGTCAGCCACGAAGTCAACTACTACCCCGGCAAAGATCCCAGATAATAGATTTGCCTGACGACGACGGCTTGCCGTGCGTGAGCGTCGCGGAGGGCGGAGCGGAAATTGGTTTTTCGGCAAACTTGTCCGAAAAATAATTTTCGTCCGCCCGCGGGGCATTGCAAGCCGGGAATGAATATTTTTTTGCTATCTTTGTAGGCTTAAACATTTTTGAACGATATGTTGACGATTGCATTCACCGATGGCACCATCCGTCCCTGGGACGACGATGAGACCAAACACATTTTCTGGCACTCTTCCGCGCACCTGATGGCGGAGGCGCTCGAGGCGCTCTACCCGGGCGTCAAGTTCGGCGTGGGCCCGGCCGTGGAGACCGGTTTCTACTACGACGTGGACCTGGGCGGCCGCCAGATTTCCGAGGGCGACCTCAAGGCCGTCGAGGACAAAATGATCGAACTGGCCCGTACCAAGGAGACCTTCGAGCGCAAGGAAGTGTCCAAGGCGGATGCAATGGCCTACTTCAAGGAGAAGGGCGATCCGTACAAGTGCGAACTCATCCAGGACCTGGAGGACGGCACGATCTCCTTCTACACCAACGGCGGCTTCACCGACCTCTGCCGCGGCCCGCACGTCAAGCACGTGGACGACATCAAGGCCGTCAAGCTCACGGCCATCGCCGGCGCCTACTGGAAGGGCGACCAGAACCGCGAGCAGCTGACCCGCATCTACGGTGTGACCTTCCCCAAGAAGAGCATGCTGGACGAATACCTGCAGATGCTCGAGGAGGCCAAGAAGCGCGACCACCGCAAACTCGGCAAGGAGATGGAGCTCTTCACCTTCTCCGGCCGCGTGGGCCTCGGCCTCCCGCTGTGGCTGCCCCGCGGCGCCGTCATGCGCAATACCCTGGAGAACTTCCTCCGCAAGAAGCAGGCGGAGCTGGGGTACCTGCCGGTCGTGACCCCGCACATCGGCAGCAAGGAGCTCTACGTGACCTCCGGCCACTACGCCAAGTACGGCAAGGACAGCTTCCAGCCGATCCATACGCCCCAGGAGGGCGAGGAATACATGCTCAAGCCGATGAACTGCCCGCACCACTGCGAGATCTTCCGCAGCAGCCCGCGCTCCTACCGCGACCTGCCGCTGCGCTTCGCGGAATTCGGCACCGTCTATCGCTATGAGCAGAGCGGCGAGCTCCACGGCCTGACCCGCGTGCGCGGTTTCACCCAGGACGACGCCCACCTCTTCTGCCGCCCGGACCAGCTCCAGGAAGAGTTCGAGAAGGTCATCGACCTGATCCTGTACGTCTTCAAGACCCTGAAGATGACGGACTACATGGCCCAGGTGTCCCTGCGCGACCCGGACAACAAGGAGAAGTACATCGGCTCCGACGAGAACTGGGAGAAGGCGGAGAACGCCATCATCGAGGCTGCCGCGAAGAAAGGGCTCAAGACCGTCGTGGAGAAGGGCGAGGCCGCTTTCTACGGCCCGAAGCTCGACTTCATGGTCAAGGACGCCATCGGCCGCCGCTGGCAGCTCGGCACCATCCAGGTGGACTACAACCTCCCGGAGCGCTTCGAGCTGGAGTTCACGGACGCCGACGGCAGCAAGCAGCGCCCGGTGATGATCCACCGCGCGCCCTTCGGTTCGCTGGAACGCTTCACGGCCGTGGTGCTGGAGCACACCGCCGGACACCTGCCCCTCTGGCTCTCGCCGGATCAGGTTAAGGTGTTGCCAATCAGCGAAAAATATGAAGAATATGCTGAAAAAATTTGCGAATTGCTGAAAAATTCCGAAATTCGCGCTTCCATAGATGCCCGCAACGAGACGCTCGGCAAGCGGATCAGGGAGATTTCCCTGCTCAGAGTGCCTGTGATCGCGATTGTCGGCGAGAAAGAAGCCACGGAAGGTACCGTCTCTGTCCGCAGGGAAGGTGTCGACCAGGGCTCCATGTCTGCGGAGCAGTTTGTGGAGTATTTGATAGCAGCGCAAGCTGAAGAACTAAAAAATTAAGGAGGACACCACTATCGCCGGACCTTACAGACCCAAGCCTTCGGGCTACAAGCCGGGTGGACGCAAACCCGACCCTCGTCAGATGCAGAAGCGTGACGAGTTTGAGCTGAACATCAACGAGCAGATCACCGCGACGCAGGTGCGGCTCGTCGGAGACAACGTCCCCGAGCAGGGCGTGTATCCGATCGCCAGGGCACTGCAGATGGCGGAGGAGCTCGAGCTGGACCTCGTCGAGATCAGCGGCAAGGCGGACCCGCCCGTGTGCCGCATCCTCGATTACCAGAAATACCTGTATCAGCGCAAGAAGAAGGCCAAGGAGATGAAGGCGAACGCGGCGAAGGTGGTGATCAAGGAGATCCGTTTCGGACCCAACACCGACGAGCACGACTTCCAGTTCAAGCTCAAGCATGCCCAGGAGTTTCTCCAGGAGGGCTCCAAGGTGAAGGCCACGATCTTCTTCCGCGGACGCTCGATCATGTTCAAGGACCAGGGCGAGAAGCAGCTCCTCCGCTTCGCCGTCGAGCTCGAGGAATTCGGCCGGCCGGAAAACATGCCGGTGCTCGAAGGCAAGCGCATGACCATGATGATTGCCCCGAACAAAAAGAAATAGGGGATCATATATTATTATTAATTAATTTATTACAACAATGGCAAAGCTTAAAACCATCTCCGGTGCAAAAAAGCGCTTCGCGCTTACCGGATCGGGAAAGATCAAGAGGAAGCATGCTTACCACAGCCACATCCTCACCAAGAAGACCAAGAAGCGCAAGCGCAACTTGGACCATTTCACCCTCCTCGAGAAGGCGGACTATGGCCGCGTGAAAGAAATGTTGGTTCTCTAAAAGTATTGAATTATGCCTAGATCAGTCAACTCTGTCGCCTCCAGGGCGCGCCGTAAGAAGATTCTCAAGAGAACCCGCGGCAACTTCCTTTCCAGGAAGAATGTTTGGACCGTAGCCAAGAACACCTACGAAAAAGGTTTGACCTATGCTTACCGTGACCGCAAGAACAAGAAGCGCAATTTCCGCGCCCTCTGGATCCAGCGCATCAACGCTGCCGCGCGTCAGTACGGTATGTCCTACTCCCAGTTCATGGGCAAGCTGAACGCCCAGAACATCGGCCTGAACCGCAAGGTCCTCGCCGACCTCGCGATGAACAATCCGCAGGCGTTCGAAGCGATCATCAATTCTGTGAAATAATAACGTAAAGAAGTGAGCCTGAAGGAATTCACCGGAAACCGCTGGGTAAAGTTCGTTTTCTGGGCTTTGCTCTACCTGGCTTGGGTGATCTGGCTTGGCAACTTCTGGTGGCTCATCGGCCTGGTGGTGATCTTCGACATCTTCATCACCCGCAAGGTCCACTGGAACTTCTGGAAGAAACGTTACAAGGAAGGAGAGAAGCACAGCGCGTGGAATGACTGGCTCGACGCCATCATCTTCGCCGTGATCGTGGTCACCTTCATCAACATGTTCTTTTTCCAGGCCTTCAAGATTCCTTCATCCTCGATGGAGAGAAGCCTCTACACAGGAGACCATCTCTTCGTGAGCAAATTGACATACGGTCCCCGGATCCCCCAGACGCCCCTGACGATCCCCTTCACGCACAACGTGATCTTCGGACGCGAGTCGTACTCGACCCTCATCCAGAACGATTACCGCCGCCTGAAAGGTTTCCGGGAGGTAAGGCGCGGAGATTGCGTGGTGTTCGGATTCCCCAACGGGGACACCGTCCTGCGCAAGTATCCCGTCGAGGACTACCACATGCTCGTCCGCCTGCTCGGGCAGGACGCCGTGGACAAGATGGGAGAGAAGGTTGTCCGCCCGATGGACAAAAAAGACCACTACGTGAAGCGCTGCGTCGCCGTGCCGGGGGACACCCTGGAAGTCCGCGACGGCCTGGTGTGGATCAACGGTGAGAAGCAGGAAGTCTACCCCGGCATCCAGTTCACCTACACCGTCCGCACGAACGGCCAGCGGATCAACGCCAAGACGCTCGAGAAGCTCGGGATCAATCCCGCGGAGGCGCTGTACGACGCCGCCCTGCCCGGCTATCCGGTGCTGGCCCTGACGTCGGACATGCTCGCCGAAGTGCAGAAGCTGCCCAATGTCGAGAGCGTGGAAGCGAACCTGGACACCGACCCGCAGGCCTGCGCGCTGGAGATTTTCCCCTTCACGCAGGACTCCGGCTGGACCCGGGACTTCTTCGGCCCGCTGTGGATTCCCGCCAAGGGGGCCACGGTCCCGCTCACGCAGGACAACGTCGCGCTCTACGAACGGATCATCACGGCTTACGAAGGCGGCGACCTCGCCCAGGCCCTCCGCGAAGGCTCCTATACGTTCAAACAGGATTATTACTTCATGATGGGTGACAACCGGCACAACTCGCTGGATTCCCGCTACTGGGGCTTTGTCCCCGAAGACCACATCGTCGGCCGGCCGGCCGTGATCTGGCTCTCCACGGACAGCGGACGTCGGTTCCCCAACAACATCAGGTGGCGCAGATTCCTGAAGTTTCTGTAGTTTTCGATTTGGAAATCAGAAAATTAAAAGCGATATTTGCAGCCCCAATGCGTGAAATGAAATAAAAAAGATACAACCATGGCAAAAGTTTGTCAAATTACTGGAAGGAAGAGAATGAAAGGCAACAACGTTGCCCATTCCAGACTGCGCACCAAGCGCGATTTCTCCCTCAACCTCAAGAACAAGCGTTTCTGGAGCGAGGAGGAGCAGCGGTATGTGACCCTGAAGGTCTCCTGCAAGGGTATGCGGATCATCGAGAAGAACGGCCTCGAGGCCACGCTTCGCGATGCCAAGAAGAAAGGATTGATTAACCTTGTTTAATTTTACGGACTATGGCAAAGAAGACTAAAGGAAACAGGGTGCAGGTCATCCTCGAGTGCACTGAGCAGAAGGCCAGCGGCGTGCCGGGCATCTCCCGCTACGTTACCACCAAGAACAAGAAGAATACGCCGGACCGCCTCGAGCGCAAGAAGTACAATCCGTACCTGAAGAAGGTCACGGTCCATCGTGAAATCAAATAATTAAAGGAGATTAGATTATGGCAAAGAAAGCCGTTGCAACCTTCGCCGCCAAGGCCGGTGCCAAGAGCATGGTCAAGTGCATCCGCATGGAGAAGTCCCCGAAGACCGGCGCTTACGTTTTCACGGAGCAGCTCGTCGAGGCCGAAAAGGCCAAGGAGTATTTCGAGAGCAAGAAATAATTTTCTCCTGATAAGTTGACAAGAGGGGTTTCGCATCCGCGAAACCCCTCTTTGTTTGTATATTATTTATTATCTTTGCATGATATGGCAATGAGTTTCTTTCAGCGGATTTCCCGGGCCGTGATCGGCAAGTCGAGGGTCGACGACGACACCCTCGACGCGATCGAGGAGGCCCTGGTGGAGTCGGACATGGGCGTGGATACGACCCTGAAGGTCATCGACGCCCTCGAGGAGCGCGTCCAGAAGGACAAGTACATGTCCTTCGACGAGCTCGTGGGGCTGCTCCGCGAAGAGATCGGCAGCCTGGTGGGCGAAAGCGTGGAGCCGTTCGACTTCAGCAAGAAGCCCTACATCATGTTGGTGGTGGGCGTGAACGGCGTGGGCAAGACCACGACGATCGGCAAGCTCGCCGCCATGCTCGCGCGCCGGGGCAAGAAGGTCCTGCTGGGCGCCGCGGACACCTTCCGCGCCGCCGCCGTGGACCAGCTGACCATCTGGGCGGAGCGTGCCGGCGTGGACATCGTCAAGCAGGCCATGGGCTCCGACCCGGCCTCCGTGGCGTTCGACACGGCCAAGGCCGCGGTCGCGCGCGGGGCCGACGTGGCGATCATCGACACGGCCGGCCGCCTGCACAACCGCGTCGACCTGATGAACGAGCTCACCAAGATCCGCAACGTCATCCGCAAGGTCGTCCCGGACGGCCCGCACGACGTGATGCTGATCCTGGACGCCTCCACGGGCCAGAACGCCTTCGCGCAGGCGAAGGAATTCGCCCGGGCGACGGACATCACTTCCCTGACGGTCACCAAGCTGGACGGCACGGCCAAGGGCGGGGTCGTCGTGGGCGTGTCCGACCAGTTCCACATCCCGGTCAAGTTCATCGGCGTGGGCGAGGGGATCGATGACCTGCAGGTCTTCGACAAGACCGCCTTCGTCGAGCAGTTGTTTACCCCGGAAGATTTGAAGTAAAACTATAATATACGTCATTCCCGACCTGATCGGGAATCTATACCGATTTGATATGAAGTTAAGTTACGATTGGCTCAAAGAGTATTTGAAGTGTGAGCTCACGCCCCAGCAGGTGGCGGACGCGATGACCGCGATCGGCATCGAAGTGGACGGGGTGGAGGAGCAGGAGCAGATTCCCGGCGGTCTCGCCGGGGTGGTGGTGGCCCGTGTGCTGACCTGCGAGGCGCATCCGGATTCGGACCACCTGCACGTCACCACCGTGGACGCCGGCAGCGGCGAACCGCTGACGGTCGTGTGCGGCGCGCCCAACGTGGCCGCCGGCCAGAAGGTCCTGTTCGCCCAGATCGGCACCGTCCTGCCCGGGGATTTCAAGATCAAGAAATCCAAGATCCGCGGCGTGGAGTCGTTCGGCATGATCTGCGCGGAGGACGAGCTGGGCATCGGCACCGACCATGAAGGCATCATGGTCCTGCCGGAGGACGCCGTGGTCGGCACCCCGGCGAAGGAGTACCTGCACCTGGGCACAGAGGCGGTGATCGAGTATGAGATCACGGCCAACCGCATCGATGCGGCCTCCCATTGGGGCGTGGCCCGCGACCTGTACGCCTGGCTGAAGCTGAACGGCCTGCCCGGCGAGCTCGTGATGCCGTCCGTGGACGCGTTCCGCGAAGGCAAGGGCGAGGGGATTCCCGTGGAGGTGCGCGACAGCGAAGGCGCTCCGCGCTACACGGGCATCACGGTCCGCGGCGTCAAGGTCGCCCCGTCCCCGGAGTGGCTCCAGAAGCGCCTGGTGAGCATCGGGCTGCGCCCGATCAACAACGTGGTCGACATCTCCAACTTCGTGCTCTTCGAGCTTGGCCAGCCCCTCCACACCTTCGATGCCGGCAAGATCGGCGGCGGCCGCGTGGTGGTGCGCCGGGCCGCGGAAGGCGAGCTGATCCGCACCCTGGACGGCACCGAGCGCAAGCTCTGCAGCCGCGACATGGTGATTGCGGACGAGAAGGTGCCGATGTGCATCGCCGGCGTGTTCGGCGGCGAGGACAGCGGCGTGACCGACGCCACCACGGACGTGTTCGTGGAGAGCGCCTACTTCGATCCGGCCTCCATCCGCCGCACTTCCAAGAAGGAGGTCCTGCAGACCGACGCCTCCTTCCGCTTCGAGCGCGGCTGCGATCCGGAGATCACCGTCTATGCGCTCAAGCGTGCGGTGAACCTCATCCTGGAATGCGCGGGCGGCCATGTCGAGGGCAAGATTGTGGACATTTATCCCAAGCCTTACGAGCGCAAGCGCATCGAGCTGGACTACGACCGCATCGAGCGTTTCGCGGGCCACGACCTCGGCCATGACAAGATCAAGACCATCCTGAAGGCCCTGAACTACGAATTCCTCGAGACGCGCCCCGGCGGCGCCGTGGTGGCCGCCCCGTCCTACATGGTGGACGTGTACCGCGAGTGCGACGTGGTGGAGGAGATCCTCCGCGTGTACGGCTACAACAACATCCCGCTGCCGCACCACATGAAGATGTCGGTCAGCTCCACCCCGAAGCCGGATCCCGAGGCGATCCGCAACGCCATCTCCAATTTCCTGGCGGCGAACGGCTTCGTGGAGATCATGAACAATTCCCTGACCAAGGCGGACTACTATACCGGACTCGAGACCTTCCCCGCCGAGCGGCTGGTGAAGATCGTGAACCCGCTCAGCCAGGACCTCGGCGTGATGCGCCAGAGCCTGATCCCGGGCGGCCTCGAGGTGGTCGCGTACAACCTCAACCGCCAGATGTCCTCGCTGCGCACCTTCGAGTACGGCAGCGTGTACAGCCGCCTCGCGGACAAGCCGGGCGAGACCCTGGAGGGCTATGAGGAGCACACCTGCTTCACGCTCGTCCTCACGGGCACGCCGGACAAGTCCTGGCGCCAGGAGGCCGCGAAGAGCGACTATTTCCAGCTCAAGGGCTACCTTGAGCTGCTGCTGCGCCGTTACGGCGCGGATATCAACCAGCTGTGGATGGAGCCTGCGCCCGCCGACGTGTTCGCCGAGGGCATGTGCTACAAGCTGCCCGGCAAGGGCGTCCAGCTGGCCGTGATGGGGCGGGTGAATCCCGCGCTGGCGCGCAGGTTCGGCGTCAAGCAGCCGGTGTACGCCGCGGAGATCGCCTGGCCCGCGCTGCTCGAACTCGTGCGCCGCGACAAGATCGGCTTCAGCGAGTTGCCGAAGTTCCCGGCCGTGCGCCGCGACCTCGCCCTGCTGCTCGATGAGAAAGTGAGCTACGCGGACCTGCGTGCCGCCGCCTTCAAGCAGGCGAAGAAACTCCTGCGCCAGGTCGGCCTGTTCGACGTGTACCGCGGCGACAAGATCCCCGCCGGCAAGAAGCAGTACGCCCTGAGCTTCGTGATCCAGGACCTGGAGAAGACCCTCACGGATCAGGATACGGAGCGCGTGATGGAGCGCCTGCTTACGACCTTCCAGACGGAATTCGGCGCCCAGCTCAGATAGGCGATGCGTCTCCGGTCCGCCCATATCGTGCTGCTGCTGATCCTGCTGGCCACCCTGGCCGGCTGCGGTCGCAGGGGCCGGGTGATTCCGGGGAAGAAGCTGATGAAGCTGTACACCGAGATGTACCTGGCGGACCAGTGGCTCCGGGACCATCCGGACGTGCGGAAGATGTCGGACACGACCTTGTTCTTCGACCCGATCTTCCGCCGCCACGGCTACACCTTCGAGGACTACGACCGCAGCGTGCATTTCTACCTGGACCGCCCCGAAAAGTACGGCAAGCTGCTGAACAAGGCTTCGGAGCGGATCCGCAAGGAGAGCGCGCGGCTGCAGAAGGAGGTGGATGCGGAGCAGGCGTACCAGCGGGAGATCGAGCACCTGCTGGGCCTCTATCGCCGGCAGGACTTCTCGACGGATTCGCTGCGCTGGTCCGGCTGGCAGACGATGTGGCCGGCGTATGAGGAGGAGCCGGGTGCGATGGTGAAGAAACTGACCTTCCTGAAACCCCAAAGATAACGCAATATGGACCTGTTACAGAAATATGGCTATGCCCCCTCGGAAGAGGAGGTCGCGGCGCGCATCCAGGCGGTCGCCGCCAACCTGGACGGCCTGGGCACCCCCGAGGTGCTCAAGCGCTGTTTTTCCCTGATGGACCTGACCACCCTGAAGAGCGACGACACCGTGGAATCGGTGTGCCGCCTGGTGGACAAGGCGAACCGGCTGAGGGAGGAGTACCCCGACTACCCGCTGCCCGCGTCGATCTGCGTCTATCCCAATTTCGCGTCGGTCGTGCGCGACCGCCGCTGCAGCCCCGAGCTCCATGTCACCACGGTGGCCAGCTGCTTCCCTTCCGCGCAGAGTTTCCTCGAAGTGAAGGTGCAGGAGTGTGAGCTCGCTGTGCGAAACGGTGCTGACGAAGTGGACATCGTGCTGGCGCTCAACGCCTTCCTGGCGGAGGACTACGACGCTGCGTCCCGCGAGATCGTCGCGATGAAGCAGGCGATCGACGCCGAGGCCGCACGGCAGGGCCGCAAGGTCGTGCTCAAGGTGATCCTCGAGACCGGCCTGCTCGTGAGCGCGGAGCGCATCGCCCGCGCCTCGCTGCTGGCCATGGAGGCCGGTGCGGACTTCATCAAGACCTCGACCGGCAAGGTGGAGGTCAACGCCACCCCGACGGCCGCCTATGTGATGTGCCGCTGCATCAAGGCCTTCTATGAGAAGACCGGGATCAAGGTCGGCTTCAAGGCCGCAGGCGGCATCTCCAACGCCCAGGACGCCCTGACCTACTACTACATCGGCGCCTCCGTGCTCGGCAAGGAGTGGATGGACAAGGACCATTTCCGCTTCGGCGTGAGCCGGCTGGGCAACAGCCTGATGAGCGCAATCGAACAAAAGACGGTCAAATTCTTCTAGTTTTTCCCTGTTTTTTGTTTTTATCCGTCCCCGTAACCGGGCCCTGTACAAGCATGTACGGGGCCCGGTCCGATTTAAACGTTTCCACCGGCAGGAAAACGGATCGCCTTTGCGAACTTTGCCCCTGAGAAATACATGTGGCTATGAAAAGGATGATTGAATTATTGCTGACGGCGGCACTGGCCGCCTCCTGCGTCGGGCGGGGCCTCTCTCCCGGCGCCGGTCCGGCTCCGGATGAGAGGCAGTCTGACGGACCCGGGATGATCGTGCTGGGGGCGCGGCTGGAGGATCCGTACACCGTGGAGAACATGAACAAGGCGCTCGCCGCCCTGTATCCGACCAAGGCGGACCGCGTCGTGCTGCCCGCGACGCACCTCTACGTGCGCTTCCTGCCGGAGGACGAACGGGAGTTCGCGATGCTGGAGAGACTTGGGGTGGAGTTGGTGGACCATCCCGTGGACTATGAGATCGTGCGCGAAGGCGACTGGTACCACGACCCGGAGATCGGTCCGGAGCGGATCACCTGGCAGTACGCCGTGGTCGGCACGGACTTCGCCTTCCCCCGCGGCATCCGCTACGAGATCATCGACAGATGCCATATCCCGGAGCCCGGGCCGTCCACCAAGGCGGACGGGATCGACTGGGAGGCCGTGGAGCGGGAGGCATATCGCCTGACGGGGAACGGCGCCCTGACGAAGGGGGAGGAGGCCAGCGGCAAGCCGGCGGGCCGGATCACCATCGTGGATGCGGCCCGCGGCGGGGAGCCGGAAGGCGTGCGGGGCGTGCGGGTGGCCTGCAATTCCTTTGTCAAGTTCGCCCGCGCCTATACCGACGAGCAGGGACGCTACCAGATGGAGACGAGCTTCGCCTCGCAGCCGCGCTACCGCCTGGTGTTCAAGAACGCCACCGGCTTCGCCATCGGCTTCAACCTGATCCTGACGCCCGCCTCCTGCGCCGGCCTGGGGAAGGGTGCGGCGACGGGGATCGACCTTGAGGTCACGCCCGGCTCGGACAAGCGCCTCTACCCGCGCTGCGTGGTCAACAACGCCGGCTTCGACTACTGGAAGGGCTGTGAGACGGGGTCCCCCGCCATCAAGACACCCCCGGCGAACCTGCGCGTGTGGCTCTTTCAGGGGCTGGATTCCGGCTGCTCGGTGATGATGCACCAGGGCGTGCTGGTGGATCGGAGCAAGCTCGCCGAATGGATGGGCGAGTTCTCCTTCCTGCTGAAGGTCTTCCTGCCCGACGTCACCCTTGGCCTGAAAAACCGGGACAGCTATGCCGATATCTATTCGGCGGCGGTCCACGAATTCGCGCACGCAAGCCATTTCATGCTGGCGGGCAGGGACTACTGGGAAAGCTATGTCCGTTTCATCCTCAACTCTTTCGTGAGTTCGGGCTTCGTGGCCTACGGCGTGGGCACGGAGGAGGACCACGGCTATTGCGAGGTGGGGGAGATGTGGGCCTATTACCGCGAGAGCGTCCTGTACCGGGAGCGCTACGGCGGGGAGGCCGCCTTCGGGGTGAGCTTCTGGTTCCACCCGCAGATTTTCCTCCAGCTGGACGACCGCGGGCTGGATGCCTGGCGGATTTTCCAGGTGCTGGGCGCGGAGGTGACGGACCGGGCGATCCTGCAGAAAAAGCTGGTCAGTTTCTATCCGGAATACAAAAGCGCTATCAATCAGGCGTTTATGAGATACAACTAGACTATGGAAGACCCCGGCTTTTCGTATTTCACCGGGATGATTCGGATGGGATGCGGAGGATGTGAAAGTTTTTTTGCGGATTCTGCAAAAAGTTGTATCTTTGCAGTCCATTCGAGCGCGGGTGGCGAAATGGTAGACGCGCTAGTTTCAGGAGCTAGTGTCAATTGCGACGTGTGAGTTCGACTCTCATCCCGCGCACAAGAAAAGCCGGCAGCAACTGCTGCCGGCTTTTCTTGTTCTATCTTTCGAAGACTAGTTCCCCGGCGGGGTTGTACATCTTCAGGGAGAAGCTCTTCCGGTCGCAGCGGACTTCGAGGCGATGGTCGTCGTCGTTGACCATGATGGGGAAGCGGTTGCCCATCGTGCCGGGTTCGCAGTACATCAACTCGTGCAGGTCGGCGCCGATCATCAGGTCGATGCCCGCCTTGTTGAGCAGGGGCACGAAGTGCACGTTGAGCCAGCGCTGGAGCAGGTAGTCCGTCTTGTCCTCGTGGTCGATCATCGGCACGTGCAGCAGGCAGACCTTCATCGGGGCGTTCCGGAAGGCGGGTTCCCGCATGGCTTTGGCCGCCCAGGCCAGCTGCTCGGCGAGGTAGTCCTCGTACACTTCCGTGCCGCTGAAGAGCACGGAGCGGTTCTGGCCCGTCTCCCCGGCATCGAAGACGATGAAGGCCGCGGGTCCGTGGCGGAAGGTGTAGTAGAAGGGCGCCGGGTCGTCGTTGGGGAAGATCTCCGAGACCAGTTCGACGTTGTTGCCACGGCCCTCGTGGTTGCCGCGCGCGAAGAGCACCGGCACGCCGGCGGCGAGGCTGCCCAGGGGCTCGACCTCATAGTGCACCAGGGTGTCCAGTTCGTAGTTGCCCGCCGAGGCGATGTCCCCGTTCAGGAAGAGGAAGTCCGTGCGGGCGGAGTCGACCTGTGCGGCCAGGGCGGCATAGTCCGCCGTCTGCAGGTGGATGTCGTTGAACACGGAGAAGCGGCACTCGCGCGCCCGGCGGTCGAAGGTGCGTACGCTGTGCCACGGACCCTCGTAGGTTCCCTCGAAAACCGGCTGGCGGGGATTCGAGTCGTCCTTGAGGTCCACGCCGCACACGCGGTAGCGGACTTCCGTCCCGGGCGCCAGGCCGTCCAGCCTGACGCGGTGCAGGCGGCGGAAGATGCGCCGGCCCGCATAGGTCTCGAACTTGACCGTCCCGTCCGCCAGCTCGACATAGGCCATGCCGGGCTTTTCGCTGACCCACAGGATGCTGAAAGAATCCTCCCGGGCCCCGTACACCCAGGGCCCCTGCTGCAGCGGCCCCGCCGCCAGCAGCAAAAACAGTATCGTCTGCAACAACATGCCGCTAATTTACAAAAGAAAGTGTTGCCAATGTCCCCAAAATACGGACATTGACAGCAAAAAGGCGCAAAAATGCCGTCAATGTCCGGTTTTCAGGGACATTGACGACAAAGCCTCCATACCGAGGGTGAAGCGATTCAACGAAAAGAGCGGACCAAACGGTCCGCTCTTTTCGTAGTCCCTGCAGGAATCGAACCTGCATTTAAGGTTTAGGAAACCTTCGTTCTATCCGTTGAACTAAGGGACCAAAAAAGCCGCTTGCGGCGGCCTTTTCACAGATTACTCAGCGTTCTTGACGACGATCTGACGGCCTCTGTAGTAACCGCACTCGGGGCAGACACGGTGATAGATCACGGTCGCACCGCAGTTCGGGCAGGTGGCGAGGGTCGGGACCGGCGCAAAGTCATGCGTGCGGCGCTTGTCCCGGCGCTGCTTGGAAAGTTTGTGTTTCGGATGTGCCATTGCTTTATCTTTTTAAATATTATTTGCTCAAATACTTTGTAGTCTCCTGATTGCATTCTCCTTCCGGATGCATTCGCTGGAGGGGCAGGGAGATGCAGACGTAGTCGTACACGTCCTGGCTCAGGTCCAGCTCGTCGCCTTCCGGGGTGTACTGCTCCTCAAAGGAAGTTTCCACCGGAATGACGAGGTCCTCGAGACATCTGTCGCAAGCGACGGTCACGGTCCCCGCGATCCCGCAGGAGGCCTCGGCGGTCAGCCCGTGGCTGACGACCTGTGCCGCCACTTCCAGATCGGCGTCGAGGATTTCGACATTCCCGAATGCTTCAAAGAACTCGGCTCCCGCATGCCATGTAAAACGGTTCTTTCCGGGGGCCAGACTTGTCAGTTTAACTACAAAGGGTTGCAAAGTTAGCAATTTTTTTACGATTAGCAACTAAAATCAGTCTTCGTTGTCGCTGTTTCTCTTGCGGGCCAGCGGATCGAGCAGGATTTTGCGCAGACGCATGTAGTGCGGGGTCACTTCCACCAGCTCGTCGTCCTGGATGTATTCCAGGGCCTCCTCAAGGGAGAATTTGATGGCCGGCGGGAGGATGATCTTCTCGTCGGAACCGGCGGCGCGGACGTTCGTCAGCTTCTTGGTCTTGCAGATGTTGATGTTGAGGTCGCGCTCGCGCGTGTGCTCGCCGACCACCTGGCCGGCGTAGATCTCCTCGCCCGGTTCCACGAAGAAGCGGCCGCGGTCGAGCAGCTTGTTCATCGAATAGGCGATGGCCTGGCCCGTCTCGATGGAGACGAGCGAGCCGTTGTTGCGGTGCTCGATTTCGCCCTTGTAGGGCTGGTATTCCTTGTAGCGGTGCGCCACGATGGCTTCGCCCTGGCTGGCGGTCAGCAGGTTGGAGCGAAGGCCGATCAGGCCGCGCGTGGGAATCTCGAACTCCAGCAGGGTCCGGTCGCCGCGCGGTTCCATGCGCACCAGCGCACCCTTGCGGCGCGTGGCGATCTCGATGGCGGCGCCCACGAACTCCTCGGGCACCTCGATGGAGAGGTCCTCAATCGGCTCGCAACGCTGCCCGCCGATGGTCTTGTCCAGGACCTTCGGCTGGCCCACCTGCAGCTCGAAGCCCTCCCGGCGCATCGTCTCGATGAGCACCGACAGGTGCAGCACGCCGCGGCCGTAGACCACGAAGGAATCGGCCGTCAGGCCCGGCTTGACGCGCAGCGCGAGGTTCTTCTCCAGCTCCTTTTCCAGGCGCTCCTTGAGGTGGCGCGAGGTCACGAACTTGCCGTCCTTGCCGAAGAAGGGGGAATTGTTGATGGTGAAGAGCATGCTCATCGTGGGCTCGTCCACGGCGATGGGCTCCAGCGCCTCCGGGTTCTCGAAGTCGGCGATCGTGTCGCCGATCTCGAAACCGTCGATGCCCACCACGGCGCAGATGTCGCCGCACTGGACTTCGTCGACATTGGTCTTGCCCAGGCCCTCGAAGACCATCAGCTGCTTGATCTTCTGCTTCTGGACGATGTCGTAGCGCTTGCAGAGGCTGATCTGCTGGCCGCTGCGGAGCGTCCCGCGGGTGATGCGGCCCACGGCGATGCGCCCCACGTAGGGGGAATACTCCAGCGAGGAGATGAGCAGCTGCGGGGTGCCTTCGACCACCGGCGGGGCCGGGATCACGTCGAGGATCGTGTCCAGCAGCGGGGTGATGTCGGAGGTCGGCTGCTTCCAGTCGAGCGACATCCAGCCCTGCTTGGCGGAGCCGTACACCGTGACGAAGTCCAGCTGCTCCTCGGTCGCGTCGAGGTTGAACATGAGGTCGAAGACCTCTTCCTGCACCTCGTCGGGACGGCAGTTGGGCTTGTCCACCTTGTTGATCACCACGATGGGCTTCTTGCCCATCTGGATGGCTTTCTGCAGGACGAAGCGGGTCTGCGGCATGCAGCCTTCGAAGGCGTCCACCAGCAGCAGCACGCCGTCCGCCATGTTGAGCACGCGCTCCACCTCACCGCCGAAGTCGCTGTGGCCCGGGGTGTCTATGATGTTGATCTTGACTCCTTTGTAGATGACCGAGACGTTCTTTGCGAGGATGGTGATGCCCCGCTCGCGCTCGAGGTCGTTGCTGTCCAGGATCAGCTGGCCCAGATTCTCGGGCTGGCGCACCAGGTTGGCCTGGTAGATCATCCGGTCCACGAGCGTCGTCTTGCCGTGGTCCACGTGTGCGATGATCGCTATGTTTCTGAT
>Ga0079305_1001655_pt1 | contig 26618 bp, 20 predicted proteins | sample LMS_cellobiose_e_FD_79183 | JGI IMG/M metagenome (GOLD analysis project Ga0079305, IMG submission 79183) | Rumen-fistulated moose microbial communities from Alaska, USA - LMS_cellobiose_enrichment | ecosystem: Host-associated > Mammals > Digestive system > Stomach > Rumen fluid ... | reverse complement strand
TCCCGCCTTTGTTCTTCCAGTATGACACAGACGCCTTGCTTATATCCATCGCGACGGCCGCCATGCTCGGCGATATGCCCTTTTTTCGGCAGAGATACGCGTAATTGTCGTAAAACATAAAAGTCCCCCGATGATGAGATTGGTCGCCCCAAAAAGGAACCTGACTGTTGACAGTTTAAAAAATTTAAACTAAAATAAACGCGAAAGTTAAAAAATTTTAAATTAATTTGGAGATATGCCTTTATATCGTGGATATTATACCATGAAAAAATAAAAAGTTCAACTAAAGTTTAAAAATATGCAAAAGGTGGAAACGCATGAAAGAAAGAAACCTGAGCGCGCACAGGCTGGAATACTGCATCGCGTGCGGGAGAGAGATATACGAGAAAGACGACGTCCTGGACGTGACGGAATATCTGTCGGACCCGTATGATAAAAGCTTCATACACAACGAAAGGCCGTGTCTGAGGGCGTTTTACGAAAAATACCGGGATGAGCTGACAAGCTATTTTGATTACGAGATCGAGGGGCTGATCTCTTCCGCGATAGGGGGTGACTCGGCATATGAGTGACGTTGTGGTGGTCGCGATACTGTCTCTTTTCGGGACGCTTTTGGGGTCTCTCGGCGGGGTGCTTACTGCGAACAAGCTGACCCTTTACAGGATATCCCAGCTTGAGAAAAAAGTGGAGAAGCACAATTCGATCGTCGAGAGGACCGGCGCCCTTGAACGGGACATAAAGACGGCGTTTCGGTATATAGACGACATCAGAGAGAAAATATGACGGATTTTTTAAGGACAGCAGGAGGAAATAAACACCGATGACAGCGATAGCGGAAAAAATATCGAAAATCATAGACGTAAAAAGCATAGTTACGCTTTTGATGACGGGGGCGCTTATAGTGCTTTTGATCTGCGGGATCGAGCCGCAGAGAGAGCTTTTGGCGCTCTACTGCACATCGTACGGGTCGATAATCACGTATTTTTTCACGAAGAAGAAGGACGGCGAGCAGAGCGATGTCGGCATTTAAAGAGCTTTTACCGTACTCGAAGATCGAGAGGATAAAGCCGGTGTTCGCAAAATCGCCGTCTGAGAGCATAAAAGACGTCAAGGCGCGCACGGGCTGCACGCATATCATAAATTTTGGGACATACGTCATGTCGACGATGAAGCCGGACAGCGGCATAAAGCTTGACGGAAAGCTGATAAAATCCGGATACACGTGCGAGGGCTTTTCGATAGAGGGGACGAGGCTTATCTGGGAGTATGAGGGAAAGACCCATGACGACTGGTTCGGGACGTTCTCGGCGTACAAAAAAAGGGGCGTTCTGATAAACGCCGGAGCTTCCGGCGCAAACGGGCAGATCGGCGTCGGCACATCAGAAGAAGGGATCGTCATCGCGGGCGCGGACAAATCGTCGCCGGCGACGCCGAAAAATTTTATGGAGAGGAATTTTGCAGAATGCGACTTCGCCATACTCGGCGACGGATCCTATTCCGCGCAGTGGATCACCCCCAGATCGAAAAGCGGGGTGACGCGGAACGTTTTGTGGTATCTTTGTTTCTGGGTGAAGGATGACGGCGCCATGGAAGGGCAAAAAACCGAAAACGGCGGCACTTTCAAGGCCGTCTGCAAAGAAAAGACCGCCGTATACTCGGCGGCGGGCGCGATAGAAAAGGGGCGGTACATTGCAAAAGGCGATGTGTGCGCCATCGACAGGATTTTGACCGATGATCTTTTAATAAAGGTGTCGTATCCGACGGCGCAGGGCGACAGGAAAGCGCACATAAAAAGCCTTGTGAATTTCCGCCCGGTTTAAGGTCGCGGGAAAAAGCGCAAATAAGCGCGTCGCAACAGAAAGATGCAATGCGCGGGGAAAAACAAAAGACTCTTTTAGCGCGCTTTTTTAAAGATCGCACGGGGAAAGTGACAAAAACAGAAAAAACAAAAGCGCAGGAGATTTCTCCTGCGCTTTTTCTGCTTTTAACGCATATTTTTTTCATGCGTCGTCTCTATTTTCCCTGTTATTCGGGATATTCACATTTCCCGGGGGATTTCCGGCTTTTTTGACGTCATGCGCGTCCGCGCTTTGCGGACCTGCGCCTTTCGCCTGAGCGTTTGAGGGACCCTCCTCGTAAAGCGGACCGAATTTTTTGATAAAAGCCTCGATCTTTTCTTCGTCTTCGATTTTTTCCATTGTGCGGCGGTTTTGCATGTCGCGTTTCATCGATTCATACATCATAAGATATTCTTCAACGCAGTCTGACATAAGCATCCCCTTTTCTTCAGCAAGATCATGGAAAAAATGCGGAGGGCAAGACGCATGAAAGTGATTAATAAAGCGCGCCTTTAATCGATGGCGGTCTTTTATTTATTTCAGTATTTTAAGAGCGCCCGTCGGACATGCCTCGGCGCATTTGAGGCAGTCTTTGCAGACGGCGATCGTCTTCGGATCGTTGAACTCGGGCTTTATGACCGTGTTAAAGCCGCGGCCGACAAGGCCGAGGATGCCCTGTTTTGCGATCTCGTCGCAGACCCTGACGCAAAGCCCGCAAAGGATGCACTTGTTCTGGGTCCTCTCGATCTCGACAAGGGTCTTCTCGGTCTTTCTGTCGAGGACCTCTCCCGCGACGCGATCGGGATCGATATCGTAAAAGTTAGCGTAGCGTATAAGCTTGCAGTCGGCAAAGTCGCGGCACAGCCCGTAATCGTGGCAGCCGCATTCAAGACAGCGCTTCGCCTCGGTCAGGGCCTGCTCCTCGGTAAAGCCGAGGTTTACTTCGTTGAAGTCGCGCCGGCGCTCTTCCGGCGTGCGGCACGGCATGACCTGACGGGGGGCCTTTTCTCTGTCTGAGAAGGTGTCGTCCTTGACGACAAGCTTTGAAAGGAACGGCTTTCTCCTGATCGAGTCATCTATATATCCCCACCAGTAGTTATACGTCTCGTCCTTCACGGCAAAGTTTCTGTATTCGGCGCCGTCCTTGCCGTTTAAATAGTCGTCTATGACGACCGCCGCCTTGTGCGCCTGTCCTATCGCCGCGATCGCGATCGCACCGCGGCCGACGGCGTCGCCGATCGCGAAGACGCCCTCTTCCGATGTGCGGAAGGTGCGCGTGTCGGTCTGGATGGCGCCCTTTCTCGTCTTTTCAAGGCTTTCAAAGCCGACGGCGTTTATCTGCTGTCCTATAGCCGCGATGACCGTGTCGACGAAAAGCGTCTCAAATTTGCCCTCTACCGGTACGGGCGACCTCCGCCCGGATGCATCCGGCTCGCCGAGCTTCATTATCTGAAGGCGCACGGCTTTGACCTTTCCGTTTTCACCGATTATTTCATCCGGATTTGTCAGGAATTTAAAGGTGACGCCCTCTTCCTTCGCTTCTTTTATCTCGATCTCCTCGGCGGGCATTTCCGCCTCGGTGCGGCGGTAGATGACGTACACCTCTTTCGCGCCCGCGCGAACGGCGCTTCTGCAGGCATCCATCGCGGTGTTGCCGCCTCCGACGACGGCGACCTTTTCGCCGATGCCGACGTCTTCGCCGGTGTGGAACCTTCTCAAAAAGTCGATCCCGCCGATGACTCCTTCAAGGTCTTCACCCTTGCACCGGATAGAGCTTGACGTCCACGCGCCGATCGAAATGAGGGTCGCGTCGAAAGAGGATCTTATCTCATCCATCGCGATGTCCTTCCCGATCCTTGTATTCGGGCGAAGGGTCACCCCGAGAGCTTTTATCTGGTCGATCTCGCGCGACAGGATATCCTTCGGCAGGCGATACGACGGTATACCGTATCTGAGCATCCCGCCGAATTCGGGCATGGCCTCGAATACGGTCACATCATGCCCCTTAAGGGCAAGGAAGTACGCCGACGAAAGCCCGCCCGGGCCGCCGCCGATGACGGCGATCTTTTTCCCCGTCGAAGGGGCCTTTTTCGGGACATACGGGTCTTTCGAATTCATGTCCATATCCGCCGCGAAATATTTAAGCTGCGCGATGCTGATCGGCTGCTCGACGGACGACCTTCTGCACGCAGTCTCGCACGGGTGCGGGCACACGCGCCCGATCGACGCAGGGAACGGATTCGTCTTTTTTATAAATTCGACGGCGTCGCGGTACCTGCCCTGAGAGATCAGCTTTACATACTCCTGGCAGTCGGTGCCGGCGGGGCAGTTTAAAGAGCACGGCCCGCGGCAGTCGCCGCTGTGCTCGCTCATCAAAAGCTCGAGAGCGATTTTCCTCGAACTTAAGACGCGCCTCGTCCTCGTGCTGACCTTATACCCGTCGCTTGCGACAGACGCGCACGCCCGAAGAAGCTTCGGCACTCCTTCGACCTCGACCGTGCAAAGTCCGCACGCGCCGTATATCTTGACGCTTTCATCATAGCACAGAGTGGGTATCTCTATGCCGTTTTTCTTTGCGATCTCAAGGATCGTGTCGCCTTTACTTCCGGCGCACTCTCTTCCGTCGATCGTTATTTTTATTTGTTCAGACATTCTGACGCCCCTCCTCTTATTCTACTGTGACAGCGCCGAATTTGCAGCTGTGCACGCACTGACCGCAGCGTATGCAGGAGAAAGGATCGATCGTAAACGGACTTTTCCTTTCGCCGGATATCGCCGACACGGGGCAGTTCTTCGCGCACATCCCGCAGCCGACGCATTTTTCGCGGTCGATCGAATAGGTAAGAAGCGCCGCGCACTCCTTCGCGGGGCATTTTTTGTCTTTTATATGCGCCTCGTACTCGTCTCTGAAATAACGGATCGTCGTCAGCACGGGGTTCGGCGCCGTCTGCCCGAGGCCGCAAAGCGCCGAGTCCTTGATCGCGTAGCAAAGCTCCTCGAGAAGCTCGATATCGCCGTCGCGCCCGTCTCCCGATATGATCCTTCCGAGGATCTCGTTCATGCGCTTTGTCCCGATACGGCAGTGGACGCACTTCCCGCAGGACTCCTTCGTCGTAAACTCGAGGAAGAATTTCGCCATGTTCACCATGCACGTCGACGAATCCATGACGACCATCCCGCCCGAGCCCATGATCGCGCCCGTCTCTCCGAGCTTTTTATAATCTATTTCGGTATCGAGAAGCGCCTTCGGGATGCATCCGCCCGACGGGCCGCCCATCTGCACCGCTTTAAACTCTTTATCGTCGCGGATGCCGCCGCCGATCTTGTATATCACATCGCGAAGCGTCATGCCCATCGGTATCTCAACAAGGCCGCCGCGCTTTATCTTGCCGGTGAGGGCGAAGACCTTCGTCCCTTTCGAGTCGGGCGTGCCCATCGCGGCAAACGCCTCTCCTCCGTTTAAGAGGATCCACGGCACGTTCGCAAAGGTCTCGACGTTGTTTATATTAGACGGCTTGTACCAGTATCCCGCGTTCGCCGGGAAGGGCGGTTTTAATCTCGGCATGCCGCGCTCTCCCTGAAGGGATTCGATCAACGCCGTCTCTTCTCCGCAGACGAACGCGCCGGCCCCCGCCTTTATGCGCATCCTGCAGGAAAAGCCGCTGCCCATTATATTGTCGCCGATAAAGCCGCGCGCCTTAGCATCTTCTATGGCGCGCGTAAGGCGCACTATCGCAAGGGGGTATTCCGCCCTGACATACACGATCGCTTCAATCGCGCCGATCGCATACGCCGCGATCAGCATCCCCTCTATAAGGTTGTGGGGATCGCCCTCGATGACGGCGCGGTCCATAAACGCGCCGGGGTCGCCCTCGTCGGCGTTGCAGATAAGGTATTTCGGCCCGCCCTCGGCCTGCCGCGCGGCGTTCCATTTGAACCACGTCGGAAATCCCGCGCCGCCGCGCCCTTTAAGGCCGGATGTCTTTATCTCCTCGATGACGTCCTCGGGCGTCATCTCCTTCAGCGCCTTTTCAAGCGCCCTGTACCCGTCCGCCGCGACGTATTCGCCGATATCCTCTGGGTTTATAACGCCGCAGTGCCTCAGCGCGACGCGCGTCTGCTGCGCTAAAAAAGACGCGTCCTCATCGCTTATTTTAAGACGGTCGACCGTCGCAAGGTCGCCGGATTTTACGGCGTTTGCGATATCCTGCGCGTCTTTTTCTGACACATTAACAAGCCGCGTAAGGCGCCCGTCGTCGCTATATATGTCGACGATCGGCTCGACGAAGCACATCCCGATGCACCCCGATATCCCAAGCTTCACATCGATATTTTCTCTCTCTATTATGTTTTTAAGCGCGCTGTGCACCTTGCCGGCGCCAGCCGCGATCCCGCAGGAGCCCTGCCCTATGACGATCTTCATGCCTTACTCCTCCCGTGCTTTGGCGCGCAGCTCGGCAAGGATGGATTTGGCCTTTGCCGGCGTAAGCGTTCCGTAGGTTTCGCCGTTTATCATCATGACCGGCGACAGACTGCAGCATCCGAGACACGCCACCGTCTTAAGTGAGAAAAGCCCGTCCTCAGTCGTTCCGCCGTCGGATATGCCGAGGTCCTCGCTTATCGCGGACAGGATCCTTTCGGACCCGTTTACATGGCACGCCGTCCCGTCGCACATGAGGATCAGGTATTTCCCCACCGGGGTAAAGCGAAACTGTGTGTAAAATGTCGCCACTCCGAGCACCCTTGCCGGCGTTGTTTTTATCTGTTCGGCGATGTGGTATATCACATCCGTCGGAAGATATCCGTAAATATCCTGCGCCTTCTGCAGGATGGTTATGAGACTTCCGTCGACGTCCCTGTACTCCGCAAGAACATCGTCAAGCAGAGAAAGGTCGCTTTTGTTTTTGCTGCAGCAGCACCCCATAATCGTTCTCCCTTTTCATTGGAATTTATATAACGGCAGGTAATATGATACATACTATTTGAAAATTTTTCAATAGATAAACATACTTTTTATTGGGATTTTTTATTGATTTAAAAAAGTTGCGAGCCCGCTCCAATAAAATGTAAAAAGCTAACAAAAAAAGCCATTTACAAAGAAAAAACAGACTTTTTTTGATGAAAAATCTAACCTATATGAGAAAAAAACATGAATAAAAAATTCAGCAAAGACCACGACGAGGAATATAAGCAGCTTAAATTACGGAGAGTAATCAATATGCGCTTTCCTCGCCTGCGAGTGTTGAAATTTTCTCGGGATGGAATACGCTTTTCCGTTTTTTATAAAGTTTGCGCCGGTCTGGTTGAATTTAAAAGCGACGCCCTTTGCAACGCACTGCATCAGAATATCGAGCACCCAGTCATAATCGCACGGGCGCGCAGCGGGGCCCGATTCGCCGCCGACCGAGACGCCCGATATTATATTTTTGTCGAGGTACCTTGAAAGGTCGATCTTTGACAAAAGCGGTTCGCATATGATGGATTTTCGCTTTATCGGCGCCTTTAGAAAGACCGGGAGGCGCAGATCGGCCATCTCCTGGTTCTCCGCGGTGCAGCAGATCTCGACGTTGTCATATCCGTCGCCCCAGTCCTCGGGTATACATTCTGAAAAGCGCAGGATGCGTTTTGTCACGAACAGGAAAGAAAGGTCGCTTCTCTCGCGGATCATGCGCCACGCGTCGCGCCGCCACTCGTCGGCCTCTTCAAGAAGAAAGTCGGAGGTGAAGCACGTCCACACGAGCTCTCCTTCCGGGATCTTGTATTCGCCTTTGCGGTCCTTTTTCACAGGAAGGTCGAAATTCGCGGTTTTGTAGACGGCCGCGCCGTCCTTGCCGTGCGTTTCGTCCGTCCTGTATACGTAACAGTTTGCGCACCCCGGCGAGATCTTATGACAGCCGTGCCACGGATTCCAGTTTGCCAATGACATCGCCCCCGTTTCAAGGATATTATATCCGAATCGCTTAAAACAGACAACGACCATAAAAATACGCGTGGAAATGTGATTTGTACCAAAAAAAGGAGGTTAAAAATCAAAATATATTGAAAAAAAGCTCAAAAAATGCTATAATTTGCCCGTCGTAAAGCGGCGATGCCGCAAACGACCAATTTTTTGGGGGGTAGGTATTGTGGAAAAAATTTTTAAACTCAAGGAAAACGGCACAAACGTCAAGCAGGAGATTCTTGCAGGCGTGACGACCTTCCTTGCAATGGCGTACATACTCGCCGTGAACCCGGCATACCTCGGCGGTATTGACGGGGCGACGGCAGGCGCCATCCTGACAGGTACCGCGCTTTCCGCTGCGATAGCGACGCTGTGCATGGCGTTTTTCGCGAACTATCCGGTGGCTCTGGCGTCGGGCATGGGGCTCAACGCGTTCTTTGCGTTCACCGTATGCGGCGCGATGGGGTGCTCCTATGCGGTCGCGCTGACGGCGGTCTTTGTTGAGGGCGCCATCTTCCTTCTTCTTTCTCTCTGCAAATTCAGAGAGGCGCTGGTAAATCAGATACCGAAGAACCTTAAGTTCGGCATCACCGCCGGTATCGGCCTTTTCATCACGATAATCGCGCTCATTAATTCGGGCGTCGTTGTCGCGAATGAGGCGACGACCGTCTCCATCGGAACGTTCTCGTCTCCGCAGTTCTGTCTTTCGATACTGGGCCTTATAATCATCGGTATCCTGCGCCATTACAAAGTGCCGGGCGATATTCTTCTCGGCATCCTTGCGACGTGGGCGCTCGGCATAATCGCAGAGCTTTGCGGATGGTATGTTGTCGACATCGAGGCGGGCGTATACTCGCTCATCCCGTCGTTCTCGTCCTTCTCGATCGCGGCGCCGGTCATGTTCAATTTTGATTTCGGATATGTGGTATCGCATTTCTCGACGTTCCTTATCATAATGTTCACATTCCTGTTCACTGATATATTCGACACCGTCGGAACGCTTATCGGAGTCGCGGAAAAGGGCAACCTGCTCAACGAAAAAGGCGAGCTGCCGAAGGCAAAGGGCGCGCTTCTCGCTGACGCTGTCGGAACGTGCGCGGGCGCGTGCCTCGGTGTTTCGACCGTCACAAGCTATATAGAATCCTCTGCAGGCGTATCCGCCGGAGGAAGAACAGGTCTTGCGTCGGTCACGACGGCGGGTCTGTTCATAATCTCGCTGGTTCTGTCCCCGCTGTTCCTTGCGATCCCGGGCTTTGCGACGACTCCGGCGATGCTGTTTGTCGGACTTCTGATGCTCAGCGCGATCAAAAATATGGAGTTTGACGGCGACATGGCGGACGTTATCGGCGGCTTCATCGCGGTCGTGTTCATGCCTCTGACATACTCGATCGCAAACGGCATCATGTTCGGTATGCTCAGCTGGGTCATCCTCAAGGTTTTCACCGGCAAGATCAGGGATATAAAACCTGTCATGTGGATATCGACGGCGCTGTTCGTCTTCTATTTCGTGCTCAAGTTCCTTGGAATTGTCGGATAGAAGGGCGCTTTTCTGTAGAAATACAACATTTTAAGGCGAAGAGCTTTTCGAAATATGCAGGACCGGGCGGCGCTTTGAAAATCTGACGGATCCGGTCGGAAGGACAGGATAAGCATGAAGAAAACTTCTTATAATATAAACATCGCGGGGCTGAGGCGTGATCTTCCGCTTTGCAAGGTGTCCGACGATTTTTATATCGCCGCGTTCGTGATCTTCGGCGACGTCGAGCTGACCGTCGCCTGCGCGCGCGAGCTTTTAAAGCGCGCGCCGGAGTACGACGTCCTCATAAGCGCCGAGGCAAAGGGGATACCCCTTGTCTACGAAATGGCGAAACAGGCGGGCGACGAGAAATACCTCCTCGCGAGGAAGGGGTCAAAGCTGTACATGCGCGATATCCATACGACCAGCGTGCGCTCGATCACGACCGACCGCGTGCAGACCCTTTGCATAAGCGGCGAGGACGCGGAGTATATGCGAGGCAGGCGCGTTCTCATCGTCGACGACGTGATAAGCACGGGCGAATCTCTTAGCGCGATAGAGGCCCTTGTAAAAGAGACGGGGGGCAATATCGTCGGCAAGATGGCGATCCTCGCAGAGGGGGACGCGATCGGCAGAGACGATATAATCTATCTCGAAAAGCTTCCGACTTTCGACGGCGAGGGGAACGAACGGTTCTGATAAAAAAGAGATAAAAGATCATCATTATAACGGCGCGGCCAGATCAAAAGGCCGCGCCGTTTTTCTAATGCAAAAGATCTTATGATTGTCCGCGATACTATGCGCCTTAAAAAGGAACGAAACCCCGATCGAAAAATTTCAAAAATTCCCTTTCCTTACAAATTTTTTAGTGATCGGAACGGCATATTTTAAGCATATCGGCACACAATTATAGTGTGAAAAACACGAAATCATAACCGGAAAGGAAAATTTTCATGAAAAAATGGTTGGCAGTCGTATTGACAGCCGTGTTTATGCTTTCGGTTCTGGCCGGCTGCAATTTTAATGACAAAAACCCGAGGACCGGCTCTATGACAGGCACCGCGACCGAAACCGTCGCCGGAACGGAGACAAAAGGCATAGGGAATTCGCAGACCGATCCAAACGGATCGACGTCGAACCCCATAACTCCTCCGAAGGACGGATTCGCGACACAGGCGACCGACACTGCCGCGACGACGGTCCTTCCGTAAGGCGCGGCGAAAAAAACGGACCTTAAGGCGTGCAAATCAAAGTCACCACAGCTGCAAAAAGGGACATTTTCGCGCCATACTTGCGTTTAAAAGCGCTCGAAATAGGTGTCATTATTCATGCGTTTTTTGCCAAGTCTTAAACCGCGATCTCTCTTTTTCGGCCAGGGCCGTTTTTAAAAGTCATGGTTATCAACCGACAAAAAATTCCGGAAACATCTTGGTGTTTCCGGAATTTTTTTAATCTGTTTGATCTGTGAGCATCTGTTTTTCCAAATCTGCCGTAAACTTGATTTGCGCGCCCTTTATTCGGTCCGCTTTTTGCAGATCAAAGACGGATAAGCCCGTATCTTTTTTCAAAATAGGAAAGGGTCTCGTCGTCGATATCATATGTGTTGTCGAAAAGCGCGCGGCCGTTGTACTCGCGAAGCGCCGCTTCCAAAAGCTCGGGATTGTCGGTGCAGATGCAGACGGGCCTGTCGAACATGTACTGATTGTCGGAGAAGGCGGCGACGTCTTCCTCCGTCTCAATAACGACGCGGTATGCCCCGAACGGCTCGTCCTCCGCTTCGAGGATATCCTCGGGCAGGTTTTCCGAACAGCGTATCTCTTCTGACAGGTCGACGAACGGATAGATAAAGTGCGCCTCGCGCGCCGTCGCCGCGACGATGGGCTCGTCCGCGTCCTCATTATCGTCCTCGTCCGATTCTTCAAGCTGCGGCTCGGATGAGATGACCTCTTTAAAGTCGACGTTCGTTTTATTGTTCGGCATTTCCGAAACATCGTACATCGCCAGTATCGGGCATATTTTTGAAAGCCTTGAGATCGTGTCTTTGTCCGTGCCTCTGAAGACAAGCGCCGCAAGAGGTATCTGCGCGTGCGGAGAAAGCTCTTCGAGGATCTCCACCGCCGCTTCGGGTCTCTCTCTGCAGGAAATGCCGAACGCCGCGATGCCCATCGACTGGAACATCGAAAGCGCTGAAAGCGCGTCGACATCGTCCTCATCCTTGCCGTCGTCGTCCATATCAAAGATCACTATGCACTGTTTCGCGCCGATGTCATCCGACGCGATGACCGCGGCGCGCGCCTCGGGCAGGGATACGTTCATGATAAGGAAAAATTCCGCGCCTGCGCCCATAAGCACGCGTATCTGCGCGCGGTACGCGTCGATCATCGTTTCGACCTCGTCATCCCCCTCTGGGGGAAGTTCAAGCCCGCACGGGCCGATCGTCGCCCCGACGCAAATGCTTTTGTCCGATATCGCCGAGCGCGCGATCCCGATCGCCGCGGCGTTGAGCTCGTGAAGCTCGTTTTGGAGAGAAAATTCGCGCAGGATCTCGACGTTCATCGCCGCCGTCGGCGCGCACACCGCGCGCACGGCCGGGTTTTTGCATGATACAGCGACAAGCTGTGCGCCGCGCTCGCGGTTTTCGAGTATGACGCTTTTTGGCGAGACCCCCTGGGGGATCTGCGGGTCAGTCACAAGAATGATCGCAGGTGTCGGACCAGGGTCCGAATTCATTTTTTTCACGCTCCTTAAAAGTTCAGGGTTTATGAGATGTTTTGAAAAACAACTTTATTATAAAATGTAAACTCAATTAAGACGCTTTGCCGGCGACGGTATACTGCGCGGGTTTTTCAGAAGCCTTTCTCGCGATCTCGATCGCCTTGTCAAGCTGCGCGTCGACAACGACGGTCGTCTTTGAAAGGGCCGTTATCTTGGCGTCGACCGTGCGAAGCGTCTCCGGCGAGCAGAACTTTTCCTCAGGCAGTTTGTTCATCCTCCGGAAAACGTTGACTGCGCTGAGCGTCGCATCGTCGAGAGTGCCGAAAGCCTGCTCGTCCATATCGAGATAGCCGAGAAGCGCAAGGCGCTGCTGCAGAGCCTTGACCACGTCGCTTTTCTCCCCCGGGAGAAGCTTTACATATGTCGGCATGCTGAGCATATTCGGCAGTTTATAGGGCTCGGTGTAATTCGATACGACGACATCCGGGGTAAGCCCGACGTTGTTGTATGAATATCTGACCGGGAGAAGGAATTCCGCCGTCGTCAGAACGGCCGAACTCCCGTCCTCAAACATTATATGGAACTGGCCCGTGCCTTTACCGTAGGTTTTGTTCCCGACAAGCGTCGCATATCCGAGGTCCGAAAGCGATCCGGAGAATATCTCCGATGCCGATGCCGAGTGCTCGTCTACAAGTATCACGATGTCGTTAAGCCTGTACCCGAGGCCGCGCGACGTATACGTCATGACCGCCTCGCCGGATGTTTTCGACCTCACTCCGACGATGTTCTTGCCGCGGTCCGGGATAATTATATCGAGCATGTTGAGCGCCATGTCCACATCCCCTCCGGGGTTGCCGCGCAGGTCGATGATAAGCGCCTTTGTGCCGTTTTGCGGCATGTTTGTGTATATCTGAAAGAATTTTCCGTATGTGTCGCCGCCGAAAAAGCGCGAAAGCGCGATATACTCGATCCCGTCCTCGATGATCGTGTGCGATATATTCGGCATGCCTATCTGCCGGCGCTCGACCTTGAAGGTGTGTATCGTGTTCCCGCGAAGGACCCCGATAGAGACGCTCGTCCCCTCGTCGCCCCTCAGTATCTCGATGATGTCTGCGATCGGCGCATAGCGCACGTTTATGCCTTCCACTGTCGCGATCTTGTCGCCGGGCTTTATGCCGGCGTCAGATGCGCCGCTGTTTTCAGATATGTCGGTTATGACGTAGTATCCGTCGTCGCCCCTTGCGGTGTCGACAGTCACGCCCACCCCGGCATAGCTCGTATATGTGGGATAGGCTGTATCATACTCCTCCTTCGGGAAGTATCCGGAATTCTTGTCTATCTGTTTTAGCATCATGTCCGCGTACTCGTTAAAAAGCTCAGGATCCTCTTCAAAAAGCTTTATGAGAAGGTCTTTTATCGGGTCGGCATCTTTCTTGACGTCAAGCCCGTATGCTTTCATAAGATCGGTTATCGCGACAAGCTTGTCGTACATGTCCTCGCCCGTCGTATCCGCGGCAAATGCCTGCACGCAGGATATCGACAGCGCGATCGAGATTATAATAAAGAACGATACAAATTTTTTCAGCATATTCCGCCGTCCTTTCAGCTAAGGGTTTTCTACATATGGTCGGGCGCTGTGACGCCGATTATCGAAAGCGCGTTCGCGATGACCTTTTTCGTGCAGAGACAAAGCGCGATCCTCGCCTTCCTTAAGTTCTCCTCGGCGTCCGCTATCCTGCATGAGGTGTAAAACCTGTGGAATGAGCCCGCAAGCGACACGACGTATTTGTCTATCTTCGACGGTTCGCGCACCTCCGCCGCAAGGCGCACCTCCTCCGGAAGCTTTGCCAGCTCCCGAATGAGCGCAAGTTCATCCTCCGATGAGAGAAGGGAGAAGTCGGGCTCCTCGTCAAGGTCGGTCTCTATCCCTTCCGCCTTGAGGTTTTTGAGGATGCTCATGATCCTCGCGTGCGCATACTGCACGTAGTATACCGGGTTGTCGCTGTCCTGGCGCACGGCAAGATCCAGATCGAACTCGAGATGGGTATCCGCGGCGCGCGAATTGAAGAAAAACCTCGCCGCGTCGACGTCGATCTCATCGAGAAGATCGCACAGCGTGATCGCGTTGCCGGTCCTTTTCGACATCCTTACGACTTCGCCGTCGCGCATAAGCCTGACAAGCTGCATCAATACTATCTCAAGCCTGTTCGACCCGTCAAGGCCGAGCATGTCAAGCGCCGTCTGAAGGCGTTTCACATGTCCGTGGTGGTCCGCCCCCCAGACGTTTATCGCCCGGTCGAATCCGCGCCTTTCAAGCTTGTCCCTGTGATAGGCGATATCCGCCGCGAAATACGTGTAAAACCCGTTCGCACGGCGCAGCACGTCGTCCTTCTCGCAGCCGTGATCACCCGTGCGAAGCCACAACGCCCCGTCTTTTTCATAGGTCATGCCCTTGTCTTTTAAAATGGCGATCGTCTCTTCTATATATCCTGAATCGTGAAGCTCGGTCTCGGAGAACCACCTGTCGTAGTGTATGCGGTACTTTCCAAGGTCCTCTTTCATCTTCGCGATGTTTTTTTCAAGCCCGAATTTTGAAAGGAAGGCGCAGCGCTCAGCTTCGTCGGACGACACGAATCTGTCCCCAAACTCGTCCGCAAATGCGCGCGCAAGATCTTTTACGTCCTCGCCGTGATACCCGTCCTCCGGGAAGGGGACCTTGTCCTCTCCCAGGAATATCTGAAGGTATCTCGCCTCGAGAGATTTGCCGAAAAGACTTATCTGGTTGCCCGCGTCGTTTATGAGGAACTCTCTCGAGACGTCGTTCCCGGAAAGGGCCAGCGTCTGCGCGATAAGGTCGCCGAGAACGCCACCGCGCGCGTTGCCCATGTGCATGGGCCCCGTCGGGTTTGCCGACACGAATTCGACGATTATCTTCTCGGGGTGCTCGGGGTTTTGCGTTTTCGCAAAATCGTCGCCCTCGCGAAGGATCGACGACAGCACGGCCCCCATCCACTTTTCTCCCAGTCTGAAGTTTATAAATCCCGCGCCCGCCGTCTCGCACGACGAGAAGGAAGAGCCCGCAAGCTCGATATTTTCGCATATCGCGGCGCCGATATCGCGCGGGCTTTTGTGAAGCGCGCGCGCCGCCTGCATCGCGAACGACGACGCAAGGTCCCCGTTTGCCGCGTCTCTCGGTATCTCTATCGGGAAGGATCCGAACGGGTGATCCGAAAGACTGCCTTTGGCGACAGCTTTTTTATACGCGTTTTCTATGATCGCCGCCGCCTCTTTCTTTGCGGCAATGATATGGTTCATGTATATTTCACATCCTGTATCGTTTTTTTACTGTCATGATAAGAAGGGCGGCGCCTCGCGAACGTTTATTTTAAGGGTGTTTGCACCGGCCGCCGCGTGCTCGACCTCAAGCGAGTATGCGATCGAAAGGTCGCCGCCGCTGTCGCTGAGGGTGCTCTCTATGCTGTTCGTGTTCACCGCGACGACGATCGGCCCCTCGCCCGTCTCGTAAAGTGACAGATGCTTCCTGTGCTTTTCGAAGATGAGCTGCGTCGGGAAAGGCCCCGTCCTCACCATCGAGACCCCGTCTTTCGTCACGGTCAGCGTCGTCACCGACCCGTCAAGCCCGGTGAGCTCGCTCTCCTTATATGTTATCGAATAATTCCCGTTTTTTTTCGAGTAGCTTCCGTTTGTGATGAATTCTATCACATCCGGGTCGTTTTCAGTCGAAAGCTGCTGCCCCGAGATCGAGATTATAACGTCTTTAGTCATGGGAAAAACCCTCCGTCAAAATCAATAGGAATCTATGTCTATTTTGGATACCTTGCCGTCTATCTCGCGGTTTAGGAACATCGCGCCGCGCCTTGAAAACCCGTCCGGATCGTCGGACACGAAAAAGCGGTGCTCTCCCTTATGCCCCTTTTCGTTTTCAAGGTCTGACGACGATAAAAATTTCATCGTATCGTCCGCCGCGGCGCGCCCCGCGTCGATAAGGCGCACATCTTCGCCAAGGATATCTGAGATTATCGGCTTTAAAAGCGGATAGTGGGTACACCCGAGGATCATCGTGTCGATCCCCTCTCCGTCGAACGACGACAGATATTCCCCCGCGACCGTTTCTATGACGCTGTCGCCCCTTAAAAACCGCCCGTTTTCGACGAGGGGCACGAACAGCGGGCACGCGACCGAAGAACATTTTACAGACGGGGATATCCTTAAAAGCTCTCTCTCAAATGCGCCGCATGCGATCGTTCCCGGGGTCGCGATCACACCGACGCGCCCGCTTTTGGTCGCCTCGGCCGCGTTTTTGGCCGCAGGAGAGACCACCCCGATCATCGGGATGTCGAAAAGCTTTTTGACATCCGACAGTACAAGCGAGCTTATCGTGCCGCAGGCGACGACCAGAAGCTTGATGTCGAACGACAGAAGAAATTTTATATCCTGTATCGTGTATTTGAATATGGTCTCACGCGACCTCGTCCCGTAAGGCACGCGGCCGGTGTCGCCAAAATATATCAGATCTTCGTTCGGCACGGCGCGCATAAGCTCGCCGGCAGCCGTCAGCCCTCCAAGTCCCGAATCCAGGACCCCTATCGGCCGTTTGTCCATATTTCGTCACTTTTCCTTTTACTGTTTTTTCTATTCGCGGTCAAGCCCCAGCTCGATTATCCTGTCCATAAGCTCTCCGTAAGGCACGCCCGCGTCGCCCATCATGCGCGGGTAAAGGCTTATCGAGGTAAAACCGGGGATCGTGTTGATCTCGTTGAATATTATCCTGCCCTTTTCCGCCCAGTAAAAAAAGTCGACCCGGGCAAAGCCGCGGCAGCTTAAACGGCGGTATATGTCCTTCGCGAGCTCGCGGCATTTTTCCGCGATGTCCGCCGGCACGTCCGCCGGCACGAGGAACTGCGAACGCTTGTCGTTGTATTTTGCATCGTAGCTGAAAAATTCCTGCCCTGAAACGACCTCTCCCGGGGATGAAACGATCAGATCGTCGTTCCCGAGTACGGAGACCTGAAGCTCTCTTCCGGGTATGCCCTCCTCCGCAAGGATCTTGTCGTCATGCTCGAGCGCGAGGGTGATCGCATCGTAAAGCGCATCCTCGCTTTTTACCATCGTTATCCCGACAGACGACCCGCTCGACGAGGGCTTTATATATATCGGGAACGAATTTATCTTTTCTACGATCTCGCGGATGATCCCGTCGGGATCGCGCATAAAGTCGTATTTTGAGAAGTGCACCTGCTTTGCCTGGTCGACGTGCCCGCGCAGTATAAGGTGTGCCGCGACCTTGTCCATGCAGTTTGCCGACGCGCCGCACCCGCACCCTCCGAACGGCAGGCCGCTCAGCTCGAAAAGGCCCTGGATCGTGCCGTCTTCGCCGTTTTTCCCGTGCAGTATCGGCAGGGCTATGTCGATCTCCTCCATCGTGTACGTACCGCCGTCAAGCACCAAAAGCCTTGCCGGCCTTGATGGAGAAAGTATCGCGGGTCTGTTCCCGGGACAGTTTTCCCAGGCGCCGCTTTTTATATCCTCCGCGCTGTCGCCGCCGTAAAGGATCCACTCGCCGCTTTTTGTTATCCCGACCGGGATGACGTCGTATTTCTCCTTATCGAGATTGGTAAAAACAGACGACGCGGATTTCCGCGACACCTCATGCTCGGTCGAAACACCGCCGAAGATCAAAAGAACACGTTTTTTTGACATAATAAAACAATACCTTCTTATAAAAATTGAACCGCCGCACGGTCATAATAACTTATACTATAATATATGACAATACGGCGCGAAAAGCAAAGATTTTTTGATTTTTGACCCTTAGCGTGAATTTTATCCGATATGCAAATATCTGATATGGGTGAAGGCACAGAGATGTGTTCTATTTCAAGCCAAGCATATCTCGATGGACATCAGACAAAGATTTGCTTAAAAATTGATCAAATTCTTCTTCTGTAACTTTTTGGCTTTTCACATCTTTTAACATCAGCTTTGCAGTGTCGGCCCAGCAATCGAAAGCTTCTTGCGCCCAGGAATACATGCTTCGCATTTTTTGCCCATTTAAAATTTTATAACGTTTTCTGTATTTGGCGGCATACTTGTCAAGCGTTGCTTCATATCCTATGCTTTTGCAGGTCTTCCCATTTGGGTGTATATGGTCGCAATAAAGTTCGTCGGTTCTTTTTTGAGGAATAAAATATCGTCCGCAGCATTTGCATTTTTTTATTACCGTGTCGGACACAAAAAGGTCGCATAACTCGGACATTAAAAAATCCTTGACGGTATAAAACGTATGCTTATATTTGATTCCCTCTTCATGCGATTTGAATAGAGAAGTCGTGCAATTATAACTGATATCAAAAACACTCAGGAACGTTTTTCTGCCTTGGGGATCAACAGAATAAAAATGTTCAAAAAATTCATATAACATTTTCTCGTCTTCTTTAGAAGGCAAATGTGAGTTGAAACATGCAATTTGCTGTGAAGTAAGCTTGGCTTTCGAATGCTTGTCTGGAAAGTAAAAACCAAACAGAGCATCGTGATTTATATATTGCAAAATGCCGCTATATGGAGAGTAAAAATAATGATCGATAAAGCTTTCCTCGGTGGTTGTCGGATCGGAATTGTTAAATGCGTCATTTGTGTGAAAAGAGACGACACAGGCATCATCAATATTGCTGTTTTCTTTTATCGATGTTTTAATCACATCGATTTTATGGATTCGCTGATCATAAAAATTCATATCTTTTGTCACTCCTTTAGAAGTCAAGAGATAAACAGTTATTACTGGGATAAGGACAGTCGATATTAATAATATTAACTGTCTTGACACATGTTTTAGAATATAGTATGTTGTGTATATAGTCAATAAGTTTTTAAAAAAATTTTTGAGACTCGAACTGTAAACAAAAATTAAATGAGCATGGCAAATTTTTAATTGATGAAATGGCATTTAAAATGGCAGGCAATATTGCGGATAAACAATGTAAAAAATGAAAAAATTTAAAAGGGGAGGGTGAAAGTATGAAAAAACGTTATATCAGGATAATCAGCATGTTAGCAGCAATAGCGATGACTGTGTCTATTAGTTCGGCAGCGACAGTGATAGGTCAAGATGTAAGTCAAAATGCAGTTATATCGGCCAAGATGGAAACACAGGCAGAAGCCACTGCCATTTCTTCGAGCATGCCATCTGGGGGAAGCGCGGTATTATCTGATGACAGGGTCGAGGGGAAACATTCTTTGATGGCAACGTCTCCTCAAACCGGAAGCGGCACATACGTTACATACACCCTTGCACAGGCAGAGAGCTATAACATATCACAGTCAAGCATCATCAATTTATGGCTTAAGGCCGGAAAGAATGCGGAGTGGATAGAATTTTATTCTGCAGGAACTCTTATTAAATGCGATAAAAATAAAGATGGAAGATTTGAGGTCGGCAAAGACTTTGAGTCAGGGAAATGGGTCCAGATTGACATAAATCTTTTAAAAGCGGCAAGCGTGCTTACACAAGGTGGAAACTTGACTGTCAGAACAAATTACGGTTCGGTTTGGTTTTACGACGGCGTGATCGCACAGAACAACCAGGTTTCGTCGATTGCAATGTCGGCGCTTTTAAATGACAATGTTGAACAGGACGCGCAGACCGGAAGCGTTGTACTGAAAAAGACAAGCGGAGACACTGCGTTTTTAACAACGCCAACAGTGCTTGTATCCAATAACCGGGTGGTTTTGGAAAAAACCTTTGACAAAGCGACGCTTGATACAGGCGAAAAAGCCGGCGTCACGGCGTTAAACGACGGAAGCCTTAAATTTGAATTGTCGGATCTTTGTACAGGCGGAACGGCCATAGGTAATGGCAGTAACGTATCCTATGCGTTTGACGATAACGTCACGACCAGCTACAGCTCGCAACATACGAATTCAAGCATTCAAGGAAACTCATATATTGGATACAATTTTGGAGAGTCGTTCTCAATAACAGGATTTTCGATAAAACAGTCTTATCAAAACGAGATAAGCAGTGTGAAAGCACAGTGGTATGACTCTGCGAGAACGCAATGGGTAGATATCGGAACATATTCTTTGCCGGTCAGTACAAATGGAACTACGGTTAAAAGCGAAATATATTTTAAAAAGGGAATAGCCGCTTCTCAATTCAGACTTTTAGCGAATGCGTATCCGACCTCGGCTTCGGTCTGGAGCGTACAGGAAGTTGAGTTTTTCGGGTTCGGGAAATATAAATCGCCCGAAATAGATATTTCGACAACAGCCTTAGTTGAATATTTAATGATGTTTTACAATATGTCAACACAAGAAAGCGGACTGGAGGTGCAGACATCACTGTCTACAGATGGGGGAACGACATGGGGAGAGTGGCAGCATCTCAACAGCAATGGAACGATTAACGGAATAGATAGGAATTCAGATCTTCAAAATGCAAAGATGAAATATGCTGCCCAAATAGCGTGGGACGGAATGTTTGACGGGATAATCAATGTCAATGATATTAAAGTGCAGCTCATGGCGTCCAACCATAACAGTACTGATATAGATGGGTTTTTATCAGGCATAAAAATTGACAGAGAATACAAAAACATAAATGGAGACACAAGCGAATCCGGAGAAAAATTTTTACTTCCGATAGATCAAATAGATAAATTCGCGCTTTCGGGAAGCGGAAAAGTATTATATTACACAAAAGGCAACTTTCTTTATAAAATAAACCTTCAAACCATGGAATCAGTTTCGTTAGGGAACAGAGGAAAAATAAAATCTCTGTGCACAACGTATGACGGCTCAACAGTCGGCTATGTATTGGAACAACCTGCACAATATCAGCTTTGGCAATATACAGAAGGTTCGCCCACGCCGCATCGGTCCATATATGCATATGAGCCGATAAAATACAAGCTGTTTGGCGATGGAACGCTTGCATTTACACAGTCGGGTTCAATTAGATGGAGATCAAACGAACATCCCAATATAGCTTTGGCTGACACGGGTTCTTTTGATATCGTCGACGGAGAACAGAAAAAAATCATAATCTGCAATGCCGAGGGGCTTTCTGAAGCAACGTTGAGTGATGACAATACATGGATAAGTGAAACGCTGTTGTCTAAAACCCTTACGGGAACGCTTAACGTTGTTGCAAACAGAACCGGAGACAAAATCATGTTTAGCGACAACAGCGGGAATTATTTGTATGACGTAACAAGCGAAACGCTTACAACCATTGATTATATGGGTTACAAATTTACGGACGACAACAAGATCGTAGGGTCGTACTACATATACGATCCGGAAAGCAATAAATGCGAGACGATTTGCAATAAAGATCAAACAATACAGTCAGATGATAGCGGCAGTGTCGTCTTATCATCGCTTGATGGTGGGAAAATAAAGATCTGGAATCGCGACATCGAAGACAAAATTGACAAGTATCTTTTGTCGTTCGATGGAAAGATGACATGGCACAGCTATAAAAACGGCAGATGGAGCGTTGTCTCAAACAGGGCGATGCCGCTTGTCGAAGAAATAAGTAAATACGGTATGACGTATGAAGAAACAGATGCGATCAGCGCATCTGATTTTGCGTTTTTATACAACAGCGGGAAATCCATATATACGGTCGATATCGCGATACAATTCGCTTCTCCAAGCGCGTATATAACTCCAAACATAAGTTCAATAAGCTTTATAACCGGCGGGATGAGCGTGGCCACAGGAGAACATGAGAACGCCTTATACGCTGCGAAAAAAACCGATTTTTCGGGGTCGTCGTATAGAAAGGTTAATAAGCTATATCCAGTTGAAATAATGCCAAAAAGCGCGAAATATTTGTATTTCATATATGCGGATGGGAAATATCACTATTACAGAGATGGAACATGGCAAAGCGAAAGCGTCGACAGGGAAATAACGACTATGATACTGAACGTTGCCTTAAACTGGGGCGGACTTTCAGAGATAGGAATGTCTGCACAGGAGCTGCGTAGTATTCCGGCGCCGGTATTGACAAGCAATCTTGCTGGCAAGGATTTTTCCGTGGTTTATTGCATGAAGGTGTTTGATGAATCGACGGTCGGGTATATAAGCAAAATAACGGCTGATTATGTCGAAGATCTATTCGCAAGCGACAGCTTAACATTAAACATAGTACTCACCGACGGAACTACAAGAAACGTTACGGGGCTTACTTCTGAAGAAATAGAAGATTTTATGGAATGGGTTAATATGCGCCAATATAATAAAGGGACGATTTTTTACCGGCTTAAAACGGGGAGCACAAATTTGTTTGTAAATTACTATATGATCGTATCCGTTACGGTTGTGGAAGAGTAAAAAAAGCAGGGAGGACATAAAAGTGAGAAGAAAAATACTTTCATACATATTCGTAAGTATAGTGCTCATGTTTGTCCTCTGCCTTTCGGCGGCTGCGGCAAACGAGACAAGCCTTTCAGATTTTATGCAGACGCTTACTGAGGAGAATAAAGAGGCCGTTTACAATATCGGCCTCAACGCTCCTTTTTCTAAAGAGTCAAGCGGAATTCGCGAAGAGGTTAGCATGGAGACCGGTGCTCTTGCAGTTCGCAATACGCTTATATCTTTGCCGGGAAGGAACGGGCTCGATTTAAATCTAAGAATAGTGTACGACAACCAGTCGGCAAAACTGTTTGATGAGAGAACAATGAGCAGCGTTGGAATAAACAAAGGGAATTTAGTCGCCAACGCATATTACAACGTATATGACAGCAGCGGCGCGTGGATCAAAACAGGAGCGCTTCAATATTCAACATCAGAAACGACAATACTGCCGACGACCACTATAGGGATGAATACGTGGGTATTTAACGGATATTATGAGATTTCCCCTTTTAACAGTATTGTTAAAAATTCGCTGACATATGTGGCGGCAGAAAAGTCTAAGGCGGCAATAGGAAAAAATAAGATGTTTGGGATAGGGTGGAGCCTGGACTTTCCATCAATATCAGTTGATGGAGATAACGCGTGGATTACCCTTAATGACGGGCAGACCTATCAATTTGACTCTGCAGCGGCAAGCGGACTTAAAGATTATAAATTAAATGACGTGAATCTCGCTGCGGATACAAGCTTTACCGTTGGGACGGAAAGAAGCGCATACAGGCTTCAATATGCAGATGGGAAAAGACAGTATTTTACGTCATATGGAGAGATACTATGCGAATGCGACCGGTTTGACAATCAAATTTCATATTATTGGTACGAAGACGGCGGGATCATGCTGCTGAGCAAAATAATCGACAGCGTGGGCAGGGTCGTCAAAATAACATATAAAGATGGTGAAACTCGTATAGAATGCGGAGATAAGCTAATAAAGCTTATAAAAAGAGATCTGCCGGGATATTCAAACAAGTATTTTCTGCGTTCATATATAGACGAACTTGGGAGGACTATATACTATTCGTACAGTGTTGACACCGCCGCGTTCGGCAACGCTTCTATGCAGGGGGGGAACACTTGCGTCAATCTTAAACAAATTCGCTATCCGTCGGGATTGAGCACAAAATATAGCTACACTAAAGGCAAAAAGAATTTTTCCGGAGACGGTGCGGAATACATGGAATATTTTAAGGTCTCCGGCAGATATGACACGGCAAATGACTTAAAGTACAATATCCAGAATTATTACTATAAAAACGAACCTGACGGATATCCGATGTACAACAAAAATACGATCAGCGACGCGTATACATATTATGCAGTATCTTTGACAAGCGATGGCGCAAAAGTCAAATACAGTTATAACTATAAGCACCAGCAGGAAGAAAAAGAAATCGTAAGCGGAGGAACGACGGTAACACAAAAAATCAGCTATAGTAAAGATAGAAATCTTCCCATACGGGTAGAGACCGCAGTTGAAGATAAAGACGGGAAGTATATCAAAAGCGTCGACACATATCAGTATGACAGCCGTGGAAATGTGATATATGAAAATCATCCGTCAAATCCTCAGGATGAGAAAAACGAGGAATATTCGGCGACATACACATACGATCTGTCCTTTAATTTGCCGCAGTTTAAAAGCTATAAGCAAGATAAAGATACAAGGGTGGATGTAAATTACACTTTGTCTCAGGATGGGCGCAGCGTCACAATGGAAGAAGTGCGTCAGAACGGAAATCTTGTGCAGCTTAAAAAGTACCTTTATGACAATATGGGAAACATAATACAGGAAGAGTTATGGGTATTCGGGGATGAGTACGCCGCAATGAAATATAATTATAGCGCAAAGTATGGCTACAGCCTTCCGACAGAGGTGACTTTTGTCGGGGTTGCTGACGCGCTTTCAGGCAAAAAAGACATAAAAAATGTTTATACCTATGATTACAACACAGGGAACATGTTGTCAAAAACCGATGGAGAGGGCAACATCACAAGATATGAATACGACAAACTTGGAAGGCTTAAAAGAGAAACGAATCCCGATGAGAACGAATACAGCTATGAATATAAGGATCGGGATAATATCATAGTGACGACCGACGGGGAAGGCAATGAACTGATATATTCATACAACCCGCTTGGAAAGCTTGTTCGCGTCGCGGAGAACCGCACGGCAAGCCCTCTGACGGAAAGGGGATATGACGAGCGCGAGAATTTAAAATGGCAGGTCGACGGAAACGGCAACAAGATCGAGTATACATACGATGCGTCGTCGCGCATAACGTCAGTCAAAGTGCTTGACAAAAAAGGAAGCCTTGCTTTACATACCGATATATATTACGACGACAACTATATCGACGCATATGGGAACAGCTTTCTGAAGATAACCGTTATAAAGCGCGGCGAAAAGGAAAGCGCCATGACGACTCACCATTATTTTGACGGAAGAGACCGTCTTGTAAAAATCGGCCGCATTTTAAACGGCGAGGAAGAGACAAACGGGTATGAATACGACTATATCGGCAATACCGTGGCCGAATACGGATACGACGGCACGGTCGTCAGGACAAAATACGATGCGCTTGGGCGCACGGTTGAGATCACGGACAAAAACGGGAACAAAACCGCATACGAATATGACGGGCAATCGAATAAAACAAAAGAGATAAACGCGCTTGGGCATGATATAATATACAAGTACGATACCCTTGGAAGGCTTTTAAGCCAAAGCGTACCCCATGGGGATGGAAAATACGCGACAAGCCGCTTTTTCTATGACAATGCGGGCAATCAGATAAAGACCCTTGACGCAGAGGGGAACGTCATCCGAAATTACTACACCCCGAGCGGGCTTCTGTATGCGGTTGAAGAGGTTGAAAGCGAGGACAAGTCGTCGGTCACAAGGATGACGTACGATAAAAACGGCAACGTCACCGCGATAACGCGCGGGCTTGCCGGTATGTATGACAGGACCGGCGGGATAAAGGAAACCTATTCATACGACAATTTAGGGCAGAACACAAAGCGGACCGATGTATATGGTAACAGCGAACAGTATTTTTACGACAGGAACGGCAATGTTCAAAAAAGCGTCGATAAAAACGCGGTCGCGACGATGTACACATATGACGGATTAAACCGCATGGTGGAGAAATACAACACCAAGGACGGGAAAGACAGCGCTTCGCGATATGTGTACGATCTTAACGGACTTCTCATACGTCAGGGGAACAGCGAAAGCGGAGAGGAATACAAGTACGACGCACTCGGCCGCCTTAAAGAGGTTAAAAACGAGGTAGGGATAGTAAAGAAATATTCATACGACAAAGCGGATAGGGTGACCCGGTTTGACGTGTACCAGGGAAGCGCCATAGAGATTTCTGAAAGTTACAGCTACGATAAAGCGGGCAACGTGACGCGCATGATAACAGATGGGATAAATATAACGTATGAATACGATGAGTTAAACAGGAAAGTGCGCGAAGAAAACGGCCTTACCGGAATAGTAACGACATATAAATACACGCCGTTCGGCGGCTTATCACAGCAGATAAGCGCGAGCGGCGGGGAGATAGTAAAGAGCTATGAATATGAGTACGACAAGAACGGGAATCAGATAAGGAAGGTAGAGAATGGAAACGAGACGGTATATAAATATGACGCGCTGAAAAGGCTTGAAAGGGCAGAGCTTCCCGGAGGGGTGATACAGCAATACGAATACGACAGGAACGGGAACATGACAGCGCGGGCGGAGATATACGAAAAAGGGAAGATAATCGAGACAAAGTATGAATATGACAAAATGAACCGTCTGATAAGAGAGGCGGAGGAAGGAAAAGAAAGAGGATACACATACGACAAAGCGGGGAACATGACTTCTAAAATGGAGACGGAGAAGAGCGAGTCTGGCCAGATAATAATAGCAAAAGGATATGAGTACAACGGGGAAAACAGACTTGAATATGTAAAAGAGGAAGAAGAAAACATCCCGACAAGATATGTGTACGACGCAAACGGACTAAGGATAAAGAAGGAAAGCGCGAAAGGGGAAATAATATACGTAAACGAAGGTGGAAAGATAATTCTCGAGCTTGACGAGGGAAAGAAGGTAACGGGGAAGAACATAATATCGGGAGGAAGGATAGGATACAGGGAGACAGCAGGC
>Ga0079305_1001654_pt1 | contig 26631 bp, 24 predicted proteins | sample LMS_cellobiose_e_FD_79183 | JGI IMG/M metagenome (GOLD analysis project Ga0079305, IMG submission 79183) | Rumen-fistulated moose microbial communities from Alaska, USA - LMS_cellobiose_enrichment | ecosystem: Host-associated > Mammals > Digestive system > Stomach > Rumen fluid ... | reverse complement strand
TGAACCCGCATTGCTCTGAACCAATGCTCCGATCAAGGACCATAAAAATCAACTTTTTCCCGGCGCTCGCAGGGGGTCACTTTCACATCGGATAGAGGGGGCTACTTTCATCGGATTGTCCATATACACGCTGATTCATCAGAAGGAGAATGGCGGTGACGACTACCAGGTGCGGGTGGCTCTTCTTGTCCTGGGCGAGCGTGGAGCCGAAGGCGTCGAAAAGTGCCTTCCGCTGGGCGCTGTTGAGTCCGCCGGGCTTGAAGATGGCGCAGAAATCGGAATAGCGCCTGGCCTGGAGTTTTTCGTCGTCGCTGAGTTCCTCGGCTGGTACGGTGAAGTTGACCTGAATGGGCGGCTGGCTGCCGTCGTATGGCCGGAAGGCGCTGGTGCGGCTGCAGGAGCGGAGCTTGACGCCGAATTCGTAGGCGTTGGAGAGCAGCCGTCCCTGCGTGGTCAGCCCCAGCTCGTTCAGGCTGTGAGCCACGTCCATGATGGGCTCCAGCTCGATGAACTGGCAGCAATGGATCAGGTCGGAGTCGCCGGTGACATTCAGATTCTCGATGAAGATCTGCATGTTCTTCTTGCAGAGCAGCGCATCGGAGGAAAGGTTGTCGTCGTGGTCGATCAGGGGAGTGCAGTAGACGAGTACGCTGTCCACAATCTCACGGAGGGGCTTGGGCAGTACGTCCATCGACAGATGTTTGTCCATGTCGGTCCTGGCTTCCTTGCGGTAGTTATATTTCTCCAGAAGCGGCAGGGCTTCTGCTGCCGCTCCGGAGAGGTCTTTCAAGGATGTCAGTAACTTATGCATGTGGTCTCACATCTTCAATCAATAGCGCAAATTTACTAAAAATCGCGCTATGCAGGAAGCTCTTGTTCAGATTGTTGGCAATCAGTCCAGCAGAGTGGTCATCTCCTTGATCATATCGTCGTCGATGTCGCGGTACCGGGCGAATGCCTTGGAGCCTTCGCAGTGGCCGGAGAGCTTGCCGACGAGGTTCGGGTCTTTGACCTTCTTATACAGGTTGCCGATGAAGGTGCGGCGGGCCATATGGGAGCTGGCGATGTCGCAGATGGGATGCTGCTCGGATTGCTTGGTCCTGGGATTGACGATGCTGACCACGCGGGTGATTTCGGCTTTCTTGAGGGCCTGACGGATCAGGTCATTGAGTTTGCCGGTGCTGTAGAAGGGGAAGATGGTGCCGGTCTTCTTGCCCTGATAGCGCTCCAGAATCTCGATGGCAGTGGGTGCCAGGTACACCTTGACTACGCGCGGGCGTTCCTCTTTTGTCTTGCTGGGCACGTATTGCACGGAGATACCGTTGTCGCTGGTGACGATGTTGTCGGAGGTGAAGGACAGAAGGTCGCTGATGCGGCAGCCGATGTAGCACTGGAAGACGAAGATGTCACGCGCGGCCCTCAGATCCTTGTCATCGCCCATATCCGTCCTGTACAGGATGTCCCGCTCCTCGGTGGTGAGGTAGTAGGGGGTGCCGTACTTCTGGGAGCCGACGGAGTATTTGCGGAAGGGATCGTTGTTGGTGTAGCCCATGTCGATGCACCAGCGCCAGTAGGCACGGACGGCACTCATATAGCCGACGATGGCATTGTCGCTGCGCTCACGAGGTGCGCGTTCGTGTTCGGAATGGTCCCAGGCATATTTGTACTTCTTGACGGGCTTGAGGCCGGTGCGATACTTCAGCTTGACGGGCTCGAAGAGCGTGTGCTCAGTGCGGAAGAAGTCTTCCAGCGCCAGAAGGGTATTGGCAGAGGCCTTGTCAAGGATGATCTCCTTGCCGGTGTAGAGTTCGAAGCGATGGATGATGCGGAAGACTGCACCATAGGTGTGGACTCGTTCCTGAGAGACTTTCTTGTATTTCAGGAACTCTTTGGTCTTGTCCTGGAAGCAAAGTTCGCCTTTGTCGGGCTTGGCGTAGTTCTCGGGGAAGAGGAAGCGGTCAATGGTGTCCTGCAGCCAGTCGGGAGACATATCGTCGGGGAGGGTGTTGTTGCCCTTCTCGGTGATCTCGGTCTTGAGGGCTTTGAACTTCGCCTCGGCGGCTTTGTGCTCCAGGACTTCCTGGGTGTTCTTGCGCTTGGTGACTACAATCTCATCGTTCTCCCAGTACTCCGGAAGAATGAAGATTCGGGTATGGGCGCGCTGGGCGACCTTGCGGGTGTTGCGGTAACGGGCAAGGATCTCAACCTTGTTGTTTTCCTTGTTCGGGACCGTGGAGAGGGTGAATGTTAATGATGCCATAATTACTTCTATTGTTAACGATACAAAAATAAGAAAAACGGGGGACAAAACCAAAAGATTTTGTCCCCGAAGTCGCACCATACCGAAAAGCTATGTATAGGCAATTTGAGCTTATCCCGCTAAAACTATACTGATATACAAGTAGTTACAATGGTTTTTGCTTTCCATTTCTTTACGTGGCTTTGCGTTTCTTTTCGTTTCTTATTTTCCGATATGAAAAAGACACTGTTCATCCTCACCCTGGCGCTGCTGAGCCTGTCGGCGGCCGCCAAAGAAGTCCAGATCAGCATCGTCCCGCGCCCGGAGAAGGTTACCCTGCTCAAGGGAGAATTCAAGGCCACGGGCGCCCCGGTCAACTGCGATCCGGCGTTCAACGACACGGCGCGCAAGGCCGTCGCGGCGTTCGCCAGCCAGCTTTCGATGACCAGCGGCCGCAGCAGCTCGTATGCGGCGACGCCCGGCGTCGAACGTGCCGTCGCGGACGGCAAGGGCAAGGGCTTCTACTTCCTGAAGGACGGCAGCCTCGGCGCGGAGGCCTATACCATCGAGGTCGGCAAGAAGGCCCTCGTCGTGCGCGCGTCGAGCCACTTCGGCGTCCTCTACGCCATCCAGACCCTCAAGCAGCTGCTCCCGCCCGCCATCTACGGCAAGACCCCGAAGCAGGCCCACTGGTTCATCCCGTGCCTGTCGATCCAGGACGCCCCGCGCTTCGGCTACCGCGGCATGCACCTCGACTGCTCCCGCCACTTCTTCAGCGTCGCGGAGGTCAAGCGCTACCTCGACATCATGGCCGCCTACAAGATGAACCGCTTCCACTGGCACCTGACCGACGACCAGGGCTGGCGCATCGAGATCAAGCGCTTCCCGCTCCTGACCGAGATCGGCTCCGTCCGCACCGGCACCCAGATCGGCAAGGACCGCAACAGCAACGACGGCATCCCCTACGGCGGCTTCTACACCCAGGACCAGATCCGGGAAGTCATCGCCTATGCCGCCTCCCTCGGCATCGAGATCATCCCGGAAATCGACCTCCCGGGCCACATGCTCGGCGCCCTGGCGGCCTATCCGGAGCTGGGCTGCACCGGCGGTCCCTACGAAGTATGGCGCCGCTGGGGCATCTCCCCGCAGGTTCTCTGCCCGGGCAAGGAAACCACGTTCGACTTCCTGGAGGGCGTCCTCGCCGAAGTGGCGGAGCTCTTCCCCTCCGAATACATCCACATCGGCGGTGACGAGTGCCCGAAGACGGAATGGCAGAAGTGCCCGGAGTGCCAGGCGCTGATCGCCGCCCTCGGCATCAAGGCCACGGAAGAGTTCACGGCGGAGCAGTTCCTCCAGAATTACGTGACCGCGCGCGTGCAGACCTTCCTCGCCGGCAAGGGCAAGAAGATCATCGGATGGGATGAAATCCTGGAAGGCCAGCTGGCGCCGGGCGCGACCGTGATGTCCTGGCGCGGCGTGGACGGCGGCGTGAAGGCCGCGAACAACGGCTTCGACGCCATCATGACCCCGACGACCTACCTCTACTTCGACTACTACCAGTCCCAGGACAAGGAGAAATCCCCGCTGGCCATCGGCGGCTACCTTCCGCTCGAGAAGGTCTACAGCTTCGAGCCCTTCGAGGGCATCGACGCCTCCGCCCGCAAGCACATCCTCGGCGTCCAGGCCAACCTCTGGACCGAGTACATCGCAAGCGACGAATATCTGGAGTACATGCTGCTCCCGCGCATGTTCGCGCTGTCCGAAATCCAGTGGTGCACCCCGGAGAACCGCGACTACGACCGCTTCCTCGGCGACGTGGTCAACCACCAGTTCCAGGTCCTGGACAACTACGGCTACAACTACTGCCGCGAAATCCTCGGTGACCCGTCCCTGTAAGCGCCGGGAGGGCTACCTGACGAAGCGGTCGGCGAAGTCGAGGTAATAGTTCCAGTCGTAGGCGACGATGTCGTGGCCGCCCTCGCGGGTGTGGTACTGGACACGGTCGCCGGCGCCGAGGAAGTCATAGACTTTCCGGGCCTCGTCGGCGGCGAGCTTCTCGCCCGCCGGGTCCGCCCAGGCGTCCTGCGTCGCGCTGGCGACACAGAGCGGCCGCGGCGCGATCAGCGCCAGCAGTTCGTGCTGGTCGAACGGCAGGAAGCCCTCGTTGTCGTTGTATTTCTTGAAATTGCCGCAGAACCAGTGCGGGAATGAATTGTTGATCACACGGACCGTCTCGCCGACCGCCCGGCGGGAGATCGCGGCGCCGCCGCAGCCGGAGCAGTTCGAGACGACCATCGCGAAGCGCGGGTCCGTCGCGCCGGCCCAGAGCGCCGCCTTGCCGAGGCGCGAATGGCCGAGGACGGCGACCTTCGTCCCGTCCACGTCCGCATCGGTCTCCAGATAATCCAGCGCCCGGCTCAGGCCCCAGGCCCAGGCGGCGACGGTGCCCCATTCGTCATCCTCCGGATGGAGCTTGCCGTTCTTGTAGAACAGGCGGTGGACGCCATTGACGAAGGAATCGTCCCAGTCCGGATCGATGTCGGAGCGGAAGAAGGTCGCGAGGCCGTAGCCGCGGTCCAGGATCATCTCGACCGGCCAGCGGCGCGCGTTCTCGCCCCGCGGATATTCTTCGTAGCGGCCGAAGCGCGCGTACTCGTCGCGCCCGATCATCGTGATCTCCTCATTCGTGGAAATCGCGTGGTTCCCCATGAAATTGATGCCGAGGAAGGCCGGAACCGGACCCTTCGCCGCCTTCGGGGTCAGGACGAGGAGGCGGATGTACTGGCTCTCGTTGTCGGTAAAAAAGATGCCGACCTCCTTGAGGACCGCCTTGCCGCCGAAGGCGTTGTCGTTGCGTTTCAGCAGCTTGAAATGGAGTTTCTCCGGCCTGCCGGGCGCCTTGCCGTACATCTCGGTCTCGAACAGCTTCAGCAGCTCCGGGCGCCGGCGGGCCATCCACTGCTCCGGCGTCAGGACCTTCTTCCCGTCCGCAAAAGTCAGCGGATCCGGCAGCGTGTAGGGCGGAATCCTGCTTTCGTCGTAGTTCGCCTCCGGGCGCGCGATGCCGAGGTCGGTCCGGGCAAAGGGCTTGCGCACGGCCTCGTGGGCCGCGCTCTGCGCCGCGGGGACCTGCTCCGGGCTGATGTAGGCGACCGTATAGCGGTTGCCGAGGACGTTGCGGCCCGTCAGGGCCTCGTACCAGGTGCAGGCCGCGGTATAGCGGCCGACGGTATTGTTCAGGTGGAAGCCGTCCCGGGTCACGTTGTCGTTCCCGACGGCCGTCCCCCGGAGGTTCTGGATCGCCGTCCCGGACGGGATCACGGTCAGCCCGTACTCCCGGCAGACCCGCTCCGAGGCCTCCATGATGGCGTTGTACATCTTGCTCTGGCTGCGGTCGTAGTTGGCGAACCCGTCGTGGACGACCCCGCTTTCGTACGCCCAGGTCTGGTGCCAGTAGAACTTCGCGCCCGCGGGCACCCGCGCCCGGACATACTTCATCAGCTCCGGCAGGTACGGCAGGAACGAGTCATACCGCCCCGACTCCTGGCTCACCTGCTGGAAGGACACGCAGTCCCACGGCTCATCCGCGAGCGCATATGCGAGCGTCGTCTTCGGCCGCCGCGTCTTGCTCCCGTCGGCGAACACCTTGCAGTACTCATAATCCGCAATGTCGCCGTTCGCATTGTTGTAGTGCCGCTCCAGCGAGCAGCCGCCGATATACATGTCCCCGACGATCAGCACTACCCCGTCGGCGGCGCCCAACTCGTGGAGGTTCTGCTCCACGGCGTCCATCGAAAAGCTGTTCCCGATCGCCAGCACCCGCAGCGTATCGCCCGGCTGCAGTTCCGCCGCCGGCACCGTCTCCGCCGCCCGCAGGCCCCAACCGAGCCCCAGCAGGGCCACGGCGGCCCAAATGAATCTCTTTCCCATAAGCCAAAATATCAGTCTTCCCACGAAGATACGAAAATGCCCCCGCAGAAAAACAGTTTTCTTTATTATTTATATCAGCAAGAAAACTATTTTCCCGGGATCGTCGAAAAACGCCGACTCAGAACGCAGAAAAAGCAGTTTTCCTGAGATCGTCGAAAAAACGCCGACTCAGAAAAATTGCTTTTTCTGCTTCCTCCGTCATGCACGGCCTGGAAAAGGCACAATTCAGCCCAAAATGTGTCTGAAGGGGCCGGTTTTGCCCGGGAAAGACACAATTCGGCCCCAAATGTGTCTGCCGGCGCCCTTTTGGCCCGCAAAAGACACAATTCGGCCCTGAATGTGTCTGCCAGCGCCCTTTTGCCCCGCAAGAGACACAATCCGGCCCTGAATGTGTCTGCCGGGACTCCGGGGGCGGCTACGCGGGGCGGCGGATGAGTTTGTACCAGCAGAGGGCGGCGTAGACGGCGAGGAGGAGGGTGTTGAGGGCGAGGGCGGCGAAGGTCGGGAGGCCGGAGGAGAGGATGCCGCGGCCGGTGAAGAAGAGGGTGATGGCGACGGCGGCGAAGAGCAGGATGGTCCGGTAGTCGTAGGGGACCGGGTATTTTTTCCGGCCGATAAGCCAGCTCAGGAGCATCGAAACGCCGTAGCCGGCGAAGCCGCCCCAGGCGCAGGCCCAGTAGCCGATGCGCGGGACGCCGACGACGTTGACGGCGATCATGACGGCCACGCCGATGGCGCTGATCACGGCGCCCCACCAGTTCTGGTCGGTCAGCTTGTACCAGAAGGAGAGGTTGAAATAGACGCCCATGAAGATTTCGGCCATCATCACGATCGGGACGACACCGAGGCCCTCGCGGTAGTCTTCTCCCACAAAGCGCTGCAGCACAGGCATATAGAACACGACGGCGAGGAAGGCCAGGAGCGTGAAGGCGATGAAGTATTTCGTGCCGTCGGCGAGGGTCGCGGGGCTCTGGCGGTCCTTGCTGTCCGCGAAGACGATGGGCTCGTAGGCGTAGCGGAAGGCCTGGGTCAGCAGCGCCATGATCATGGCGATCTTCACGCAGGCGCCGTAGATGCCGAGCTGCACCAGCCCGTCCTCGCCGGGCATCAGCTTCGGCAGGAGGATCTTGTCCGAGACCTGGTTGAGCACGCCGACCAGGCTCAGGAGCAGCAGGGGCCAGGTATAGGAGAGCATCTGCCGGGCGAGCCTGCGGTCGAAGCCGTAGGCGATGCCGCGGATTTCCGGGATGAAGAGCAGGGAGACGAGCGTCGTACAGAGGAGGTTTGCGACGAAGATCAGGCCGACGCCGTAGTTGAACTGCTGGAAGATGCCCTGCAGGGCGGGGATCTTCGGCATCACGAGGAAGATGAAGAGGTTCAGCAGGATGCTGGGGATGATGAAGGCGAATTTCAGGCAGACGAAGCGGATCGGGCGGCGCTGCTGGCGCAGGCGGCTGTACATCACGGCCTGGAAGGCATCCTGCGCCGTGATCAGCGCAAACATCCAGATATACTCGGGGTGCGCCGCGTAGCCCATAGCGCCGGAAATCGGGCGGAGGAACAGGAAGACGAGCGCCAGGAAGGCCAGCGAGACGCCGCCCACCATCCGGAGGGCGTTGCTGTAGACCATCCTGTCATCGGTCCCCTCCTTGCTGCCGAAGCGGAAGAGCGTCGTCTCCATCCCGAAGGTCAGGAGCGCCAGGAACAGCGCCGTATAGGCATACAGGTTCGAAACGATGCCGTAGCCGCCGCTCTCCGCCGGGATCCGGTAGGTGTGGACCGGCACGAGCAGGTAATTCAGGAAGCGGCCGACGATGCTGACCAGTCCGTACAGGGCGGTATCCTTCGCAAGGGACTTCAGGTTCATATTCATCCGCGATTTCTACAAAGTTACCTAAAATTTAAGTACTTTTGTGCAAAACAAATCCGATATGAAAAGAACCATCCTCCTCAGCCTCGCCGTCCTCGCGGCCGCTGCCCTGCTCGTCGGCTGCAAAGGCGGCTCCAAGAAGGCTTCCCAGACCCCTGAACCCGTACAAGAAACCCCGAAAATGAGTGAGAAAGACCTCGCCGCGGCGCTCGCGGCCCTGCCGGAAGAGCCGGTATTCAACATCATTACCAACCTCGGCACCATCAAGGTCAAGCTCTACAGCAAGACCCCGCTGCACCGCGAGAACTTCGCCAAGCTCGCCCTCTCCGGCTACTACGACGGCCTCCTCTTCCACCGCGTCATCAACGGCTTCATGATCCAGGGCGGAGATCCCCTGACCAAGGACAAGGCCAACGCCGCCCGCTTCGGCACCGGCGGCCCGGACTACACCGTCCCGGCCGAGTTCGTTCCGGAATACCGCCACAAGAAGGGCGCCCTCGCCGCCGCCCGCCGCGGTGACGCCGCCAACCCGCTGAAGGCTTCCTCCGGCTCCCAGTTCTACCTGGTCCAGGACGAAGGCGCCTGCGCCCAGCTCGACGGCGAATATACCGTCTATGGCGAGACCCTGGAAGGACTGGATGTGATCGACCGGATCGCTTCCGTCCCGACCGGCCCGCGCGACCTGCCCGAGAGCGACGTGAAGATCATCCGCGTGGAACTTGCGAAATAATTTTTCCCGCAGGTCCGTGTTTTGGCATAGACATTGCAACTACATTTAACCGAATAGTTTTTTCATAGGTTAAATTTAGGTTAGAATTGCAAGAACGCCCGCTGTGACAGCGGGCGTTCTAAATTTTTCACCATTCCCGGGAAAATGCTATCTTTGAGAACCATGAAAAGATTGCTGACCCTCCTTGCGGCCTTCGCCGCGCTGGCCCTGCAGGCCCAACCGCTGCAGATCTCCCACCTTTCCGCAACCCATACCCACGTCCGCGTCACGGGCGCCGACCGCTACGTGCTCCTGCCGGTGCAGGAGAGCGCGCCGTCGGCGACGCTGAAAGTCCTCGTGGACACGCGCGAGGCGCAGTCCCTCAGCGTGCAGCTCGCGACCGAGCGGATTGATTATTTCGTCCCGCTGGACGTCTCGGCCCACGCCGGCCGGCAGATCCTGCTGGACATCGTGCGGAGCCGCCCGCGCAGCGGCGAGGTCCGCGACGGGTCGAAGGACGTCTGCTGGGCGCAGATGAAGACGGCCTCCGCCTTTGACCGCACGAACCGGGAGGCCTTCCGGCCGACCTGGCATTTCAGCCCGGCGTACGGCTGGATGAACGACCCGAACGGACTGGTCTACAAGGACGGCGAGTGGCATCTTTTCTTCCAGTACAACCCCTATGGCAGCATGTGGGGCAACATGACCTGGGGCCACGCCGTCTCGCGCGACCTCGTCCGCTGGGAGGAGCTCCAGCCCGCGATCTGGGCCGATCCGCTCGGCTCGGTGTTCAGCGGCAGCGCGATCGTGGACAAGACGGGGGCGGCGGGCTTCGGTGCCGGCGCCATCGTCGCGATGTACACGTCCGCCGGCACGAACCAGACCCAGAGCCTCGCGGGCTCGACCGACGGCGGCCGGACCTTCACCAAGTACCCCGGCAACCCGGTCATCACCGCCGACATCCCGGACTTCCGGGATCCGAAGCTCTTCTTCGACAGCCGGACCGGGCGCTGGAACGTCGTCCTGGCCGCGGGCCAGGAAGTCCGCTTCTACAGCTCCGACGACCTGAAAGAATGGACCTTCGAGAGCGCCTTTGGGACGGGCTACGGCGCCCACGGCGGCGTTTGGGAGTGCCCGGACCTCGTCCGGCTGCCCTTCGAAGGCCGTGAGAAATATGTCCTGATCGTGAACATCAATCCCGGCGGCCCGTTCGGCGGGAGTGCGACGCAGTACTTCGTCGGCGACTTCGACGGCCACCGCTTCATCGCCGACGAGGCCCCCGAGGTGACCCGCTGGATGGATTACGGCAAGGACCACTACGCGACCGTGACCTGGAGCAACGCGCCGGACGGCCGCGTGGTCGCGCTGCCCTGGATGAGCAACTGGCAGTACGCGAACGCCGTCCCGACGCGGCAGTTCCGCAGCGCGAACGGTGCGCCCCGCGACCTGAGCCTCGTCCGCAGCGGCGGCGCCGCCGTCCTGCGGAGCGCGCCCTCGCCGGAGCTGCTGGCCCTGCGGGGCCCGGCGGTGAAGGTCCGCGCGGGCGCGACGCCCGCGAAGCTCTTCGCCGCGCCCCGCCAGGCCTATGAGCTCGTCGTGCGTTTCACCGCCCCGAAGAAGGGTGAGGCGGCCTTCGTCCTCTCCAACGCCGCCGGCGAGCAGGTCCGCTTCGCCTTCGACGCCGCGGCCGGCACCTTCACGATGGACCGCACCGCCGCCGGCGAATCCGGCTTCAGCCGGGAATTCCCGGCCGTGACGGTCGCCCCGACCGCCGCCTCCGGCCGCGTCGAACTGCGCCTCCTGCTCGACAGCTGCAGCATCGAGGCCTTCGGACCCGACTTCGCGATGACCAATCTCGTCTTCCCCTCCGCCCCCTACAACGAGATCCGCTCCGTCGGCTCCGCCCGCCTCGACCTCACCCTCTACCCCCTGGCGCCGTAACCCCGCCGCCGTAACGCCGCCGTAGCCTCGCCGCCGTAACCTCGCCGCCGCTGCCCCTGCCCCAAATGCGCCCCCGCCCCGCCCCTGCCCGGAGCCCGGCAGACACATTTGAGGCCGGATTGTGTCTCTTGCGGGCCAAAAGGGCCCCGGCAGACACATTCAGGGCCGAATTGTGTCTTTTGCGGGCGAAATGGGCCCCGGCAGACACATTCAGGGCCGGATTGTGTCTTTTGCGGGCCAAATGGGCCCCGGCAGACACATTCAGGGCCGGATTGTGTCTTTTGCGGGCCAAAAGGGCCCCGGCAGACACATTTGAGGCCGAATTGTGTCTTTTGCAGGCCAAAAGGGCCCCGGCAGATTCTGCCACCTGCGGTGCCATCACTCGCTTCGCTCGGAATGACAGGGGGACGCTGCGCTCGGAATGACAAGGAAGGCATGACGATGGAGAAGCAGAAAAAGCAATTTGCTCTGGGCGCGCTCCCGTCCCGTTCATTAAGGAACCGGACCGGCAAAGTCTGGGCGGAGGGACGGTCAGCAGCTGCGCATTTACGCTGATCAAAAACAAAAGCGGCCCAGGAGGACCGCTTTTGCAAAGGTTGAAGCCTGTGAGGCTGCTTTTTTAATTCTTGACGGGGCGAACGGAGAACCCGCTGGAACAGTCGCCGTCGGTCATTCCGATGAGTCCATTTTGGAAGCGCAGGTCGTTGGCATATTTAGCATATCCGGTAGGTGTTGATGACCAGTAGAAACCGTAGTCCACTAGGTCGTGCAAGCCGTTATAGTATTCGCCTGCAGCCGCTAAGAACAACGAAATGCCATTTACTTTGCTTGTGATGAAATAACCGCCATTGCTACCTCCAATAGACGTCCAACCATTTTTCCATACTGAAGCAGTGTTGGTACTGCTGATGAGTGCATCGAACTGGGCCTTGGTGGGGATACGCCAAGCGTTGTTAGCCTGATAGGCTGCATCGTGGTCTGTAGAAAGGGGATTCTCCATTCCGGAATAGTAGGGATCTCCACTGTTATAAGGAGTAGTATAACCATACATGAAATACTGGCCCGCCTCAAGAGGACCAACGATCTTGTTGTTAGTCTTGTCCAGATTGCCTGTGGCCCAGAGGGGACCGCCGGCATAACCCAGGGATACGAAGTTGCCGTTGTCCGTCAGGTCGGTGAGCTTGGCGGCGAAGCGGGATGGAACGGTCGCGTGTACGCTCTTGGACTTGGAAGAAATTGCGTATTTCTTTTCCGCATTGCGCTTGACCAGCTGGAAGTCAAAATCGTACTCTCCTGCGCCCTCAAGGAGGCCCCAGAAGTAAAGACCGGTTTCACCGCCCAGGGTGCCGGCAAAGGCAGGAAGAGGAAAACCGTTTGCTATATTACCCTGCGATACAGCTCCTCCGGGGACAACACCATGGAACGCAAACTGAATAAAATGAGTGGCCGTAAGGACGTATTCCTCTCCAGAACCAGGCGCAGCGTATTCCGATGAAGGAATGAATATCTGGGAAATAGCTCCCGGGGCTTCCAGTCTGATGGTAGCTATGAGGGTATTCACATCACTTTCAGAAGTGACCGTATAGGATACGGCCTGGGCACTCTGGTAGTATCCGTAGACATCGCCGAAGGTCCACTCGTCCGTATCGTAAGTGGGGGCGGCGGAGCACACGAAGTCCGGCATGTACACGGCGCTGAGCTTCTTGCCTGAGGCGGTGAGGGTGAGGCCTGCGTAGGTGGTGCCGCCGTCTTTATCGGCATAGGTCCATGAAGATGAAGATCCGTCAAAGGTCATCTTCACGTACTGGGTGGTATTGTCCTCGAAGAAGACATACACGTCGTCGCCGTCTTCCCAAGCGGTTTTGACGCCCTTGGTGGCATCGGCATTCTGCACGTCAATGTTGAATACAAGCTTGGAGGCGTCGATGGGGCCTTCTTGATTCATGGGTATCTCTTTGGAGCAGGCGGCCAGAGCAAGTACGGCCGCGGCAAACAGTATAGTCTTTTTCATCGTTCTTTCCTCCATGTTAAAAAGTTAATTCTCCATCATAGGGATTCACATAATCCGCAGGGTCGCCACTGGCGGCAACCACGCCCTCGAGCCGCAATTCGAGTGTCTCACTCTCCGGTGAGACGTACATTTCTTTTTTGTTAGTTTCCATATGCATATTTGTTATTAATTGAGTCCAAACAGATACACAAAAAGCCAGCGGCCCTCCTTGCGGAGTCCGCGGAACGATCTTTCTAAATGATTGATTATAAAGCGATTAAGCCCCCCCCGAATGCAGAGGGTGCAGTCGATGTTACGGAATATGAGAGACCGGGCTTCACTACCAACGTTTAGTTTCAGCCTACAAACATACTGATTATCAGCGACTGCCGCAAATTATTTTTCTGAGTAGCCCTTTTTTGGGATATCTCAGGAAAATTGCTGTTTCTGCGTTCTGAAGCGGCTTTTCTGCTGATATCTAACTAAAAAAGAAACCTGTTTTTCTGAGGCGACGTTTTTTCGACGATCTCAGGAAAACAGGTTTCTTTATGGTACGTGATGCCCGGACGAGCCGGGCATGACAGAATTAGTCGTTCAGGGAGAAACGCTTGAAGACGAGGACTTTGGCTTCCTTGTCGGCGGAGGCGAGGGCGGCCTTGACGGTCTCCTTGCTGTCGCTCATCTGGTACTCCTGCTCCTCGAGGGTATTCTCCTTGAGGAACTTCTGGACGCGGCCGTTCGCGATGTTCTCGACCATCTGGGCGGGCAGATTGGCGGCCTTCTCGGCGCCGACCGTCTTGATGATCTCGCGGGCCTGGGCGGCCTGCTCGGGGGTCAGCCAGCCCTTCGCGGTGTTGGACTCGATATGGTCCTCGCTGTCCACGTGGGCGGGGTTGATGCCGACCTTCTTCAGCGCGGCGTCGACGGCCTTCTGGACCATCTCCTCCTTCGTCTTCTCGATGGCGACGGACTTCTCCGTGTCGAGGACGGACTGCGGGCAGTCGGAGGCGGAAATGGACACCGGGTTCATCGAAGCAACCTGCATGGCGATACCCTTCGCGATCTCGAGGGGAACTTCCTTGTTGAAGCCTACGAGCGCGCCGAGCTTGCCGTTGATCTTGTGGATGTACTCACGGATGTAGGGAGCCTCGATGCAGGCGTAGTAAGCGAGCTCGTGCTTCTCACCGGTCTTGCCGGTCTGCTCGGTCACCGCTTCTTCCACCGTGCGGCCGTCAGCCATCTTGCAGGCCTTCAGCGCCTCGAGGTCAGCCGGGAGCTGGGCGATCGCCACGTCGGCAATCGCGTCAACCAGCTGCTGGAAATCCGCATTCTGGGAGACGAAGTCAGTCTCGCAACCCAGGCAGACGAGGATCGCCTTGCCACCGGCGACGCGGGCCTTGACCGCACCTTCGGTCGCAGAACGGTCCGCGCGCTTCGCGGCGACGAGCTTACCCTTCTCGCGGATGATTTCGACGGCCTTGTTGAAATCGCCTTCGGCCTCGACCAGGGCGTTCTTGCAATCCATCATACCTGCGCTCGTCATCTTGCGCAGTTTCATTACGTCAGCTGCAGTAATGTTCATCGTGTTCTCCTTTAAAATTATTCTTCAGTTTTCTCGGCAGGAGCCTCGGCAGGGGCCTCAGCGGGGGCCTCGACCGGAGCGGCAGCCTCGGCGGGGGCGGCCTCGGCCTCTACGTCGACGGGCTTGGCGCTCTTGCGGGCGCGGAGCTTCTTCTGCGTAGGCTTCACGGCGGCCTCTTCCTCGGACGCTTCCTTGTCCTTCTCCAGCTTGCGCTCTTCCAGACCTTCCTGGATCGCCTGGCAAAGGATGTTCATAATGCACTCAATCGACTTCGTAGCATCGTCATTGGCCGGAATCACGTAATCAATCGGGGTAGGATCGCAACAAGTATCAACCATCGCGAATACCGGAATGTTGAGACGATTGGCTTCCTTGACGGCATTAGCCTCTTTCTGGATATCGATAACGAAGAGTGCGGACGGGAGGCGGCTCATATCCTTGATGGAACCGAGGTTCTTCTCCAGCTTCTGGCGCTGGCGGTCAACCTGGAGGCGCTCTCTCTTGGCGAGTTTGTCAAAAGTACCATCTTCCTTCATCTTGTCGATGGTGCTCATTTTCTTGACAGCTTTGCGGATGGTCGGGAAGTTGGTAAGCATACCGCCGGCCCAACGCTCCGTCACTGAAGGCATATTCACAGATGCAGCTTTTTCTGCAACAATGTCTTTCGCCTGTTTTTTGGTTGCCACGAAGAGGATCTTGCGGCCCGAGCGGGCGAGCTCCTTCATCATTTCGGCAGCCTCGTCAACTTTGACGATCGTCTTGTGCAGGTCGATGATGTGGATGCCCTTCTTCTGGTCGAAGATGTAGGGAGCCATCTTGGGGTTCCACTTGCGGGCCAGGTGGCCGAAGTGAACGCCTGCATCAAGCAATTCTTGGAAATTTGTTCTGGACATTTCTTTGTTTTTCTTTTTTGTTTTCTCTTTTCGTCAATTCCCGGGTAGCGATCTTTCAGTCCCGGAAATTTTCCGCAGTCCGGCAGCCATCCGCGGGATGGTTTCAAAACCGGTCCTGTGCAATAAAGCGATACGCGTAAACTAACGTTTGCTGAACTGGAAACGTCTGCGGGCACCCGGCTGGCCAGGTTTCTTGCGTTCGACCTCGCGGGCGTCGCGGGTCAGGAAACCGGCAGCCTTGAGCGCGGGACGGTAAGCTTCCTTGTCGATCTCGCAGAGGGCGCGGGAGATTCCCAGGCGCACGGCCTCAGCCTGACCCTTGGTGCCACCACCTGCGATGGTCACCTTGATGTCGAACTGGCCTTCCGTCTGCGTGACGGCGAGGGGCTGGTTCACGACGTAACGGAGGGTCTCCTCCTTGAAGTAATCTTCGAGGGGACGGTCGTTGATCGTGATGTTACCTTTTCCGGCTACAACATAAACGCGAGCTACGGCAGCCTTACGTCTTCCAAGGGCGTGTACTTGTTCCATTTGCTCTGTTTAAATTTGATCCAACTTAATGACTTTCGGGTTCTGGGCCTGGTGCGGATGCTCCGGACCTGCGTAGATGTGCAGGTTGCCGAGGATGTCGTCACCAAGACGGTTCTTAGGAAGCATACCCTTGACTGCTCTCCTAATGAGTTCTTCAGGCCTCTTCTCGAGGATTTCCTTCGGCGTGGTGAAGCGCTGTCCACCCGGATAACCGGTGTAGCGCGTGTACACACGCTCAGTCATCTTCTTTCCCTTGAGCGCCACCTTCTCGGCGTTGATCACGATGACGTTGTCACCGCAGTCGACGTGGGGGGTGAAGCCCGGTTTGTTCTTGCCGCGGAGGACAAGCGCAATCCTGGAAGAAAGACGACCCAGTGGAAGATCCGTTGCGTCGATGAGGACCCACTCTTTTTCTACAGTCGCCTTGTTGAGCGAAACTGTCTTGTAGCTTAAAGTGTCCACTGTCTTGATCTTTAACAGGTTAATAAAAAAATTGCGATCCCTTCACATTTAAGGGGTCGCAAAGATACGAAGAATTATTTAATTAACCAAAGCAGCGCCTTCCTGAATTCCTCGCGCTCCTGCTCGGAGAAGAATACGGCGCGGATCGGAACCTGGAACATCCGCTCCCGCAACCCGGGCGGCATCTCCCCGTAATCCCGCAGGCGCTGGGCGTCCTTTTCCGTCGTCGCCAGGGCCGCCGTCGGATTCTCCGACGAGAGCGTGCTGATCCGCCGGATGTCGGCCTCGGAGAAACGGTGGTGGTCCGGGAAGACCATGCGCTTTACTATTTTATAGGTATCGCTCAGGTAGTCGCGGAGGGGTTTGTCGTTTGCGATGCCGCTGAAGAGGATGAGGCGGTGGGAGTAGATGTACCGGGGGTCGTATTCCGGGAAGACGCCCTCCGGGGCATCGTAGGTGACGGTCGTGAAGAAGACCTTCGGAGCCGCGTCCCCGAGGCCCAGGCGTGCGATGCATTCCTCGCGGTCCTGCTGGGAGAGGTACGCCGGGCACTTGGTCACGAGGATGATGTCGGCGGTCCGGAGGCGCTCCGGGAGGTCGCGCAGCCGCCCGTAGGGCAGCAGGCGGTCGTCCGCCGGCTGGCGGCCGTAGTCCACGAGCGCAATCGTCGCCGTCGGGGTCAGGCGGCGGTGCTGCATCGCGTCGTCGAGCAGGATCAGGTCCGCGGCGGGGAACTCCGGATGCTGCGTCCGCCGGGCCTTCTTCGCGCCCGCGAGCGTCTCCGGATTCGTCAGGAAGCCGCAGCCCTCGACGCGGTCCGCGTCCACGGCGACCACGACGTCCGGGAACTTGCGCTTGACCTGCATCGGCTCATCCCCGCAGAAGGCGGCGGTCCCGTCCGCCACGACCTGCTGGAAGCCCTTCGAGGTCCGCTTGTAGCCGCGCGAAAGCACGGCGAGCTGCTTTCCCTTCCACTCCTCGCTCTCCTGGAGCAGGCGGAGCAGCATCTCCGTGTGCGGCGTCTTGCCCGTCCCGCCGGCGGTCACGTTCCCGATACAGATCGTCGGCACCGCGGCGGCCGTGCGCTTCTTCCAGCCCTTGTCATACAGTTTGTGCCTGACGCGCAGCGCCAGGCCGTACAGTCCATTCAATATCATACTCCATATACATTTTCATCCCGCGCGGGCACGAACTCGCCCCAGCGCGCGGCGATTCCGTCCAGGAGCCGGTACAGCTCCTGCGGGTCCCGCTCCGTCACGAGGCGGATGCGGGTCTCCTTGAAATCCGGCAGGCCCTTGAAGTAGCAGGACAGGTGGCGGCGCATCTCGAAGACGCCCCGCACCTCGCCCTTCAGGGCCAGCGAGAGGCCGAGGTGGCGTTTCGCGAGCGCCACGCGCTCCGGCACCCCCGCCGGCGCAAGCCGCTCCCCCGTCCGCAGGAAATGCTTGATCTCCTTGAAGATCCAGGGGTTGCCGAAAGAGGCGCGGCCGACCATGATGCCGTCCACGCCGTAGCGGCTGAAGCACTCCGCCGCGCGCTCGGGGGTCGTGATGTCGCCGTTGCCGATGACGGGGATCCGGATGCGGGGGTTCTCCCGGACCGCGGCGATCAAGCTCCAGTCGGCGCTGCCCTTGTACATCTGCTGGCGCGTGCGGCCGTGGATCGTCAGCGCGGCGATGCCGCAGTCCTGCAGGCGCTCCGCGAGCTCGACGATGATCTTCGAATGCTCGTCCCAGCCGAGGCGGGTCTTGACCGTGACCGGCTTGCGGACCGCCTCGACGACGGCCTTCGTGATCGCGGCCATCTTGTCCGGTTCGCGCATCATCCCGGAGCCCGCGCCGCGGCCGGCGATCTTGCTGACCGGGCAGCCGAAATTGATGTCGATGACCTCGCAGCCGTGGCCGCCGGCGATCTCGTCCGCCCGGTCCGCCATCTGCGCGGCCTCGACCATCGACTCGGGGATGTGGCCGTAGATCTGGATGCCGATCGGGGCCTCCTCCACGCTCGTGCGCATCTTCGCGATGGCGCGCGCGGCGTCCCGGATCAGCCCGTCCGAGGGGACGAATTCGGTATAGACCATGTCCGCGCCGCACTCCTTGCAGACGGCGCGGAAGGACGCGTCGGTCACGTCCTCCATCGGAGCCAGCAGCACCGGCTTCTCCCCCAGGTCCAGATTCCCTATCTTCATCCCAAAAAGAAAGCTGCCCTGCCGGACAGCTTCTCAGGCTAGACGGTCATGATGTCTTTTTCCTTGGCGGCGATCACCGCATCGACAGCCTTGACGTGCTTGTCGGTCAGTTTCTGGACCTCCTCCTCGGCCTCTTTCTCGGCGTCCTCGGAGAGTCCGTCGTTCTTCTGGGCCTTCTTGAGCTGGTCGATTGCGTCGCGACGGACGCCGCGGACGGCCACCTTGGTGTTCTCACCGGCGGCGCCGGCCTTCTTGATCAGCTCGCGGCGGCGCTCCTCGGTCAGGGCCGGGACGGTGCAGCGGATGATTTCGCCGTTGTTCGAGGGGGTCAGGCCGAGGTTCGCGTCGAGAATCGCCTTCTCGACCGCGGGGATCAGGCTCCGCTCCCAGGGCTGGATCGTCAGCGTCTTCGCGTCCGGGCTCGCCACGGAAGCCACCTGCGGCACCGGGGTCATCGAGCCGTAGTAATTGACCATCACGTTGTTGAAGATGGACGGGTTGGCCTTGCCGACGCGGTAGGTCTTGAGGTCCTCCTCGAGGAAGTTGATCGCGTCCTGCATCTTGCTGTCGGCATTCGCAACGATTTCCTTTGCTTTTTCAGTCAACATAACATTATCAGTTTTAGTTATTTACCTATTTATGGACCAGCGTTCCGACCGCTTCGCCGCGGAGGATCCGGGTCAGGTTGCCGGGACGCGTCATGTCGAAGACGATGACGGGCATGTCCCCGTCCTCGCACAGGGCGAAGGCCGTCTGGTCCATTACCCGCAGCCGCTCTGCAATCGCCTTGCCAAACGTGAGCTCGTCGTACTTCGTCGCGGTCGGGTCCTTCTCCGGGTCGGCGGTATAGACGCCGTCCACGCGGGTCCCCTTCAGCAGCGCGTCGGCGCCGATCTCGAGGGCGCGGAGCGCGGCGCCGGAGTCCGTCGTGAAGAAGGGATTGCCGGTACCGCCGGCGATCAGCGCGACGCCGCCCGACTCGAGGAACTTCACCGCCGCCTCGCGGACATAGTAGCGCGCGATCGGCTCCATCGGCGTCGCCGTGAAAACCTCCGCCGGAACGCCCTGCGAGCGGATCGCCATCGCAAGGCCGAGGGAGTTGATCACCGTCGCGAGCATGCCCATCTTGTCGCCGTTCACGCGGTCGAAACCCTTTCCGACGCCCTGCAGGCCGCGGAAGATGTTGCCGCCGCCGTTCACGATGGCGACCTGCATCCCTTCCCGCACCGCAGCGGCGATTTCGGCGGCCGCCGCATTCAGGCTGGCCTCATCGATACCTTTTCCCGAAGGGCCTCCCAGGCTCTCTCCGCTCAGTTTCAGCAATACCCTTTTATACATACGCAATTTCCGTATTTTACCGCCCTCGGAGGCGGTTTTGAACGGGAACAAATTTACGAAGAAAATTTATGAAACTTGCAAGAAAGACGTTATATTTGCGTTATGTTTATCTTCAACTCCTCCATCGGCAGAAAGTTTATCCAGAGTATCTCCGGAGCCTTCCTTATCCTCTTCCTGCTCATCCACGCGACCATCAACTTCTTCTCGGTCATCGACTCCATGACCGGAAAATTCGGCGTCGCCGCCGCGGATGAAAAGCTCTTCTCCGCCGGCGACGGCCTCTTCAAGCTCGGCTGCGACTTCATGTCCACGGGATTCATCTCCATCATGGTCCCCGTCCTCGCGCTGGGCTTCGTCGTCCACATCGTCTACGGCGGCTGGCTGACCTGGCAGAACATGAAGGCCCGCGGCGGCCTGAAGCGCTACGAAGTCCCGAGCAAGGCGAAATCCGACTCCTGGGCCGCCAGCAACATGCTCGTCCTCGGCATCATCGTCCTCGGCCTCCTCGGCTTCCACCTGGCCCATTTCTGGGCCAAGATGCAGCTCCCCGAGATGTTCGGCGTCGGCACGTACGAGAACAACCCCTACCTCCTGCTGATGGTGACCTTCGGCAAATGGTGGGTCCTCCTCCTCTACCTGGTCTGGTTCGTCGCGATCTGGCTCCATATGACCCACGGTTTCTGGAGCATGTTCCAGACCGTCGGCTGGAACGGCAAGACCTGGTTCAAGCGCCTCAAGGTCATCGCCGCCATCGTTTCCACGCTGATCTGCGGCGCCTTCGCCATTACCGCGATCAACGCCTTCATCCAGGCCCGGATCCTCCTGTAAGCTTTTGTCATTTCGAGCGAGCGAAGCGAGTCGAGAAATCTGCGTTTTTCACAACTCGCTGATCCTCAAACCCATACAAAAAGGACTTCTGCAAATTGCAGAAGTCCTTTTTTCTATACGCTGATAATCAGCGTCCTGCGAAAAACGCAGGGGCTACTTGAAGAGCAGCGGGGCGAAGGTGTTGAGGTACAGACGCCAGTTGCGCCACTCGTGGCCGTTCGCGCTGATGAAGGTCGTGTGCTCCATGCCGTTGCGGGTCAGGGCCGCGTCGAGGACCTTGGTGTTCTGGTAGGCGAGGGCGTCGTCGCTGCCGCAGCCGACCCAGTAGAGCTTGTAGCCGGCCTTCTTGATGCCCTGGAGGTCCGCGTCGAGGTGGTCGCTTTCACGGATGCCGCAGCTCAGGGGGCAGATGTAGGCGAAGGTGCCGGGGAAGAGGGCCGTCGCGGAGGTCGTGTGGCCGCCGCCCATCGACAGGCCGGAAATCGCGCGGGAAGCCGGCTTCGGGATGGCGCGGTAGTTCTTCTCGATGAAGGGGATGATTTCCTTCACGAGGCTGGTCACGTAGGCGTTCGCGAACTTCGGGTCGGTGCGGTCGAGCTGGATCGTCGGGAGACCCATCGTCGCGGCGGCCTGCTGGTTCGGGTTGCCGTTCGGCATGACGACGATCATCGGGACCGCCTTGCCCTTCTCGATCAGGTTGTCGAGGATCTGGGCGGCACGGCCCATGGAGCTCCAGGCTTCCTCGTCGCCGCCACCGCCGTGGAGGAGGTAGAGGACCGGGTACTTCTGGTTCTTGTTCTTCTCGTAGCCGTAGGGGGTATAGACCATCATGCGGCGGTTGATGCCGAGGATCTGGCTGTCATACCAGACGGCGCTGACCGTACCGCGCTGGCTGCACTCGTTGTAGTTCTCCGAGCGCTCGCCGGGGATGAAGAGCATGTTGAGGTAGCGGGTACCGTCGCGCTGGACCATGTAGTTCACCGGGTCGTTGACGGAGACGCCGTCCACGATGAAGTTGTAGGTGTAGATTTCCGGTTCCGGGGCGTCGATCGTGACGGACCAGATGCCGTTCTCGCCTTTCTGCATGTCATACTGCTCGCGGGTCCAGTTGCCGGCGAGTTTGACGTACGTGGCGTAGTTGGCATTGAGGCGGAAGGTCACCTTGCCTCCGGAGACTTCGGGGGAGACGACCGGCGCCTGGCGCTGGAAGTTGGCAAGCTCCTGGGCGGAGGCTGCGCCCGCGAAGAGCAGGGCTGCAGCGAGGGTAATCAGTAATTTTTTCATTGAGGTTATTGGTTTAGTGGTTATCAATCGGTAGGATTGTTCTTTAAAGGTAGGAATTATTTCCTAAATTTGGGAAACGAAAGGCATGAAATGGAGAATATCTACCAGACCCGGATCGCGCGCCTGCGGGAGGTGATGGCGCGCAGCCGTTGGGACGCCGTCATCATCGGCGGCTCCGACCCCCACAGCAGCGAATACCCGGCGGACCGCTGGAAGCAGGTCCGGTGGCTCTCCGGCTTTACCGGAGAGGCCGGCGACCTCGTGATCACGGCGGACCACGCCGGCCTCTGGACCGACACCCGCTACTTCATCCAGGCCCTCGCCCAGCTCGACGGGACCGGGGTCGAACTCCACAAGACCCGCGTCCCGGAGCAGGTCCTGATTCCGGAGTGGCTGGCGACGCAGGCCTTCCCGGGCCGGAACACGGTCCACATCGCCGTGGACGGCCTCTGCCAGCAGGTCAGCGGCATCGAAGGGCTCCGCGCGGCCTTCGGCGAGGACACCGAAGTCCGCATCGTCAGCGTCCCGGACCTGCTGGACGACCTCTGGGAGGACCGGCCGGCGATCCCGGCGACCGCGGTGTACGAGGTCCCGGAGGAGGTCGTCGGGGAAAGCCGGGAGCGCAAGCTCGCCCGGCTGCGCGGCTTCCTGGCCGCGCAGGCCTGCGACGCCGCGCTCCTCTCCGCCCTCGACGAGATCGCCTGGCTGCTGAACGTCCGCGCGTCGGACATCGCCTACAATCCGATGGCGATTTCCTATCTGCTGGTGGACCGGGAGGGGGCGCGCTGGTTCGTGCGCAAGAATGCCCGCCAGGAGGTCCCGGACCTGCCGGACGTCGACGTCCTGCCGTACGACGAGCTGCCCGTCTGCCTCGCGGAAGGCCCGGGGCGGCTTTTCGTGGATCCGGATACCCTGAATTACCATATCTACAACCTCCTGGACCCGGATTCGCTCGTCTGCGGGACCTCGCCCGTCGGCCTCTGGAAGGCGGTCAAGAACCCCGTCGAGATCGAAGGGATGCGGGAAGCCCACCTGGAAGACGGCCTCGCGATGGAGCAGTTCCTCTGGTGGCTGGAGCAGGCGCTCGAGGCGGGAGAGCCTGTCACGGAGTGGGACGCCGCCTGCAAGCTCGGCGCCCTCCGCGCCGCCATCCCCGGCTACCGCGGCGACAGCTTCGAGACCATCTCCGCCTACGGGCCGGGCGCGGCGCTGCCCCACTACATCACCCCGCGGGAGAATGCCCCCCTCCTGCAGCCCCGCGGCCTCTACCTCTGCGACTCCGGCGGCCAGTACCTCTTCGGCACGACCGACATCACCCGCACCGTCCCCCTGGGACCCTGCACGCAGCAGGAAATGGAAGATTACACCCTCGTCCTGAAAGGCCACATCGGCCTCGCGATGGCGGTGTTCCCGGCCGGGACGGCCGGCTGCCAGCTCGACGCGCTGGCGCGCGGGCCGCTCTGGCGGACGAAACGCAGCTTCGGCCACGGCACCGGCCACGGCGTCGGCTTCTTCCTCGGCGTCCACGAAGGCCCCCAGGACATCCGCCAGAACTTCAACCGCCAGCCCCTCCTGCCGGGCATGATCTGCTCGGACGAGCCCGGCATCTACCGCGAAGGCCTGCACGGCGTCCGCCACGAGAACCTCATCCTCTGCCGCGACGCCGGGGAGAACGAATTCGGCCGCTGGCGTGAATTCGAAACCTTGACACTATGTCATTTTGATACTTCCGCGGTCCTGAAGGAACTCCTGTCGGCCGACGAGGTGCGCTGGCTGAACGCCTACAACGAGCGCGTCTTCCGCACGCTCGCCCCGCGCCTCCCCGCCGAGGTCGCCCTCTGGCTCCGCGACAAGACCGAAGCGATCTGACACTTCCCGCTCCTTACTCCGCCTTCTTCTGCAATTCGACTGTGATGTCGATGATATGATAGGTATTGTCCAGCCTTGGAATGAGAGGAAGGATCTGTAACGTCTGCGGTTCATAACCACTGTCCGGTTCCGCCCCTTCGAATTTGATTTCCGCCGTTTTGAGTTCCTCCAAACTCAGTTTATAGGTCCCCTCCGCCCTGCCATAAAAATCGGTATAGAGCGTATCGTTCTTCTCCGTTATCGCCCCTTCGTGAAAACCATCCGGGGCCACCACCACCTGGCAACCGCGTACGACCCGCCCCTCCGTATTCACCACTTCAGCTTTGACTGTTACCTCATCACGAAGATAATCATAGGTCCCCGGAGGGCACCCGTACATATCAAGAACATTGTTGCAGGCGGAGAACCCCAGCATCGAGACAACCGTCCCGAGCAGCCACGCCCACCAGGATTGGATTGTTTTCATACCATATTCGTTTTATTCGTTTTCCAGCCGTTGCAGGTGGCAGCGGACCAGATTCCCGTCGCCGTCGCGCAGGTGCATCCCGTTGCCGAGGCAGTACTTCCAGAAGCGGCAGTCGCCGCAGGCATCCTTCTTCATCCAGCTGCGGTCGCGGTAAGGCTGGAACCGCGTGTTCCAGACCTCCATGAAGTCATCCGCGTAGATGTTGCCCTGGTGGTAGTCGGAGCGGATGCTGGTGCAGGCGGAGATAGACCCGTCGCAAAGCACGCCGCCGACCGTCACGCCGGCGTTGCACAGATAGAAATGGTCGCGCACGTCGCCCTCGTAATGGCCCAGGAAGCCCTCGCAGCCATAACTCGCCTTGATGCGGCCCTCCCGGCGCGTCCCCTTGATGAACTCCATCAGCGCGCGGAACTGCCCGTTCGAAATCTGCATCTCCGGGTCCGCCCCGCGCCCCATCGGGAACACGGTAAACAGGCGCCACTCCTTCAGCCCGACGCCGATCAGCAGCTCCTTGATCTGGTCCAGCTTCGCAAAATTGCGCCGGGTCACGCAGGTCACGACGTCAAAGGCAATCTCCCCCGAATCCACCACCATCCTGATCGCCGCCAGCGCCCGCTCGTACGCACCTTTCTTCCCGCGCATCCAGTCGTGGTCCTCCCCGATCCCGTCCAGGGAAACCGTCATCGAACGCAGCCCGCTGCGCAGCAGCCCCTGATAGCGCTCCGGCGTCAGCAGAAGCCCGTTCGTCACCATCCCCCACGGGAACCCCTTCTCATAAATCACCCGTCCGCACTGCTCCAGGTCGGCGCGCACCAGCGGCTCCCCGCCGGTCACGTTGACCATCACCTTGTGGGGGTCCGTCGCCGCCGCGACCGAATCCAGCACGCGCGCGAAATCGGCGATCGGCATGTCCTTGCAGCCCGCCGTCGCCTTGCAGTCGCTTCCGCAGTGGCGGCAGGAAAGGTTGCAGCGCAGCGTACACTCCCAGAACAGCTGCCGCAGCGGATGCTCCTGAACCAGCGGGGCCCGCAGCTTCCGCGTAATATCCAGCGCCAGGCGACGCCTGAGTCCCAGCCGCTCCATCATTCCGCCTTCTTCTTCAGCCGCGCCTTCGCCTCAATCGTATATTCTCCCTGATACCAGCTCTTGTCACCCTCCTTGGTCTGGGTAATCTTCAGATCGCTACGCTTCAAAAGCAACGGCTCAAAAGACCCGTTCTCCGGCCCGTCCACATCGGCAAACTCCACCTCCATATTATCCCCGATCCCATCGACCTCCAATTCCCCCGCAACCTTTCCGGCCCGGTCGGTATAGAGCGTATCGTTGACCCACGGCGCCGACTCGGAATCCCTTCCCCACGGCGCAAACACCACCCGGATTCCCTCGACCGGCTTCCCCGCCTCATCCTTCACTTCCCCGACCACCTTGTAATCCGCATACGGCATCCCGTACTCACACCTCATCACCCCAAAAGGGTCGCACGACGAAAACCCCAGCAGGCCCATCAGCCCCCCGAGCATCCACGTCCACGCTTTGTTAATCTTCTGTTTCATCGCTTACTCCTTTGCTTTCATCTGCGCCTTCGCCTTGACCGTGACAAGTTCGGAAGGAGTCGACGAGTCGAAGACCTGAATCTCTTTCCTCTTCAGCACCGACGTCTCAAATTCCCCGTTCGCCGCACCGTCCACGTCGGCAAACTCCACCTCCGTAGCACTGCACACCAGGAATTGCGCGGGCGTCTTATAGACTTTTTCAATCTTCCCGGAAGATCCCGTATACAACGTATCGTTCACCTCCTTCCCTTCCGGGCTGGACAGCCCGAACGGCGCGAGCACGACCCGGATCCCCTCAATCCCCTTCCCGGTTGCATCCGTAGCCTCTCCGACAAACTTGTACTCAAGTATCTTATACTCCCCGGGGGGCGGTCCATACATCAACAACCCCTGAGACCACGGGTCAGGGTCCACCCCCTTGCAGCCCGCAAACCCCAGCAGGCCCATCAGCCCCCCGAGCATCCATGTCCACCACCTGTTAATCTTCTGTTTCATCGCGCAATACAGTCCAATTAAATAGATGCAAAAACTACCAAATTCGTTGCATAAAAAACCACCATTCACCTATAAGACACACCACCCCCCGTTATTTCACACACCCCTCCCGAAAAAAAACGCAATTTCCCTGTCATTCCGAGCGCAGCCCTCCCTGTCATTCCGAGCGCTCTCTCCCTGTCATTCCGAGCGAAGCGAAGGAATCCAAAAACGCCCGCCCCGTCCCCATATCCCGGACGGGAACAACACTTCACCCCCAAAAACGTCCGCCCCGTCCCCATTCCCCGGACGGGAACAACACTTCACCCCCAAAAACGCCCCCCCGTCCCCATTCCCCGGACGGGAACAGCACTTCACCCCCCCAAACGCCCCCCCCCCCCCACACCCCCGCCCCCCCACACACCCCACCCCCCCCACCCCCCCCACCACCCCACACCCCCCAACCCCACCAACCATAACACAC
>Ga0079305_1001652_pt1 | contig 26654 bp, 20 predicted proteins | sample LMS_cellobiose_e_FD_79183 | JGI IMG/M metagenome (GOLD analysis project Ga0079305, IMG submission 79183) | Rumen-fistulated moose microbial communities from Alaska, USA - LMS_cellobiose_enrichment | ecosystem: Host-associated > Mammals > Digestive system > Stomach > Rumen fluid ... | reverse complement strand
GCCCGCGCCATGATGAAGTCGCTGCAAAACTCGGCGCAGCTGACGCACAACTTCATGCTGGACGCCTCCGGACTGCTGGCTTATCGGAAAGTGCTGAAGGCGGCCGGCGGCGATCAGGCCGGCATTACGATCGGCGACATGATCCTCTTCGCCGTCTCCCGCACGCTGCTCGACTTCCCGGATCTGAACGCTCAGCTGCTGGACGACCAGACCATCCGCCGGTTCCACACCGTCCACCTGGGCGTCGCGGTCGACACGCCGCGCGGGCTTCTGGTGCCGGTGATCCGCAGCGCGGAGAAGAAGTCCCTGCTGGAGATCTCGCGCGAGGTAAAAGCCCTCGCTCAGGAGGCCTCTACCGGCGCGATCAGCCCGGACAAGCTCTCCGGTGCCAGCTTCACCGTATCCAACCTCGGCTCTTTCGGCGTGACGAGCTTCACCCCGATCCTCAACCCGCCGCAGGTGGGCATCATCGGCGCCTGCCGCACCGTTGAGCTCCCGCGCCGGGGCAAGGACGGTCAGCTTGAGCTGTACCCCGCCATGACCCTGTCTCTCACCTACGATCACCGCGCCATCGACGGCGCTCCCGCTTCCCGCTTTATGCAGGAGGTCTGCCGGAAGCTGGAGAATTTCTCCGTCACCCTGGCCGGATAAGGAGCAGCAATGGAAACCTATGAAGTGCTGATTATCGGCGCCGGTCCCGGCGGCTATCTCTGCGCAGAGAAAGCCTCTGCCGCCGGACTGAGCACCGTACTGTTTGAAGAAAAAGCGATCGGCGGGACCTGCCTGAACGTGGGCTGCATCCCCACCAAGGCCCTGCTGAACACCGCCAAGATCTACCGCCACGCAAGGGACGGTGCCGGCTTCGGCGTCGTCGCCAACGACCTCCGCCTCGACCACGCCAAGGCCGTGGAGCACAAGGAAGAGGTGATCCGGACGCTGGTGTCCGGCGTGGACATGGCCCTCAAGAAAAATAAGGTGACCGTCGTGCGCGGCCACGCGGAGATCGTCGGCAAAAACGGCGTTCTCTTCGAGGTGCGCTGCAACGGCGAAAGCTGGCTTGGCCGCCGCCTGGTCATCGCCACCGGCTCCGAGACCTCGATCCCGCCGATCCCCGGCGTGGAGGAGGGTCTCAAGAGCGGTTTCGTCGTCACCAACCGCGAGGCGCTCAGCCTCAAGACGCTGCCCGGCAAGCTCGTCGTCATGGGCGGCGGCGTCATCGGCCTCGAGATGGCCTCCTACTTCCTGGACGCCGGATGCGAGGTGACCGTGGTCGAGATGCTGCCGCAGATCGCCGGCCCCGTGGACGGCGACCTCGCCAAGTTCCTGCTCAAGGAGTACACGCAGCGCGGCATCCGCTTCCGCCTTTCCACGAAGGTGACGCAGATCGACGCCGACGGCGTCGTCTGCGAGACGGACGGAAAGAGCGAAAAGCTCCCCTGCGATATGGTGCTCATGGCCGCCGGCCGCCGCGCCGTCACGAAGGGCTTCGGCCTGGAGCGGCTGAATCCGGTGATGACCCGCGCGGGCCTGACCACCAACGATACGCTGGAGACCAGCGTGCCCGGCCTGTACGCCGTGGGCGACTGCAACGGCGTGAGCATGCTGGCACACACCGCCTACCGCGAGGCGGACGCCCTGGTGCATCTGTTCCAGGGACAGAGGGACGCCGTCCGTTACGGCAGCATCCCCTCCGTCATCTACACCGACCCGGAGATCGCCTGCGTCGGCGAGACCGAGGAGGGCGCGAAGAAGCGCGGTCTTCGCGTAAAGACCGTCAAGATCCCGCTCGCCTACTCCGGACGCTACGTTGCCGAGACCCTGCAGCGGACCGGCTTCGTGAAGCTGGTCGTGGATCTGGATGCCGACCGTCTGATCGGCGCCCACATCGCCGGCCCTTACGCCTCCGAGATCATCGTCTCCGCCGCAATGATGGTGGACACCCAGCTTCCCGTCTCCCGACTCAAAGAGTTTGTTTTCCCGCACCCCACCGTGGGCGAAGCGCTGCACGAGGCGCTAAATCAATTGTAAGGAGAGATTACTCATGTCCAAGGCTCTGTTTGTTGACCCCGTGGAAGTGCTGAAATCCGGCAAGATCGGTTTTCAGGATATTCCCGTCTGCTCCTACGACCGCACGGTGGAGCAGGAACGCAAGAACTTCAGCGACGCAGACCTCGTCCGGATCTGGCGGGATATGTCCGTCATCCGCGAGTTCGAGTCCATGCTGCAGAGCATCAAGACGCTCGGCAGCTACAACGGGAACGACGTGTTCTACACCGGTCCCGCGCACCTCTCTCTCGGTCAGGAGGCCGCCCACGTCGGCCAGGCCTACTGGCTGGATAAGAACGACTTTACCTTCGGCAGCCACCGCAGCCACGGCGAGATCCTGGCCAAGGGTCTTTCCGCGATCGAAAAGTGCACCGATCAGGAGCTCCAGAGCATCATGGAGAATTTCCTGGGCGGCGCGACGCTCCGCGCCGTGGAGAAGTCCGGCCCCTGCGGCAGCGTGAAGGAGCTGGCGCGGCGCTTCCTGCTCTACGGCACGATGGCGGAGATCTTCGCCCGTGAGACCGGCTGGCACAAGGGCATGGGCGGCTCGATGCACGCGTTCTTCCTGCCGTTCGGCGTCTATCCCAACAACGCCATCGTCGGCGGCAGCGCCACCATTGCGACGGGCGCCGCGCTCTACAAGATGATCAACCGGAAGTCCGGCGTCTGCATCTGCAACATGGGTGACGGCGCGACCGGCCGCGGCCCGTTCTGGGAGGCCATGTGCTTCGCCACGATGGATCAGACCCGCATGGGCTTCGAGGAGAGCGTCCGCGGCGGCATGCCCGTGCTCTACAACGTCATCAACAACCAGTACGCCATGGGCGACATGCCCGTGGGCGAGACCATGGGCTGGAAGATGGCCGCCCGCATCGGCGCGGGCGTCACGCCGTCCCAGCTCCATGCCGAGCGTATCAACGGCTATGACCCGCTGGCCGTGATCGACGCCTATCGCAGAAAGCTGGACATCCTGCACAAGAAGGAAGGCCCCGTCCTGCTCGAGACCGTGGCCTACCGTTTCAAGGGCCACTCCACCGGCGACCCCGGCGACTCCTACCGCACGCAGGAAGAGCTGGACGCCTGGATGGCGATCGATCCGATCGTCACCTACCGCAAGAAGCTGGTCGAGGCGGGTGTCGCCGCCGACAGCGACTTTGAGGCGATCCGCGAGCAGATCAAGGAAGACATGACGAACATCTGCCGTCTGGCGAACGATCCGGTGATCAGCCCCTACGCCGATTTCAACAAGGATCCGCGCTTCCTCGAGGACATGATGTTCTCCAACGAGACCAAGGTCTCCATGACGGAGGTCAAGCCCTACGCCCGCAAGCCCAAGGAAGAGGGCAAGCGCTATCAGGACCTCAAGAAGAAGAACCGCGAGCGGATCGAGCTGGGCAAGCCCAGCAGCCTGAAGAACCTCTGCATGCGCGACGCGCTCAGCGAGCCGATCCTGGACAAGGTCTACGAGGATCCCACCTTCGTCATTTACGGCGAAGACTGCGGCGAGTGGGGCGGCGGCTACAAGGTCTTCCGCGATCTGTATGAGGTCACCTATCCGAGCCACCAGTTCTCCACCCCGATCTCCGAGTCCGCCATCGTCGGCACGGCGGTCGGCTACGCCATGGCGGGCGGCCGCGCCTGCATCGAGATGATGTACGGCGACTTCATCGGCTGCGCCGGTGACGAGATCTTCAACCAGCTGGCCAAGTGGCAGTCCATGTCCGCCGGCATCCTGAAGATGCCCATCGTGCTGCGCATCTCCGTCGGCGCACGCTACGGCGCGCAGCACAGCCAGGAGTGGACCGCGCTGGCCGCGCATATCCCGGGCCTGAAGGTCTGCTACCCTGCCACGCCGTACGAGGCCAAGGGCATCATCCAGGCCGCGCTCGACGGCACCGACCCGGTGCTGCTGTTCGAGTCGCAGCGCCTGTACGACGAGCCCGAGCGCTTCCACGATGGCGGCGTCCCGGCGGAGCGTTACTCCATCCCCATCGGTGAGCCGAACCCGATCCGCTTCGGCAAGGACGTGACCATCCTCACGGTCGGCTCGCCGCTGTATCGCGCGGTGGAAGCGGCCGACGAGCTGAAGGAGAAATACGGTCTCGAGGCCGAGATCATCAGCCTGCCGAGCCTGGTGCCGCTGAATTACGAGAAGCTGGTCGAGTCCGTGAAGAAGACCGGCCGAGTCCTCCTCGTCAGCGACGCGAACACCCGCGGCTCCTTCCTGAACGACATCGCCGCCAACCTGACCGACCTCTGCTTCCGCTATCTGGATGCGCCTCCCGCCATCGTCGGCGCGCAGAACTGGATCACCCCGCCGTTCGAGTTCGACCGTTACTTCTTCCCCGGCAAGGAGTGGATCCTGGACGCCATCAACGAGAAGCTGCTGCCGCTGCCGGGCTACGTTCCGGCGACCGCCGCGAGCGACGTCGAGAAGCTGCGCAGACTCAAGGCCGGCGTCTGATCGGAAATGAAAGTAAGCTGAAAGGAGTTATTCATTATGGTACGCGCATCTTTTATCGGCGCTACGGGCTATGTGTGCGGAGAGGCGCTCCGCATGCTGGTGAATCACCCGCAGTTCCAGCTTGTGAATCTTCTGGATACCTTTGCCGTCGGGACACCCATTCAGGAGTCCCACCCTGCCCTGCGCGGCTTCTATGACACGAAGATCCTCGAACTGAACGAGGAGAATGTCCGCAAGAGCGCCAGAAACAGCGATGTGGTCTTCATCATCGTCCCCTCCGGCGAGGTGCCGAAGTGGGCCTCGATGATCCTGGAGGAAGGCGCCGGCGCCATCGACATCGGCGCCGACCTGCGCTTCCGCGATCCCGCGGTGTGGGAGGCCTGGTACGGCATGAAGCACCCGGCGCCGGAGATGACGCATAACGCGGTCTACTGCATCCCCGAGGTCTTCCGCGCGGAAGCCGCCGGCAAGAAGCTGATCGGCAACCCGGGCTGCTATCCCACCGCCTCCACGCTGGGCCTGATGCCGATCCTCAAGACCGGCGACGTCGTGGAAAACACGATCGTCATCGACGCCAAGAGCGGCTTCACCGGCGCCGGCCGCAAGCCCAGCCTCAACAAGATGATCACCGAGGCGGAGAATAATTTCAATGCCTACGCGCTGGGCGGGACGCACCGCCACACGCCGGAGATCGAGCAGAACATCGCCTATATCACCGGCAAGGATCTGATGAAGCCGGAGACCTGGCAGAAGATCAACTTCCAGCCGCACCTGATCCCCTCCGTGCGCGGTATCGAGGTCACGATCTACGCCACGCTGAAGCGGGACTACACGAACGACGAGCTGTATGCGCTCTATCGCGACGCCTATCAGGACGAGCCGTTCGTCAAGGTCTTCCCCGCCTCCCAGCCGGTGCAGACCAAGTGGACCTACGGCACGAACTTCTGTGAGATGACGCCGACGTATGATGCCCGCACCAAGCGCATCCTCGTCTCCTCCGTCATCGACAACATCGGCAAGGGCGCCGCGGGCCAGGCCATTCAGAACATGAACCTGATGATGGGTCTGCCGGAGACCACGGGTCTCATGATGCCGCCGATGTACCCGTAAGCGAAAAAGCGTATGGGAAACGAATATACCATGCAGGACCCCTCCGTGTCCCGGCTGGCCGCGCTGGCCGGGACCACGGTCGTGGTCAAATACGGCGGCAACGCCATGGTCAGCGACGAGCTGCGCACCGCCGTGATGGAGGACGTGGTGCTCCTCCAGAAGCTCGGGCTGAAGCCGGTGGTGCTCCACGGCGGGGGCCCCGGGATCAGCGGCATGCTCAAGCGCCTCGAGATCCCCTCCCGCTTCGTCAACGGCTCGCGCTACACCTCGGAGGAGATCCTCTGGGTCGCCAAGATGGTGATGATCGGCGAGATCAGCACCAACCTCGTCAGCGACATGCTGACGCTGGGCGGCAGAGCCGTCGCGCTCTCCGGCGTGTCCGGCGAGCTGTTCCGCTGCCGTCGGCTAAGTGAGGAGATGGGCCTCGTCGGCGAGATCGAGCAGGTCAACCTGGAGCCGCTGCGCCTCATGATGGACGCGGGCTACGTGCCCATCGTGGCGCCCATCGGCACGGACGGAAAGGGCCTCTGCTTCAACCTCAACGCCGACACCGCCGCGGGACAGCTGGCGGAGGCGCTGGGCGCGGAGAAGTTCATCCTGCTGACCGACGTGGAGGGCCTTTGCAACGACTTTGAGAAAAAGGATGTCATCTCCTACCTGAACCCGCAGGACGTTCCCCGCCTCAAAGCGCGCGGCACGATCGCCGGTGGGATGATCCCGAAGGTGGACAGCTGCGTCCGCGCCGTGGAGAACGGCGTGAGCGAGGTGCACATCGTCGACGGACGTCGGGCCCACTGCATCCGGAACGCTCTGCTGGGCACGGCGGGTGGCACGGTGGTCGGGACCCGACAGCCGAGCATCGGCATCGTAGATTGATTCGACCGATACATCAACTGAAAGGAGTTACGCCATGAGAGTGATCGATCTGTCAGGACAGGTCGCCATCGTGACCGGCGGCGCCGGAAGGATCGGCGGCGCAGTGGTCCGGGCCTTTGCAGAGGCCGGAAGCAAGGTCTACGCGGCAGACCTTTATGAGGACAAAGCCAAAGAATTTGCAGCCCGCCTGAGTGCCGAGGGCCTCGCGGTGGAAGGCATCGGGCTGGACATCAACGACCCGGCGCAGATCGACGCCGCGGTCGAGGCCGTCTTTGCCGCGGAGGGACGGATCGACAGCCTGGTCAACGTGGCAGGCGTGCTGGTTTGCGCCCCCTTCACCGACTCCACGCAGGAGATCATGGAGACCCATATGTCCACGAACGTATATGGCACCGCCAACATCTGCCGCGCCGTGCTCAAGCACATGATCCCGGCCCGTCAGGGCAAGATTGTCAACATCGCGTCGATCTCCGGCCGTCAGGGCAGCGCGGTGCTGTGTGATTACAGCGTGTCCAACTTCGCGCGCATCGGCATGACGCAGGCCATGGCCAAGGACGTCGGCAAGTACGGCATCAACGTCAACGCGGTCTGCCCGGGCATCATCGACACGCCCATCCACGACATCGTCTGTGAGGGGCTTGCGCACTACCTCGGCCACGACAAGGCGTGGCACAAGCAGGACGAGGCGAGCCGGAGCCTCTTCGGCACGATGCAGACGCCGGAGGATATCGCCAACTGCTGTCTGTTCCTCGCTTCCCCCATGGCAAAGAACATCACGGGCCAGTCCATCAACGTCGACGGCGGCATCCGCATGAACTGAAGCGGACGCGGCGTCGGCGGACGGAGGAAAAGAATATGTTATCGCATGAGTACGAGCTTACCCTGAAAAACAGCGCGCAGGACATCCGCGTGGGGATCATGCACATGATCGGCCGTGCCAAGCTGGGTCACGTGGGCGGCAGCCTGTCGATCGCCGACCTGATGGCAGTCCTCTACGGCGGTCAGCTGCGCCACGACCCGAAGCAGCCCCGCTGGGACGGGCGCGACCGCATCGTCCTCTCGAAGGGCCATGCCGGCCCCGCCATGTACGCGGCGCTTGCGCTGCGCGGCTTTTTCCCCATGGAATGGCTGGACACGCTGAACCAGCCGCCCACCAACCTGCCCAGCCACACCGACCGGACCCGGACGCCCGGCGTCGACATGACGACCGGCTCTCTGGGGCAGGGCGCGTCCAGCGCGGCGGGGATCGCGCTGGCCGGTCAGCTCGCCGGCAAGGACTACTATACCTATCTGATCCTGGGCGACGGCGAGTGCGAAGAAGGCCAGGTGTGGGAGGCGGCGATGTTCGCCGTCGCGCACAAGCTGGAGCGGCTGATCGCCTTCGTCGACTTCAACGGCAAGCAGATCGATGGCACCATTGAAGAGATCGCCGGCGTGGCCGACTTTGAAGAAAAGTTTGCCTCTTTCGGCTGGAACGTGATCTCCGTGGCCGACGGCAACGACGTCCGCGCCATCTGGGAGGCCGTCGAACAGGCAAAAGCGACGCTCAACGGCAAGCCGGTCTGCATCGTGCTCCACACCGTCAAGGGCAAGGGCTGGAAATTCGCGGAGGATGCGGAGTACAACCACTGCTGGGCGATCGACGATGCACAGACGGCGGACGCCCTTCGGGACTTCGAAGCGGCGCGCGTGCAGAAAGGAGATAAGGCATGAGTCAGCTTCTGAAAACACCGCTGCAATCGCCGGATCCCGGCCTGCGTGCCGTTTACGCCGCCAAGCTGGAGGAATTCATCCGGACCACGGACAACGTCGTGGGTCTCGACGCGGACCTGATGCGCAGCATCGACACCTATCCGCTCTGGAAGCAGCGTCCGGACCGCATGGTCGAATGCGGCATCGCGGAGCAGAACATGGTCGGCGTCGCCGCGGGCCTTTCGAGCGAGGGGTTCGTCCCCTTCGTTCACTCCTTTGCCGCCTTCAGCAGCCGCCGCGCCTTTGACCAGCTGATGATGAGCTGCGCTTTCGCGCAGCTGAACGTCAAGCTGATCGGCAGCGATCCCGGCGTGGCGACGCAGGTCAACGGCGGCTCGCACACCGCCAACGAGGACATCGCTCTGATGCGCTCCCTGCCCAACGTCACCGTGCTCGACATCTGCGACGCGGTTCAGCTCCGGCAGTTCATGGAGCAGGCGGCCGCCGCTTACGGCGTGTTCTACCTCCGCTTCCCGCGCTGCGCCGTACCGCGCATCTACGCGGACGACGCCGTGCTCACCATCGGCAAGGCCGAGACCCTGCTGGACGGCGGCGACCTCACCATCATCGCCTCCGGACTGGAGGTGCACGAGGCCGTTCTGGCCGCGGATCTTCTCGCGCAGGAGGGCATCTCGGCGCGTGTCGTCGATATGCACACGATCCAGCCGCTGGACGAAGACTGCGTGATCCGCGCAGCCCGGGAGACCGGCGCGATCGTCACGGCGGAGAACCACTCGCTGCACGGCGGTCTCGGTTCCGCCGTGGCCGAGTGTCTGGCCGAGCATTGCCCGACGCCGATGGAGCGGGTCGCAAACCGCAGCTTCGGTGACGTCGGCAGCCTTTCGTATCTGATCAAGCACTTTGATCTGGATGCCGCGAGCATCGCGGCGGCCGCAAAGCGCGTGCTGCCGCGGAAAAAGTGCTGATTCTCCCCTTTTTTGATACTTTTTCAGGCTTTTCTCCCCAAGCAGGGCAGGGACGACCGAGATCGGTCGTCCCTGCCCTGCGCCGTTCGCCCGAGCGGTTTGCGCCGCGGCAAGCGCAGCGCTCGCCGGGAATCGACCCTTGCAATCGTCTCCGGCGTGTAATATGATGGTTTTGATCGGGAACCGCGGTGAGAGGAGCGAACTGCCATGTCAAAATCGAAGTATGAGATCTGGATGGACGTCATCAAATTTCAGAGCCTGTCGCAGGCGGCATACTACAACAACTATACCGTGCCGGCCATCAGTCAGATCATCAAAAGCCTTGAGAAAGAGCTGGGCGTCACCCTGCTCAACCGCTCCCACTCCGGCGTTTCACTCACTTCGGAGGGCGAGCATCTGTACGCCTACGTCGAGAAGGTGGTGCAGGCGGAGGCCGCGCTTCAGGAAGAGGCGTCCAAGCTCTCCGGCATCGAAGGCGGCACCATCCGGATCGGCACCTTTTCCAGCATCTCCTCCCACGTCCTCGTTCCGATCATTCGGGACTTCAAGTCGAAGCATCCCAAGATCCACATCGAGCTGCAGCACGGCGACAACCTGGCCATCGAAACGATGCTCAGCCGCGGCATCGTGGATCTCGGCATCGTGGATCTGCCCATCTCCTCCGAGTTTACTACCTACTCCATCCTGAAGGATCCCTTCGTGGCGGTGCTGCCGGCAAACCATCCCTGCGCCGGGATGGAGCGCGTGCCCCTCAGCGTTTTCGAGGAATACCCCGTCGTCCTCTTCAACGAGGACACCAACAAGGAGGCGGCAGGCATCCTGCGCAAGAACCGCATCCACGCCAACGTGGAATACCTCAGTTCCGACGACCCGACCATCCTCTCCATGATCGAGGAGGGCATGTGCATCGGCTTTATGGGCAGCCTGATCCTGCACAAGACGAATTACAACATCGTGACGCGGCCGACGGAGCCCTCCATCGTCCGCGAGATCGCCTTTGCCGCGAAGGATATGGCGGAGGCCTCGCCGGCGGTGCACCGCTTTCTGGATTTTGCTCTGGAAAATATCAGGAAATACACCAGGGGCTTCGAACAGCCGAGCGCCCGCGGTGCCGGCGCCAGATAGCTGCCTCTCTCCCTTCCTCATACCAAAGCAGTCAAAGACAGGGCGCGCAGGAGATACCTGCGCGCCCTGTCTTTGATTTTACGGTCGTGTGCTTACGCCTTCCGCTCCCATTCGGCGGTCTGCCGCAGGAAGTCCAGCGCGAACTGCGCGTGCAGGCAGGCTGCCTGCGCGATGGCGTCCTCGTCGATGTTGAACTTGGGGTTGTGGTGCGGGTAGTACGGCAGCTTCTCCGTGTTGCGGCTGCCCACGAAGGCAAACAGCGTCGGGATCGGCAGGCGGCAATACTCGCCGAAGTCCTCTCCCGCCATGACCTTGCCCAGCTCGTGATCCAAGGACTCCTCGCCCCAGAGGGAAACGCAGGTCTTGCGGGCAAGCTCCGCAAGGCCCGGATCGTTGATGACCGGCGGGCAGTGCGGGTTGTAGAAGAGCTCACCCTCCACGCCGTAGGTCTCAGCGACGCCCTTTACCATGCGCTGCATCTTCTGGCGGAAGCGCTCCGTGTCCTCCTCGTTGAAGGTGCGCACGGTGCCCTCCAGATAGGAGGTGTCCGCGATCACGTTGAACGCCCTGCCGTGCTCGATGAAGGCGTTGGGTCCGGAGTACGCGCGCGTCACGCTCAGCACCACGTTGGACATGGCGCTGAACTCCATGCTCACCAGCGACTGCAGATGCATTATGAGCGCCGCCATCGGCAGCGTGGCGTCGAGTGACATGTACGGCATGGAGCCGTGGGCGCCCTTGCCCTTGAACGAAACGCGGAACTCGATCGGCGAGGCCATCTGCTCTCCGCCGCTCACGTAGACCGTGCCGTGCTCCACGTCGTTCCAGATGTGGATGCCGAACAGCGCGTCCACATCCTCCAGCTCTCCGGCTTCGATCAGCTCCCGCGCGCCGGTGGCCGGCTCCTCCGCAGACTGAAACAGCAGCTTGACCGTGCCCTGCATCTCCCCGCGGCACGCAAGCAGCGTGCGCGCGGCCAGCAGAAGCGCGGCCATGTGCCCGTCGTGGCCGCAGGCGTGCATCATGCCCGGGGTCTCCGAGCAGTAGCTCACGCCGGTCTCCTCCGTCACGGGCAGCGCGTCGATGTCGGAGCGAAGGCCGATGGTGCGTCCGGCCTTTTCCCCGCGGATGATGCCGACGACGTTCGTGGCCGCCACGCGGTGATGCTCGATGCCCAGGGCGTCCAGCTCCGCCTCGATCCGTTTGGCGGTCTCAAACTCCCGTCCGCCGAGCTCCGGATGCCGGTGGAATTCGCGCCGCAGCGCGATCGCGTATTTCTTGTTCTGTTCAGTAAAGTCTTTCGTAAACATATTCTGGAGGTTCTCCCTTCCCGGCGCGTTTTGGTGGATCGTTCTCACTTGATCTTCGCGATGTTCTTGGCCAGCGCCTTCTTCGCTTCAAAGTCGGCCTGCCGGCCGATCATGATGCGCTGCGCCTGCGGCGAGCCCGCGCCGTGCAGCGACTCCGTCCGGTAGCCGACCGCGGCGGAGCCCAGGCAGATGTTCTCGAGGAAGCGCATGATCTTTGCCCTGTCCTCGGTGGACACGCCCTCCCGCGCGGCGAAGTACTTGTTGCAGATGTCGCAGATCGTCTCGCCGTCCTTGCCGACGACCGTGTCGGACTTGAAGTCCTTCTCGCTCGGCATCGTCACCATCAGGCCGCCCGCGATATCCTCCGCAAGGCGCACGATCTCATACGGGAAGCGCGTCACGTTCTGCTTGCAGACGTTCGCGAGCATCAGGTCGATCAGATAGTTGCCGGCCTTCGTCGGCTTGCCCTCCGCGCTGCACGCGATGCCGGCGGAGTACATGGTCTCGTTCAGGTGCACCATCTCGATCAGCTTGTCCTTGACGGCGGAGGCCTTGTCCGCACCGTTGTATTCGGCCGCCAGCGCCGCCGCGCCGATCACCACATCGCCCACGCCGACCTTGCAGCCGCCGTAGCTCTGGCGATGATAGCCGGCGAAGCGCTCCACCATCATGCCGGCGAACTCATACTCGCCGTCCATGAACACATACTCGTTCGGGATGAACACGTTGTCGAACACGACCAGCGCTTCCTGCCCGCCGTAGGAGGAGTTGCCCGTGTCGATGGAGCAACCCTCCAGCTTTCTCGTGTCGCAGGACTGCCGCCCGTAGATCATGAACAGGCCGTCCGCGTCGCTCGGGCAGGCGAAGGAAACGGCGTAATCTCTGTCGTCCTCCTTCATGGCGATGGTCGGCATGATGATATGCCAGTGGGAGTTGACGGAACCGGTCTGGTGCGCCTTGGCGCCGCGCACCACGATGCCGTCCGCCCGCCGCTCCACCACGTGCACGTAGAGGTCGGGGTCAGCCTGCGCGTGGGGCGCCTTGCTCCTGTCGCCCTTCGGGTCGGTCATCGCGCCGTCCACGGTCAGATCCTTCGCCTGCACCATCTTGAGGAACTCCACGAAGCGCTCGTGGTACTTCGTGCCGTGCGCCTCGTCGATCTCATAGGTCGTGGAGAACACGGCGTTGAAGGCGTCCATGCCCACGCAGCGCTGGAAGCAGCTCGCCGTTTTCTGGCCGACCAGACGCAGCATCTTTACCTTGTTCACCAGATCCTCCCGGCTCTGATGCAGGTGCGTGAAGCGGTTGATCGTCTCGCCGGTCAGGCTCGACTTCACCGTCATGATGTCCTGATACTCCGGCGACTGGGCCAGCGCATAGGTCATCGCGACGCAGTTGATGGAGGGGCGGATCATCGGATGATCCACCCAGTTGTCGATCTTCTCGCCGAACATGTAGACGCGCGTGTTTAGTTTGCGCAAGCTCTCGATATACTCCTTCGGTGTCATCAGTGCCATGCTCAATTCTCCTTTCCGGTCAGGCCAACGTACTTCTCATAACGCTCGCGGCTGTCGGTCACAGCCTTGCCGAACAGTTCCTTTGCCGTCTCGGGGAACGAAAGCTCCAGCGCCGTATAGCGGTTCTCGGTCCGCATGAACGCCAGCAGATCCTCCGTCGGCGCCTTGGAATCCAGGATGAACGGGTTCTTGCCCTCCTCCTTCAGCGCCGGGTTGTAGCGATAGAGATTCCAGTAGCCGCAGGCGACCGCCTTCTTCTCCTCCAGCTGGCTGAGGCCCATGCCGCTCTTCATGCCGTGCTCGATGCACGGGCAGTAGCAGATGACGATGGACGGGCCGTCGTATGCCTCCGCCTCCTTGATCGCCTTGAGCGTCTGGTTCGGGTCGGCGCCCATCGCCACCTGGGCGACGTACACGTAGCCGTAGCTCATCAGCATCATGCCGAGATCCTTCTTGCGCGTCCGCTTGCCGCCCGCTGCGAACTTTGCGACCGCGCCGGTGTTGGTCGACTTCGAGGACTGGCCGCCGGTGTTGGAGTAGACCTCGGTATCCAGCACGAGCAGGTTGATGTTCTGGCCGGAAGCCAGCACGTGATCCAGGCCGCCGTAGCCGATGTCGTAGGCCCAGCCGTCGCCGCCGAAGGCCCAGACGCTCTTCTTGGCGAGGAACTCCTTGTTGTGGCCGATGAAGTCGATGTGCTCCGCAGCCGTTGCGTCGTCCGTCTTGACCGCAGCAAGCGCGGCAAGCAGCTCGTCCGTCGCCCGGCGGGATGCGGCAGCGTCGTTCTTCGTGGCAAGGTATGCCTCGCAGGCCTCCTTCGCCACGCCGTGCTCGCCGAGATAGGTGACCTTGCTGATGAGCTGCTCACGGATCGCCGCCTGACCCAGGAAGTAGCCGTAGGCATACTCCGCGTTGTCCTCAAAGAGGGACATCGCCCAGGCGGGACCGCGGCCCTGCTTGTCGGTGCAGTACGGCGTCGCCGGCGTGGAAGCGCCGTAGGCCGACGAGCAGCCGGAGGCGTTGGTAATGTACATATGGTCGCCGAACAGCTGGGTCACGAGCTTGATGTACGGCGTCTCGCCGCAGCCCGCGCACGCGCCGGAGAACTCGAAGTACGGTTTGAGGAACTGCGAGCTCTTGATCGTCTTGTCGTTGGCGACGTCCTTCTTGATCTCGACCTCCTCCACGGCGTAGGTCCAGTTGGGCGCCTCGCCCAGCTGGGACTCCAGCGGCTGCATAGTGAGCGCCTTCTCCTTCGCCGGGCAGACGTTCGCGCAGCTGCCGCAGCCCGTGCAGTCGTAGGGCGAGACCTGAATGCGGTAGGCGTAGGAGGCGCCGCCGATGCCCTTCGCCGGCACGGTGACGAAGCCCTCCGGCGCCGCGGCCTGCTCGGCCTCGTTGAGCAGGATCGGGCGGATGGCGGCGTGCGGACAGACCAGCGAGCACTGGTTGCACTGCAGGCACTTCTCCGGATCCCACTGCGGCACGTCCACCGCAGCGCCGCGCTTTTCATACTTGGTGGTGCCCGCGTGCCACGTGCCGTCCAGGTTGCCGTACTTCTTGAAGACCGACACGGGCAGCGCGTCGCCCTCCTGGCGGTTCATCGGGATGACGACGTCCCGGATGAACGCGGGAACCTCCGCCTCTTCCTTCACCGGATCCTCGGCCGTGGCCCAGGATGCCGGGATATCGATCTTGACGAGGCCCTCGATGCCTCTGTCCACGGCGAGGTAGTTCATGTCGACGACGGCCTGGCCGCGCTTGATGTAGTAGGTGTCGTAGATCGCCTTCTTCATGGCCTCCGCGGCCATGTCGATCGGGATGATATCGACCAGCTTGAAGAACGCGGCCTGCAGGATCGAGTTGGTGCGGTTGCGCAGCCCGATCTCGCGCGCGATGCGGATCGCGTCGATCGTGTAGAACTGGACGTGCTTCCGGGCAAGCTGCCGCTTCATGGCGGCGGGGATATGCTCCTCCAGACCGGCCATGTCGTAGCCGCAGTTCAGCAGGAAGACGCCGCCCTCCTTCACGTCCTTCGCCATGTCGTACTTGTCGAGATACGACGGGTTGTGGCAGGCGACAAAGTCCGCCACGGTGACCAGATACGGCTCGCGGATCGGGTTGGGTCCGAAGCGCAGGTGGGACTGGGTAAGGCCGCCGGACTTCTTCGAATCGTAGACGAAATAGGCCTGCGCGAACAGGTCGGTGTTCTCACCGATGATCTTGATGGAGTTCTTGTTCGCACCCACCGTGCCGTCGGAGCCGAGGCCCCAGAACTTGCAGCTCGTGAGGCCCGGGTTCGGCAGCTTGATCTCCTCGCCCACGGGGAGCGAGGTGAAGGTCACGTCGTCCGTGATGCCGATGGTAAAGCTGTTCTTGGGCTCCGCCTGCTCCAGATTCTCAAACACGGCGATGATCTGCGCCGGCGTCGTGTCCTTCGAGGACAGGCCGTAGCGGCCGCCGACGATGGTCACCGACGAGTCGCCGCGGTAAACGGTGCAGACGTCCTGATAGAGCGGCTCGCCCATGCCGCCGGGCTCCTTCGTGCGGTCGAGCACCGCGATCTTCTTCACGCTCGCCGGCATCGCCGCCAGGAAATGCCTGACGGAGAACGGCCGGTACAGGTGGACCGCGATCATGCCGTACTTTTTGCCCTGCGCGTTCAGGAAGTCGATGGTCTCGCGCATGGTCTCCGTCACGGAGCCCATCGCGATGACGACGTTTTCCGCCGCGGGATCGCCGTAGTAGTTGAAGGGCTTGTAGTCGCGCCCGGTGAGCCTGTTGATCTCGTTCATGTAGTGCTCGACCCGGTCGGGAACGCTCAGGTAATGCTCGTTCGCGCCCTCGCGGCACTGGAAGAAGACGTCCGGGTTGACGGTCGTGCCGCGGGTCGCCGGATGCTCCGGATTCAGGGAGTTGCGGCGGAACGCGCGCAGCTGATCCATGTTGATCAGCGGGCGCAGATCCTCATAGTCCAGCGCGTCGATCTTCTGGATCTCGTGAGAGGTGCGGAAGCCGTCGAAAAAGTGCAGGAACGGCACGCGGCAGTCGATGGCGGAAAGATGCGCCACCGCGCCCAGATCCATGGCCTCCTGCGGGCTGGCCGAGGCCAGCATCGCAAAGCCCGTCATGCGGCAGCCCATCACGTCGGACTGGTCGCCGAAGATCGACAGCGCGTGCGCGGACAGCGTGCGCGCCGCGACGTGGAACACGCCCGGCAGAAATTCGCCCGCGATCTTGTACATGTTCGGGATCATCAGCAGCAGGCCCTGGGACGCCGTGTAGGTGGTCGCCAGCGCGCCGGACTGCAGCGCGCCGTGCACCGCGCCTGCCGCGCCGCCTTCCGACTGCATCTCGACGACCCGGACCGGCTCGCCGAAAAGGTTCTTTTTCCCGTTCGCCGCCCACGCGTCCACGTGCTCGGCCATGGGAGAGGACGGGGTGATCGGGAAGATGCTGGCCACTTCCGTAAAGGCGTAGGATATGTAAGCGGCAGCCTCGTTTCCGTCCATGATCGCCATATGCTTGCTCATACTTCAATCTCATCCCTTCTGAGCAGTCTCTCTGCTCGTTTTTCCAAGGCTTACAGGCTCTCCACGAATTCCTTGATCCGTTTGAGGCCCTCGCGGATGTTCTCCTCGCTCGTCGCGTAGGAGAGGCGGACGAAGCCCTCGCCGCCCTCGCCGAAGCCCGTGCCCGGCACCACGACGCAGTGCTTCTCCTTCAACAGGCGGATCGCAAATTCACGGGAGCTCAGCCCCGTCGCCTTGATGTTCGGGAAGGCGTAGAACGCGCCCTTCGGCGCAAGGCAGCTGATCTTGTCGATCTCGTTGAGCCCGTCGATGACGATCTTCCTGCGCTTGGCGTACTCCGCCTTCATCTGCTCGGCATAGCTCTGGTCGCCCGTCAGCGCGGCCACGCCGGCCCACTGCACGCCCTCGTTCACGGATGAGAGCACGTTCTCCAGATGCTTGGTCATGGCGGCGATCACGTCCTCCGGTCCCGCCGCATAGCCGACGCGGAACCCGGTCATCGCGTACTTTTTGGAGAAGCCGTCCACGATGATCGTGCGCTCCTTCATGCCCTCGAAGCTCGCGATGCTGGTGTAGGGCTCGTCGTCCCAAAGAAGGGCCCGGTAGATCTCGTCCGCCAGGACGTAGAGATCCTTCTCTTTCGCCAGTTCCGCGATCTGACGCAGGTTCTCCGCGCTGGCGACGCCGCCGGTCGGATTCGACGGGGAGTTGAGCAGGATCAGCTTGGTCTTCGGCGTGATGGCGGCGCGCAGGTCGTCCACGTCGAACATAAAGCCGTTCTCCTCCGTGACCTTGACGGGCACCGGCTTGCCGCCAAGCTGCGTGACCAGGCCGGAATAGTTCGCCCAGCCCGGGTCGGCCAGCAGCACCTCGTCCCCGAGATCCAGCACCGTCGTCACCGCCAGGTTCAGGATGCTGATGGCGCCCTGCCCGATGATGATCTCGTCGGCGTTGTAATCCAGGCCCCGCTTCCGATAGTCCGCCGCAACCGCCTCGCGCAGCGCGGGGATGCCGTTGTTGGGCGTGTAGTGCGTCTCGCCCCGCTCAAACGAGGCGATCGCCGCCTCGATCGCGTTCTGCGGCGCCGCAAAATCCGGCTCGCCCAGCGCGAAGCTCACCAGATTGTCCAGCCCCGTCTGCATGGCGAACATCTCTCTGATCTGCGAACGCGGCGTGCTCTTGCTCTTTTCTGAAATAAAAGACATGTCTCTCCTCCTTTATTCCGTGTCTCGCGGTGGTGTAGTGCGCTTTGTTTTATATATGTATTGTAATATTTCATATTTGGCATTTAAATAACTTTTTCTTTAATCTGAAGTTAAAAATTTTTTAATTCGGATTCGCGCCGGCTCTTGCGTTCCGTGCCCGCTTCGTGCAAAACGGGCGCCGCTCCGCCCGACAGACAGTATCAACTTTTGGTCAATATCAGTTTGTCAGAAATCGCAATAGAAAGCGATCTTTTTCCCGTTATTTGCTCCCGATATCTTGCTTTTCCGGCTGTTGTCGGTTACACTATTGATAGATCTTTTTCCAAAACCGCGGTGTACGATCGGGTATGAAAACAGGAGGTATTTTGATGGACGTCAACAAAGTGATGAAGGAAAAGGGAATCATTCTGCCGCCGCCTCCGCAGAAGGGCGGTCTTTATCATCCCTGCAAAATCGTCGGAAATATGGCGTATATTTCCGGCTGCGGCTGCCTCACGCCGGAGATGCCCGCCGCAGCGGGAAAGCTGGGCCGGGACTATACGACCGCCGAGGGTCAGGTGCTTGCGCGCAACTGCATGCTGAACATTCTCTCTGTTCTGCAGCGTGAGCTCGGCGACCTGAACCGGGTAAAGAGCGCCGTCAAGATCCTCGCCTTCGTCGCGAGCGACGACGAGTTTTTCGAGCAGCCTCAGGTCGCCAACGGCGCCAGCGGTCTCCTGGGCGAGATCTTCGGGATGGATGCGCTTCCTGCGCGCTCCGCGATCGGCGTCAACGTCCTTCCGGGCAACCTTCCGGTCGAGATCGAAGCGATCTTTGAGGTGGAGTGATATGGATATGACAGCTGCGATCCCCATGGAAAAAATCGTGAAGCACCTGCGCGAGCTGGTCAGCCGGGAGGATTCCTCCGCCTCCGCCGCCTACGCGGCGGAGGTGCTGAAAAACGCCGGCTTCGACACGACGCTGCAGGAAGTCCCGCGCGGCCAGTGCAACGTGATCGCCTCTGCGGGCAGCGGAGAAAAAACGCTGCTGTGGTTCGGCCATACGGACGTCGTCCCGGCCGGCGACCGTTCGCTCTGGACGAGCGACCCCTTCGTGCTGACCGAGAAAGATGAAAAGCTGTACGGGCGCGGCTCCTGCGACATGAAAGGCCCCATCGCCTGCCTGCTCGCCCTGGCGGAGGAAAAGGCGGGTACGTGGGATCAGCTGCCGTACCGTCTCTGCGTCGTGCTGGACGCCGCGGAGGAGACCGACAATGCCGGCGTTCTGCAATATTTGAAAGACCCCATCCACGCGGATGCGGCCATCGTGGGCGAGCCCTCCATGATGGAGGTCTGCACCTCTCACCGCGGCGTCACGCATCTCCGCGCGACGATCAACGGCAAAAAGTGCCACGCCTCCGAGGCACCCACGGCGCTGAACTCCAATATGTTCGCCGCCCACTTCATGATCGCCTGCGAGGCGATCAAGCGCGGGATCGCTCCGGAGGGACGGGGCTCCGTCGGGATCACGATGGTGCGCGGCGGCGACGCCAAAAACACGATCCCCGAATCCTGCGAGGTCATTTTTGACGTGCGTCTGGTCGGCAGAGAGACCTTCCAGGATGCCATCCGCGCCGTTGAAAAAAAGCTGGAGGAAACGGGCGCCGACATGCCGGGCTTTACCTGGAGCGTTGAGAAGATGACCTATTCTCCGGCGCACGAGTCTCAGCCCGGCACCCTGATCGGGCGGTCGCTGGCGATCTCGGAGCAGGTCATGGGCAAGCACATGGACGAGAGCGTTTTCAGCGCGACCTGTGAAGCCGGATACATTGCGGACAGTGTGAACGGTCCGACCATCGTGTGGGGCCCCGGCTCTCTGGAGCAGGCCCACGTCGTCAACGAATTCGTCAGCCTCGAGCAGCTCAGATACGGATACGCCTGTTACCGGGCGCTCCTGGAGCAAGGGATCTGAAGGAGGAAAGCGAATGGATGATCTGCTGTACCGTCTGAAGAACGAAGACGAGCTTCTCAGCCCGGCCCTGATCTATTACAAGGATCTGATCGAGCGCAACACGCAGCTTGCCATTGAGATGGCAGGCTCGCCGGAGCGTCTCTGGCCGCACGTGAAATCCCACAAGACGGCGGAGCTGATCCGCCTGCAAATGGGCATGGGCATTGACCGCTTCAAATGCGCGACGATCATGGAGGTCGCCATGGTCGCCTCCTGCGGTGCCGGGCATATCCTGCTGGCGTATCCTCTGGTCGGCCCCAATATCGCCCGCTTTCTTGCGGTCACCGCGCGCTTCCCCGCAACGCATTTTTATGTCCTGGGCGACGACATTGCCGCTCTTTCGCAGCTGAACGACGCCTGCAGGGAGCAAGGCCGGACGTTCGATCTGTTCGTCGACGTCAACCTCGGGATGAACCGCACCGGCGTCCCGCTGCGGGAGCTGCTCGCCTTCACCCGGCAGGCAGCCGCCTTTTCCCATCTTTCTCTGGTCGGCTTCCATTGCTATGACGGACACAACCACGAGCGCGACCTTGCCGAGCGCAAGGCCGCCGTCGAAAGCCAGATGGCGCAGGTCGAGCAGGTGCGCACGGCGCTGCGGCAGGAAGGCATCCGGACGCCGCTCATCATTTCCGGTGGCTCTCCCTCCTTCCCCTGCCACCTGGCCGAGGCGGAGAGCTTTCTTTCCCCCGGAACGCTGTTCCTTTGGGACTGGGGCTATCAGCAAAACCTGCCGGATCTGAAGTTCACGCCGGCGGCCGTCCTGATGACCCGCGTCATCAGCCATCCGGACAAGGGGATCTTCACGCTGGATCTGGGGTATAAGGCGATTGCATCGGATCCGCCGGGCGACCGGGGCCTGCTGCTGGGCGTTCCCGGCGCAAAGCCTCTGTTCCAGAGCGAGGAGCATTGGGTCTGGGCAATGCCGGAGGGCAAGGAGGACGACCGGCCTCCCATCGGCAAGGTGCTCTACGTCATTCCGACCCATATCTGCCCGTCCAGCGCGCTGTACCGTGCCGTGAAGGTCGCCACCTCCGCCGAGCGGATCGCCAGCGAGGAGTGGGCGGTCGCCGCGCGGAACCGGGACTGATTTGCCGTTCAACCGAACAAAAGAAGGCCGGGGGAACCGTTCCCCCAGCCTTCTTTTGTTTTGCGTTACCGCTGCACCCGGCCGCTTCCGTCGCCGGCCAGCAGCTTTTCCACGTCCGAAACGGACACGCGGTTGAAATCGCCGCCGATGCTGTGCTTGAGACAGGAGGCTGCCACGGCGAACTCGAGCGCCTCCCGATGGCTTGCGTACCGATTCAGACCGTAGATCAGTCCTGCGGAAAAGCTGTCCCCGCCGCCGACCCGGTCGAGGATGTGATAGATCTCATATTGCTTCGACACCAAAAAGCTGTCTCTGTCGTTGAGGCAGGCCGCCCAGCCGTTCCAGTCCGCGCTGTGGCTCTCCCGCAGGGTGATGGCGATCAGCTTGACGTTCGGGTAGGCCGCCAGCACCTTGTCGCTCAGCTCCTTGTACTTGCTGCGGTCCAGCTCGCCGGAGGCGACGTCCACGTCCGCCGTGATGCCGAGCGACTTCTGCACGTCCTCCTCGTTGGCGATCACCACGTCGGCGTATTTCGTGAGCTCGCGCATGACGTCCGCGGCGTTCTTTCCGTATTTCCACAGGTTCTTGCGGTAATTCAGATCACAGGAGACCGTAATGCCGCGTTTTTTTGCCTCCGCAACGGCGTCCAGCGAAAGCTGCATGGCGTTTTCCGAAATGGCGGGGGTGATCCCGGTGATGTGGAACCACTCGACGCCCTCCAGCGCCGCGTCCCAATCCACCGACCCCGGCTGCGCCACGGCGATGGAGGAGTATTCGCGGTCATAGATCACCTTGGACGGCAGCTGGTTCGTCCCCGCCTCCAGATAATAGATGCCGACGCGTCCCTTGCTGCGGATGATCCGCGACGTATCGACGCCGAAGCGTCTGAGCTCGCCGATGCAGGCGTCGGCAACCGCGTTTTCCGGCAAAAACGTCAGGAAACCCGCATCCAGGCCGAAATTGGCCAGCGACACTGCTACGTTGGCTTCGCCGCCGCCGAAGGTGGCCTCCAGCGCAGGCGACTGAAACAGGCGCTCATGTCCGGGCGTCTTCAGGCGGAGCATGATCTCGCCGAACGTAAGAAATTTCATTGGCGCACCTCTCTGACGATCGTTGCGGCCTCTTTCGCAAGCGCCGCGATCTGGTCGAATCTGTGTTCTGCAATATCCTTTTGCTTGCACATCCAGCTTCCGCCGGCCGCATGGATATAGGGCGCCGCGATATAATCGCGCAGGTTCCCGGCGTTCACGCCGCCGGTGGGAATGAACCGAAGGCCGGTAAACGGCCCGGAGAGCGCCTTCATGGCGCTGAGGCCGCCGTAAACGTTGGCCGGGAAAAACTTGACGACGCGCAGGCCGAGGGACAGGGCCTTCATGATCTCCGACGGGGTGACGCAGCCGGGGATCACGGGGACCGACCGCTTCGTGCAGAATTCCGTCAGTTCCTCGTCCAGGCCCGGGCTGACGATGAACCGCGCGCCCGCCGCGAGCGCCGCCTCACACTGCGCGATGTTCAGCACCGTTCCGGCGCCCACCGTCATTTCCGGCACGTTTGCCGAAACGCTTTGGATGGCTTCCCGGGCGGCCGGAGTGCGGAAGGTGATCTCCATGACGTCGATCCCACCGCTGAGGAGGGCCTGCGCAGTGGGCACGGCGTCCTCCGCATGGTCGATCACAACGACGGGAATGATCCCTGTGTTTCCGAGCTTCTGCATCATATCCATACGATCTGCTTCCTTTCATGAAAAATATCATACCGGTTTGGTCTTGCCGGCGACCCTGCCGCCGACCTTGGCAAAGCTGTTGCCGGATCGCGGCCGTCATTCCACGCCCGGGAAAAACTCCTCCATATATCTGCGGATCCTGGCAATCCCCTCCCGGATCGTCTCGATCGAGGTCGCGAAGGACAGTCGCACGTACTGCCTGCTGTTTTCACCGAACGCGTGGCCCGGCACGACGATCACCCGCGCCTTCTCCAGCAGATCGGCGGCAAAGGCCTCGGCGTCCATACCCGTCGCGGAGATGTCGACCAGCGCGTAGAATGCCCCCTGTGGTGCAAAGCATTGCAGGCCCTTCACGGCGGCGAATTCCTCGATCACCTTCGCCCTGCGCTCCGTATAGACGGCGAGCATCCGCTCAAAAGGCTCCTGCGGGCCCGTGAGCGCGGCCAGCGCGCCGTATTGCGCCGCTGAGTTGACGCAGGCCGCCACATTCTCCTGCAGCATCACCATCTTGCCGATGATGTCGGCAGGGCCGAGGGCAAAGCCGACGCGCCAGCCGGTCATGGCATAGGTCTTGGAGAAGCTGTTGACGATGATCGTGCGCTCCGCCATTCCCGGCAGCGACGCGATGCTCTTCGCCTGATTCCCGTCGTAGAGCAGCTTGCTGTACACCTCGTCCGAGATCACGTAAAGGTCGTGTCTGCGCGCGATGTCCGCGAGCTTTTCCAGCGCCTCCGCGCTTCCGATCCCGCCGGTGGGGTTGGCGGGCGAGTTGATGAGAAAGCCCTTTGTCCTGCTTGTGATCGCTGCCTCGAGCGCCTCGGGCGTGAAGAGAAAGTCGTCCTCCGCCCTGACCGTCACGAACTTCGGCGTTGCCGAGCAGATCAGGATCTGGCGGGAATAGTTCGTCCAGCAGGGATCGCCGAGGATGAACTCGTCGCCCGGGTCGAGGATCGTCAGCATCGTGAGCATCAGCGCCTCCATGCCGCCCGCCGTGACGATCGCATGCCGTTCCGGGTCGTAACCGATCCCGTGCGAGGCCTTCACGCTCTCGCAGATCGCTTCGCGTAGCGGCAGGATGCCTGCGTTGGGCGTGTAATGGTGCTCTCCGCGCCTGAGCGCCTCGACGGCCGCATCGACGATGTGCTCCGGCGTGTTGAAGTCCGGCTCGCCGACGGTGAAGCTGATGACGTCCTTCATGCCGATCGCCTTGTTGAACATCTCGCGGATCGGAGAGGGCGTGACGGTTTTGGATCTGACGGCCAATTCTTTCATGCGCAAAGCTCCTCCCGTTTCTTATTGCGCGTCCCGCTCCGGGTCAGGCAGAGGGACGGGCATGTTTTTATACTCCCGCAGGGCAAGCAGCGTATCGGTCTTTGCGATGCCCTTTTTCTTCATTCCGAGCAGCTTGTCCTCCAGCGCGTCGATATCGGCAGCGCAGATCTTAAGGATGTAATCGTACGCCCCTGTCACCGCGCTGCATTCGAGGATATCCCGATCCGCCGCGACGATCCCGAGAAATTTGTCCGAGTCCGAAAAACGGTCCAGCGCAACGAGCACGTAGGCTGTGATTGGTTTTCCGACCTCTTTGCCGTCCGTCAAAATGGTCGTGCGCCGGATCGCCCCGGTGCTTTTCAGCCTTGCGATCCGCTTGTTGATCGCGGGAACGGACAGATTCAGCTGCGGCGCGAGCGCGGACGCGGTGACGTCCGCATCCTGCGCCAGAAGGCAGAGCAGTTTCCTGTCGATCGCATCCACGCTGTCTTCTCCCCTTTCCGCGTGATCAAATCTCAAGATAAATTATAGCAGACTGTGCCGTGATTGCAATCACATATCGATTCTTGGAGTAAAGTTTAAATTTTTTCGCGCATTTTTCCGAATCTGCTCCCGATACGGCACGATCCGGCGTTCCGGCGAGCAGAAGGAAACCACGGCGCCGTACTTTGCCGCAAGCGTCCGGCGCCGCAGCTCCGCAGCGAAGGACGGCGGGGCATCCTCCCCGCCGTCCTTCGTTCAAAGCCCTTCCATGCGTCGCCTTCCGGCGCGGCTCACAGCTGATCCAGGATCTCTCCGATATCGCCGTCGATGCAGATCGAACGCGCCGCGATCTCCCGCGGCGCGGCCGCGTCGCCGTAGTTGAGGCAGACGTAGGTCGCCTCCGGATCCCCTGCCGTCCGCTGCCAGAACGGATATTTGATGATGCCCGGCGTGTTGTAGCCGACACCAAGCTCCCAATAGAGCGTTTTCCCGCCGCGCGTGCGCAGGAAGTCCGCATATCGTTCTGCCGCGCGGTGCCAACCCTCGTCCTCGACGAAGCTGTCGTCCGAGCGGAGGTTCATGGTCATGGGTCTGCCGCAGACCGGGCAGCGGGGAACAAGCTCCGCCGGCACCGTCATTTTGAGCCTCACGCCCTCCGGCACGGTCAGCGTCCCGTCCTCCGCGATCACAAAGCCCTGTGCCTCCACCATGCGGCGGACGGTCTCCGCGTTGTCGTACGTTCTGTCGTGGCAGGGCTTCGAGCACTGCCACAGGCCGTAGTCGCCCTGGGTGTAGAACAACCGGTGCTTGTCAAAGCCCGCTTTCTGGAAGCAGTGATCGACGTTCGTGGTCAGCACGAAATAGTCCTTGTCCCGCACCGATTCAAACAGCTTTTCATAGACCGGCTTCGGCGGATCCGCATAGCGGTTGATCCAGATATAGCGGCTCCAGTAAGCCCAGAACTCCTCCGGGCCCGAAAAGCGGCAAAAGCCGCCCGTATACATATCGCGGAAGCCGTACCGCGCCGCAAAATCCGAAAAGTACCGTTCAAAACGCTCTCCGGTATAAACGAATCCCGCCGAGGTCGACAGCCCCGCTCCCGCTCCGATGACGACGCTGTCCGCCGCCGCAAGCGCCTGCCGCAGCCGCGCGAGCTGCACCGCGCGATCGTCCGTTTCCTTCCTTTTTTCTCTCATCGTCATCGTTTCTCTCCGCTCAACGCAGGTTTTTTCCGCCGGAGCTTCGGGTCAAAAAGGCAGGATCCTCATCCCCGATTTTGAACCGCTCCTCCCTATTATACACCGAAATCCCTTGCTGTCCACCAAAATTGAATCGTTCCCCGCGCTGCCGGAGGGTATGATCCTCCGCAGCGAAAGCCGCTGCGGTGCAAGCCGATATGCGCCCTGCCGCCAGAAGCGAATCGCGCGGATCGCTTGACAAAATGCGCGGGAGAGCGTTGCAGCTCTCCCGCGCAAACCGGCATGGAAGCTCTCTTCTATTGCAGAATGCTCCGGTAGATTGCAAGATCCTCGTCGCCGAACACGTTGAAGATGACCCGCATCGCGCTGTTCTCCCCGCTTTTCCACGCCTTGACCGTCCGCACCGCGATCTCCGCCGCCTCCCGCTTCGGAAAGCCGAACACGCCCGTCGAAATGCAGCAGAACGCAACGCTGCCGCAGCCGTTCTCCGCCGCGAGATCGAGACAGGCGCGGTAGCAGGACGCGAGCAGTTCGCGGTGCCGCTTCGTCAGATGTCCGTCCGCGATGGGCCCGACCGTGTGGAGGACGTACCGGCACGGCAGGTTGAAGGCGGGCGTGATCTTTGCCCCGCCGGTCGGCTCCTCGTGTCCCTGTGCGCGCATCAGTTCGTCGCAGGCGAGGCGCAGCTGCACGCCGGCATAGGTGTGGATGCAGTTGTCGATGCAGTTGTGCAGCGGGCGGTAGCAGCCCGTCATCCCGCTGTTGGCGGCGTTCACGATCGCGTCGCACGCAAGCGTCGTGATGTCGCCCTTCCAAAGATAGAGGCCCTCCCCGACCGGCGTCAGGTCGCGCAGCGCCGTGACGCCCTTCTCCGCGATCGCCTCTTTCAAGTATTCGTCCTGCACGGCGAGGAATTCCGCGCCGATCGCCCGCGGCGGGCGCACGTTCATCAGCGAACGCAGCAAGTCCTTCTGCTCCTGCGGATCGTCCGGCACGGCGGCGTAGCGATAGCGCGGCTCCTCCCGCAGCAGCTCCCG
>Ga0079305_1001651_pt1 | contig 26655 bp, 20 predicted proteins | sample LMS_cellobiose_e_FD_79183 | JGI IMG/M metagenome (GOLD analysis project Ga0079305, IMG submission 79183) | Rumen-fistulated moose microbial communities from Alaska, USA - LMS_cellobiose_enrichment | ecosystem: Host-associated > Mammals > Digestive system > Stomach > Rumen fluid ... | reverse complement strand
GTCGTAAGCGAGGAACGATGAAACATAAGGGATGCTCTCTTTCCACTTGTCTTTGTCCTTTGTCAGTATACCAAGCTCTTTATAAAGTTCGGATTCTGTCATGTCACCGTCTCCTCAAACTGCCGATTTGTCGCCCTTTCTTACGACCAGTATACCACACCCGTCCCCGGAAGGACCCTCAAGCCGGTCTTTAAAGCCGGAACAAATGAATTCGACCTGTCAAGTATGCCCGCGTTTTTCAGCACCATATACGAAGATTGTATCCTCATTTGTCTCCTTTTTTGTGTTTTTGAGCATGGTTTCGGCATGTTTATACGGGGTATATCGGCAGAAAACAGGCCTTGCGGCCAAATCGCCTGAAGCCTCGAAAACGTTGAAAAATAAACAGATCCCGGACTTTCCGGGACCTGTTCGTTTGTGGTGAAGGCGGTGAGATGCGTGCTCGTATCCGAAATTGAGATTTCAATCTTCCGACGTTTTATGAGCCAATTGTTGCCTCAATTGTTGGTTTTTTCATGTGTCTGAACGAGGTCTGTATGATGCTTTTCTCGTTCGAGGTCATCTCTGATCTATACCGTTCCGCCGGTGATCTTGCCGGCCGTAGAATCCGCAATCACTCCGGTTCCGCCCATGATCAAAAGCCTGAACGCTTCTCTCTCAGAGAAGTACTTCGCTGCATGGTCGCACGTACTGTCGATCACCAGGATGAGCGGTGCGTCATACCCTGTCGCGATCGGTCCGCCGGACAGTCCGTCCGGGAAATTCTTACCGTTGGCGATGACCACGCTTTCCACAGTCTCCGGGAATAGCTCCTCCGCGACCGCGATAGACGTGGCATAGCGGTTGCTGCCTGCAAGCCTTTTGATCGAGCCGTAGCTTCTGACCGCGTCCTCTATGCTCTGCGAAACAGCTCCGGTCCCGCCAATTATGTAGATCTTTCCGGACGTGGTCTTCGCATTCGTGTCCAGATATGCTTTCTGGTCAGCAGTGAGTGCCGCTCCGACCAGGAATATAGGCTTCTTGGCAGCCGATGCAGAAAGCGCATCCGCGAATCCCTTTCCGCTCGCGACCAAAAGGTCCTCACCTTCCACACCCGCTTCCTTGAGCACCTCTATATTGGTGGCATAGCGATTCGATCCTGCAAGTCGTTTGACCGTTCCGTTAATCTTTTGATCGAGCGCTTCAGGAACCGCGCCTGTACCTCCTACGATGTAGACCGTTCCGCCGGATGCGAGATTGGAGTTTATATAGTCTGAGACCATCGCGATAGTTCCGCTGTTCACGAGCAGGATCGGCCCATTCTTCTTGTATGCCAGATAGCTGGCGGAAAGCGCGTCCGGGAAGTCTGCACCGCTGGCCACTATGATGCTGTCGAATTTGCTGATGCCGTTCGTCTCTTTCAGATGGTTCGCCGCTTCGATGGAAGTCGCGTAGCGGTTGGAGCCGGCGACACGGGTGATTATCGGTTCATCAGGCCTGTCGAGCTTCGGGATGACTTCAGTATATGTATGAGTTGCGTTGCGCCTGCAAGTATGGAGCAGCTCCCCTTCCTCGGTGAATGACGGCTCTTTGGTGACGACGCCCTCGTCCCAGTCATGACCGAGAGCTGGGATCGTTTCTGTCACCTTGTCTCCGCACACGCCGCACACCTTCTCCTTTGATCCGTCTTCTGTGCAGGTCGCTTCCTTTGTCACTATCCATTCGCCATATGTATGATCAACCTTTGGGATGACCGTCACTGTAGACTCATCGATAGCATTACATACTGAGCAATGCTTGGACTTGCTACCTTCTTCTGTGCAGCTTGCCTCTTTATCTACCGTGTACTCGTCGTTCCACTTATGACCGGTTGCCGGGATGACTTCTGTGACTTTGTCTTCGCAAACCGAGCAGACCTTCTCCTTCGACCCATCCTCTGTGCAGGTCGCTTCAGCTACCACCGCCCAGTCACCATATGTATGGTCGGTCTTGGGTATGACCGTAACGTCCGTCACTGCGTCACAGTTAGCGCAATGTCTGGACTTCGTTCCTTCCTCCGTGCAGCTCGCCGCTTTATCTACAGTAAACTCATCAGAGAATGCATGTCCCTTTGCAAGGATAACTTCCGTGACCTTGTCTCCGCATACACTGCAGACTTTCTCCTTCGAGCCATCCGTCGTGCATGTCGCTTCTGCTGTTACTGTCCACTCGCCATAGTCATGGCCCTTGGCCGGGATCGTCAGTTTTTGCATATATTCATCGAAGTTCTCTTCCGTGAGCGTGATCTTTTCACCATTCTCTATCACAACATACTGATGGCAGTAATCGCACTGATAATATTCTTCACGGCCATCCTCCGTGCATGTGGGATCTTCCTTGGGGATCGTGGTCAGCGCATTATGCTGACAGTCTTCATCCGTGATATCTATCCTAAGCGTCTCGTCGCAGCGGCTGCACTCACAATACCAATAGTGGCCGGTCTCATCCAGTTTCTCTTCCAGCAGGCCGAAGTCATGGCCCAAAGCGGGCACATCCTTTTCGTCGGTCCTTGTGCCATTCTCTACGGTCGTAAAATTCGCAGTCAGCCGGACTGTTCCGCCTTCTTCACACGTGGGAGCTGTAATGAACTCACTTTCCACATCCGCGGTCTCCGTCATTTTATGGCTTGAGTCACGCGAGCAATACAGATATCCGGTGGCTGTGTCATCGCCGTTCCAGTGCACGCTGTAAAGTATCCAGCTATGTCCCATCGGCTCCAACACTCCTTCCACGAAGGTTGATCTGAGCTCATAAGGAAGATCGTAATTCTCATAGAAAGCGCCGTACCGGTAGAAGTCGGTCATCAGGAAGTAATAGCGCATATCGCCTTTTTCTTCACACTGCCTGCTCGTGGTGCTCCACCACTCCATGCTTTTTGCGGGGATGGTCTCTTCGAAACACTCGCTTTCATCATACTCACAGACCATTTTTGCGGTGACCGTGGAATGATCTTCCGACCATTCGACGGAGTAGTTCCACTTATGGTCTCTCCTGACCGGGGTGTAATGTGCATAATAGCTGGCATCCCCGGTGACTTTTTCGGCCGTATCCCAGTGATCAAAGGTATATGTGTAATGGCCGCCGGGTTCTTTTTCGGGAGCTTCCGGGAACGCGATCTCGGAAGCCTCTGTTCCGTACAGATAGAATTCCTGATCGATCAGCGTCCCGTCATCCATATAGAAACTGACGGTGTAACTGTCCGTAGGCCTGAATACAGCGGTATATGTTGTATCCTTGGTCACATCTGCTGCCGCCGGTTCCCAGTGATCGAACACATAGGAAGTATATTCATCCGCCTCTTTGGTGGGATCCTCCGGGAATACGATCTCCGAAGCCGGGGTCCCGTACGTGTATTCCGCGCTGTCGATCGGTGTACCGTCGTCCCGGACGAAACTCACAGTGAAATCTTTGTAAACCGGCGTGTACGTCGACTTGATTTTCAGATCATTGTAGACGTTGGCAGGATACGGACTAAAGTCCGGTTCGATCCATTTATCAAACACATAATGATCGATGTAATACGCATCCGGTGTTTTGGAAGGAGTCCCTTCCGGCCATATCACTTCGGAGAATGGCCTGTAGTAATGGATCTGCTGCTCATAGAACACATTGTCGTCTCCGTCCATGAACATGATGCGGGCAAGTTCCTCCACGTCTATATTCGCCGGATCACCGGGCATGGTGAAGGTGGTCGTCCCGTCTTCATCGGTCGTCAGGCGGTCATATGCCCACCTGTTGACCCTGGCATAACCCACGTCCTCTTCTTTTTTGAATGCGATCCTCACAGTGATATCTTTTCCCTGCGCACCGTAGTATTGATCCTTAAAAGAGAGGTAGTTTCCATATGTGGTGATAGACGCGGTATCGTATATGGCAGTCGCTGAGACTCCGGGGCTCACATCAAGATTACTCCCGTTCCATGTAATGGGCCAGACTCTGTCGGCCCCCGACTTGACGTGGGCGTTCAGATTATCGGTATAGAAACTGTTCTCCAGAGTATAATTGCCGCCAAATACAAAGGGATGGGCTTCCGTACCACATTTGCCACTCGCCGGGTAGTCAAAGATGCAGTCTTTGACCAGCACGGAATAGCCGTTTCTTACAGTACCTGTAAAGCCGCTGAAGTTATTATCCGCTCCGTTTTTAATGGTCCCGTCAAAGGCGCAGCCTATGAGCTTAAGCTGGCCGAGCCCGCTCCAGGACCATGTGTAACCGGAAAAGCCACCGCAGTTTTCCGCAGGCACATCACAGACGATATCCACACTGACCCGGACATTTCTTATGGTAGTATCACCTCCCATGTTGTACCCAATGAGACCGCCGACGCCGCCGGTGGTCCCCGTCTTATTGATGGTGCCGGTGACATGGAGATTCTCAATGGTACAGTTATGGGTAAGGTTAAAGGGCCCCAAATAGGTCGACTCGGGATTCCCGGAGAGGTCTACATTCAGCGTATGCCCCTGCCCGTCAAAATGTCCCAGAAACAGCCGCGAGTCTGATGAAGTGAAGGACGTGGGAATGCTTAAGCCATTAGCAAACCCTCTGGTTATCGTGATATCGTTCATAAGAAGGAAGGTCTTGCCTTGCGTTGTGATATCGCGGTACCACAAGTCGCACATCATATTCCAGTGGCTGGTGGTGTAAATGAGGTAGTTTCCTTCTTCGTCACGGATCCAGACATCGGAGAGATCTGCGCCGCAGATACACTTACCGTCTTCTCCCAGAATATGGTGTTCCGTTCCCGAGGCACCGCAAAAATCACATGACCATTCGTGGGTATCCTGACTTCCGGTATCTACAGCCACTTTGTCCGGGTGATCGCAGGGATAGATCTCCGCATATTTATTGTTATAGCAGGCATTAAGTCTTGCAGAGATATCCTTGGAAGTCACGAGAGCAGCGGTAGACTCGGAAGCGCCCGCCTTGACCAGGCAGTACTGTTCGAGGATCAGACCCCCGTTGTAGTCATTATCGCTTCCGGTAACCGGGTCGCCCATTCCAAGAGCGCCGCCGCGGGTCTCTGCCCCGGCGACAGCGGTGATCTTCCCGCCTTTAAAGTAACCGATGTTCAGCCCTCCGCTGCCTTCTCCGCCGCCGAAGCCGGCTGCCAGGGTGCCGCCCTGCGCATACAGGGTGCCGCCGGTCATATAGAAGTAATACAAAGATCCCGCGCCGAGCCTTCCGCTTCCGACTCCGGCGCCGCCGTAGCCGCCGTAGGCTTTCACGTTTCCGCCGTAAATGTAAAGCTGGCCACGGTCGTCTCCGTAACCGCCGCCGATCCCGGAGGCGCCGCTGCCGCCGTGCGCTTCCACATCACCGCCGTAGACGACGTTATACCCGCCTTCTCCGCCGCTGCCGCCGCCGATGCCCGCGCCGCCTTCGGTCGTAGGATTCCCGTGCGCATCGTATTCGTTGCCGCCCTTCGCGTAGGTGGAGCCGGCATAGGAATAAAAGCCGCCGCCGTTGCCGCCGCCGTTGCCGGTACTCCTTCCGCCGCCGATCCCGGCGCCTCCTCCCCCGTAACCGCTGGCGCCGTAAGCCTCCACCCGGACGCCGTGAACGTTGACGGTCCCCGCCTGCTCATTGGTATTACCTCCGATGCCGGCGTTGCCGCCAGTAGCTTCCTTTCCGGCGATCAGCGTTCCGGTGCCTTCCGCCTGTCCATAGAAGAAGATCGTGTTGTTATTTTCCGTCACAATGCGGATGCCGGCAGGGACGGTCAGGGTACATCCGTCCTCGATGATGACCCGGACGTTCTCGCCGGAGACATTGATCCTGTTTTTGTTGGTCACATTCTGCGATACAACGTACCAGCCGTTGGTAAGTTCCGTTGTGCTGCCGGTGATCTCCGTGAAGGTCCCCTGTGTTTTCAGGGTCGCTTTGCCCTTGTCATCATATTCCAGGTAGCTGACGGCTGCTGCTGCATGGACCTTTACGGCTGTGACCGCTGCAGCACAAAAGAACACTAATGTCAGCAGCAAGAGAAACACCCTCACAGATCTGTTTATTTCCTTCCTGATTCCTGCCATTCTTCCACTCTCCTTCCCTGTCGCATTATCCGTAAGTACCTCTTATTCATCACGGTCGATCAAACTATGGCTTCCATATATCAATTTGGCATTTAAGGATCAACTTGACATCCCCCGAAACCCGCAGCCGATTATAGGTGTCCACTTCACCAAAAACGATCCAGAAGCCCTCGGTCAGCACCGTGGTATCCTCTTCCACATATTGTGCGGTGGCCGTAAGTGTCTTCGCGTTGCCGTTTTTATCATATTCCACGTAATCCCATTCTCTGTCCGCCGCCACCCGGCTGGTCGCCAAAAAACCTGTCACAAAAAGAGTCATCGCAAGCACAAGTACGAATCGCTTTCCTTTTGTATAGTTCATCGTTCTCCTTTCCTTTCCGCGATTGTTTCTATCAGTTTTTCCTTGACTTTTACTCCCTGGTCAGATCGCGTGATGTCACTGTTACATTTCTTTCCATATTGGATTTGTTTTCTATATTCACTGGGCGTTATTGAAAATTTCTTACGAAAAGCTACAGCAAAATGTCCCGGATTTGAGTATCCTACCAGCCCTGCTATCTCTGACATAGGTTTTTCTGTCTCACGGATCAGACGCTGTGCTTCCTGTAATTGATTGCCTGTCGGAATACCATGGGCTCGCCGATGCGGTCTCATAGTCTTCCATCGGGCCCTCTCCGCTTATGGTCAGAACGCCGTCGGAATCGAGCGTCCAGGATACCCCTGCATCGCGCAGATCGCCTTCAGCAAAGGAAACTATTACTGTAATACTGATAATCAATACTACAAGCAACAAAACAAAAGCCCTGTGTAAGCACTTTTTCATTTAGCCCCCCAATTTAACTGTGACTCAATGTATGGATATTTGCTATTCTGCTTTTCATATTCGGCTGTTTAATTATATCACACATTCTGCATTCTGCAGCAAAAAATGTATATGTATCTGAACGAGAAGAAGTCCGGGCAGAAGATCGCCGCGGAACTGGGTATCCCGAGAAGTACGGTCTACGACTACATCAGGCGGAATACCCATTATGATGAGTTAACGTTTACAAAGCGCAACTTCAGGTACCTGCTCAACAGAGTGAAGCATCTGGAAAGTGTCGTTTCTGTTCTGCAGGAATCCCAATGCAGCGCCAACGATACGCTTAGAGCAAAACTCGAGGAGTTGGAGCGGCTCTCTGGCGGTGATTACAACGTGCATGTTCTTTGCGAGGCTTTGAAGGTGCCAAGAGGGACTTACTACAACCATATGTTCCGAGGCAAAAAGCATGATGCCTGGTACTACAAGCGCCGCTCCGATCTGAAAATAAAGATCCAAGACATATATGATGAAAGCGAACAGAGGTACGGCGCTCCCAGGATCACTGCAGTACTCCGAAACCGCGGTGTCAATACTACGCCGAAACTAGTGAAAGAGCTGATGATAGAGCAGGGTCTGATCTGCATAAGGAAAGAAGCCCGCCACCTTTATGCGGCAAGTCAGCAGCATACTCACAACCTTGTGCAGAGGAACTTCAACCCGAGCGCCCCGAACGAGATCTGGGTCAGCGATGTGACTTACTACAAGATCAATGATCATCACTACTACATCTGCGCAATACTTGATCTCTTTTCCAGGCGCGTCATAGCCCACAGCATCGGTACCCGGAACAGTACCGCTTTGATCAAAAAAGCTTTTCTGGCAGCATATAATGACAGACGTCCGAAAGAAGAAGTCATCTTTCACAGTGACCGCGGTGCCAATTACCGGTCAAAAGCATTCGGCATCTGCCTCGATGCGCACAATGTGATCCAGTCCTACTCCAGAGCCTATACCCCGACCGACAACGCAGTCGCGGAAGCGTTCTTCAACAGCCTGAAACAAGAGGAATTGTACCGTAGGAGATATCGGTCCGAAAGAGAATTCAGAGAGTCCGTCGATGAATACATGCGGTTCTACAATGAGAAGAGGCCGCACAAAACGCTGCATTATAAGACTCCGGCGCAGTTTGAAAATGAGTACTTAAGAGGCGGCGGTTCAGCCACACACTCATAAAGTCGAGGGTTCGAATCGCACTCTTTCCGCATTTTTTTACAAAAATTTGTTCAAATTATCCGCGGCGTCCGAAGCACCGCGGTCTGAAAGCATTGAAAACAAACGAAAAGCGCCTGCCGATCAAATCCCAAGGGTTCGAGCCGCACAGGCGCTACATGTGGTGAAGGCGGTGAGAGTCGAACTCACGTCCGAAAGCACATTCACTCGACTTTCTCCGAGCGCATCCGTCCTATGAGATTTTCGCCCGGGTAACTGCCGAACGGCGGGCCATCACCCCGGTTATCCCGTTAGTCCCCCGAGGTTACGGGCGTCGCCCCGGAGTTTTCCTGCATAGTCGACGCCGCGGCCTCCGCCTGCAGGTGAACGGAGCGCGACGCGCGGGCTGCTAATTAAGCAGCAAATGCGAAATTGTTGTCACTTTTTGCGTTTGTGTTTAACGGCCAGCTTTTTACGTGGCTCCGGCGACCACGGCTCGCTTATCGGGCTTCAACACCTCCGTCGAAACCTTTACGCCCCCACATATCGCTGATCCCGGGAACGCCCCGTTTCAGCGTCATAGATTATATACCACAGACCTACGGGTGTCAAACCGCGCAGATGCCGTTGACACTTCGCGCCAGCGCCCTCGGCCCTACGCGCAGGCGCCTTCGAACATCAGGCTGAGTATCTCCTCCTTTCCGATCCCGCCGAAATATGGCCTTAAGTCGAAGCTTTCGAGCGCTCCGCTCACCGCCGCGCGATCGAAAGGGATGCCCGCGAGGGCGGCTTTGATCGGGTCGAGGGGCTCCACGGCCAGGAAATCTCCGAAGAATGCGATCTCTGTGATATGCCCTTTGGAGACGGACGCTGTGACCTCCAGGCTTCCGGCCGGGAACCTTCTGCGGGCGCTCACGTCGAAGCGCGGCGAGGTTCCATAATTCCAGTCCCACGTCGCGTATTTGCTGTCACGGAGATCCGACACCTCCGAAAGCTCCTCGGGTGACAGCGCTCCGAACACCGCACCTTCTCCCGCGAGCGAGCTCTTAAGATAGTTCCAGAACTCAGAGACCGTCATCGAAGGATCGCGCACATAGTCCCTGATGTTCCCGATGCGGCTCCGGACTGATTTGCTGCTCTTGTCGCGGAACTTCTCGGGGTCGGCGTTCAGCGCGCGCGCGACCGCCTCCGGGTCGGAATCGTAGAGAAGGGTCCCATGATGGAGCACCCTGCCTTTCATAACGCGCTGGGCGCTTCCGGAGACTTTGCGGCCGCAGACCAGGATGTCGTTTCTGCCTGACGCCTCCGCGTCGCACCCGAGCTCTCTGAGCGCGCGGATCACTGGCGCGGTGAAGCGCTCCATGCTCAGCTCGCCAAGCTCGCCGCTGTCGGTGATGAAGGAGTAATTGAGGTTTCCGAGGTCGTGGTAGACGGCGCCGCCACCGGTCTGGCGACGGACGACTTTGATGCCGTAATCCTCCACGGCCCGGCGGTCGATCTCAGCCTCGGTGTTCTGGTTCAGGCCGACCACGATCGTATTGTCGTTCTGCCAGAGGATCAGATAGTCCCCCGCCCTGCGGCGCGTCAGGACGTATTCCTCGAACGCGAGGTTATAGTAGGGGTCGGTGCTCCCGGTCTCAAGGTATGTCATGCTGTTTCCAAAGCTCATCGATCAAAGCCTCCCGATCAAAACCGGCTGGTCAAAGCCCGCTCTTCCTTATGCTCTTCCAGGCATCGCGCATGCGGCGCGCGTCGGCTTCCGTCACCTCGTGCCCGGAGTAACGCGCGGGCGCGTAGATATCGTAGATATCGCTTATGCCGCCAAAGCCGGCCTCCTGCATTAGCGATCCCGCCTGGGCGGCAGCTCCGTCTTCCGCGCTGAAGACGGCTTTTGCCCTTCTTTCTATCTCGCTTCCCGTGAGGTCGGGCTCGACTCCCGCCCCGCGCCTCGAAGCCTCCCTCAGGAACTTCGCGTAGTAATACCTGACCGCGAGTCTCGGATCGCCGGGCCTGAACAGCCGGAGCGCGGAAGCTGCTTCCGCATCTCCCGATCCGACTCTCGCGCGGCCTGTTATCGATGAGCCGCCGGACCCGGCCTCAGACGGTCTTCTTGCCAGAAGGCGTCTGAAGACGAAGATCAGTGCCAGGACGATCGCGATGATCAGGGCCGCCTTGCCCAGGTATTCTATCCAGTCGGTGCGCAGCGTATTCTCCTCGAACTCTATCACGTTCTCGCCTCCGACCACGATCCCGTTATCGCCGTTCGAAGGCTCCGTGTACTCCACACCCATGAGTTCGCCGATCTTGCGGAAGAGCGCGAACGCCCAGTAGAGAAGATATCCGGCGCCGACCGCGAGCCCATAGAGGATCGGCGCGATCACCGCGTTATATACCATAAGCAGTCCCTGCCCGAGGAGCCTCGGCGCGTGGAGCGCGGTAAGAGCAAAGCTCGCTCCGGCCGCCCCTACGACGCAGGCTCCGTGCAGCAAAGCGTGCGTCCCGTCATCCCGTAGATACCTCAGTTCCACCACTCCCAGAGCCAGCATCATCGCGAGATACGGGACGATCTCGGCAAGACAGGTGAAGCCCTTCGTCCCTGCTATCACGCCCGGTACCAGAGCGAGTAGGATCCATGCTCCTATCCTGAAATGATCCCTGAAATTGGAGAGGTCTATGTTCGTCATACCTCTGTAGAAGCAGAACGCGAGATAGGCAGAGATCGGGACGAGAAACGCGAACTGCAGCGGCGCGAGGAACGCGGCTCCTGCAGCGGGTACGGCCAGCAGAAGGAATACCGCTTTCTTTCCGGGGCTGAACGCATTCCTCTTCACGAGCGCGGCGTGCAGAACGATCATCGCTGCGATCAGAAGATACCCGGCGTACGAAGGCGCCTCGCCTCCGATCAGCCTGAACCAGAAGCCGAAGACGGTATAGTAGAGCGACGCGTCGAACAGCAAAAGGAGGATCTCGTTAAGCAACAGCCTCACCTCCCTGAACGGCGCCGGCTAAGCCTGCGCTCACAGCTCCGGTGTTCTCAGCGCCGGCGTTCTCCGCACCTGCATCCGATGCGAAGATCTCTTTGATCGGTCCCGCGGACTTCGCGCTGAGCGCGGCGACGAGACCGGCTTCCTCGGCGGACGGACCCGGCGCTATCACGAGAAATCCAGTGCTCTCCGCCGTCCCGCGGCAGGCAGCGTCGATCAGGCCTTCGGCGCTCCCGCGGTCTTTGACAAGAAGCGCGCCGAGCATGGCCAGGATATCCGTCAGGTTCTTCCTGCCGGCTCTCACCGTGCGCGTTCTCCGGTAGCCGTAACCGCTCACCGCGCAGTTGGTATAGAAGTCGACGATGACTCCGTTCGCGGTCAGATATTCGCAGGCCGAGCGGGCTATGGAGCAGCAGATATCCAGAAGGTCTTCGTCCTCTTCCATGCTGCCGTCGTTCAGCAGGATAACTGAGCATGAGAGCTCCCTCACCGGTTCGAACTCGCGTACCATGATCTCGCCGAGGCGCGCGGTCTGTGTCCAGCTTATCGTGTGCATCGGCTCCTGCCCGGTGTATTCCCGGCAGCAGGCAGTGAGTATCGGGTCCCTCAGAAGATACTGCCTCGCGATCAGGTCGCCCGTGAGGTTCCCGAGGGTGTTCATGACCTCGGCGCTCTCGCAGGGTCTGGGATAGACCAGGACCGAAGCGTGCGAGGGGTATCTTTCGGCGGTCTCGCGGAATCCGAGGAAGTCTCCTCTTGAGAGAGTCGCTCCGGCGAATCTGTGGTAGCCCCGCTTTCCGAGGGTGACCGGCACGTCCGCCGTCACGCGTTCCCGGCCTTTCAGGCGGTAGACAGTCTCGGTCGCGCGGCGGAACTCGTGCTCCTTCTCGATGGACGGAACGGTAAGTTCTGCAGTGACGGGGTAGGAGATCTCGGCTTTGATATACGATATCGGGAGCCTGCTCAGGTTGGTCAGGGTCGTCGTCACGTCAAAAGGCACGTCGGGTTCCGTCTCGCGGACCTCCGGCGCGTAATCAAAGCTAACGCGGTCGAGCCCCTGGCGCATCGAAAACACCTGAAGCGCAGCGCCGATCAAAACCAGGATCACCAGAAAAACGAGCATCTTGCTTCCTCGGGTTCAGACTTCCTCCAGCGGAACGCGAACGTCCTTGAGGATTCCTTTGATCACGGACTCCGCCTCCGCGCGGCTCCCGGAACCCACGAGGGTCATGCGGTGTGCGAGCACAGATGGCGCGAGCTCCTTGACATCCTCCGGCATCACGTAATCGCGGCCGGATATCGCGGCTTTTGCCTGCGAAGCCCTGAAGAGAGCCTGAGCGCCGCGGGTCGAAACGCCTATTCTTATGCGGGCATCCTTTCGGGTCTGCTCCACTATATCCATGATATACGCCGCGACGTCGGACGTGACCTCGACCTCGCGGACAGCCGCCTTGACGGCAGTCGTCTCCTCCGGGCTCACGCAGGCAGGGAGCGTCTTTACCGTCTCGACCTTGTCGTCCCCGAGGAGGACCGATATCTCGCTCTCCCTGTCCATATATCCGAGGGAGAGACGCATGAAGAACCTGTCCGTCTGCGCCTCGGGGAGCGGAAATGTTCCGTGCGATTCGAGCGGGTTCTGGGTAGCCATGATCATGAAGGGCTCCGCCATATCGTGGGTCTTTCCGTCCACGGTGACCTGCCGCTCGGCCATGGCCTCCAGCAGGCTCGACTGAGTCCTCGGAGTCGCCCTGTTTATCTCGTCCGCCAGTATCATATTGGCGAAGATCGGTCCCGGACGGAACTCGAACTCGCCGCTCTTCTGATTGTAGAAATTGATCCCGGTGAGGTCCGAGGGCAGAAGGTCAGGCGTGAACTGTATGCGCCTGAAGCTTCCACCGGTGCTCGCCGCGAAAGCCCTGAGCAGCATGGTCTTTCCTGTGCCCGGAAGGTCCTCCAGAAGGACGTGTCCCGAGCAGAGGAATGTGATCAGGACTTTTTCGATCACCTCATCCTTGCCGACGATGATGCGCCGGCAGTTCTCTATCACTCTGTCTCTGTAGCTCAGTATCTTATCAGCTTCCAAATCTCGATCCTCCAAGTCAAACGCATACGCAAAGCAGCGGGCGATCCGGGAGAGTATTGCGGTGTACCGCAATACTACGCCATTTTCAGTATCAGCTCTCTTACGAGCTCAGAGCCCGTCACCAGGTCGTCGACGAAGCTGTACTCACCGACGGAGTGCACGTCGTACATGCCGCAGGAGAGGACGATGCCGGATATGCCTTCGTCTACGAATACCGCGTTGTCGCTTCCGCCGTGGGTCGGGATCAGTCTCCCGGGGAGACCGAGCTCGCCGCAGGCTTTGACGAACCTCCTGCAGACCGGGCTCTCCTCGGGGATGTCGAAGGCTTTGATGCAGACCTTGTGGCTGAATCTGACCGAAGCGCCGACCCTGTCGCCCTCCTCCAGGAAGATGCCGCCGATCCTGAGCACCTCGTCAAGCGCGGCCTCGTGATCAAAGCCCCTGACCTCGCCTTTGACGACGCACTCCTCCATCACGATATTGGTGGCCTTTCCGCCGGAGATCATGCCGATGTTCACCGTCATGTCACCGACGTGCCCCTGGGTCACGCGCGAGCATGCTTTGACCGCGGCTATCCCGGAGTTTATACCCTTTTCGGGCTCGAACCCGGAATGCGCGGGCTTACCCGTGATCACGGCCTCGAATGAGATGATCGAAGGCGCCTTGCGTGCCGCCTCGCCCGGCGCTCCGGTGAGGTCGAGCACATAGGCCGTCTTTGATCTCAGTCTGCTGTAGTCAAAGGCCGAGGCGCCGACTCCGTAGATCTCCTCGCCGATCGTGAAGAGGATCTCGATATCGCCCATGCGCCTGCCCGACGCTTTCGCGAGCCGCACTCCCTCCAGGATCTCGACGACTCCGGAGAGATCGTCCGCCCCGAGCACCGCCCGGCCGTTCCCGGTGATGCGGCCTTCCGCGTCTATCACGGCCTTCTTCCCAATGCCGGGCTTTACCGTGTCCATATGGCCTGACAGGAGCAAAGGCTCCACGTCCGGATCGCCCTTCAGCACCGCGAAGAGGTTTCCGGCGGTCCCGCCCGCGGTCCGTCCGGCGTTGTCCTCTGTCACCTCGAACCCGAGCGACTTAAGCTCCGCTTTCAGCGCGTCGGCCATCTCCCGCTCGTTAAGGCTCTCCGAGTCTATTTCAACAAGTCTGCAGAAGTCGTTTATAAGCTTTTCCCTGTCCGCTCCGATCATCTTTTATTCCTCCGTTCGCCCGCGCGGAAACGCGGGTATGTCAGCATATCATTACGCAAGAATTATACTATATAATCCCCTTCCTTTGTGGTATAATCTTCTTCACACGCCGGCAAGGCGGGAAAGGAAGCCTGAAGACTTGCAGTTCATCAAGAAGTTGTTCGCCCCGGTGGACATGACCCAGGGGTCTCCGGTAAAGCAGATCATACTGTTTTCGATACCGATGATAATCGGGAATTTTGCCCAGCAGCTGTACAATACGGCTGACGCCGTTATAGTGGGACATTTCGTCGGCGACAACGCCCTCGCGGCCGTGGGTTCTGCCGGTCCCATACTCAACCTCATGCTGGTGCTCTTCATCGGCATCTCGACGGGAGCCAGCATCATGGTCTCCCAGTATTTCGGCGCCCGTAAGCGCGAGGAGCTCTCCAAGTCCATCGGCACCTGCATAGTGCTGACCGGCATCGCTTCCCTTATCATAATGGTCATCGGAACGCTGCTCGCGAGGCCGCTTCTAAGGCTCCTCGGCACGCCTGAATCCATAATCGGATGGTGCACATCCTACCTCGTGATAATCTTCCTCGGATTCGCCGGAACGGGGTATTACAATATCCTGGGCGGCGTCCTGAGAGGTCTCGGCGACTCGATCTCCGCGCTCCTCTATCTGATCATCGCGACGGTCCTGAACATCGTGCTCGACCTGGTGTTCGTGGCGTTCTTCAATATGGGCGTAGCCGGAGTCGCGCTCGCCACGATAATGGCCCAGATAATCTCCGCTGTCCTTACGCTCCGCAAACTGATGCGGATGACCCATCTGTTCGACCTGAAGCGCGAGTATCTGAAGCCCGACAAAGCCTATATGTCGAACCTCATCAGGCTCGGCATCCCGACCGGCATCACGCAGGGGATATTCTCCCTGTCGCTGATCGTCGTTCAGTCCCTGACCAACACCTTCGGCGAGGTCTGCATCGCGGCTAACGTCATAGTCATGAGGGTGGACGGATTCGTCATGCTTCCGGCCTTCTCCTTCGGCACGGCCATGACGACCTACGCCGGTCAGAACATCGGAGCAGGACGCCTTGACAGAGTAAAGGAAGGCGCCAAGCACGGGACACTGTTCGCGATGAGCGTGAGCGCCGTGCTCTCGCTTTTGATCGCCCTGTTCGGAAAGCACCTTATGGCGATCTTTACGAACACGCAGGAACTCATAGATCTCAGCTATCACATCATGCTCATACTTCTGGCGGGGTATATCGTGGTCGAGGTCACCCAGTGCCTCTCCGGGATCATGAGAGGAGCCGGAGACACTGTTACGCCCATGTGGATCGCGATAACGACCAACGTGCTCTTCAGGGTGCCGATGGCTTATCTTCTGGTCCATCTCACCAAGACGCCCGAGCTTCCTCAGGGCAACTTCTATATGATGGCCGTATCGCTCCTGATCAACTGGATCCTCGGCGCGGTCCTCAATCTGATACTGTATAAGCGCGGCAAATGGGAGAGCAAGGCCATAGTCGGCCGCGATTCCTGAGCCGCCCGATCAAAAAACACAAGACCGCCGGATCAGCCGGCGGTCTTTTATTTAGCGGATCAGTTTGCGCGGATCAGTTTGCGCGGGAGCTAACCTCTGGAGCGGTTCTTCATCGCCCTGTCCATGTCGCGGGCGGCATCGCGCTTCGCTATGGACTCGCGCTTGTCGTAGTTCTTCTTGCCTCTTGCGAGACCGATCTCCAGCTTGGCCATTCCCTTCTCGTTTATGTACATCTGAAGGGGGATAAGGGTCATGCCGTCCCGGGTCGTCGCGCCGATCAGCTTCCGGATCTCCTTCTTGTGCAGGAGCAGCTTCCTCGGCCTCAGCGGATCGACGTTATAGCGGTTCCCCTGCTCGTAAGGACTGATGTTCATGCCGTAGACCATCACCTCGCCGTTATCGACCTTGGCGTAGCTCTCTTTGATGCTGACCTTGCCCTGGCGGACGGATTTGATCTCGGTGCCGGTCAGGACGATCCCTGCCTCGTATGCCTCTTCTATGAAATAATCGTGGCGCGCTTTCTTGTTGTTGGCCACGAGCTTGCGTTCTCTCTTGCCCACTGTCCTACTCCTTGTAGGGGTTCTTTATGACGCCGATATCCTTAAACGGGAGCAGCCTGAACACCACCTTGCCGACTATCGCGTCGTAGGGCACGCAGCCGACGTTCTCGCTCCGGCTGTCGATGCTGACCACGCGGTTATCGCCCATGCAGAAGACGGAGTCCTCCGGGACCGTGAGCTCCGCCATCTCGCCGTTGGTGAACTGATCCATCGTATAGCTGTCGTCTATCGCTTCGCCGTTGATATAGACCTCGCCGTCATGGATCGAGATCGTCTCTCCGGGAAGTCCTATCACCCTCTTGATCAAAAGCTTGTTGTGGCCGTCCTCGGTGGTCAGGTCGGACCTGAAGACGATGACGTCTCCGCGTGCCGGCTCCCCTCCCAGGAGCTTATACGACTGGCGGCTCACGAAGAGATAGTCGTCCGTATAGAAGTTCGGCTCCATCGAGCGCTGCTTGACCACGGTCGGCTTGATGAACTGAAGCACGACAACGGCGATGACGAAGGCGATCAGGATATCCTTCAGCCATTCGAGCACCGTAGTGCGCGCGGAGACCTTCTTCTCTATCTCCTCGAGTTCAGCTTCTTCCGCCGCTTCTTCCGCGGCTCTCACCTCTTCGGCAAGTTCAAGTTCTTCAGTTGTTTCCTGCGCTTCAAGCGTCTTTTCTTCTTCAGTCATTCCTCTATTCCCTGTCTCCGAAGAGATCTTTCTCTATCTTTTCGAACAAAGCCGGCTCCGCCGCCTCTATGTCAAGCCCCGGAAGGCTTACCTTATACGCGTGCAGCAGCTGAGCGGTCAGTCCGTATTTCTCCTTCATGATCCGGTTAACGCGCGGATCACCGTACTTCGGATCCCCTATCACCGGGTGCCCGGCGTCCGCGAGATGCGCTCTGATCTGGTGGGTCCTCCCCGTGAGGAGCTCGACTTCGGCCAGCGTATAGCCTTTGGCCGCTTTGATCGGTCTAACCACTGTCTCGGACTCGCGGCCCTCGCCGCCTACCGATACGCGGTTCTTCTCCTCGTCCTTGGCGAGAGCTCCGGTCAGCCTGAGCTCCCCGGCTATCCTGCCCTTAACTATGGTGAGATAGTATTTCGACGCGCCGTCCCGCTCCTTGAGCATTCTGTTAAGGCGCCTCGCCGTATCGGCGTTCTTGCCGAAGAGGACGATGCCCGTGGTATTCCGGTCAAGCCGGTTAGACGGAGCGGGCCTGAAGCTCTTCTCCTTCGCCGGGTCATACTCGCCTTTCGCGATGAGATAGTCGACCACCCTGTTCGCGAGGTGGTTCTTCTTCTCCTTCTCGTCCCCGTGGGTGAGAAGACCGAAGGGTTTGTTCACGGCGATGAGGTCATCATCCTCGTAGCAGATGTCGAGATCCACGCGGCCGGTCCTGCCTCCCGCCTTCCTGATCAAAGGCGCGATCTCCTGTTCGGAGACATAGAGGGTGAGTTCGTCGCCCTCCTCCAGGACGCGATCCTCTTTAGCGCGTTTTCCGTTCACCTTCAGGTCCTTACGGATCAGCCGGTAAATATACGAAAGCGGCGCTTCCTTCAGGTATTTCCGCAGAAAACGGTCGAGTCTCTGCCCCTTGTCATTCGCTTCTATCTTGATGGTTACCACGCTTCTGATTATACATCAGGGCACCTGTGTATGCAAAATGTATTTGAGATAGACGGCCAAATGTGGTAGATTATAAGTGGTATGAAATAAAGAAGGAGGCGTTGTATTTTGAAGCGAATCAGAGACTTCCTCTACAATTGGAACGACATATTTCTCGCCTTTCTGATCATAGTTCTCGCGGGAGCTTTGATCTTCTGGCGGGTAAGCATAATCATGGATTATCCCGAGGTCCTGGCCCAGCAGGCCATGGAAGCCGAGCAGAACCAGGAAGGGCAGACGCCTGACACATCGGGTTCCGGCACGGTGACCCCGGGCGGCACTGACAGCGGCACATCCGGAGGAGAGTCCGGAAGCGGATCCGAAGGAGGTTCCGGCGAGACCGATGAGCACGTGCCCGGATCAGGTCCCAGAGACGATACGATCTGGAAGGACGGAGTCCTCCGCGTCAACATGACGGTCACCGTAGCTGAGGGCAGCGCGACAAGCGCGGTGCAGAACCTGGTAGACGTCGGCCTCTTCTACTCCTATGAGGACTTTGAGGCTGTCTGTGAGGCAGCGGGTGTTGACCCGACCGACATCAAAGCGACGACATTCACCTTTGCCGCCGGATCGACTCAGGAGGATATCGCCAAACAGGTAACTGACTGGTAATGATCAAGTCGCCGTTAGGTGAGAAAGGAGATTCAAAATGGCACTTGTAACAACTAAAGAAATGTTTGCGAAGGCTTTGGTCAGCGATTACGCGATCGGAGCATTCAACGTCAACAACATGGAGATCATCCAGGGCATCGTCGACGCGGCCAAGATCGAGCAGGCGCAGATCATACTTCAGGTCTCCGCCGGCGCCAGGAAATACGCCAAGCCCGCCTATCTTCTCAAGCTCGTCGAGGCAGCCATAGAGGACACGGGGATCGACGTAGCCCTGCACCTCGACCACGGCGAGGATTTCGAGATCTGCAAGTCCTGCGTGGACGGCGGATTCACCTCTGTCATGGTAGACGGCTCCAAGCACCCCTTCGAAGAAAATATCGCCCTTACCAAACAGGTCGTTGATTACGCTCACGATCACGGGGTGGTCGTAGAAGCTGAGCTTGGCAAGCTCGCCGGAGTTGAAGACAACGTGAGCGTCGACGAGCGCTCCGCCAAGTTCACCGACCCGGATGAGGCTGCTGAATTCGTAGCGCGCACCGGAGTCGACTCGCTCGCGATAGCGATCGGCACCAGCCACGGCGCTTATAAGTTCAAAGGCGACCCATATCTCGACTTTGACCGTCTGAAAGAGATCCACGCGCTCATCCCCGAGACCCCGCTCGTACTGCACGGAGCTTCCTCCGTGCTCAAGGAGTTCGTCGACCGCTGCAACGAGTACGGCGGCGAGATCCCGGGAGCTCAGGGCGTACCCGAAGAGATGATCAGAGAATCCGTGAAATACGGCATCTGCAAGGTCAATATCGACACCGACCTGAGGCTCGCGATGACCGCAGAGATCAGAAGGTTCTTCGTCGAGAACCCCGCGGAATTCGACCCGAGAAAATACCTGGGGCCCGGACGCGCCGCCATCACGCGCATGGTCCAGCACAAGATCAGAAACGTGCTGAACTCCTCCGGCACCCTGGCAAAATAGTATCTTAGCGAAAGGAGCGTTTTAAAACCGCAATGTGGGATCATGTAATCAAAAACGGTACCCTGGTGAAGAGTACCACAACCGAGAAGGCCAATATCTACGTCAAAGACGGAAAGATAGCAGCCATCACGTCCGAGGAACTTCCGGGTGAGGCTCTGGAGACTACCGATGCTTCCGGGAAATACGTTCTTCCCGGCTTTATCGACACACACGTCCACTCCAGGGACGGCCGCAACGGGGCTCACTACAAGGAGGACTTCTATCACTCCTCCATGGCCGGAGCCTGCGGCGGCATCACGACCATCTATGAGATGCCGAACTGCAACCCCGCCGTCTACAACGCGGATATGATGCATGATCTCGTTGAGGTCATCACGCCCAAGGCTTTCGTCGACTTCGGAGTCTGGGGACTCTGCCTCGGGCCCCTCAACAATTCCGAACTGGCAGGTATGGACAAGGCCGGTGTCGTCGGCTTCAAGTTCTTCTGGGGCTATGCCATCGATTCCAAGACATATCAGCTCGTCTACAACTACCACGAGGGCATGGAGAACATCATTCCTCCCCTCGATGTCGGTGAGGTCTACAAGATCTTCCGCGAGGTCGCCAAGACGGGTAAGATGGTCGCCATTCACGCTGAAGACTTCCACCTGATCAAAACTCTCACCGAGGAAGTCAAGGAAAGCGGAGAGACCGACTACGCTGCCATGCTTCGCTCCCGCCCTGTTCTCAGTGAGCTGCTAGTGATAAACACAGCGATCCAGCTCGCGCGCGAGCTCGGAACTCATCTTCACATCCTGCACCTGGCCTGCGGCGACGGCGTCGACCTGATCCGCCAGGCTCAGAAAGAGGGCGTGCACGTTACAGGCGAGACCTGCCCGCACTACCTCGCTCTTACAGATCAGGACGCTGAGGCCCTCGGCTCGATGATCAAAGGCTATCCGCCCGTCAGAACGCAGTACGATCAGGACAAGCTCTGGGAAGGACTCCGTGACGGCACCCTCTCACTTGTCTGCTCGGACCACGCTCCGCACTCTCCCGAGGAGAAGCTGAAAGGCCTCTGGGACGCTCCCGCGGGAATGGCCACAAGCGAGACCATGTCCATGGTCATGCTCGACGCCGTGAACAAAGGCAAGATCACGATAAACGATGTCGCCCGTCTCCTCTCGGAGAATCCCGCCAAGGAGTTCGGAACATATCCGCTCAAGGGCTCCCTCGAGATAGGGACCGATGCCGATTTCGCAGTCGTGGATCTGGATCAGAAATACGTGTTCGATCAGAACAGCATGCACTCCAGGACCAAGCTCTCCCCCTATAACGGCCGCGCCTTCCAGGGCAAGGTCGTGGAGACGATCCTGCGCGGACGCACCATCGCGAAGGACGGAGACATCGTCGGCGAGCCCGGCGGTCACTTCATCAGACCGCTGTAAAGCAAACGGACGCCCCGTACTCCGGGAAGCGCGATCAAGTCTGGCAATGCAAAGAGCCGGCATGATGCCGGCTCTTTTGATTTGAACAATTGGTTTTTACGCTTCGCTGTTTACTCGACGTCCTTGTATCTGCGGACTTTGCTCGTGGTATAGCCGGCTTTGACGCAGCCGACCGCGATCATCAGAGCGCAGTGGATCCCGTCGAGGACCGGGACTCCGAGCTGAGCGGTCATCCTTTCGGACATACCGGCAAATCCGGCGCATCCGAGGACGATCACCTCGGCCAGATCCTCTTCCATAGCGGTCTGTGCGGCGTTGAGATAAACGTCGTCAGCCGCCATTCCCTCTACGTCACCCTTGGGGCCTCTAACCGAAGCGCAGGAGCCGTCGAGGTGGTATTTGTGGATCAGGGCCAGCTTATTGGGTATCGAGTGCTTGCCGGTGCTCACGACCGAGAAGGAGTGTCCGAGCATGCTCGCGACATGCATGGACGCTTCACCGATCCCGATCACGGGTTTTTTGGTTATCTGCTTGAGCAGGTCCAGATTCGGATCGCAGTGGCAGGCGACTATGAACGCGTCGTACTCGTCCTCATTGTCACGTACGATCTTGACCATTCCGGGAGCGCAGTCGAACTGATCACTGTAATAGTCGATGAACTCCGGTGCTCCGGGTGTAGCGAGGGTCTTTACCTCGAACTCCCCGTTCGCGTAGATCTCGGCGCAGTTCTGGATGGCCTCGGTCATCTCTACGCTGCTGTTCGGGTTGATGATGAGTATCTTCATTTGATCGTTACTCCTTCCTCTGCAGGACGGGCGGGACCGAATAGAGACCGCGCTTGGACTGTTTGATCCCGGCATCGACCAAAGCTTCCGCGACCTTAAGTGTCACGGATGAAGGATCGATGACGGTCATGCCGAGCTCCTGCTCGACTCTCTCCGCGTATCCTGCCATACCGGCACACCCCAGCAGAACGACTTCCGCTCCGTCTTCCTTAGCGGCCCTTCCGGCAACGTCCAGAATCTGCGCGCAGGCGCGCTCCTCATTTGCCTCTATCTCCGCTACTGACATGCCGAGCGGCCTTACTGAAGCACACGCTCCTTCCATCTTGAAGCGGCGGACGTGGGACAGCTTGCTTGGTACGCGCTTGTCCGTCATGGTAAGGACGGTAAAGGCTGAGCCCATCATCGCCGCGACATGCATGCTCGTCTCCTCGATACCGAGGACCAGGCAATCGGATACTTCGCGCGCTGCCTCGAGGCCGGGATCGCTGAAGCATGCCAGGATGATCGCGTCATAGTTCTGATCTTTAGCCTTAAGGACCAGATCCATAACTCCCGGGAAGCACATACCCTCGTCGTAGGCGCTCTCTATCGCGAGCGGACCTCCTTCAGGACATGTCACCGTCAGCTCAGTATGATCGCCTTTGATCTGGTTCAGCACCCTTTCAAGGTGCGCCGTCATCTCTTTGGAAGAGTTGGGGTTTATAACCAGTATCTTCATTGCTAGATCAACTCTCTTCCTGCGTCAAAAGCTTTGATATTGATGTCTCTCGCCTTGGCGGGAACGTATTTGCTGATCGCTTCGACCCAGATCTCATAATCGATGTCGAGGAGCTTGGACAGCGTGCCGAGCAACACGATGTTCATTACCTTTACGTTTCCGAGCTTAACAGCGATGTCGGTCGCGTCATAGGTGATGACTCTTTCGGCGGAAGACTTGAAGCAGTTCTCGATCTCCTCCTTGGTCGGATAATCCATGATGCCCGAGGTCACTACCATTGGCTGCATCTCATACGTATTGGAGATGATCGTCGCGCCCTTGCGGAGGAACTGCACGCTTCTCATCGTCTCGAGCGGCTCAGAGCCTACGAGAACGTCGACCGTTCCGGTCATGCTGAGCGGGCAGCCTACGCCGTCTTTGTTCCAGCGAACATGGCTGGATACGGCGCCGCCGCGCACGGAAAGTCCCATATTGTCGGATTTCTTCGCGTCATAACCGGCGAGCATACCGACTTCGGAAAGTATATCGCTGACGAGGATAGTTCCCTGACCACCGACGCCAACCATCAGAAAGTTAATGCTGTTCAACATTGTATTCAGTCCTCCTTTACCTGGATAGCCTTCACCGGGCAGACCTGGGAACAAATCCCGCAGCCGTTGCACTGGGTCGGGTCGATGCGGCATTTCTTCTTGTGCGTCTTCGGATTCTCCTCCTCGGAGATCATGATCGCCGGGCAGCCGGCCTTGAGGCAGGTCTGGCAGGCAATGCACTTAGCGGAATCGACTGTATACGGAGTGGAACTCCATTTGTTGAACTGTACGCATTCGCCCTTGGTGATGAGGACCGATACTCCATCGTAATCCATGCACTCTTTCAGACCGGCTTCGACTTCGTTTACGTCGAAGGCGTTTACGGTCTTGACAAGGCCGACTCCCATCGCGCGGCAGAGGTTCTCCATATCGATCTTGGTAGCGGGAACGTTGCGCAGTACGCGGTAGTTGGTTGCCGGGTTGTCCTGGTGACCGGTCATAGCGGTATTGGCGTTATCCATCAGGATGACTACGCCCTTGCCGTTGTTGTGGACCATATTGGCAAGTGCCGGAAGTCCGGAATGCCAGAAGGTCCCGTCACCGATCGTGCAGACAGCCTTCTCGGGGAGTCCCGCAATCGAGAGTCCGTGGAGCTGACCGATGGACGCTCCCATGCAGCCCATCGTGTGCTGAGCCTCGAAAGGAGGCTGCGCGCCGAGGTTATAGCATCCGATATCTCCGGTGCAGGCGATATCGTGCTTCTTCAGAACAAAGTATGTCGATCTGTGCGGGCAGCCGGCGCAGAGTACCGGGTTGCGGCCCGGGAGTCCTTCAACAGGCTTTACGTCCATGCTGCGGGGATCCTCGGTGAGTATGCCCTTCTCGATGCAGATATCATAGAGACGATCGGGAAGGAGCTCGTAGCACGGTGGGAAGATCTCCTTGCCTACGCAGTCGACTCCCATCGCTCTTACCTGTTCCTCGATGACCGGATCCAGCTCCTCGATAACGTAGAGCTTGTCGACCTTGGACGCGAAGTCTTTGATCATATTGGTCGGGAGAGGATAGCTCATGCCGAGTTTGAGGACGGAAGCTTCGGGGAAGACATCCTTGATGTACGCGTACATGATGCCCGTGCAGATGATTCCCATCTTGGTGTCGCGCATCTCAACGCGGTTGATGTCGTACGTCTCGGCGAACTCGGAGATCTTTTTGATCTTCTCCTCGATCTTGGCGTGCATTACGCGGGCGTACATAGCAGTGCAGTTGTATTTCGGCAGATTGCGGGGGAGCTTCTCCTGAACCTTGGGGTTCTCGACTCTCTCGCCGATCTCGACAACGCTCTTGCAGTGAGAGATACGCATTACGCTGTGAAGCAGGCAGGGGATATCGAACATCTCGGAAAGCTCGAACGCCTTCTTCATGAACTCTTTGGCTTCCATGGAATCCGCGGGCTCAAACGTCGGGATCTTAGCCAGACGGGAATACCAGCGGTTGTCCTGCTCATTCTGGGAGCTGAACAGACCGGGGTCATCCGCCGTCACCAGCACAAGACCGGCTTCCGCTCCGGTATAAACGGTATAGAGGAGCGAATCCATCAGTACGTTCATACCAACCTGCTTGGTGGTTACCATGGCGCGCTTTCCAGCATAGGCAGCTCCGGCTGCCGCGTCCATGGCGACCTTCTCATTGGTGGACCACTCTACATAGACCTCATTGCCGTATTTGCTGGCCATCGTCTTGATGATCTCGGAGCTGGGCGTTCCGGGATATCCTGTGACGACCTGAACACCGGCCTCATAGGCACCACGTGCGATCGCTTCATTGCCGGATAATAATTCTTTCAAACCTAAACCCTCCTATCCATGTTGTTCATTTTTCAATACACTCCGAAACGCGGTTATGCCGCGTGCCGCGTGTTATCTAACGTTTCTCGATCATGGCGTCCACGGCGAGAACGCCCTTGCCCTCCGGGTAGACCAGGAGCGGATTGATATCCAGGCCCGCGATGACGTCTTTTCCGTCAGCCGCGATCTCGCCGACCTTGACCAGAGTATCCACGAGAGCGTCGATATCGCCCTTCGGATTTCCTCTGAAGCCCGTCAGCATCCTGTAGCCCTTGGTGGACTCTATCATCTTTCTGGCCTCTTCCCTGCTGAGCGGGGGAATGCCAATTGCGCTGTCCTTGAGTATCTCTACAAGGACTCCGCCTGTTCCGTAGATGATGGCAGGGCCGAACTGGGGATCCCTTGTGATCCCGAGGATCACCTCAGCTACGGGTTTCTCAGCCATCTCCTGAACCAGCATGCCGTCGATCTGCGCTCCGGGAGCAAAGGCTTTGGCATTCGCCATGAGCACCGGGTACTTCTCGCGGATGGCTTCCGCATTCTCCAGGCCTATTCCTATTACCTTCGCCTCGGTCTTGTGCAGGATCTCAGGGCTCATTACCTTGAGTACGACGGGATATCCGATCTTCTCAGCGGCTTCCACGCATTCCTCGGGGGAATTGCAGAGTATCTCTCTGGTGCAGGGCACACCATACTGTCTGAGCATCTGCTTGGACTCGTATTCAGTGAGGCCCTTCGATGCGGTCTCAGGCAGGACGAGAGCTTTTCTCTCTCCTTCTTCCTCGATCGCTGTGTCCTTTTCGCGGCCGAAACGCACCGCGTTGTAGATCGCCTTCATGCCCTCGCGGGAACCCTGAAGGATCGGGACTCCGCCCTCATCGAGGATCCGCTTGATCTCCGGATGGAACCCGGTCGAAGCGTTGTTCAGCATTATGACGGGCTTATCGACCTTCTTCGACGCGGCCACGGCAGCTCTCGCCACTATGGCGTACTGATCGACCTGTCTGTCCGCCATTCCGGGAGGTACGTCCTGAACTACCAGAACGATGTCGCCTGCCTCTTCCGCCGCAGCGGTCAGCAGGCAGGTCTCGTAGAACTCTTCGATCTTTCCGGAACCCCATGCATCCAGAGGATTGTTCGGATTCGAGAAGCCTCCGAGAAGCTCCTGAACCACCTTTTTGCCCTCGGCGCTCCAGGCCGGGAAACGAAGATCGATGCCCTCGCTCACGTCCGCGAGCAGGCTTATCACACCGCCAGAAAGCGTGACGGCAAATATTCCGTTGCCCTTAGGCAGTCTGTCTCCGATGCAGCTGAGAAGCTCAGCGGTTTCGAACATCTCGTCGAGATCATCCACTCTGATCAGACCGAGCTTCTTGAAGAGCGCGTCCTGAACAGCGTCAGAACCGGCAAGCGCACCCGTATGAGCCGACGTGGCACGCTGCGCGATGGCGCTCTTTCCGACTTTGATAAAGACGATCGGCTTCCCCACCTCTTTGGCGCGCCTGGCTACAGCGCGAAGCTTTTCGGGATCGCGGAACTGCTCGATGAATGCCATTATGACATTGGTCTCCGGATCCTCAAGCATGTATTCCATAACGTCGGTGGAGTTTATTACCGACTCGTTGCCGGTAGCTGCCATCAGGCTGAACCCGAGATCGCGCTTGCTGTTCGCGACGGCGATGGTCAGGTATCCGCT
>Ga0079305_1001649_pt1 | contig 26688 bp, 23 predicted proteins | sample LMS_cellobiose_e_FD_79183 | JGI IMG/M metagenome (GOLD analysis project Ga0079305, IMG submission 79183) | Rumen-fistulated moose microbial communities from Alaska, USA - LMS_cellobiose_enrichment | ecosystem: Host-associated > Mammals > Digestive system > Stomach > Rumen fluid ... | reverse complement strand
GCATGGCCACCAAGGGCAGATAGGAACGGAAAGGCAAAGGTATGGAACGATTTTACGGCTTTGATCTCGGCGATGCCGAGAGCGCGATAGCGAGGCTGGAAAAAGAGGACCAGGTCAACCCCGAGATGCTAACGGTTCAGGGGGCGAAGAGCTTCATCACCGCCTACGCGACGCTGGCGAACGGGGAGCTTTTGATCGGCGAGAAAGCCTGCTATGTCGCGGACGCTATCAAACGGAAGATCAGATTCAAGAGCAGATTCCTGACGGACGGGTCGAGCGCCCAGGACGTCAAGAGCTTCGCGGCCGGAGTGCTTGGCGAGATCTACGGCTCGGGCGACCTGATCAAAAACTCCGACAGCTGCTTCTATATCGGCTGTCCGGCGGGCTGGGACAAGAACGCCAGGGAGAAATACCGCGAGATCTTCGAGCAGACCGGATATCCGCCGGCCAAGATAATCTCGGAGTCCAGAGCGGCTCTGGTCAGCGCTTGCCAGTCCAAGCACCTTCAGGTAGGCCAGGACATCCTCTCCAAGCCTGTTCTGGTAGTCGACATCGGATCATCCACCACTGACTTCGCATATATCATGAACGGCAAAGAGGTGGAGATGCAGACCGCAGGCGAAGTTGCTCTCGGAGGCGGCATCATGGACGAGATCCTTCTGGACGAGTCCGTCGGAGACGCCTGGAACGCCCAGAAGATCCGGAGCATCTTCGAGGAGAGCGACGCCTGGAGGAGCTACTGCGAATTCGCGGCGAGGCGCCTCAAGGAGAAATACTTCTCGGACGAAGAATACTGGAAGACCAACGAATGCCGCGAGACGGTCCAGATCCACTACAGACGCCCGATGAAGCTGAAGCTCACGATGGACGCGAAGCGCGCGGACAGTCTGGTCAACAGAAAGCTGGACAAGCTCGGAGGGAAGTCATTCAAAGAGGTGTTCATCCAGAGCCTGAAGGACGTGCGCCAGAACATCGCGGGCGATATGCCGCAGCTAGTGTTCCTGACGGGCGGCGTGTCCAAGCTCTCAGCGGTGAGAGACTGGTGCATAGAGGTCTTCCCGGAGGCTGTGGTGATAACCGGCGCCGAGCCTGAGTTCTCGGTCGCCAAGGGACTCGCCTTCTGCGGAAGGATAGACGAGGACATGAGGGAGTTCAGGGCTGAGCTCGAGGAGTTCACCTCATCCAGCGCCATAGAGGAGATCGTGACGGGCAAGATCGTGGATCTCTACAAGGGCGCTGTGGACTGCCTGGTGGAACCGATACTGAAGAAGGTCGCGGCTCCTGTCTTCGACCGCTGGCGCTCCGGAGAGATCAGGAGACTCTCGGACACCAACGCGGAACTCCAGAGAGGCATCGACTCCTTCATAAGGTCGGAGGAGGCCAGAACGCTTCTGGCAGGCCCGATAACCGCCTGGCTGAAGCCGGTCGGGGAGGAGCTGGAGAAGCATACGGTCCCGATCTGCATCAGACATCACGTTCCGTATTCGGCGCTGAGCCTGAGGTCCTACCTCGCGGCGTCGGACGTGGATATCAAGATAGACGCCAAGAATATCTTCGCGGTCGAGGAGATGACCTGGCTGATAGATTCTTTGATCACCGTGATCGTCGGACTCGTGATCGCGGCGATCGACGTGGTACCGATCCTGGCGGGCCCTGAAGCCGTGATCGTGAGCGTGATCGCGACAGCGGTAGGCCTGATCCTCGGCAAGGAGAAGATGGAGGGAGCGCTGCTTCAGGCGGACCTTCCCAACGCCGCCAGAAAGCTCATCCCCAAGGGAATGTTCAACTCCCGCATGGATGCCATGAGCGCCAAGATCAAAGAGGAGTTCTACAAGACCCTCGAAGACAGCAAGAGCGCGGAGATAACCACCCGTATGGTGGGAGACATCTCCGACCAGATAGAGCAGTGCCTCGTCAAGATGGCCGAGGTCGTTGAGATCCCGCTGGGTTAGAGCCCGGGGAAGGTACCCGGACGGATCCCGGGAGATGAAAGGAGACAAAACAAGATGTTCAGAAAGATGAACCTGACCATGCTGACGGATTTCTACGAGATCACGATGGCAAACGGCTATCTGGAGTCCGGTATGCAGGACGAGATAGCGTATTTCGACATGTTCTTCAGAAAAGTGCCCGACGGCGGCGGCTTCGCCATCATGGCCGGAGTTCAGCAGGTGGTCGACTATATGAAGTCCCTGCGCTTCGACGAGAGCGATATAGAGTATCTGAGGAGCAAGAACTGCTTCGACGAGAAGTTCCTGAACTATCTGAGAGGCTTCAAATTCGAGTGCGACGTCTGGGCGGTGCCCGAGGGAACGCCGATCTTCCCCTATGAGCCTTTGATCACGGTGAGGGGACCGGTCATGCAGGCGCAGTTCGTGGAGACTATGATCCTTTTGATCGTCAACCATCAGAGCCTCGTCGCGACCAAAGCGAACAGGATAGTCCGCGCTGCCAAGGGACGCCCCGTGATGGAATTCGGAACGCGACGCGCTCACGGCGTAGCGGCCGGCATCCACGGCGCGAGAGCCGCGTTCATCGGCGGCTGCGTAGGAACAGCATGCACGATAGCCGATGTCGAGTACGGCATCCCGGCGCTCGGGACCATGGCCCACAGCTGGGTCCAGATGTTCCCGACCGAGTACGACGCCTTCGCCGCATACGCGAAGATCTATCCCGAGAACTGCGTTCTCCTGGTCGACACATATAACGTCCTCAAGTCCGGAATCCCGAACGCAATCAAGGTCTTCAAGGAGTTCAAACCCAAGAAGATGGGCATCCGCATCGACTCCGGCGATATCACGTATCTGACCAAGAAGGTCCGCAAGATGCTTGACGACGCCGGCCTTCCGGAGTGCACCATCACGATCTCCAACTCCCTGGACGAATACATCATCCGCGACGTCATCAATGAAGGCGCGGTGATCGATTCCTTCGGCGTCGGCGAGAGGCTGATAACCGCGAGATCCGAACCCGTCTTCGGCGGAGTCTACAAGCTCGCGGCCGTCGAGGTGGACGGAAAGATCATCCCGAAGATCAAGATCTCCGAGAACGTCGAGAAGATCACCAACCCGGGATTCAAGACCCTATACCGCCTGTTCGACAACGAGACCGGAAAGGTCCTCGCGGACGTCATGACGCTGGACGGCGAGGAGATCGTCGACGACGGCAACTACGAGATATTCGATCCGACCGCGGTGTGGAAACGCAAGAAGCTCACGAACTTCACCGCGAAGAACATCCGCGTGCAGCTCTTCGACAAGGGCCACTGCGTATACGAGTGCCCGGACATAAAAACGATCAAAGAGTACTGCAAGGAGCAGATCGACACGCTCTGGACCGAGTCTCTGCGTTTCGAGAATCCGCAGACCTATTACGTCGACCTCTCTCAGAACCTCTACGACCTCAAGATGAGCCTGCTGTCGAACCCGCAGTACGAGATCGTGCAGGAGTAGATCCGGCCCCCGCCGGCCCCGAAGCGCCGCAGGCAGGCTCCCGGCAAGTCCTCGGATTGGGAGACGGCCGCCTCAACAAAAAATGACTTTTGGAAGCGTCGCCGACTTGCTCACGCAAGGGCGGCGCTTCTTGCAAAAGTCATCTTTTTTGTTTTCGGGTCGTCTCCAGCCGATCCTGCGGAAGAGCCGGTGCGCCCGTCTGCGACGCCCGGGGCCGGCGGGGGCCGCCTGCATTCCTGCGCCCGTCAGCGGCGCGCCGCTCACCGTGCCGGACCGGCCGCCGCGCGGAAACTCGGGAAACAACGTGAAAACTGCGTGGAAACAATATGAAAAAAATATCACTTGTACCCCCCAAAAAAATGGTATATTTTTAGTAAGAATTCTAAATAAATGGCGTGAAACGGGAAACAATAGCTGAACTAGCTGAACTGAAGGGGGGCTGTTATGAGAGGAATGACCAGAAAAGTGCTGTGCTGCGGTCTCGCGTTGCTTATGGCGTTGTCATATGCCTCGTTCTGCTTTGCGGAAGAGGGAGACTCGAGTCGGGAACAAGAACCTGCGCCGAGAAGTTGGGTCAGACTGGCCGGCGATAACAGATATGAAACGTCACTTCTGGTAGGCAATGAAGTTGGAAGGTCCCTCTCTTCAACATACATTTATGAGGGTGTGATCATTGCAAGCGGGACAGGATATGCAGATGCTTTGAGCAGCTCATGTCTGCAGCACACGGGGTATGCTCCGGCGCCGGTGCTGCTTGTGAATGATGACCTGCATGTTATGAAGAAAGTGGCGGAAGACATTCGCGACCATTTCGCCCGCAACGTGTATGATATGACCAAAGAAATATGGATCATGGGAGGATATGGCGCAGTGTCGTCTAAAATGGAGGATTGCCTAACAGAAGCCGGACTGAAAAGATATATAAGCTTCAGGTTTGACGGGGCTGACAGGTTTGAAACGAACCTGAAAACATTGTATATATGCAGCGATGTACATAGACCACTGATCGTCTGCAGCGGGTACAGCTTCGCCGATGCCCTCAGCGCATCTTCATGTAGATGCGATGTTCTCCTTGTAGGCGCATCTTTAACAAAGGAGCAGGAAGAGTATATTCAAAGGCGTATTAAGGGGAATAATAGTGACAAAACATGTGTTATTGCAGGTGGCACAGGTGCGGTTTCGGAGAACGTGGAAAGCAAGCTTGCCGAGTTGGGTATGGAGACTGTAAGGTTGGCGGGGAAAGACAGATACGAGACATCATATAAAATAGCGGAATATTTCTTCACTGCGAACCCGTACTATGCCATACTGGTGTATGGAAGGGATTTCCCTGATGGCTTGTCAGGCGGACCGCTCGGCGGCGCGCACGGAAGCCCGGTTCTCCTTGTTGATGATGCGCACAGTGAATATGCAGTAAAATACTCCGAAGAGCATTCCTCTGTAAGGATATTTAAAGTTCTTGGCGGCCAGTCGCTGATCTCTGATGAGACAGTAGAGAGAATAGTAAATGCTGGTGCATAATAAGCCCAGAACATTAAGAAGAGGCGCCCCGCGGGGCGCCTCTTTTGATGCCGCTGGATATGTGGTAAAATAGCGGAAGTGAATGGCCGGTGGCAGGAGAGCAAAGGAGTTGATCGGATATGCCGCTTGAGATAGTCAGGAACAGTGAGGCGCAGCTCGGATCGGACGTCTATATAGGCGAGGCTGTCTACGACAAAAGAACGGAAACTCCCGCTGAATTCTACAGGGAGTATCTGGAGTCGGCGGCCGGTCAGGGGATAGACGCGATCGCGATACCTTTGATCACGGATGACGGGAGGGATATTCCCAAATGGAGGCTCCTCGATGCCGCGGTCTCTGAGATAGGAGGATTTCTGTCATCAAATGATGACGACATGACCGTCTATCTCACTGTGGAGGACGACGATCTCGGCGCTTTTTCGGACGATCAGCTTGACGTGAGGTTCGCCGGGCGGTTCGCGGATCTGAGCGAGTATCTGGAAAAGAAGAACTATTGCGGTGTACCGCAATACTTGCCCGAAGGAGCTCGTGCCGACGAGCCGCAGTATGCCGCCGCGCCGTGGGGAGCCGCGCCGCAGGGAGCCGCGCCAAACGCCGCGCCTCAGCAGGCCGACCGGGCGGGAGCCGCTTCGGGAGCTGCTGCGGGGCCTGTGCAGGCGAAGAAAGCGCGGCGCCGTCTGTTCGAAGCTCTCAGGAGTGAAAAGCGCGAGTCGGCTGAGGAGTCCTCGGCCGAAGAGTACTTTGCCGGGAAGATCCTGAAGACGGACGAACCCGTAGAACCGTGGACTTTCGAAACGGCGGCCGCGGATGAAGACCTTAAGAGATACATCAGGAACCGTGAGTCGACCTTCCAGGAGCATCTGTTCCGCCTGATCGACCGCAAAGGTCTGGACGACGTCGAGGTCTACAAGAAGGCTAACATCGACCGCAAGCTCTTCTCCAAGATCAAGAGCAACCCCTACTATCAGCCGTCAAAGCGCACGGCGCTGGCATTCGCGATAGCGCTGGAGCTTTCGCTCGACGAGACGAAGGACCTGCTTCTCAAGGCGGGGATAGCCCTCTCGCGCAGCAATTATTTCGACCTGATAATGGAATACTGCATCGAACGCGGGATCTACAATATCTATGAGATAAACTGCATGCTGTTCCGCTACGATCAGCCGCTCCTCGGAGCGTAGGGCGGCAGGTGAAATGTCGCTTGGCAGGCGACCATTCGCCTGCCTTTTTTTGTTATGTTTTTCCCGTAAAGAGAAGTTCACTGAACCGATAAGGAGGGAAATACAATGGCAGAGAAAAAGAATGAGAAGAGATCGATGGAAGTGGTATTCATCCTGGACAGGAGCGGATCGATGTCTGGCCTCGAAGCGGATACGATCGGGGGCTTCAACGCGACGCTTAAGAAACAGAAGGCGGACCCGGAGGGAGTGCTCTGGTCGACGGTTTTGTTCGATGACAGACACGAGGTGATCCACGACAGAGTTCCGGTTGCCGATGTCCCCGAACTCAACGAAGAAGAATACTACGTAAGAGGCTGCACGGCGCTGCTCGACGCGATTGGCCGCGCGATCCACCACATCAGAAACGTGCATAAATACGCGCGACCCGAGGACGTGCCCGAGAAGACGCTTTTCGTCATCACGACCGACGGAATGGAGAACGCCAGCCGCGAGTACACCTATGAGAAGGTGAAGGAGATGATAAAAAAGGAGACGGAGAAATACGGCTGGGAATTCATCTTCCTCGGCGCCAATATGGACGCGGTGAGCGTCGCCGGCCGCATGGGCATCAGGCCTGAACGCTCGGCGACCTTCATCAACGACAGCGTCGGCATCGAAAAGAACTACAAGGCAGTCGGCAAAGCGATGTTCAGCCTCAGGGAATGCGGAGCTATGGCGGAAGAGGCGCTCGACGACGTCAGAGCCGATTACAAGCTGAGGAGCGGCGGCACGAGCAATGGATCCGGGAGCTCTTCCGGCGGCAGGATAAGCAGTCTCATAGGCAGGAAAAGATAGCGAATGCCGGCAAGTACGGCAGCCTTGCGCGGAAGGCAGAAAAGGGGACGAAAGCCCCCTTTTTTCATTGGTGAAACCGGTTGCCTCGAATGGGGTTAGCATGTATCATGAACTTAGTTGATACTGACCGGCTGAAAGAACAGGAGGGGCAGTTAAGATGAAGAAGAGAAGCGCTGCTGTGCTTTTGATCGTTCTTGTGATTTGCCTGTGCGTGCTCACTTCATGCGGAGGCGGAAGCAAGGACGAAGACGCTCTGTCGGATTGGAAAGAATGCGATTTTGAGGAGCTCGAAGGATCGGTGCAGGACGGAATTTACACGAACGAATTTCTTGGGATCACATTCGACGCTCATAAGACCAACTGGGTGATAGCTGATGATTCCGCCAGGGCAGGACTCGCGGACGTATCGGGGAATACGGATTTCGAGGCGATATTCCGGGAGAGCGGCAGCTTCTGCGATTTCTATGTGCAGAACTCATCGGACCGCTCGGCGATAAGCGTTGTGATAGCGGATCTCGGGCTGTTTGCCGGAGCGCGGTCCGACGTAGATGACTATGTGGAGTATCTGAAGGACTCTATGGCCGAAGAACTCGAAGCCCAGGGCCTGACAAATGTTAAGTCTGAAGTGACCACCACATTTTTTCTGGGCGACAGAGAGACCCCCTGCGTCGCGGTCGAGGGTGAGTATATGGGCGTCAAGGTGTTCGAGAGGCAGATATTCATCAAAAAAGGCAGATATGTCGGCGGCGTCATCGTGATGTGCGTTGGAAGAGATATGACACAGGAAAGACTCGGCGGATTCAAGGCGATCTGAAATATGAAAGGAGATAGCAGCATGAGCAGATTTACCGCACAGGAAGTGCTGGACGCGTACGAACGGATAAGTCCTTATATAGACCGCACCCCGCTCGCGGAATCCATCTATCTGGGCGAGGGCGGAAGAAAGTATTACTTCAAGCTCGAGTGTCAGCAGCCCGTCAAAAGCTTCAAGATCCGCGGCGCGCTGAACAAGATGCTGACCCTGACCGAAGAGGAGAAGGAGCGGGGTGTCGCGACGGTATCGTCCGGCAATCACGGATCCTCTGTCGCCTACGCGGCACGTCTCCTCGGGATCAAAAACGCCGACATCATCATCCCGGGCATGGCTCCTAAGGCCAAGGAGGACCTGATCCGCTTCTACGGGGGGAACGCTCTCAGGATGGGGAGGAACTACGACGAGGCGCACGCTCTCGGGATGAAGTATATAGAGGAGAAAGGCCTTACATACATCGACGCCTACTACGACGACGAGAAGATCTACGGCGGCCAGGGAACGATCGCGCTCGAGATCCTCAGGCAGAACCCGGACATCGACACGATAGTCGTACCTATCGGAGGCGGCGGCCTGTCGACCGGTATCGCGGTATACGCTAAATACGCCAAGCCGGACATCAGGGTGATCGGCGTCCAGACCGAGGCCTGCCCGGCGATGATCCGCGCCCTGGAGGACAAAGTCTTCTACGAGGAGTTTCCGATAGACGAGAACACTATCTGTGACGCTCTGGTCGGCGGCGTGGGCAAGCTTTCGTATGAGACGCTCGGCGACTATATCGACGACATCATCGAGGTCAGGGAATCCACGATCCGCAAGGCCACTCGCTTCATGATCAAAGACGAGAAATACATCGCTGAGGGCGGAAGCTGCACTACTATCGCCGCCGTCATGGACGAGCGCGAGAGGGTCGGAGGAAAGAATATAGCTCTGGTCATCAGCGGCGGGAATATCGACGGCGATCTGATGGCTGAGCTTCTGAACGAGTGAAGGAGGACCTTATGAACGAGCAGCTTAGAGAAGGCATCTTCAGGTGCGTGGAAGAAAACTATGATGAGCTCAGGGCCATCAAGAAATATCTCTATGACAACCCCGAGGTGGGCGGCGAGGAGGAGAAGTCCAGCAGGATACTCGTCGATTTCCTGAGGAAGAACGGCTTTGACGTGACGGAGAACTTCCACGATATCCCCTGGTGCTTCAGAGCGGCCTACGACAGCGGAAGACCGGGAGTTTCCGTCGGGATGACCGCGGAATACGACGCTCTCCCGGAGATCGGACACGGTTGCGGCCACAATATAATAGCGACCGCTCCATGCGGCGCCGCGGTCGCGCTCAAGGCTGCGGTGGATGAGCTCGGGGGCAAGGTGGTCCTCTATGGGACTCCTGCTGAAGAATGCTTTGTTCGGAAATGCGATCTGGCGCGCGAAGGCGCTTTTGATGAAGTCGACTTCTGCCTGAACATCCATCCCTTCGGACGCAATCTGAAGTCCGGCGTTACGACAGCCCTGGACGCGTGGCAGGTAGACTTCTACGGCAAGGCGGCACACGCGGGCGTCGCTCCTGAGAAGGGGATAAACGCCCTGGACGCGGCGGTGCATTTCTACGAGATGATAGGGTTTGAAAAGCAATACCTCAAGAATACCAATATCTACGGAGTGTTCGAGGACGGAGGCGTTAAATGCTCTGTGATCCCTGATCACGCGGCGGTGAAATACCTGGTCAGGGCGCCGAAGGTGAGGGATATTAGGGCTATCAGAGACCTGTTCGAGCGTACTGCCGAGGCATGCTGCAAGCTAATCGGGACCACATATAAGATCTGGAACAACGAACCGGGCAATATGGACGTAGTGACTAACTATACGCTTGCTCACGTGTTCGAGGACATCTACGCGGAGCTGAGCGGGAAACCGATGGAAGACGGAGAGTTCGGCGGCTCGACGGACGTCGGAGACGTGAGCCATTCCGTTCCGGCAATAATGCCCTGCGTTGGACTGGACTGTCCGGAGACGGAGATCCACACGGCGGAATTCCGCGAGGCCACCATTACCGAAGCGGGCGATAACGCCATGCGCTGGAGCGCGGAGGCAATGGCTCTGACCGCCCTTAAGGTAATGGAGGATCCGGACCTTCTCGCCGCGATAAGAGCCGAGTTCGAGGAGGCGAAGAAGGACTTCTGAGAAACGAAGGTGAGCTTCCTCACTTGCGGCGAATTGACTGAGAAGATCCAAAAGGTGTAAAGTATTACAGAGGCAAAATGATTCGATTTTCAGACAGGAGGAACCGGCTATGGCAAAAGAGATCATTAACGTCGCGACACTTCATAACTACGGCGTGGACGGAATGCGCGAGATCAGCGAAAGACGCGCCGCGACGATATCCAATATCATAGAAGAGGGAGCCAAACACGGACTCTCGGATCAGTTCGTATACGACGCCATCGCGAGATACGGTCAGGATAACGCTGACGCCATGCGCGCGCAGATGAAGGATCCGGACAGCTTCAAAGAGTTCGCCGACACCTTCGGAACGGATCACAACAAAGACATCTACGAGATGGAGATCCTCGAGAAGACCGACGATGTTCTGTCCATCGACTTCCACTACTGCCCCTATGTGGAGCAGTGGATCAAGCAGGGCCACACACAGGAAGAGATCTCCCGCCTCTGCTATGTGACGATGGCCGGAGACCACGCCTTTGCTCACAGATTCCCCTGCATGGAGTTCGAGCTCGCCGGGACGATCGCTGACGGCGACGGGGTCTGCAAGCTCAGGTTCAGAAGGAAATAAGGCCTGCCCGACCACTGGGCTCCATACTATACCACAAAAAATGTAGGCCATCCCCTGTTTTTCAGGCAATGGCCTACAGAATTTCATCATTTCAGGACAGATGGCCTACAGATAACCTGCCTATCCGGCCGGTTTTTGTAGGCCTTCTATTGTTTTTCGTGGGATGGCCTACAGAATTTCACCATTTCAGAGGTGATGGCCTACAGATAACCTGCATCTACGGCCTGGCCTTTTCCGTTATGGCGCGGACGCTCTTCTGGTGCTCCAGATCAGCGAGGATATCGTAAAGCTCTTCGGCACGTTCCTGACCGAGCACTATGCCCGCGTAGGTCAGGAACTTTTTCTTAAGATCTTCGTCACTCATGGGATCTGCCATCATGCCTACGGCGAAGACGCGGGTCCTGAAGAACTCGCGGCCGCCTTTAAGAACGATCCGGACGTCTGCGGGACCCAGGCCCTGCTCGTCGGGAACGTCGTTGTAGTCTTCGTTTATGTGCATAAAGGTGCGCTTGATTATGTTCTGGATCTCCGGGCGGAAGATGTTCTCTTCGGTAAAGCTGAAGGGCGTGAGAGGTATCCCGTGCAGATAGAGCCCGGTCAGGAAGCCGACGCTGAATTTGGCCTCCTGGGCGTTCTTCGGATCCGGTGTGACGAGGTCTCTCATAGCCGGGAGCCCCATATAGACATCGATCCGTTCGATCTCCTCAGGCTTGATGGAGTTCTCGTCGATCAGCTCGGTTATAGAGTCCATCGGACGGTGGGTGCTGCTGCAGGACGGATAGCGCTTGATGTCGAAGCCGACTTCGCAGATATCCCAGTCGTTTCCGAAGCCGCTGACTATCTCCTCAAAATTTCCATTCTCATCGCGCAGGCCCGCGTACTCGAAGATATATCCCTCTTTGCCCTCGAGGGCGGTAGGGGAAGAGTCTATGCCCGCGGCCGCGAGATAGGCGGCTCTCAGGCCGTCTTCGTTCGTCTTGCCGATGTGGACGCATTTTGTCATTGTGCCGAAGTTCTCGCGGAGGCCCGATACGAAGGACGCGGCTATGCCTATAGCGTTCTGCACGGCTTTGCTGTCGAGGCCGAGAAGGTATGAGACACCTGCCGCCGCGCCCGGCGCGCCTTCGAGACCGGATGTGTGCCAGCCTTTTTCATGGCATTCCCAGGCAATGATCCTGCCCAGACGGTTTTCGACTTCCTGGGCGATCAGGAAGGCTTTGATCAAAGTCAGTCCGTCGACATCCTGCTCCTCAGCCTGCGCGAGAATCGCGGGAAGCACGACCACGGACGGATGGCCCTGCCCGGATATACCTGTATCGTCGAGCTCGTAGTCGTGACCGGAGATGCCGTTCAGAAAAGCCGCGTCGCGCGGTGAGAGTTTGACGTCGCTTCCGAGAAGGCTGCAGTTTCCGCCTCGGGAGAATCCGGGAATGATGCGCTTTATAGTCTCTCCTGTCGTTCCGACTATCATCGCCGCGAAGGTGTCTATGATCGCCCTCTTGGCGTAATAGATCGACTCCTCCGTGAATTCGGGCGGATCGGTCACTTTCTTTCCAAGGATCTCGCTGAGTGTCATAAAAAAACCTCCTTTGATGAATATGAATGCATTATAGCATAAATATTCATAAGGAGGAGTGTATATTTATTCCGTGGAATAAGTTTTTTATCCCCTGAGCCGCTTTACGGCTTCACCCGTGGAAAGAAGGACAAAGCGCACTTTGTCGCCGGGCCTGAGCTGGGCTGCGGCGCTCCGGGACACTGTCGCGAGCCAGAAGGGTTTGGCGTAGCCTCCCGAGACCTGGGCGTCCGCGTTCATGAGTATCGGCTGTCCCGAAGGCACGACCTGGATCGCCCCCCTGAGAACGCCGTCGGTTATGATGTTTCCGTCCGCCCCGTGATCAAAGCCGAGGCGCGGCCCGTCGAACCTTGTCCCCATGCGGTCGGAGTCCGCCGAAACGGTGTATTCTTCAGTGAGGAAGGTGTCTATGCCCTCGTCTGACAGATCTCCGAACTGCGGGCCCTTGGTCACGAAAAGGATCCTCACCGCGGCGCCTATCTGAGAGGTGTTCCGCGGAAGTGTGCTGAGCCGTTCCGGCTCTTCATCAACGCGGTCCGCGAGCGGGAGCACATCCCCCTGCGCCAGCTTTCTTCCGCCTGAGATCCCTCCGACCGAAGCCCTGCTGTCCGCGGAACGGCTCCCGAGGACGGATGGAACGCCTATACCTCCGGCGAATGTGAGATATGTCCTGCAGCCGAGAGTGACAGGTACGGACAGAAGCTCGGTCCCCGCGGGAGCCTTGACGACCTCGTTCATCGGGATGATCTGATCGGAATCTGCGAATCTGATCTCGCAGTACCCGCCCGTAACGCAGAATTCCGTATCGGAACCGAATCTGATCCCGGGCGTCATCAGGGTGGCTTCCAGCCCGGCCGCTCCGGGGTCGTTCCCCAGCAGTCGGTTTCCGAGGATCAAAGCCTCCGTATCCATCGCCCCGCACTCCGAGATGCCTGAGCTGAGATATCCGTGGCGACCCGTATCCTGAACCGTGGTAAGGAGCCCCGGGCGGTTCAGGGTGATCGTGCGTGCAGGCGCGGATGATGAATCCGCAAACGCCTCGACTTTATCCCCTTCGCGCTTTTCGCAGGGCTCAGCTTCCGCGTCTGTTCCTTGCTCTTCCGACAGCCTCCGGAACTCCGCCTCGCTTATGCTTCTGAAACGTATGCGGTCACCGGCTTTGACCAGAAAGGGTTCCTCGCGGTCAGGGCTGAAGAGCCTGAGAGGCGTCCTTCCTATGATCTGCCAGCCTCCTGGAGACGCGACGGAATATATGCCTGTCTGGGCTCCGGCGATGCCGACGCTTCCGGCTTCGATATGAGTTCTCGGGACTTCGAGCCTGGGCGTCGCGAGGCGCTCGTCCATCCCCCCGAGATATGGGAAACCGGCGGTAAAGCCGATCATGTGGACCGGATATTCCGTGCCGGAGTGGATCGCGATGACAGAATCCCTGTCAAGCCCGGTATGCTTTACGACGTTCTCCAGATCAGGCCCGCATTCGCCTCCGTAGCAGACCGGGATCTCGACTGTACGGCCTTCTCCCGCCGACGCGAGGCGCACGGGCTTATCTGCCAGAAGCGCCGAAACGGCGTCCTTTACCGCTTCGCCGTCCGTGATCAAAGGATCGAAGCGCACCATGATCGACGCGTATGCCGGGATGACGTCAAGGACACCGGGAAGCCCGGCGCCTTTGATCATCGTGAGGGTGCTGATGACCATATCGTGGACCTCAGCGGATATCTCCTGAGGAAATCTTATCGAGACCGCGCTGTCTCCGCAGTCGACTATCTTTAAAAGTGTTTTTTCCATAATTGATCCTTCAGACAAGCGGAGCCACACCGGATCCCGCCGCCTCGAGGGCGGCTTTGATCTTCAGTGCGAATTCAGCGGCGCCGGGCGTGTCACCGTGCAGGCAGAGGGTATCAGCCTCGAGACCGATGAGCCTGCCGGAGGCCGACTCCACCACACCTTCCGTGACGAGCCGCGCCACACGTTTGATAATAAGGCTTTCATCGGTAATCACCGAACCGGGCATCGTGCGCGGCATCAGAGTGCCGTCGTCCATATACGCCCGGTCTGCGAAGGCCTCTGACGCGAAGCGGAGGCCGCTCTCCTGCGCCGCCTCCCTGACGCAGCTTCCGGCGAGACCGACGACTATCGGGAGGGGGATCGCGTTTTCCGTGGCTCCTTTCGCTCCTTCACATTCTACGCAGCCGTACCCCTGCGCCTCGGAAGCCCTGAGCACTCCCCGGCAGATCGCGCCTGCGAGCACCGGGTCCTTTGCGGCCATATTGTAAAGCGCGCCGTGCGGTTTCACGTGGGCGACGTGAGCGCCTTCTTCTTCACAGATCTCCATGAGAAGGGCGACCTGATCGCAGACTATCCGCTCAACCTCCGCGGGAGGAAGCTCCATCCTGGTCCGGCCGAAGTTCTCGCGGTCCGGGAAGCCTGGATGCGCCCCGATGCTGCAGCCGGAGGCCTTTGCCAGCCTGACCGTCCGCCGCATGTCCTCGGGGCTCCCGGCGTGATAGCCGCATGCGATGTTGACCGAGGTAACGACGGGTATGATGAGGCTGTCGGACGCTCCGCCGTCAGTGAGCTCACCGCAGTCGCAGTTGAAGTCTATGGTTTTTTTGATCGTTTCAGTCATGGTTTTCAGCTCCCCGTATATTGATAGAGACTACTATCATACTATTCCAAACCGGCGGGCTTCGCAAGTTGACTGTAGGCCCTGAAATGTTATATTTTTAGTATGGCGGCTCGCGGGCCGCGGAAACGGAGAAAGAGAATGAAGAAAAGAATCATCATATTGCTTCTGATCGCTGCCTTAGCCTGTGCCGGCGTGCTTACCGCGTGCGGCGGCGGATCAGGAAGTCCGGCGGCCGATACGGAGGACGCGGAACAGGCTGAGTCATCGGAGAGCGATCCTTACGCGGGATATACAGGGGTGATCAAAGAGATACCGGAATTCCACAGCGTGGATCTCGAGGGTAAGGAAGTCGACAATTCCATCTTTGCTCAGGCGGATATAACCGTCGTGAACATCTGGGGAACTTTCTGCCCGCCCTGCATCGGAGAGATGCCCGAACTCGCCGCGTGGGATGCCGAGCTCCCGGACAACGTTCAGATCATCGGGATCGTGACCGACGTCGCGTCAACGGATTCCGCGGAGTTCGAGACCGCGAAAAAGCTGGTCGCGGACAGCGGCATCGAATACACCAACATCATTGCAGGCGGCCAGTTCATGGACGGGCTGTTCGAGTATCTGATCGGCGTACCGACGACGCTCTTCGTCGACTCCGAAGGAAGATGTCTCACGAATGAGATCATCGGAGCGGACGTGGAGGGGTATAAGCAGACTGTCGAGGGCCTGCTATGAACAGACGGAAACTCCTCGCGATACGCATACTGACCGCTGCGGCGGCTGCCGGAATGATCGCCTACGGCATTTTTCGGGGCGAGCTTTCGCTCGTCCTGAACAAAGCGATCAACGTCTGCTTTGAATGCATCGGACTGGGGTAGCGCGATGAAGACCGGCTTTTCAGTCAAGAGAAAGATAATACAGTTCATTGCCTTCGTCCTGTCCAACCCCTTCGTCGGAAATTTCAGGACCGGAAGGCTGTACAAGGGACCCTGGAAGTACTTCTGCAATCCGGGCATCAACTGCTACTCCTGCCCGGCTGCCGGCCTGTCCTGCCCGATCGGCTCACTTCAGGCGGTGAACGGTTCTATCGACTTCAGGTGGAGCTTTTACGTGGTCGGGACGATCTGCGCCTTCGGGATCCTGCTCGGCAGGGCGGTGTGCGGTTTTCTCTGCCCCTTCGGCCTGATCCAGGAGCTGATCTATAAGATCCCCTTTCCTAAGAGGAAGTTGCCGCGGTGGGCGAGATACATCAAATACGCCATGCTCTTCATCGTGGTGCTGACGCTCCCCGTTATCATCACAAATGCCGCTGGAATGGGAGATCCCTTCTTCTGCAAATACATCTGCCCCGCAGGGACGATAGAGGGCGGGCTCGCGCTTTTGCTCGTGCGCCCGGAGCTGAGGCCGATGGTCGGCTCCCGCTTCGCCCTCAAGATCGCGATCGCGGTGCTTACTGTCATCGGCTGTCTGACCGTGGCGAGGTTCTTCTGCAAGGTCCTCTGCCCGCTCGGCGCATTCTACGGCTTTTTCAACAAAGTGAGCCTTGTCAGGCTCAGCACGGACGAAAGCGCCTGCACATCCTGCGGCGCCTGCGCCAAAATATGCCCGATGGACGTCGATCCCTCAAAGGATCCCAATTCCATGGAATGCATCCGCTGCGGAAAATGCGTGAGCGCCTGCGGCGCGAAAGCGATAAGATTCGGAAAACAATAAGGTTTTATCTGGTTTTACCTCATTTGGCGTGGGAGGAAGCGTGATTCTGCTGATTTCCCGTGGTAATCCCAAAAAAGAGTAGGGTTACCATTCGCGGAATGGCATATTAAGCCGTGTTGCGAATGGTAAACGGACAATAATCGGCGATTACCAACGGAAATCGCGAAAAAGAAGGAGCCTACCATTCGCAGATCGGCGCAGGAAGACCTGGAGCGCTCTCCACACAACAAACGATCTGCTCACACCAAGCGATCGGTTCATAACAAAAGGAGATGCCGCACGGCGGGCTAAGCCGCCTGAAGGGCATCTCCTCTTTTATCAGAGACTTCTCAGTTGCCGGTCTCGGTCTCGGCCGCGACCAGGAAGGAGGCGCCGTACTGTTCGCGGAGACGGGGCTTCTCGATCTTGCCGGTCGGATTTCTGGGAACGTCGGCGAAGATGATCTTGACGGGCCTCTTGTAGCGCGGTAGCTTCTGGCAGAAGTTGCGGACATCTTCTTCAGTGCAGGTATAGCCCTCTTTGATCTCGATGATCGCGGCGGATATCTCGCCGAGACGCTTGTCGGGAAGACCGATGACCGCGACGTCCTTGACCGGCTCGAACTCGTGGAGGAAGTCCTCGATCTGCACGGGGTAGATGTTCTCGCCGCCGGAGATGATGACGTCCTTCTTACGGTCGACCAGATATATGAAGCCCTCGGCGTCCTGCTTGGCCATATCGCCGGTGTAGAGCCAGCCGTTTTCGGAGAGGACCTCTTTGGTCGCCGCCTCGTCCTTGTAGTAGCAGATCATGACGGCGGGGCCTCTTACGGCGAGCTCACCGACCTCACCGCGGCTCACTGGCTCGCGGTTCTCATCGACCACGATAGCTTCCCAGCCGTAACCCGGGATGCCGATAGCGCCGACCTTGGAGATGTTCTCGACGCCGAGGTGCACGCATCCGGGACCGAGCGACTCGGAGAGCCCGTAGTTGGTGTCGTACTGATGGTTCGGGAAATACTCCATCCAGTGCCTGATCATCGAAGGCGGTACCGGCTGCGCGCCTATATGCATGAGCCGCCACTGAGACAGCTTGTAATCCGTCAGCTTGAGCTCACCTCTGTCCAGCGCGTCCAGAATGTCCTGAGCCCAGGGAACGAGCAGCCATACGATGGTGCAGCGCTCTTCGGAGGCTGCATGGAGGATCTGCTCGGGTCTCGTTCCGCGGAGCAGAACTGCGCGGCTCCCGGCGACCAGCGATCCGAACCAGTGCATTTTGGCACCGGTGTGATAGAGCGGCGGGATGCAGAGGAAGGTGTCCTCGCGGGTCTGGCCATGGTGGTTTTGCTCGGCGAGAGCGGAGTGCACCAGCGCCCTGTGCTTGTGCAGTATGGCTTTGGGGAATCCCGTGGTCCCGGATGAGAAATAGATCGCGGCGTAGTCGTCGTCCGTGATCTTTACGTCGGGAGCCTGGCTGGGATAATTGGCGGTCTCGACGATGAAGTTCTCGGCGAAGGTCGGGCAGTTGGCGCCGACGAAGAACAAAAGCCTCTGGCGCGACAGGCTGTCCACTATGTCTTCTATACGTCCGATGAACTCCAGCCCGAATATGAGCACTTCCACGTCAGCAAGCCCGACGCAGTAGCTGATCTCATCCGAGGAGTAGCGGTAGTTCAGGGGGACCGCTATCGCACCGGCCTTGAGGATGCCGAAATAGATCGGGAGCCAGTCGAGGCAGTTCATCAGGAGGATGCCGACCTTGTGGCCGGGCTCCACGCCGCGCGCGATCAAAGTGTTCGCGACCCGGTTGGCCTTCTCGTTGAACACGCCCCAGGTTATCTCCTGACGGTAGGGGCCGCTGCGGGCGGGCTCCATGAGCTCGTATTCCTTCCAGGTGGTGAGCCTCTTGGCAGGCGCTGCCGGGTTCAGCTCGATCAAAGCTACATCGTTCGGCCATTCTCTGGCGTTTCTCTCAAGGAATTCGGTGATTGGCATCGGTTTTTCTCTTTCTTCCCAATGGGAAAAGTTATCTTGTTATTGGACAACAGTTTTGCGGGCCGTTTTTGGTAGACGGACCACAACAAATATATTATATCCCATACGGCTTCCAGTCAAGGAATTAAGGGGAATTAAGCGGGATCAGTGGAGGATCTCCGAGGAATACCAGGAGAGCATCAGATCGACCACGAGCCCGTAATCAACCACTCCGTTCTCCTGCCCGTTGGCTTTGAGGTAAGCATCGTTCACCTTGTCCTGGACTTCGGAGGCTTTGGTCTCGTGCTCGCGCCAGAAGGCGTTGTTCTCCTCGAGCTCCGAAATCACGCTGTCGGGAAGCGAAGAGCGTAGCACCAGAAAAGCGTCACGGTCCTCGGCGGCGAGGGCGTTGCCTGCGTAGACCCAGGCCATCATCCAGCCGCTGTGATTGAAATACGAATCGTCGGAACTTATGCAGGCGAGCCAGCCTATATAATTCGCTTCTTTCTCATTCATATATCCCTTCAAATGGGAAAGTTCGTGGCAGGCCGTAAAGGGAAGATTATACGGGGTGATATCCCTGTTATAATTGGCCTCTATCGTGAATGGGGAATAGATCCCCGTGACGCCCATAGAGGAAAATGGTTCGGAGTTCAGGATCGGCTTAGGCTCCGGATAAAAGCCGGATAGAGTCGGATAACGGTCACCGAGAGAGCTCATGGCGCCGACCGCGCGTTCTCCGAGATCCGTGAGATCCGCCTCCGCGCCGCCCTCGCCGATCAGTTTTTCGGCCGTATACTCGCAGAACCCGATCAAAAGCTCACTGCTCGGCTCAACTCGGTCGAGCCCCTCTGTGCGTGAGAAGGATGTGCGGTAATAGTTCACTCCGCAGTTCGCGGAATAGAGGACCGCTAGCGCCGAAGCCAGGACGGCGAGGTGCTTTACCACCCGCAGGAGCCTTTTGCGGTTCACTATGATATCGATGATCAAAAGGACCGGAAGCGCGTACAGTATCGCCTCGGAAAGTGAAAAGGGAATGATGCCCGCTATCCTTCCTAGACTGCCCTGCCAGACAGGATAGATATTCGAAGCGTAAAAGTCACCGAAGCCCGGGACCTTTCGTGCGAGTATCGCGAGGGCAGCGGCGCCAATGAGGAGTATAGCGCAAGCAAAGACAGCCGCGCGGGCGCTTCGCGCTCCGCGGACAGGCTGCCGGGACGGCGCTCCGTCTCTTTGATCGGCCTTTGGCGGCCTTTTGTCCCTTGTGTCATGGTCGCTCATATAACTGATTTTACCACGCCGGGCAAGGGTTTTAGGAAAAACATTTTTACGCAAAAGACACGGCTTTACTGTATAATGATAGTAGCTTTGGCAGAAATAATCACAGGAGGAAAGGCAAATGGAATACGCAGTGATCAACAACGAGCTGGCCTTCCCTATCTATGATGGTTTCCACATCATGGACGAGGAGGAGCGCAGCAGGCTGAATTTCCTGAGCGGCGGACAGGGGACCTGCCTTACGGATCCCGAGAGGAAGATAATCATCTCCATAGGTTGGAGCAAGGTAGGCAGGATGGCCACCATGCTGCTTAACACGGCGGAACTCGCAAAGAACATGGAAGCCAGGGCCAGCGAGCCGATGGCGGATTTTGGATATGAACTCCAGGGATTTGTTTCGCCGAGGATCGGGGTGAAGCTTGCCGAAGGCTTTGATTACGGATACGACGCGGAGGGCGTCAGGATGTTCGCGGAGTCTTTGGTGGTGAAGCACCGCAAGACCCTCTACTACCTGCATTTTTACTGTCATTGGGACACTCGCGGGATCGATCACAGCCTCTGGGAAGACATCATCAGGGAAGCAAGCTGGAAATGATCAAATAAGAAAAGGGAGAATCGGGATGGAGATCAAAAAAGGCATTTCACTTGTCGCTTTCGGATTGCTGTTCATTCTTATCAATCTGAACATGACGCTTAACGGCAGGACGCTCAACATAGCTCCGGACTTCATTGGCTGGATCCTTCTGTTCTTCGCGTTCGGCAATCTGGGAAAATATGCCGACGGGTACAGGTGGCTCAGATGGATCGCTTTGATACTTGCGGTCCTGGCGGGAGCGATGTGGGTGCTCGGATTCGTCAAGCCCGAATTCGCAGACGGCGCGGCATACAGGACGGTCAACAGCATCGTCGGGATCGGCGAACTGGTATTCATAGTGCTCGTCTTCGGACCGCTGATCAGGATCGCCAGAGACTACGGTTCCAAGCGCGAGGGCACGCTCAAAACTCTCAGGATACTCGACCTGATATTCTACGCGATCGTGCTGGCAGCAAGCCTGATCATCGCGATCGACGCGCCGAACATCGCCGCGGGCGGTGTAGACGGAAAAGTTGCGGCGCTTGGCGTTGCAGCCATGATCGGCTCTATCGCGGTGCTTGTCTGCGCAGTAATCACAGTGATCACGATCTTTGGACTTCGCAAAGAGGTGATCGCAAAGGGTGCTCTTTGATCTAAGGGTGCGCAGCCTTATTGAAAGGAGAGGTATTTGACATGAGAAGAAAACTGTTGAGTGCTTTACTCGTCCTGTTGATGGTACTGGTATATCTGCCCGGCGGAACGGCGGCTTTCGCCGACGGTCCCGACGGTTTCATGATAGACTCCGTTACGCTCTATGTTGCTCCTCCGCTTGATGGCATAGACTCACTTGATTGGAATCCGTTTGTATCCACGGTGGGCGATGGAGGATATTATAGCTCCGAAGAGTCATGGTGTGACGCGTCCGGCGCGCCATTAGAGGAAAACATCACTTTTGTCGCGGGAGAGACTTACTATATCTCTTTGAAGGTCGTGGCGGAGGACGGCAACTGGTGGAAACAGTTCGATGAGGGCGTTGAGGTGATCGTTGATGGAGGGACCTTTGTCAGCGGCGGAAGCGTCAATTCCACAGAAGGCTGCTGGTACGATATGGTCATCGCTACCACTGCCGTTGCAGTACCCGAAGGGCTTATCACCGATCTTGAACTCAGTTTCGAGCCTCCCGAGGTCGGAGATGAGATAAGCGTCACTTCTTCCGATTCGGGGATCATTCAGGAACCCGCTCCGCAGCTGACGGCCCCGGATGGAGCTCATTACACTATCTCCGCGGATCCCGGCCCGATGTGGCTGGAGGACGATGAGCTTGGTAGTGATATAAGAACCGAATCTTTCGAGATCGAGGAAGGAACCGATTATTGTTTCACTTTCACGATCGAGCCTGAGAGCGGGTATTATTTTGACGGCATATACACAAATAGAAGCGTGGACAATGCTTATCCAATGAGGAGCAGCATCTATGCGGACGGGAGGCTCGAAGCCTCTTACTTCTTCACAACGGAGGGTGGAAGCGTCCCGGTCGATGAATATGACTACTTTTCGGTATGGATGTGCGACAAAGATCATGCCGTGAATACGGGTGGGGGAGTTCTGATAGAATACGTCCTTCCCGATGGGGATATCCCGGCGGACAGCGGCGCATACTGGGACTGCTCAACCAACCAGACTGTACCTTCGGGATCGTTCGTGACCCTGACTGCCGTACCGGCAGAGGGATATATATTCAAGGGATGGTATCAGGCGAACGTCAACAAGCAGAGTCCGGAAGACCCGCACTATCTCGAGGACAAGCTTATCTATGAAGGAAACAGCTATTCTTTCATTGGAAACCCCTGCGGGGAAGGCGAACCGCCTTACATCTGCGCGGTGTTCGAGGAAGGCGAATCGCGTCAGGCGGATCAGATCCAGGTCTGGGTCGGCAATCCCGACGCGAGCAGGCCGAACAACACTGCCATGGGCGGAAAAGTCGCGGTGAACTATAAGCCTAGTGAGCCGAACATCTATGACCTCAGGACTCTCGACGGCACGAATTATGTATATGGCGAAGTGGTCCAGTTCTATGTGGGAGACGAGATCACGGCTTACGCGAAGCCGGATGAGGGTTACGCCTTCAAAGGCTGGTACCACGTCAATATCGACTGGCATCCCGGCGAGACCAACTCCTACGAGGGCGAGGTGATCTCGACATCGGACAGCTTTACATACAAACCTGCTGTGACGGTGCTCCCAGGAGACAGCGAGCCGCTCAGATATGTCTGTGCGGTATTCGAGGAGTCCACGGGTCCGGGACCGGAGCCCGAGACGGAAGTCATCAGATTCGCCGGATCGAACAGATATGAAACAGGCATCCTAGCCGCAGAGCATCTGAAAGAGAAGAACGGCGTCAGCGCTTTTGACAATATCATCATCGCGAGCGGCGCTGATTTCCCCGATGCTCTGAGCGCGACCTACCTGGCTTATGTAAAGAACGCGCCGATCCTCCTGGTAGGCAAAGACTCGGGAAGCATAGCCAAGATCACAGCCTACGCGAACGCCAATCTCGCTGCGGGCGGAAAGGTATATATCGTAGGCGGCGAAGGAGCCGTTCTCCCCGCTGTTGACAGCGCGCTCACCGTCGATCACAAGAGGCTCGCAGGAAGCAACAGATATAAAACGAATCTCGCCGTCCTTGATGAAGCAGGCCTGGCCGGCAAAGACATGCTGGTAGCCTCCGGAAAGGGCTATGCCGACGCGCTTTCGTCATCCGCAGCGGGTAAGCCGATACTGCTCGTAGCGGACGCGCTTACACCGGATCAGAAGACTTTCCTCAGCAGCAACAGTGAAAATTACGGAAGCAAATTCTACATCATAGGCGGAACGGGAGCCGTGAGCGAAGCGGTCGAAAGCGGGCTTGCGGAATACCGTACTTCCCCGGTAAGGCTGGCGGGAAATAACAGATACGATACATCTAGGCTGGTTGCGGAGACTTTCTTCACCGGTGAATACGACACTATGGTCATAGCCAGCGGCAAGGGCTTCCCCGACGGGCTTTCGGGAGGACCTGTCGCTGCGGCGTACGGCGCACCGCTGCTCCTCGTTGCGGACGGAGCTACCGGCCATGCCGGCAAGATATTCGATGCCAAAGGCCTTAGCAGGCTGGTCGTGATGGGCGGTACCGGCGCGGTGTCCGAGGCCGCAGTAAACGCGATCAAAGACTATAAGGCGGAATAAAGGCGATTTACCTGTTTATCACGCAGGCCGGGCGGCAATAGCCGCCCGGCCGTTTTGATCAATCGGTTTTGCCCGATCGTTTTGCCCGGCCAATATAAAAATATTGCCCACGTTCGGAATTATGTGGTATAATGCTCTTTGCCGATAGTTGGGCCAGTAGCTCAGTGGATAGAGCAACGGTTTCCTAAACCGTGTGCCGTAGGTTCGACTCCTATCTGGCTCACCAAGTTAGACCGCCGCACGCGCCTGACAGTTCAGGCATATGCGGCGGCCTTCTTTTTTGACAGGAGGACAGAAATGGCACCCAGCCATCACAGTTCAAGTTCACATTCCTCGAGCTCGCATTCCTCGGGTTCGCGCAGCTCGTCACATTCTTCGAGCTCCAGAAGCTCATCGCATTCCTCGAGCTCACACAGCTCGAGAAGTTCGTCTTTCGGATCGTCCGGCAGATCGTCCGGAGGGTTCTCCAAAGGCGGCGGGTCGGTGCCGCGATACAGTAAGGACAATTCTCCCTATGTACGGGGAGGCAAGGCCAAAGGAACTGTGATCTCGCGCCCGAGATTCAATCAGCCCAGCGGCTGGAACGCGGGCGAACACGGCGGCCGCATGCCTGAGACCCACTATGCCGTTCGCCACAACTATGTCTACTACCCGATCGACTGGGTGGACAGCGCAACGGGCAGGCAGTATAAGAAGGGCTATTACGACGAAAACGGCCAGTACTACGAGGACGTGGTGTTCCTCAGGAACGGCAAGTACGAGAACGTCATCTGTGAATGCGAATACTGCGGATCCGTGGCAAAGGTCGACTGGTCCGGCGACGGACAGGCCCCGAACTGCAAGAACTGCGGAGCCGTCATGACGGTCCGCTCCGCTCTGGATGAATACACTCAGGATCCGGGCTATTCCAACCGGGGCCTCGATCATTACGGCGGAGTGAACTACGGAAGCAGCAGGACCAAAAAGCCGGGCTGCCTGATCGCGACGGTTATCGGAGTGATCGTGATCGCGGTGATGGCCATCTTCGCGATGATCGCCGGCTTCTTCAGTGACCGCGATCCCGGCTACTCCTACCCCGATCCCGATCCGGGTTACGTATCCAACGTGGACATCTTCGGAGAGAACATATATCTGGACTACAACGGTGACGGCGAATACGTGATCTCGGATGACGGAGACGCGACATTTGATAAGGTCATAACCTGGGATTACGGCGAGGACTGCTACTACGACAGGGATACAGACCTCTTCCTCTGGTACAATACCGACGTTTCGCCTAATATCTGGCAGTACTGGTATGAGCCGATCTCCGGAGACTTCGGCGACTACGGCTGGATGGAATACGAGCCCGGCCAGTGGTATATAGAAGTCGACTGGGGCGACTGGCAGGAGGTCCCGTCCACCTATGACACGGACGTGCTCTGGCATTTCCCATTCGAATAGCCGGATCGCGCTGCAGCGCGTGATGCTGTCCGGCGCCCGCGCGATTTGCTGCCATTTTCGAAAAACGCCGAAATGGCAGTGACATTTCGGGCAAAATGCCCTGATGCCATCAAAAACGGCGGCGTTCGAAAGCATTTTTGTTGACAAATAAGAAAAAAGGCTCAAATGGCAGTGACATTTGGGCCTTTTCTGTTAAATGTCATCAAATCCGCGTCCGCCGGGGCTTGCCGCGCCAACGATCAGTATATCGGGTGCGCGTCGGTCAGGGCTGCGACCTTCTCGAGGACGGCGGCGCGGTTGCCTTCGAAGTCGGTGACCGCGAGATCTATGCATTCAGCGATCTCGTCCATGTCGCTTACGCCGAAGCCGCGTGTCGTGACGGCAGGAGTGCCTATGCGGACGCCGCTGGTTATGCCGGGCTTTTCGGGGTCGTTCGGGATCGCGTTCTTATTGAGCGTGATGTGTACCTCGTCGAGCTTGTCCTGGAGGTATTTGCCGGTCACGCCTTTGCTCCTCAGGTCGACGAGCATCAGGTGGTTGTCGGTGCCGCCGGACACGAGATCAAAGCCACGCGCGAGCAAAGCGTCCGCGAGCGCTGAGGCGTTCTCCACTATCCTGCGGGCATAGTCTTTGAATTCGGGCGAAGCGGCTTCCTTAAGGGCAACTGCCTTCGCGGCGATTATGTGCATGAGAGGGCCGCCCTGAGTGCGCGGGAAGACGCCGCTGTTCAGCTTTTTGGCGAATTCCTCCTTGGCGAGGATCATCCCGCCTCTCGGACCTCGAAGGGTCTTGTGGGTCGTGGTCGTGACGACGTCCGCGTAGGGGACCGGATTCATGTGCTGACCGCCTGCGACGAGACCGGCGATATGCGCCATGTCCACCATCAGCAGGGCGCCGTTTCTGTGCGCGATGTCGGCGAAAGCTTTGAAATCTATGGCTCTCGGATAGGCAGAGGCGCCGGCGACGATCAGCTTGGGTCTGTATTTTGAGGCGAGCCAGTCGATCTGGTCGTACTCGATCAGGCCTGTGGTGTCGGAGACTCCGTAGCTGATGCAGTTATAGTGCCTGCCGGAGAGGTTCGCGGGGGAACCGTGTGTCAGATGCCCTCCGCAGGCGAGGTCCATGCCCATAAAGGTGTCTCCCGGCTCGAGGAGCGCTGCGAAGACCGCGAGGTTCGCCTGAGCGCCGGAATGCGGCTGGACGTTGGCGTACTCGGCTCCGAACAAAGCTTTGGCGCGCTCTATGGCGACGCTCTCCAGAACGTCGACGTATTCGCATCCGCCGTAATAGCGAGCGCCGGGATAGCCCTCGGCGTATTTGTTCGTGAGCACGCTTCCCATCGCTTTGATCACGGCCGGAGAGGCGATGTTCTCGGAAGCGATGAGTTCGATGTTCTGACGCTGCCTTGTGAGTTCATCCTGGATAAGTCCTGCGATCTCGGGGTCGCAGGACCTGATAGAGTCCATAGATTCTTCAAAGATTTCTGCCATGGCTGTTTCCTTTCGTAATAATCAAAGAGCTTTCCGTTCCCGGAAAGCTCATCATCCTCGAAATACACGACCCGCTGATCGGCGCGTACTCTGTCCGTTTGCCTGAGAGATTCGGCAGGGACGTTCTGCCCCGCCTTGCACCTTCGGCACCCAATTGAATGAGTTCTCCAGAGATCCTCCGGCTGCCGGTCCCGCCCTCTGCGGTTCCGACACCATCAAAGGTATTTTATT
>Ga0079305_1001647_pt1 | contig 26706 bp, 26 predicted proteins | sample LMS_cellobiose_e_FD_79183 | JGI IMG/M metagenome (GOLD analysis project Ga0079305, IMG submission 79183) | Rumen-fistulated moose microbial communities from Alaska, USA - LMS_cellobiose_enrichment | ecosystem: Host-associated > Mammals > Digestive system > Stomach > Rumen fluid ... | reverse complement strand
TGGCCAACCTGCCGGAAAGCGTGCGCGAGATTACCGACAAGCTTGACTCGGTCGGCAACACCACTGCTGCCGTTGGCAAGGGCTTTGCGATCGGTTCCGCCGCGCTGACCGCGCTGGCGCTGTTTGTTTCCTATTCGCAGATTGCGAAACTCACCGCGATCGACCTGCTGATGCCGCAGGTGGTTGCCGGCCTGTTCATCGGCGGTATGCTTCCGTTTCTGTTCTCGGCGCTGACCATGCGTTCGGTCGGTAAAGCCGCGTTCCAGATGATCGAAGAGGTCCGCCGCCAGTTCAAGGCGAACCCAAAGATCATGGAAGGCACCGAAAAACCCGATTATGCGAAGTGTGTTGATATTTCCACCGCTGCCGCGCTTAAAGAGATGGTCATTCCGGGCCTGCTGGCGGTCGTCAGCCCGATTCTGGTCGGCCTCTGGAGCGTGGAAGCGCTCGGCGGCCTGCTCGCGGGCGCGCTGGTCGCGGGCGTCCTGCTCGCCATCATGATGGCGAACGCGGGAGGCGCATGGGACAACGCGAAGAAATACATCGAAGAAGGCCATCATGGCGGCAAGGGCAGTGAAGCGCACAAAGCCGCGGTTGTGGGAGACACGGTGGGCGATCCGTTCAAGGACACCTCCGGCCCGTCGATCAACATCCTCATCAAACTGATGACGATTGTTTCGGTTGTGTTCCTGCCGCTCTTCATGCGTCTCGGATAAAACTGGATAAAAAGGCTCCGTATCAATTTGATACGGAGCCTTTTTTGAATGATGTAGGTCAGATTGCGATGCTCTCCGCCTTAATAGTGAGCACGGTATGCTCACTATTGCGGAAATTGCTTTTCTTCAGATAGCGGTTTGCCAGCAGAGGGGAGGAGAAAATTTTAGCCAGACGGGGATCATGGACAAGCATCCGTGCATTAAAAAGGTATTTGGCTGTATTGTTTTCACGGATCTGGATAATATACTGCATTTATACTCCTCCTTCTTTGAAAATATTATCATAATCTGGAAAGATTTACAATAAAATGCGTGTACGATATAACAAGAATTACAAAATGTACGGCTGTGCCTGAAATAAAAATATGCGCCATCCATCCGGGATGGCGCATACCGTTTAGCTGCCGAGCGCATGGAATTGCCGCAGAACCGCATCCCGGCGGCTGTCCGGGAGCCGGTTGAGATAAGAGGCGTACCGCAGCTGCCACTCAACCTCGCGCTGTGCGCGGATCTTTCCCTCCGCATCCTCGAAGGGCATCCGGGAAAGCAGCAGAGCCTGCACGGAAGGCTCAAACGAATCAAAAACCATCGGGTATTCCTCCTCGAAAATGCAGTCCGCAGCGAGCAGATCGACGAGGTCGGCCAGCGAATGCACCTCGGTGTGCAGGATGCGGATTTTGGCCTCGACCGTTTCACAGATGAGGATTTCATCCGCCAGCAGCGCGAAATCCTCATCGTTCAGCGTTTCCCCATCAGCGAGGACCATCTCCGGCTCCTTTGTACACAGAACGGCGAACGGTTCGAGCCGGCCGCCGGCCGTATTGAGATCGTCCGCGAAGTCCGCGGCGGCAGCCCGCACATAATCGTCCAGTTTCGGGTTTTCAAACGCGCACTGGGCAAGCAGCAGGTCGGCGGCATGTTTTATCAGGGCCTGCCGCTGGCTTTCCTGCAGCGGCAGAAGCTTCTGTTCGAGTTCTGCGGCGCTTTGCGCATCAAGCTCCATCCCGCCGCGTCCAAGCAGGAGATTGAGCAGCAGATTGCGCAGCGCGATGAGGAAAAGGTTGGCATAGGCGTCGGCGGGTGAAACGCGGCTCTGATGCGCGTACTGTTCGAGAAGCCTCTCAAGCCCGTCTGAAAAATGCGCACAGAAGCGGTTTTCGAGTGCGAGGGAGGAAAGGCGGTCGTGCACCGCAAAGATGCCGGTCGTACCGTTTTCACAGGCGAGCGGATATTCGGTGATGACCATAAAGTCATGGGGGAAAGGGGAGGACTGCCAGGCGCGCAGCAAACCCGGCAGGGTGCTGTCCAGCGTGATGCGGTAAGCTTCGTTCACTGTGCGTGTACGGGTGGCGCGCACGCGGGAGAGCAGCGGCACACAGGCTTTTGCTTCGGTATTTAAAATATCGGCTCCTATCTGGTAAACGGCTTCGACCGGTCGGTTTTTGAGCAGGTTGATCCCATCGGCGGGGGTTGCCTGGCTCTTGAGCGCGAGGTCAATGCAGTAGCCGATCCCGTCCATCAGCTCGTCCGCCGTCGATTCAGGCACCGAGCTGCTTTCCCCGTGGGTTATTTTCACAATCTGCGCGCGCAGGAGGGAAAGCAGTTCACTTTCGATCCGCGCGGCATCCATGTCATTAAGCATGCCGACCCGACGCGCTTCCTGGATGAGCGAAAGGGTAAAGGCTCCATAATCGATTCGATCCTGGTCGAGAGCGATGTGCTTTATAAGCGAATGGTCCGCCATTTGTCATCCTCCTGCGTGTCAAAGTCGGTCAGTTCCGCGTCTTTTGCGGCGGTTTCCGCTGTTTCTTCCGGCGGAGTATCGGTGCCATAGGCGCGGATGCTGCGCGCCATCTGTTCAAGTTCGCGATTGGCGAGCAGTTCAAGCGAACCGCCGCATTTGCCGTCGAAAAAGTCTTTCATCTTTTCGAGCAGTTCGTCGTCCGGGATCTGTTCGAGCGTGTCGGTCTTCATGTAGTAGAAGAGCTCAACCAGCTGCCCGATGGTATCCGCGTAATTGTCCGCGGTCAGGTGGGGCGAATCGCAGAAGGCCAAAATCACCCGGTCAATCATACTGTCCCCGATCTCGATCCGGCCGCTGCCGCGCAGCGCCTGTGCGTGGACTTTTTGCAGTTCGGACGCCTGTTCGTAAGTCAGCGATAACCCATATTGGCTCGCAACATCGTTGGTGCTCAGGATGGCGTCGGTTGTTTTGCCTGCGAGAAGCCCGGCGTCGCCCGCAAGCAGTTTCATCAGTCCGCTCATGGAAAAATCCTCCCCGATCCTTCAAAAGATTTGGGTCTTGACAAATGCGGGAAAATGTGATATGTTATATTTAGATAGATGTGAATAAAATCGAATATTCGTATCACAAACTCAAGTATATCAAAATCCACGGCGCTTGTCAAGAAGCACCGTGGATTTTTTCCTTCTCCTAAAGGATTGCGAGCAGGATAAAATTGAGCAGGAACAGCAGTGAGGAAACGAACAGCAGCGGGTGTACCTCTCCAAGTTTTCCACGCGCGGCCTTGACGAGGCAATAGAAAAGAAAACCGGCCGCAATCCCATCTGAAATGCTGTAGCAGAGCCCCATAAAAACCGATGCGAAAAAGCATGGGACCGCTTCCCCAAAGTCCCGCCAGTCGATTTCGCGAAAGGCGGACATCATGAGAACTCCGACCACAATGAGCGCGGGCGCGGTTGCAGCGGCGGGCACAAGCCCTGCCACCGGAGCGAGCACAGCGCTTACCGCGAGCAGGACGGCGGTTACAACGCTTGTGAGGCCGGTGCGGCCGCCCACGCCGATTCCGGCCGCGCTTTCGACATATGTTGTGACGTTCGAGGTGCCGCAAATAGCGCCAATCGCGGTCGCGGCCGCATCCGCGAAAAGCGCACGGTCCATCGGGGTGCGAAAGCCTTCCGATTTTTCAGGCAGGCTGGATGGGGAAAAGATCCCGGACTGCAGTCCGGTGCCGATAAAGGTGCCGATTGTATTGAAGAGATCGGAAAGTGAAAAGATAAAGATGGTGATCAGAACAAGCGGGATCCGGGTGGGATCGGAAAAAAGCGACCAGAGTCCCTGCGGGCCAAGCGCGGCGCCAAAGGTCGCGCCAAGCTCCCGGAAGGAATCCCCCAGCGAAGAGACTGAAAGCGAAGCGGCGGAAAGATCCACAAGCCCCATCGGAATACCAAGCAGGGTGGTGGCGAGGATGCCGATGAGCAGCGCGCCGCGCACCCCGCGCACCATCAGCAGGATGGTCAGCACAAGGCCCGTAAGCGCGAGCAGGGCGTCCGGCCGGGCGAGGTCCGCAAGCGCCGGGACGATGCCGCCGCCGGTTACGACCGATGTGATGTCGGTGTAGGCGATTTTGGGGGCGTAAGCCGCGCCGTTGATTGTGAGAAGTGACTGCGCGTCGGAGGAAAATTGCAGAAGGTTAGCGTTTTTGAAACCAATATATGCCACGAAAACGCCAATGCCGCCGCCGATTGCGTTCTGCAGGCCCGGCGGGATTGAGCGGATGATGCTCCTTCGGATTTTGGTGACAGTGACGGCGATGTTCACCAGGCCGCAGAGAAATACGAGGCTGAGCGCCTGCTGCCAGGAAAAACCAAGTCCGAAGCAGACGGTATATGTGAAGAATGCATTGAGCCCCATTCCCGGCGCCTGCGCATAGGGGACATTCGCGAAAAGGCCCATGATGAGCGTCCCGGCTACCGAAGCGATGACCGTTGCGAGAAAAACCGCCTGATAAGGCATCCCGGAGGCGGAAAGGATGCGCGGATTGACAAACAGGATATATGACATGGCAAAGAAGGTCGTGACCCCGGCCGCGATTTCAGTTGAGACGGTCGTGCCGTGCGCCTTTAGATGAAAGAAACGCTCCATAATGCAAACAACCTTACCGTTAGATTTTGGTAAGGTTGTTGTTTGCAGAAGGCGGTGGGTTTATGCACCAGGTTGGTTTTCATCGGCTGCGCCAGCGTCTTACAAGAAGCGGAAACGCGGGCCCCCGGCTTTGTCACCAGCGCCGCACGCCTTCGATATGTAAAAAACGGGCCTGTGCATAGATGTAGCTGGAAAGAGGCCGCAGATGCGCGTCATAGGTGTGGGTGGAAACCAGCAGGCCGCTGTCCGTGACCCCGGTCACGAGCAGTGAGTGATACCACTTGCCGTTCGCATCGCCAAGCTGGATAACGTCGCCGAGCTGCATCCCTTCCGGGCCGCTTAGGGAAGCGAATGGGCCCGCGCCTTTGTTTGCGGTGAGAAATTTATACAGGTACGGTACGCCGCTCCAGGCCGCTGCGCGGTCGGTTGCGCTGTTATAATACCAGCCCACGTCTTTTTTATAATTCATGATTCCACTGCCGGCATAGATGCACTGGGAGATAAAGCTGGTGCAGTCCCCGCCGATCCCGTCGAAGCTGAGATAGCGTGGGTTGCGCGAAAATGCCCACCGTTCGGCATAAGCGGCGGCCTTGGAGCGTTCATAGGCATTGATGGTTGGCATAAAAGAACCCCCATTTTCCATTTTGATTAATTTAGAATATCATTCTTATCCTATGCGGTTTGCTTGACTTTTGCATACCGGTACATTAGAATTTAAAAGAACTCAATTGGTATAAAAGTATGGTGCAGGGGAAGCCGGGTGAAACTCCCGCGCAGGGACGCTGCTGTAAGTGCTTAGCTGCGGTTCAGGATGCCACTGGGAAAAATCCCGGGAAGGCGGACCGCCGCGTTGAGGCATAAGCCAGAATATCCGGCCATACAGGGATCGCGCGGCGGACGGTTCTTTTGCGGGCGTGAGAAATCAGGCGGCCGGATGATAAAATCCGGATGTCCGTCTTTTTTCGCCGTTCGGGAACTTGTCTGCCCGGACGGCTTTCTTTTTGTCCGGAAGTGTAAAACGCCCCAAACGGCCAAATGCGCTTTCCGTATTTCAAAAATGTCACATATGCGGTATAATTTCAGAGAAGGATTTATCGCCGCGCGGCCCGGCACAGCCGGACGCCTGCCGAAAACCAGGGGGGGACGGGGATGCTCGAACGTTACGTCTACTGCGGCGCGCAGAGGCTGCGCTGCGGCTATACGACCGGGTCGTGCGCTGCGGCCGCCGCGAAAGCGGCGGCTCGGATGCTGCTGACCGGCTGCGCTCCCATTGAGTCCGTCATTGAAACACCGGGGGGAGTCCGTTTGGCACTTCCGGTTGAGGCGGCGTCGTTTGACGGAAAAACGGCGCGATGCGCGGTGCGCAAGGACGCGGGCGACGACGCGGACGCGACCGATGGGCTTTTGATCTTTGCCTGTGTGACGGCAGAGCCGGATGGGCTGATTTCGGTCGACGGCGGAAACGGCGTCGGCCGGGTGACCCGGCCCGGGCTTGACCAGCCGCCCGGCGCGGCGGCCATCAACCGCGTCCCGCGCGAGATGATCGCCCGGGCAGCGCGCGAAGCGCTGGGGGATTGTGGAATGGAAACAGGCCTGCGGGTGGTAATTGAGGTGCCGCAGGGCGAACAGATTGCCGCGCGGACCTTCAATCCGAGGCTGGGCATTGTGGGCGGTATCTCGATCCTTGGGACAACCGGCATCGTCGAGCCGATGAGCGAAACGGCGCTCGTCGAAACGATCCGCACCGAGCTTGGCGTGCGGTATGCCGCCGGAAATGGGCCGGTTCTGCTGACGCCGGGCAACTACGGCGAGACATTTGCGCAAAGGGCGTTGCGGCTCGATCTTTCCCGGTCGGTGCTCTGCTCCAATTACATCGGAGAGGCGATCGACCATGCGGTGCGGTTGAGATTTTCCGGAATTCTGCTCGTCGGGCATATCGGCAAGCTTGTGAAGCTTGCGGGGGGCATTTTTGAGACACATTCGCGGGTGGCGGATGCGCGTATGGAAATATTGACGGCCTATGCGGCGCGGGCGGGCGCGGACAGGCTGCTGGTGAAGCGGCTGCTCGACTGCGCGACCACCGACGAAGCGCTCGGCCTGCTCGAAGCGGGCGGTGTATTAAACGATACCGTTCGGTTCATCCTGCAAAGGATCGAATTTCATTTGGAGCGCCGCGCCGGGGGAATCCCGGTGGGCGCAGTGCTCTTTTCCAATCCACGCGGCGTGCTCGGCCAGACGACTGGCGCGGCGGCGCTGCTCGAAAAGCTCAGACAGACGGAGGAACCCATATGAACGGAACCTTATACGGCGTGAGCGTCGGCCCCGGCGACCCGGAATTGCTCACGCTCAAAGCGGCGCGGATCATACGGCAGTGCCCGGTCATCGCGGTGCCGCGTTCTGCGGATGAAAACGCCCCGATCGCGTTGGGCATCGCCCTGCAAGCGGTGCCGGAAATTTCCAGTAAACAGATTGTCGAGCTTTCCATGCCGATGACCCGTGATAAGGCGGAGCTCGACCGTACCCGCGACAAGGCGGCGGACATGCTCATGGAGCTGCTCGCGGCGGGCAGCGACGTGGCGTTTCTCACTTTGGGGGACGTGTCGGTCTATTCCACTTATTTCTATCTTGACGAACGTGTCCGCGCCTGCGGATATGAAACGCGCGTGATCGCGGGCGTGCCGTCTTTCTGTGCCGCGGCCGCCCGGCTCGGCGTCAGCCTCACCGAGGCGTCCCAGCCGCTGCACATCATCCCCGGTTCCTATTCCAGTGTGGATGAGGGGCTCGGTTACGCCGGCGCCAAAGTTCTGATGAAAACCGGAAAATCGATCGAACAGGTGAAGGCGCGGCTGAAAGAACGCGGGCTTTATGAAAGCGCGCGGATGGTCCAGAAGTGTGGCATGGAGGGCGAGCGGGTGTTCAATTCTCTCGACGGGGCGGACGCGGATGCAAGTTATTTTTCGATCATTGTCGTGAAAGGATAGGTGCGGTTATGGTGCATTTTGTGGGAGCGGGCTGCGGCGCGCCGGACCTCATCACCGTGCGCGGGCAAAGGCTCCTGCGCGAGGCGGATGTGATCATCTACGCAGGATCGCTTGTGAACCCCGCGCTTTTAAAGGAAGCGAAGCCGGGCTGTGAAATCCATGACAGCGCGAAAATGACGCTGGAGGAGGTTTTTTCGGTGGTGCAGGCGGCCGAAGCTGCCGGGAAAAGCACTGTGCGGCTGCATACCGGCGACCCGTCGCTTTACGGCGCCATCCGCGAGCAGATAGATTTGCTCGAAGAAGCGGGGGTTCGTTATGACGTGACGCCTGGGGTGAGCGCTTTTTCCGGCGCGGCGGCGGCGCTTGCGCACCTCGGCGGCGCGGAATATACCCTGCCGGACGTTTCCCAGACGCTGATTGTCACCCGTATGGCTGGACGCACGCCGGTGCCGGAGCGGGAGGAAATTGAAAAGCTGGCTGCGCACCGCGCCTCGATGGCCGTCTATCTCAGCGCGGGGATGGTGGAACGGCTTTCCGAAAAGCTTATCGCGGGCGGCTATCCGGAGGATACGCCCGCCGCGATCGTTTATAAAGCGAGCTGGCCGGACGAAAAAACGATCGTATGCACGGTCGGGCTGCTCCCGGCGCTGGCCGAGGAGCATCGCATCACCAAAACGGCGCTCATCCTGGTGGGTGATTTCCTCGGGGAGGATTATGCCCGCTCGAAGCTTTACGACCCGGCATTCACGACCGGTTACCGCGAGGCGCTGGTATGAGAATTTCAGTCGTTTCTTTCACTGAAAACGGTGCGCGGGTTGCCGTTGCGCTGCGCGGGATACTGCGGAAGAACGGGCATCTGTGCAGCGCCTGTGCCATGCCGCGCCACGCCGGTAACGGCGGCCTCACGCCGCTGCTGGAACCGCTTGAAAGCTGGACGGCCCGCTCTTTTGGTGAAAGCGATGGGATCATCTTTGTGGGCGCGGCGGGCATCGCCGTGCGGGCGATCGCGCCGCATGTGAAAGATAAACTCACCGACCCGGCCGTGCTTTCGGTGGATGAGCGGGCAAACTTTGTGATTCCGCTGCTTTCGGGGCATATGGGCGGTGCGAACAAACTGGCGCGGGAGCTTGCGGAGTGCTTGGACGCGACGCCGGTTATCACGACCGCTACAGATTTAAACGGCCGGTTTGCGGTCGACGTGTGGGCAAAGGAGCAGAATCTTGCAATCTGCGAGCGGGAGAACGCGAAAGCGGTTTCCGCAGCGCTGCTCGATGGGAATGTGGTGGGGTTTTGCAGCGATTTCGTGGTCGAAAGCGCGCTGCCGCAGGGGCTCACGATGGCGGAGGACGGACCGCTTGGCATCTGTGTTTCATTTTCCGGCAGGGACGAGCCGTTTTTGCGTACCCTGCATCTCGTCCCGCGCATTGTGACGCTTGGGGTGGGCTGCCGCAAGGATGTAGCGCCGGAGGTCTTCGAGGAAGCGATCCTGGTGCTGCTTTCGCAGAACGACCTTTCGGTGCAGGCGGTCCGGGAGGTCGCGACGATCGATTTAAAGGCGCGGGAGCCGTGCATCCTGGCCTTCTGCGAGAAATACCGCCTGCCGCTGTGCACCGCGTCCGCCGGGACGCTCGGCGCGTTGGAGGGATCGTTTTCCGGCTCGGCGTTTGTAAAGGGCGCGGTCGGGGTGGACAATGTCTGTGAACGGGCCGCGGTGCTCATTTCGGGCGGGAACCTGCTGATGCGCAAACAGAGCAGGAATGCTGTCACAGCCGCGGCGGCCGTGGCAAACTGGAGGGTACGTTTTGGACATACGGATGACAGGGATTGATTATAACCGCGCGCCTGTTGAAGTGCGCGAACGGTTTGCAATGACCAGAGGCGCCGCGGCCGTAGCCATGGAAAGGCTGCGGGCGGACGGCGGCGCGCAGGGGTGCGTGATCCTTTCGACCTGCAACCGTACCGAGCTTTGGATCTGCGGCGGGAAGCTTTTGCCGTACGAGGCGCTCTGTGACGTTTGCGGGGTGGACCCTGCGGAATATCGGGACTGCTTTCTCGACCGGGCAGGACGGGAAGCGGCGGAACATCTTTTCGCGCTCGCCTGTGGGCTTAAATCGCAGGTGTTTGGGGAGGATCAGATCATCACCCAGGTGGGGGATGCGCTTGCGCTTGCGCGCGGGTGCGGCGCGGCCGGGCCGGTGCTGGAGACCCTCTTCCGCATGGCGGTTACCGCCGCGAAGCGGGTCAAGACCGACGTGCGGCTCACAGCCGCTGACCGCTCGGTGGCGGCCAGCACGGTCGCGTTTCTGCGCGGGAAGCTGGGAACGCTCGACGGACTGCCCTGTATGGTCATCGGAAACGGCGAGATGGGCAGGCTTGCGGCTTCGGCACTTGTGGCCGAGGGCTGTGATGTTTTAATGACTGTGCGGCAGTATCACCACGGCGAAGTCTGCATTCCGGACGGCGCGCAGACCATTGCCTATGAAAAACGGCTGATATACCTGCCCGGTATGCGGGTGGTGGTGAGCGCGACCGCCAGCCCGCATTACACGCTGCGCGCGTCGGATGTGGCGCCGTTTCCCACACCGGCAATCCTCTGCGATTTGGCGGTGCCGCGGGACATCGACCCCGCGCTTGCGGACCGGCCCGACCTTTCGCTTTACGATACCGACCAGATCTGCGGGCGCCGTCCGGTGCGCGCAGATTATGAAACACTCACACAGGTGCGGGAGATTTTACAGAGCTGCCTCGCGGAATTTGAAGCGTGGTACCGCTTCCGGGAATTTATCCCGGCAGTGGGGGAAATCAGCGCCTGCGCGGCGGATGACCTGTTGGGCCGGATGCAAAAACCAATTCACCGGCTGCCGCTTGCGCAGGACGACCGGGACGCCTTCGCGGGATATCTGAACCAGTCGGCGCAGAAGGCGGTCGCCCGGCTGCTTTACGGGCTGCGGGAAAACCTTGCGCCGCAGCTGTGGAAGCAATGTATCGAAGGACTGCAAAAATCCGCGCATGGGAAGGAGCAGGTATGAAACTGTATGTGGTCGGGCTCGGCCCGGGAGATGCAAAGTATCTGACGCCGCAGGCCGCGGCCGCGCTTTTGGAAAGCGATGTGATCGCGGGCTACAGCGTCTATATTGATCTGGTGCGGGAGCGCTACCCCAAAAAGCAGCTGCTGTCGACGCCGATGCGCCGGGAGGAGGAACGCTGCCGGCTGGCGCTTGAAAAGGCGGCGCAGGGGCATACCGTTTCGATGGTTTGCAGCGGCGATCCAGGGGTTTATGGGATGGCAGGGCTCCTCTATGAACTGTCGAAGGATTATCCGCCGGTGGACATTGAGGTTGTGCCGGGCGTGACTGCCGCGTGCAGCGGCGCTGCGCTGCTGGGCGCGCCGCTCGGACACGATTTCGCGGTGATTTCCCTGAGTGACCTGCTCACTCCCTGGGAAACGATCGAGAAACGGCTGGCCGCGGCGGTCGCGGCGGACTTCTGCATCTGCCTTTATAACCCCGCGAGCAAAAAGCGCGGCGATTATCTCAGAAAGGCCTGTGAAATCCTGCTGCGCCACCGCGCGCCGGAAAACGCGGCGGGCCTGGTCCGTAATATCGGCCGCGCGGACGAATCCTGCGCGGTGATGACCCTGTCGGAACTGAAAGACGTGGAGGCGGATATGTTCACCACCGTGTTTATCGGCAATTCTCATACAAGGATTCAGGACGGCAGGCTGGTGACGCCGCGCGGCTACAAAGTGACCGAAAGTTGAGCGAAGCAAACGCTTCAAGGAGAGAATTATGGCGCATTTTCTGGTTTTTGCGGGGACTTCGGAGGGACGAAGGCTGATTGAATGGCTCGATGGATGCGGCGCGTCGGTCTGTGCCAGCGTCGCCACCGCATATGGAAAGCTGCTTTTGCCTGAAAACGTACAGGTCTTTGCCGACCGGCTGGATGCGGATGAGATGACCACCCTGCTGCAGTCTCTGCAGCTGGACTGTGTGATCGACGCGACCCACCCTTACGCGGCGCTTGTCACCGGAAACATACGGGCGGCCTGCGCCGCGGCCGGTGTGCGCTGTCTGCGCCTTTCCAGGCCGGAAAGCGCGGCGGAGGGCTGCGTCTATGTGGCAGACGCCTTTGGCGCGGCGGAGGTGATCGCGGCCACCAAAGGAAACGTTCTGCTCACGACCGGAAGCAAGGAACTCGATATCTTCACGCGTGTGCCGGACTATCAGGAGCGGATCTTTCCGCGGGTGCTTCCAACCATCGAATCGGTTCAGCGCTGCCTGGCACTGGGCTACCGGGTGCAGAACCTGATTGCAATGCAGGGCCCGTTCACGCGGGAAATGAACTGCGCGACCCTGCGGCAGATAGGAGCGGACATCCTGGTGACCAAAGAGTCCGGCGGCGCGGGAGGATTCCCGGAGAAGCTTGACGCGGCGCATGATACCGGTGCGACGGCCATTGTGATCGGGCGTCCGCGGGAGGATACGGGTTTGCCTTACGATGAACTGACCGCGCTTTTGCAAAAGGACTATGGCCTTTCGCAAGCTGTGAAAAAGGCGCCGTCCGGCGCCGCGTTTTTCCCGCTTTTTGCCAACCTTTCAGAAACCCGTGCGGCGGTTTTCGGCGGCGGCGCGGTGGCATACCGCCGCGCGGCGGTTTTGCAGCGGTTCTGCCGGGAAGTCACGGTTATTTCCCCACAGATTTCCCCGGAAATGGAACAGCTTGGTGTGACGCTCATCCGCCGCGCCTACCTGCGCGGGGACTGCGCAGGATTTGATCTGGTGCTTGCCGCAACCAACAACCGCGAGGTGAACCATGCGGTCTATGAAGAGGCGAAAACCGCGAAAATTCCTGCGAATGTGGCGGACGCGCCAGAGGAATGCACTTTCTTTTTTCCGGGTGTGGCACAGAAGGGAAAGATTGTGATTGGGGTGACGGCAAGCGGCGCGGGACATCACCTGGCCCGCGCGGTCACCGAGCGGATCCGCGAACGGATCAGCGAACTTGTGCCGGAGGAGGAGAGGCCGCATGATGAAGCGTAAAATCCGTGTGGGCAGCCGTGAAAGCCGGCTGGCAGTGATCCAGAGCCAGCTGGTCATCCAGGCGATTGAGGAAAATTATCCGGAGATCACCTGCGAGCTCATCACGATGAAAACGACCGGCGATAAGATCCTCGACCGTACACTTGACAAGATCGGCGGCAAGGGCCTTTTTGTAAAGGAGCTCGAACGGGCGCTGCGCGGCGGCGTGATCGATCTTTCGGTCCACAGCCTCAAGGATATGCCGATGCAGATCCCGGAAGATCTGCCGCTTGCGGCGTTTTCCCGCCGGGCGGACCCGCGCGACGTGCTGGTGCTGCCGCATGGCGGCGAAAACGCCGGACCGATCGGCTGTTCGAGCCCGCGCCGCCAGCTGCAGCTTGCAAGGCTTTTTCCAGGTAGCCCGGTAAAAAGCGTTCGGGGCAATGTGCTCACCCGCCTTGCCAAACTCGACGGCGGGGAATATGGCGCGCTCGTGCTGGCCGCGGCAGGGCTTGACCGGCTTGGGCTTGGAAAGCGGATCAGCCGCTGTTTTTCCACGGATGAAATGATTCCGGCGGCTGGGCAGGGGATCCTGGCGGTGCAGTGCCGTGCCGGGGAGGACGTGGGATTCCTGGCCGCGGTCGGGGATGCTGCATCCCGCTATGCGGCGCTGGCCGAACGGGCTTTTGTACGAGCGCTCGACGGGGGATGTTCCTCCCCGGTCGCGGCGTACGCGGAGATTTCCGGTCGGGAGCTACGGCTGACCGGGTTATATTGTGAAGCGGACGGCGAAAATTACCGCACCGGAAAGCTCTCCGGCGCGGTGGAACAGGCTGAACACCTTGGGGAGACGCTCGCGCGGACGCTGGAGGGAAAATGATGAAAGAAGGAAAGATCTATCTGGTAGGGGCGGGCCCGGGGGACATTGGTCTCTTCACGCTGAAGGGAAAACACCTGCTCGTACAGGCGGACGTGGTTGTCTACGACGCGCTTGTGAGTCCGGAGATTCTTGCGCTGATCCCGGATTCGGCAAGGAGGATCGACGTTGGCAAGCGGGCGGGCAGCCACCCGGTGCCGCAGGGGGAGATCAACCGCATCCTGCTGCAGGAAGCGATGGCCGGAAAACTGGTCGTGCGGCTCAAAGGGGGCGACCCGTTCCTTTTCGGGCGCGGCGGTGAGGAGCTGGAACTGCTGTCGGAGTATAATATCCCGTTTGAAATTGTTCCGGGGGTGACTTCGGCCATCTCGGTGCCGGCTTACGCAGGGATTCCAGTTTCCCATCGCAGCCTCAGCTCGTCTGTGCATATTGTCGCCGGGCACACCAAACATGTGCCGGAAGCGCAGATCGACTATGAAGCGCTGGTGCGGCTCGGTGGGACTCTGATCTTCCTGATGGGAGTCGGCGCGCTGGAGGAGATCTGCAAGGGGCTGCTGCGGGCGGGGATGCCCGCCGAGACGCCCGCGGCCATCATCGAGCGCGGTACCACGGCCGCGCAGCGTACCGTTGTGTCCACAGTCAAAGCGCTCCCGGAACACGCGCGGGAAGCGGGGATCGGCACGCCGGCGGTCATTGCGGTTGGCCGGGTCTGCGCGCTGGCGGAGGAATTTTCCTGGATGGAGAAACGCCCGCTCGGCGGCAGGACGGTGCTCGTCACCCGGCCGAGGGATCGCGCCGGCCGGTTTTCACAGCTTCTGCGCGATTACGGCGCACAGGTGATCGAGCTGCCCTGCATAGAAACTATGCCGCTGGAACCAAACCCGGAACTTGATGAAGCGTTTTCACGATTGAGGGAATACAGTTGGCTCGTTTTCACCAGCTCGGCGGGCGTACGGCTTTTCTTTGACGCGCTGAGAGGGCGCGGGAAGGACGTGCGCGCGCTTGGGGGCATAAAACTTGCTGCAATCGGCTCTGCGACCGCAGCGGAACTCGAAATGCGCGGGCTGATCCCGGATCTGGTGCCGGAAATTTACAGCGGCGAAGCGCTCGGGAAGGCGCTGGTACGCGAGGTGCGGCCGGATGAACGGGTACTGCTCGCGCGGGCAAAAGAAGGTTCGGCTGGCTTGCCCAAAACGCTTAAAGCGGCAGCAGTCGCATACGACGATCTTGCGGTTTATGAGACGCGTTACACTTGGCCAAACGCGGATGTGGCGGCACGGATGCTCGATGCCGGAGAGGTTGATTATGTGGCGTTTACAAGCGCTTCGACTGTACGCGGGTTTGTAAATACGCTTGGCAGGCAGGACAACCTGAAATTTACGGCGGTCTGTATCGGGAAGGCGACCGAGGCGGCCGCAAAAGAGTCCGGTATGCGCACCGCAATCGCAAAAGAGGCCACGATTGAGAGTATGGTGGAACGGATGATTGAACTTGGTAAAGGGGAGCTTTGAAATGGAATTGATAAACCGTCCGCGCCGCCTGCGCGCGAACCCGTCGATCCGTAAGATGGTGCGGGAAACCAGGCTTTCGAAGGCGGCGCTCATTTACCCGATCTTTGTGGAGGAGGGATGCGGGATCGTCACGCCGATCCCGTCGTTAGAGGGGCAGACGCGCTACAGCCCGGACACGCTGCATCTCGAACTTGAGAAGGTGCGGAAAGCCGGCGTACCTGCAGTGCTGTTGTTTGGCATCCCGGCGCATAAGGACCAGTACGGCAGCAGCGCATGGGCGGAAAACGGTGTGGTGCAGCAGGCGCTGCGCGCTGCTAAACGCGACTTCCCGGACCTTTATCTGATCACCGACGTCTGCATGTGCGAATACACTTCCCACGGCCATTGCGGCATCCTGGACGGCCGCGAGGTCGACAACGACAAAACGCTGGAGGTGCTTGCAAAGACCGCGCTCTCCCATGTGCAGGCAGGCGCGGACATGGTGGCGCCCTCCGACATGATGGACGGGCGGATCGGCGCGATCCGCGAGCGGCTTGACCGGTATGGCTTTGTGAATACGCCGATCATGTCCTACGCGGTCAAATACGCGTCGGCTTTCTATGGGCCGTTCCGTGAGGCGGCGGGCAGCGCGCCAGCGTTCGGAGACCGCAGAAGCTACCAGATGGACCCTCACAACCGCCGTGAAGCGGTCAGGGAGGCGGCGCTCGACGTGGAGCAGGGTGCGGATATCCTGATGGTGAAGCCGGCACTTTCTTATCTTGATGTGATCCACGAGGTGGCGGGCAGCTTTGACCTGCCGCTCGCGGCCTACAGCGTGAGCGGCGAATACGCCATGATCAAGGCCGCCGCGAAAGCGGGCCTCATCGACGAAGCCGCAGTTGCCTGCGAGGCGGCTATGTCGGTTTTCCGGGCGGGCGCGGATATCCTTATCACCTACTATGCCAAGGAGTTGGCGGGCTGGATTGACGAAGGGAGGATCGGATGATGAATACAAAGCTTTCCGACGCGCTTTTTCAGCGCGCGGTCAAACATATCCCGGGCGGCGTGAACAGCCCGGTGCGGGCGTTCGGCTCGGTGGGGGCGACGCCGCGTTTCATCGCGAAAGCGGACCGGCAGTTCATCTGGGACGCGGACGGCAACCTCTATGTCGACTATGTCGGCTCTTGGGGACCAATGATCCTGGGGCATAACCACCCGGCTGTGCGGGAGGCGGTGCTGCGCGCGGTGGAGGATGGACTCAGCTTCGGCGCGGCGACCGAGCGCGAGGTGGAGATGGCGGAGCTTATCTGCGAGTTGGTGCCGTCGATGGAGGTTTCCCGGATGGTCAATTCCGGCACCGAAGCGGTCATGAGCGCGATCCGCGCCGCACGCGGCTATACGGGCCGCAGCAAGGTGATCAAGTTCGCAGGCTGCTATCATGGCCACAGCGACGCGATGCTCGTCAAAGCGGGATCGGGCGGTTTGACCACCGGTATTCCAGACAGTGCGGGCGTTCCGGCGGGCTGCGCCAGGGACACGCTGACAGCGGATTATAACGACCTGGCGAGCGTTGAAGCGCTTTTTTTGGAGAACAGAGAGGAAGTCGCGGCGCTTATCCTCGAACCGGTCGCGGCGAATATGGGCGTGGTATTGCCGGAGGAAGGCTTTTTGCAGGGGCTGCGCAAGCTTTGCGATGAGAATGGCACGGTGCTCATCTTCGACGAAGTGATCACTGGCTTCCGGCTGGCGAAGGGCGGCGCGCAGGAATATTTCGGGGTGCGGCCGGATCTTTCCACCTTTGGAAAAATTATTGGCGCGGGAATGCCGGTCGGCGCGTACGGCGGGCGGCGGGAGATTATGCAGATGGTGTCGCCGGTCGGGCCGGTCTATCAGGCCGGGACGCTCAGCGGCAACCCGGTTGCAATGGCGGCGGGGCTTGCGCAGCTTCACTATCTGAATGAGCATCCGGAAGTCTACGAGCATATCGCGGCGCTTGGCAAGCGGCTTTGTGATGGGCTGCGCGAGGCCGCGCCCGGATGCACGGTGAACGGGCTGGGATCGCTCGGATGCCTTTTCTTTACAGGCGGGCCGGTTACCGGCTATTCCTCTGCGCGAAGTTCGGATACGCAGGCGTTTGGGCGGTATTTCCTGCATATGCTGGAAAAGGGGATTTATCTTGCCCCAGCCCAGTTTGAGGCGGTATTCCTATCAGATGCGCACACCGATGCGGATATCGACTATTTTGTGGACGCCGCGGCGGAGTACTTTAAATCGGAAGGGGAGGCCAAATGACCGGCGTTTTGATTGTGGCGCATGGAAGCCGCGAGAACGGGACCGAAAATACGATGGAAGCCATCCGGGACTATGTGCAGGAAGAGCTGGGAATGGAACACATCGTGGAAGCCTATATGGAGTTTCGCGCAACGAATATCGCCGCGGGAATTCAAAAACTGATCGACCGGGGGGCGGACGATATTAAGATTGTGCCGTATTTTCTGTTTGAAGGGGTGCACATCAAAGAGGATATCCCCGCTGAGATTGCCGCTTTTCAAGCGGAGCATCCGAATGTGAAAATCCGGTTTGGCCGTACACTTGGCGCGGACCGGCGGCTCGCGGCGGTGCTGGCTGACCGCATAAGGGAGATGCTGTGAAACAGCGCAAACCGGTAAGGGGGAGAATACAGGAAGGACGGTGGAATGACCGATGAAGGTAACCATTGCCGGCGTGGGGCCTGGGAATTCCGGCCTGCTGACCGCGCAGGCGGCCGGCGCCATTTCCAGGAGCCGCGTATTGATCGGCGCGCCCCGCCTGCTTGACGGCTTTCCGGATCATCCGGGCGAAAAATTTGCCGCCGCCGCGCCGCGGGAAATTGCCGAACGGATTTCTACCCTTTCCCAAGGGCCCGTTGCAGTGCTCGTTTCGGGCGATCCGGGCTTTTTCAGCGCGGCAAAACGGCTCGGTGGGCTTTTGGCGGGGTATGAGGTGGAGATCCTGTGCGGGGTGAGTTCGCTTTCGTATTTCGCGGCGCGCATTGGCATCCCTTGGGAGGATGTGAAGCTTGTGAGCCTGCATGGCCGGGAGGGCAATCCCGGCCCTTGGGTGCGTGCGAACAGGAGGACCTTTTTCCTCACGGGCGGGAAATGGCGGGTGCAGGACATTTGCAGGCGGCTTTGTGACGCCGGGCTGGGGGAACTTCCCGCTTTTGCCGGGGAGGAGCTTTCCTATTCCGGCGAGCGGATCGCATCCGGGACTGTGCATGCGCTCGCGCAGGGCTCCTTTCGGGATCTTGCCGTGCTGCTGGTGGAGAACCCACGGCCGCTGACGCCATCCGGCGTCCCCGGCCTGCCGGACAGCTGTTTTATACGTGGGAAGGCTCCAATGACCAAAAGCGAGGTGCGCAGCGTGATCCTTTCAAAGCTGCGGCCGCAAAACGGCGAGACGCTTTATGACGTGGGAGCGGGCACCGGTTCGGTTGCGGTCGAATTGGCGCTGCAAAATCCGGCGGGGAGCGTTTATGCCGTGGAGCGCAGTCCCGATTGCTGTGAACTGATTGCAAAAAACAGGGATCAATTTGCGCTGGGAAATCTCGAAATCATAGCGGGCAAAGCGCCGGAAGCGCTCGGCCCGCTCCCGGCACCGGACGCGGCGTTTGTCGGCGGCTCGTCGGGGAATCTGCGGGAAATCATAGAGGCGCTGATTCAGAAGAATCCGGCTGTCCGGATTGTTGTTTCGGCGGTCACGCTGGAAACCGCGGCGCAGGCAACCGCCTGCCTGCGGGATTACGACCTGCGGGATGCGGAGATTGTACAGGTTGCGGTGAGCCGGGCGGACCCGGTTGGTTCCTGCCACATGATGCGCGCACAGAACCCGGTGACCATCTTTTCGACGCGCGGAAAGGGTTGAAGCATGACGTATGAAATCCCCAGGCTGATGATTGCCGCCGCTTCGAGCGGAAGCGGCAAGACGACGGTGACCTGCGCGCTATTGCGCGCGCTCATCCGGCGCGGGTTGCGGCCCGCATCATTTAAATGCGGGCCGGATTATATTGACCCCATGTTCCATCACAAAAGTATTGGCACGGCGTTTTCTTCGAATCTCGATCTGTTTTTGGGGGATGCGGACACAGCGCGGTATTGGCTCTGCCGCGGCGCGCGGAACGCGGATCTCGCAGTGATCGAAGGGGCGATGGGATTCTATGATGGACTGGCGGCAAAAACCTTTGATGCATCTTCTTATGATCTCGCGTGGCAGACCAAAACGCCGGTTGTGCTGGTGGTGGGTTGCAAAGGGATGTCTGTCTCGATCGCAGCGCAGGTAAAGGGATTTACCGCTCTGCGGCCGGATGCGAATATCCAGGCGGTGCTTTTAAACCAGATTTCCCCGGCGCTGTATCCGGATATCAAACGGATCGTGGAAGAATCCTGCGGCGTGCCGGTTATGGGATATCTGCCGCAGATGCCGGATTGCGCGCTTGAGAGTCGGCATCTGGGGCTCGTTACCGCCGCCGAGGTTTCAAGGCTTTCGGAAAAGCTCGACCATCTGGCGGGACGATTTTGCGAGACGGTTGAGATCGAACGGCTTCTCGCGGTGGCCCGCGCCGCGCCGCCGTTGGCGGCGAACGGGCCTGCGGGCCTTGCGCGGCCGCGTGAAACGCGTGTCGCGGTGGCGCGGGACAGGGCGTTCTGTTTCTATTACGCGGATACGCTGGCCCTGCTGCGCGACCTTGGCGCAGAGCTTCTGGAGTTTAGCCCGCTGCGGGATAAGACATTACCGGACGGCGCGCAGGCATTGCTTATAGGCGGCGGATACCCGGAGCTTTATGCGCGGGAACTTTCAGATAATATACAGATGCGCGCCTCTGTTGGGGAAGCGGTGAAAAGCGGTATGCCGGCCATTGCGGAATGTGGGGGATTTCTCTATTTGGGAAAAACGCTCGAGGATATGGATGGAGCCGCGCTGCCGATGGCAGGGGCGATCCCAGCCGGCGGTTATAAAACCGATCGGCTGCGGCGGTTTGGCTATGTGGAACTTCACGCGCGGGTGGAGAACCTCCTCTGCGCGGCAGGGGAGACCCTGCGCGCACACGAATTCCACTATTGGGACAGCACTGATCCCGGCAGCGGTTTTTGGGCGCAAAAGCCGCTGCGCGAAACCGGATGGGACTGTGTGCATGCGGGCGAGACGCTCTACGCGGGTTTCCCGCATCTTTATCTGGCCGGAAACCCCAAGGCGGCGGTTCGCTTTTTGCAGGCGGCCGCGGCCTATCGAAAGGAGTGAAAAAATGGAGCTGGCGGAAACTATTTTGAAGATCAGGCCGCTTGACCAGGCGGCAATGAATGCGGCGCAGAAACGCTGGGACAGCATTGCAAAGCCGCTTGGCAGCCTTGGTCTGCTCGAATCGGCAGTGGTGCGGATTGCCGGGATCATTGGCAGCGCGCGCGTCGAGCTCGCGAAACGCGCGGTGGTGATCATGTGCGCCGACAACGGCGTGGTGGCCGAAGGCGTCACTCAGACCGGCAGCGACGTCACCGCGATTGTCACCGAAAATTTTACCACTGGCCAGACGAGCGTCTGCGCCATGGCGCGGGCCGCGCGCTGTGATGTGCTGCCGGTCGATATCGGTGTTTCCCGCGACGTGAGCGGGCCGGGGCTTCGCGTCCACAAGCTTGGCTATGGAACCAAAAATATGACGAAAGAGCCTGCGATGACCCGCGCGCAGGCACTCGCGGCGATTACATACGGGATCGATCTGGCCGCGCAGCTCAAAGCGCAGGGGTATCAGATTCTTGCGACCGGCGAGATGGGCATTGGGAATACGACCACCTCAAGCGCCGTCACATCGGTGCTTTTGAATGTTGCGCCGGAAGCGGTGACCGGACGCGGAGCGGGGCTTTCGAGCGAAGGCCTTGCGCGGAAGATTGCCGCGGTCAAACAGGCGGTGGCGCTGAATCATCCTGATCCGTCAGACCCGGTCGACGTGCTCGCAAAGGTCGGTGGATTCGATCTCGCGGGGCTTTGCGGAGTGTTTTTGGGCGGGGCGGTCTCGGGTGTGCCGGTGTTGGTGGACGGGTTTATCTCGGCTGCTGCGGCGCTCGCGGCATGCCGTATCTGCCCGCAGGCGCGGGATTACATGCTCGCATCGCACGTTTCAAATGAACCGGCCGGAGGACTGTTGCTGGATGAATTGGGACTATCCCCCTTCCTGACAGCCCGGATGTGCCTCGGCGAGGGAACCGGCGCGGTCGCCGTGCTGCCGGTTCTCGACATGGCATTGGCCGTTTACAATGAGATGAGCACCTTCTCGGAAATTGAAATTGAGGATTATAAGCCGTTATGCTGATGATGGTTACTGGAGGAAGCGCCAGCGGAAAATCCGAATATGCCGAACAGATTGCCGTCCAGCTCGACGCGGGAGAGCGCATCTATCTCGCAACGATGCGGTCGTTCGACACGGAATGTGAGGCGCGTATTGCAAAGCACCGCGCCGCGCGGGCCGGCCGTGGATTTGTGACCGTCGAACGGTACACAGGCCTTGCGGATGTAAAAATCCCGGCTGGTGCGGTTGTTTTGCTCGAATGCCTCTCAAATATCGTGGCAAATGAGCTCTTTGACGAAACGGGCGCGGGGAAGAATGCCGTGCAGGCGGTGCTCAGCGGGATCGATTCGCTCTGCAGGCAGGCGGCTCATTTGATCGTTGTAACCAATGAGGTCTTTTCGGACGGTGAAGGATACGATCCCGTAACCCTTCATTACATCGATCTTCTGGGCGAGATCAATCGGAAACTGGCCGCGCGCGCCGATCGGGTGGTGGAGGTCGTCTATTCAATTCCGGTCGTTTTGAAAGGGGAGGAAACGAGATGAGACCGCTGTTCGCTTCGCTTGCGATCGCCTTTTCGATGTATTCGGTTTTTCCCGCGCCGCAGGCCGCCTGGAAAAGGGAAAATATGCGTTACGTAATGGCATGTTTCCCGCTGGTTGGGCTATTGATCGGCGGCGCGATATGGCTGTGGCTGTGGTTCTGTGCCCGTGTGGGGGTTACGCCTGCGCTCGCGGCGGCGGTTGCGGTTGCGCTTCCGGCTGTGCTTTCGGGCGGGATTCATCTCGACGGTTTCTGCGACACCGCTGACGCGCTCGGTTCCCACGCGCCGCGCGAACGCAAGCTCGAAATCCTGAAGGATTCACACACCGGCGCGTTCGCGCTGATTGCCTGCTGCCTCTACCTGTTTTTGCTATTCGGGCTTTGGTGTCAGTATTTCACCTTTCCGTTTGATCCGCTTTCAGCCGTGGTGCTCGCGCTCGGTTTTTTTCTCTCGCGGTGCCTGAGCGGGCTTTCGGTCGTCCATTTTCCGTGCGCGAAAACAAGCGGGCTCGCCGCCACCTTCGCGGATGCGGCGGTAAAGCGGCGCACTGGCGCTGCGCTCGTAAGCGGCGTCGTACTCTGTTCTGCGGTGATGCTGTTGCTTTTGCCGTTTACAGGCGCGCTTGTCATTTTGACCTCACTCGCGCTGTTCCAATATTACCGGCTTATGGCAAAACGGCAGTTCGGCGGGATCACCGGCGATCTGTGCGGATGGTTTTTGCAGCTCTGTGAAGGGCTGATTCTGCTGGCGGTTACGGTGGGGGGGAGTTTTTGATGGAGATGCTGATTGGCGGACACGCGCAGGGCAAGCTTTCGCTTGCGCGCGCGCGTACCGGCTTTGCGATGGAAGAAATCTGCAATGGGGAAAGCTGTACGCTGGATGCGGTTCCATGCCAGCCGGTCGTGTACCGTTTGCATCTGTTGATACGGCGGCTCCTGATAGCTGGGAGCGATCCGCTCGAATGGGCCGAACGGCTCTTCGCGGAGAATCCGGATGCACTGATCGTGACCGACGAGGTTGGTTACGGGATCGTTCCGGCCGATCCGTTTGAGCGGGCCTGGCGGGAGGCTGTGGGGCGTGTGTGCTGTCTGCTCGCGCAAAGGAGCGAGCGGGTCGAGCGGGTCGTCGCGGGAATCCCGCAGCTCATCAAGGGGGAACAATGATGGAACTTTTCCTGATCCGGCATGCGCAGACGCAGGGAAATCTCGAACGCCGTTATATCGGCCGCACCGACGAGGCGCTTTCCGATGCGGGAATCGCCTCCTTCTGCAATATGGCATATCCGGCCGCCCAGGCCGTGTATGTGAGCCCGATGCTGCGCTGCCGCCAGACGGCGCAGATTCTCTACCCGATGGAAGAACTTCATCCGGTGGAGGATCTGCGTGAATGCGATTTCGGCGCGATCGAAGGAAAGACCCACCGGGAGCTCGAACACCAGCCGGAATATCGCGCGTGGGTGGCGGCCGGCGGCGCGATGAGCCCGCCGGGCGGCGAAGAGATCGGCTTATTCAAAGAGCGGTGCTGTGCCGCTTTTGCGCGGATCGTGGAGCGCGCTTTTGCGGACGGCCTCATGAGTGTTGCGATTGTGACGCACGGAGGAGTCATCATGGCGATCCTGGAGCGGTTTGCGCGGCCTAAAAGGATGTTTTACGAGTGGCAGATCGGAAACCTTGAGGGTTTTGCCGTCGAAGCGGAAAAAACGTGCTGGGAAACGCGGAAAACCGTAACCGTCCGGCAGAAGATCGAAGCGGGAGGGAATTTTGGATGTTTTATGCAGTCTCGGTAATCGCGCTTGGCTTTCTGCTCGATCTGCTGTTCGGGGACCCGCACTGGCTGCCGCATCCGGTACGGCTGATTGGCTGGCTGATCGAAAAGCTTGAAAAGCTCCTCCGGGCAGTATTCCCAAAGACAAAAACCGGGGAACGCATCGGCGGAACGCTGCTGGTCGTGCTGGTCGTCATGGTTTCGGGCGCGGCGTCATGGGGGCTTCTATATCTGGCACGGGAATTTGGAGGAAAACCAGCCGCATTTCTGCTTGAGGCGTTCATGTGCTACCAGCTGCTCGCTGTGCATGCGCTTTATGCCGAGAGCATGAACGTACGCCGCGCGCTGCAGAAAGCGGATCTGGCGGCCGCGCGGCAGGCGGTTTCAATGATTGTCGGGAGGGACACCGAACGGCTTTCGCCTATTCAGGTGACAAAAGCCGCGATTGAAACGGTGGCGGAAAACACTTCGGACGGTGTGGTGGCGCCGCTTTTTTTCCTGATGCTCGGCGGCGCGCCGCTCGGATTCTGCTATAAGGCGGTTAATACGCTCGATTCGATGATCGGTTACAAAAATGAGGAATACCGGTATTTTGGAACCTTTGCGGCGCGGCTGGACGACGCGGCGAATTTTTTCCCCGCGCGTATTTCTGCGCTCCTGATGATCGTTGCCGCCGCGTTTTTGGGGCTTGACTCACCGGGCGCGGCAAGAATCTGGATGCGCGACCGGCAAAAGCATGCAAGCCCAAACAGCGCCCAGACCGAAGCGGCCTGCGCGGGCGCGCTCGGCGTTCAGCTCGCGGGCAGCGCGCGCTACGGCGGCGTCCTATATGAGAAGCCGACCATCGGGGACGATCTGCGTCCGCCGGTTGCGGATGATATCCGCAAAGCGAACTGGCTGATGGCGGGCACCTCATTTTTGGCGCTTGTTTTCTTTTCTATCTGTAAAGTATTATTCATATTCTTGTTTTAAGGGGTAACGCAATGACCGAACTTATCCACGGCGGGGACATCTACGGGCACGAAAAGGAATTGCTCGATTTCTCCGCGAACCTGAGCCCGCTCGGCCTGCCGGAAAGTGTACGGGCGGCGCTTTCCAGCTCGATTGGCAGTTTCGCGCAGTATCCGGACCCGCTTTGCCGCGAACTGACAGCGGCGCTCTCGAAGGCGGAGAAGGTTCCGCCCGCGTGGATTCTCTGCGGCAATGGCGCGGCAGATCTCATTTTCCGGACGGTGCAGGCGGTGAAGCCCCGACGGGCTGTTGTAACAGCGCCGGCTTTCGCGGAGTACGAGCGCGCTTTGCGCGCCGCCGGCTGTGAGGTGGTGTTTCATCCTCTTTCCGAAAAGGCCGATTTTTGCCTGGACGAAACACTGCTGGACACGATCGGACCGTCGGTGGATCTGCTGTTTCTCTGCAATCCAAACAACCCGACTGGCCAGACAGTGGAGCGGGGGCTGCTCCTGCGTATCCTGCAAAGATGTCGGGAATGTGGGACGCGGCTCCTGCTGGATGAGTGTTTTGTCCCGTTTTTGGATGATCCAGAGGCCTTTACACTGACCGGCGCACTCGGAGAATTTCCGAATCTTCTGATCCTGAAGGCCTTCACGAAGCTTTATGCGATGGCCGGACTGCGGCTCGGATACCTGCTCTGCTCGGACGAAACGCTGAATGAAAGTGCTGCTGCCTGCGGGCAGCCGTGGAACGTGTCGGTCCCGGCGCAGGTTGCGGGCGTGGCCGTGCTCGCGGATACACAATATGTAAAACGCACGCGCGCGCTGGTAAAATCCGAACGGGAGCGGATGCGCGCCCGGCTGGGCGAACTGGGCCTTACGGTCATCGGTTCGCGCGCGAATTACCTGTTTTTTCGATACGACGGGCCGGCCGACCTCAGAGAAAGGCTGCTCGAATGGGATATCCTGATCCGTTCCTGTGAAAATTTCCAAGGTCTCGACCGGCGCTACTGCCGTGCGGCGGTAAAACTGCCGGGGCAGAATGACCGGCTTCTGGAAGCCCTGAAAATGATCCTGCAAAGGGAGGCTGCGCATGGCTAAGGCGATTATGGTGCAGGGCACCACTTCAAACGCGGGAAAGAGCTTTCTTGCGGCGGCGCTCTGCCGCATCTTCCGGCAGGACGGCTACACCGTCGCGCCGTTTAAATCCCAGAATATGGCGCTCAATTCATTCATCACGTCCGAAGGGCTCGAGATGGGCCGCGCGCAGGTGATGCAGGCGCAGGCCGCCGGGATCGAGCCGTCGGTGCTGATGAATCCGATCCTCTTGAAACCATCGAGTGACACCGGCTCGCAGGTGATTGTGAACGGCGAAGTGATTGGCAACATGAGTGCGCGAGAATATTTTCAGATGAAACATACGCTCGTCCCAAAGATCCGGGAGGCATATGAAACACTCGCGGGGCAGTATGACATCATTGTGCTCGAAGGAGCGGGCAGCCCGGCGGAAATCAATCTAAAACAGGATGACATCGTCAACATGGGCATGGCGAAGTTGGCGGGGGCGCCGGTCCTGCTTGCCGGGGACATCGACCGGGGCGGCGTGTTCGCGTCGCTCGCTGGGACGCTGCTGCTGCTAGAGCCGGATGAGCGGGAGATGGTCAAGGGAATGGTCATCAACAAGTTCCGTGGGGATAAAACCATCCTGGAGCCGGGTGTTGAGATGATCGCGCAGGCAACCGGCGTGCCGGTGGTCGGCGTGGTGCCGTACCTGCGTCTCGACCTAGATGATGAGGACAGCCTGTCCGAACGGCTGGACGCGCCAAATACGGCGGGCGCCGTGGACATCGCGGTGATCCGCCTGCCGCGGCTTTCCAATTTCACCGACTTCAATCCGCTTTCCGCGATCGACGGGGTTTCCCTGCGGTATGTCAAGCGCGTCGGGGAACTGCGCAGTCCGGATCTCATCATCCTGCCGGGTACCAAGAACACGATGGAGGACCTGCTCTGGCTGCGCCAGAGCGGGCTTGAGGCTGCGATCCTCAAACATGCCGCGGCCGGCGGCGCGGTGCTTGGCGTCTGCGGCGGCTACCAGATGCTTGGGGAGGCCCTGCACGATCCGCATAATGTGGAACACGGGGGAAGCCTCAAAGGGATGGGGCTT
>Ga0079305_1001646_pt1 | contig 26740 bp, 20 predicted proteins | sample LMS_cellobiose_e_FD_79183 | JGI IMG/M metagenome (GOLD analysis project Ga0079305, IMG submission 79183) | Rumen-fistulated moose microbial communities from Alaska, USA - LMS_cellobiose_enrichment | ecosystem: Host-associated > Mammals > Digestive system > Stomach > Rumen fluid ... | reverse complement strand
TTCGGTAACCGGAGCTTCAGCGAAGATGTAGGTGCCCAGGCGGCGGGTCTTCATGGTGAAGACATACTCGTCATCGTCGTTCCAGCCAAAGGAACCCTTAGCGGTGATGTCAACCAGCTCGCCATCAGCAGTCTCTTCGTAGACAATGATGGAATCTTCGTCAACAGTCAGCTCGTCGTCCTCATCGAGGTAAGGAACGTTCAGCTCGAGAACCGCACGGGAGGTGGAGGAGATCTCCGGAGTGCCAACCCACTGACGGACGAAAGCGTCCTGATCGTTGAACAGCTCGGCATACTTCACGTTGTCCCACTTGGTGGAGAGTTTCGGGAAGTAGTATTTGGTGGAGGAATCAGCATCAAAGGTCAGGGTTGCGAGATTGTTATTCTCGTCTTCCCAAACGATGGTGTTCTCTTCATTTTTGACCGGTTTGACATAGATGCCGCCTTTACCAGCAGTATAGGTCTCATCGTCAGTCTCATTCTTGGTATTGGAGATCCACATAGTGGTATAGAAGCGAACCTTTGCGCCCTTCACCAGCTTTGCATCGATTGAAGTGAGATCTTCTTTCAGAGTAAAAACAACTTCCGGAGAAAGTTTATACTCTTTATCGGTCATGTCATCTTTAATCTTGACTTCAACATACCACTGACGACCATTACCAATGTTTTTCTCCATCAGCTTGATGGATTCAATCATCTTACTGTTGTCGTCGCCTTTATCACTCTTGAATTTGTAATTATCCTCGGTATCAAGGATTCCATTAATGGTGTTATTGAAACCAAAATAGATTTTCTGATCTGGGGTCTGTACATCTTCAACGGCAAATTCGTTTCCTTTGTCATCATATGCCTTTTCTACGAACTCATCAATGGCATAATCAGTTGCCGCAAAAGCGGTGACACCCAGAGACAGAACGGTGGCCAGCGCCAGAACGAGCGCAAGTACCTTTTTCATTGGGAATTCCTCCTAGTAAATCATTTTGTGGGAAAAATCTCTCCAAATTTCTCCTGTGGTCATAATTCTATCCCAAAATCTTCATATTGTCAATGGGTTTTGTCATAGTTTTGTAACTTTTTGTTACCGTTTTGTCATTTCTTTGAAAAACCGACCGGCTTTTTCGAGCATTCTACCGATCATTCCTTGCCCCCGGCAAGATTACCGTACCGCGCCTTCGCCAAAATAGCCAAAGCGCGCGATATAAGCATACTCGATGCGCGCATATGGCACGCCGTTTCGGTTTTTGAGCAGCACCAGCTCAACCGCGCGCGGGCTGCGCGCCTTGGCGGCGTTCACGTCGAACCCCGGCTCCCCCGCCCCGGAAAGCTGCAGGCCCAGCAGCACGTCGGAGGAATATTCCACCGCGCCGCTCTCCTTAAACGCCTCCATCGAAACCGCGTTGCGGTAATTCTCCCGGTTGAAGCTCGAAATGGCGAGCACCGGCAGGTCGAAATCCCGGCTGATGCGTTTGAGCTCGACCACGCTGCGGTCGGTGTTCTGTTTGTCGGTGGCGCGCGGATCGGCAGGCTTGAGAATCTGCAGGTAGTCCACAACCACAACCGGCTTGCAGCCGCGCAGCCGGATATGTTCGCCCACCGCGGCGCGGATATCCGCCGCCGAAATATCCCCAATCCCTTCCCGCAGGAAAAGCCGGCGCGCTTCATATTTATATTGTTCGATCGAATTGCTCAGCAGAATTCCCCGTTCCGGCGTGATGTCCTGCCGCAGCCGCATCACCTGCCGGGCGGTGAAGGCGTCCGCATGCCCCGCCGCCGGGTCGTTTTGATAGGTGAGGCGGGAGATGCTCTTGGACATCAGCTCCATACGGCTCATCTCCAGCGAAAAATAGAGCACGTCGGTTCCATGCGCCGCGATATAATCCGCTATCTGCAAAACAAACGACGTCTTGCCCAGCGACGATATCGCGCCGATGATATAGAGCCCGGCATAAAGCCCGCCGTCCAGCACCCGGTCGAGCGCCGGGAAACCCGTCGGGCAGGCGTCGCGGGAGGCGCGGCGGATCGCTTCGTCAAGCAATTCCCCCACCGCCGCCGCCGCGCTCGTCTTTTCATAGGCCCGCCGGTCGGCGTCCGCCGATAAGCCCAGCACTATCCGCAGCACTTCCCGGTCGCGCATCAGCAGTTCGTTAAAATCTTTTACCTGCGCGGGCAGCTGGATTTCCCCGCAGGAAAGCTCCTGCGCCCGCAGGCCTTTGGCCAGCTCCGCGTTCATCCGGCGGCCCGCCTCGTCCGCGTCGCCCGCCGCGATCAGCTTATATCGGTTTGCGGCGGCGGGATTCGCCCGGCAAAGCTCCAGGAATTTGCGCACATTCGCCGCGCCGCAGAGCGCCACCGCCTGATAGCCGCATTCCTCCGCCGACAGCGCGTCGAGGATCGATTCGGTGATGAAGAGGGCGCCCCCCTCCCCTTCCCCGTGAAAATAGCGCGCGCCGAAAATCTCCATCGGGCCGGGACTGTTTTTATACCGTGGCTGGAGGGTATCCGAAATTGCCCGCGCGCAGTAGCAGATACATTTCCCATCTTCAAACACCGGCATCCATGCGCGCCCGTCCGCCTGGAAAAGACGGTATTTTTCGCAGAGCCGCCGCGAAATGCCGCGCTTTTCAAAATATTCCCCGCCGAGCCCGTGCGTCTTGATCTTTTCTTCAATGAGCGCCGTATAATCCGCCTGCGGCACGGACTCCTGCGGCGCAGGCAAAGTGGCGGCGGGGAGCGTTTTCCGGATGGCCGCGGGCGCGCGGGCGGACAGAACCGCCCTGTCGCCGCGGCCAAAATCTTCCGGGAACGGCAGGCCGAAGATATCGCAGGCCTTCTTTACCTGACGCGGAAAACTGTCGCAGTCCGGGTAATCCATTGCGATCACATCAAAGATGTCATAGCTCGCGCCGCAGGAAAAACATTTGAGCTTGTGCGCCTGCTGGTAATAGGACATGCTCGGGTGGCGGTCCTCATGCTGCGGGTTGATGCAGCGGATAAGGCGGTTTTTCCGCCCACCGATGAGGATGCGCTTCTGCGCCATGTATTCGGGCAGCAGCCCGCGGAGCTCTTCGAGAAGCCGTTCATTTTTCTGCATGGGGAGTTCTCCTTTCGCCGCGCATATCGTCGGGAATCCATGTTATGTAATGTAGCACAATGTATTCGCGAAGGCAAGCGCTCATCTGTTAATCTTTATATTCGTTTTTCTATTAGAAATCATATTAATTAATATAATAATTTATATAATATTCATTATAAAACATATTATAATAAAAAATATAATATAAATAATATTGTCGAATAAGATCGCAAATATATTCTTGCATATATATTCCAATCTATGTTATAATGGATTCGGTAATAGATTCGCTTATCGCACAGGAGGGACATTATGGGCAAGATCATCACCTTCGGAACCTTGAAGGGCGGCGTCGGCAAGACAATGCTCTGCTTTAATATCGGCGGGATCCTTTCGCAGCTCGGCTACCACGTGCTCGTGGTCGACAGCGACCTGCAGGGAAACCTCACCAACAATATGGGCATCGACCGTACCGATCCCGATCTCTGCACCACCTACGATATCTACAACATCGAATCCGAGCAGCCCGTGCCCGGACGGCTGATCCTTAAAAGCCCAATCGACCGGCTGCCGGGGCTCGACATGATCGCCGGATCGATCTTTCTGCACAAGGCCGAGCTCAAAATTGCTTCGGTCGCCGGGCGTGAACAGATCCTTTCAAACTATCTCGCCGACAATCAGGATTTTTTCGGCCAGTACGACTACATCCTGATCGATACCAATCCCAGTATGTCAATTGTCAACCAGAACGCATTTCTCGCCTCCGACGCAATTATGCTGGTGAGCGACGTTTCGATGAACGCCATCGAAGGCGCCCAGCTTTTCATTGCGCTGTGGGAGGAGGCCCGCCGCAGGCTGCGCCGCGCGGACAATATCAAGGGGTTTATCGTCAACGATTTCGACGCGCGCAACCGGCTTTCGGCGGATTTCCTGGAATTTCTGCGCACCTCGCCCGACACCGCCGATCTGCGTGAAATCCTCTTTGAGACGATCATCCCGCGCAATGTGCGCATCACTGAAAGCGAGCTGGCCGCCGTCCCCATTTCCATTTATGACCTGCGTTCCAAAGGATGCGACGCGATTGCGTCATTAGTCGACGAAATGCTCGCAAAAAAGATCCTATAATATAATGTGCCGGACCAGACCCTCCGCCAGGCGGGCCAGGGCCGCGCGATGAACAGAAAGATCCTTGCAGGGAGGAAGTACATCATGGCAAATAAATTTACAAAAAGCGTCCTGGAACGCCAGGCGAAAGAGTACAAAACCCACCGCGCCCAGCCGGAAACGCAGGACATCCCCGCGCCTGTGCAGCAGGCCTCTTTGGCCGGCCCGGTTGTCTCTGCGGAAGAAACCGTCCCGGCGCAGGCAGAACTTGCGGCGGCCGTCTCGGAACCCACCCCGCCCGCAAACCGCAGGCCCCCGGCTAAAAGCAGGCAGCAGCAAAGTGCAGCGCCGATTCCCGACTTGACCGCGTTCATTGTGCGCGAGGAGGGGAGAGCCGCCAAAAACAAAACCTTTTACCTTGACGCGGCTGTCATCGAAGCGATCCACCGGGCCGCGACCGCGCAAAAAGTCACCGACAGCAAGCTGGTGAACGATATCCTCAAGAAGATCCTCGGCGTTTAAATGTAAAGCTTATTGCCATTACATAAAAACACGAGATATTGGGGATACCGCTAACCGAAAGTGCGTACCAAACAAATAATATAATTCTAGTTATCGAAATTTATATCCCTCTTACACGGGTTTTCATCGATTTTCTTCTGTTTTTATTTTTCATCGAATCATCCCGGACAAACCCTATTTTACAGGATGTAATTTTGCCCCGCCGGTCAGCTAACCGAAACTGGGTACCAAACGAAATAAATTTTCTTAAATTTTAAATTTATCTTCTGATTTCTCTTATTTTTTTCGTTTTTCATACATTTTTCCAAACTGTACCCAATCCCTGAAATCCTGTAAAGTAATTACCTTGCGTATTAATTTCCCGACATTCCCCGCGATGGTACCCAGATTCCCGGCAAAAGCCTGCCTGCAATTTGGTTCTTCAGAAACTGACCACCCGCTCCGCCAGCTAACCGAAACTGGGTACTCTTGCTGCGAATTTTTCAAAATTATCCGCTATTTTCTCTGTTTTTCAGAAGATTTCTTTCATTTTCTCGATTCCACCATATCGGGATACGCCCCCATCCAAAATGTCCGCAAAGTCCCTTTTTAAGCCGGATTGTAGGTCCCTCGCCGTACACCGGACAAAAATTCACTCAATTCCTTCAGACACCACTAACCAAAACTGCGTACCCAAAAAACAGTTTTCCCATTTATCCCTCCCATTCTCCAAATTTCAGGCTTTTTTGGGGAACTGCTCAAATTCTTATAGAGTCCCTGCCCGCGCGGTAAAATCCCTGTGCATTGGGACGGCATCGGCAAAGGCACGGGTCTACCTGCCCGGAAACCCAAATGATAACTGTTCCATGGTTATTATATCAGATCCGCCTCCGGAGCGGACTCACCGCTTCTTGCCACCCCGCAAACCAAAAGTGACCACTGGACAAGCCAAAACTGCCTACCGGACAAGCCAAAACTGACCACCCGGCAAATTGACGCGTAATGCCCAAAAGGCCGCTGATTATGCTGGTAAATCAACCCATACTCCAAGGCTAAATTATGGGTGTATGTACTGTATGTAATGTAAGTACTGTAATAAAAAAAGTAACGGCCTGCCTTTTCATAAGGCAGGCCGTCCTTTTTCTTTTGGCAGAATGAAAAAAGGACCGATAAAAAAAGAGCGGGCGGTATTCCCTTTTTTTGATGTTTATGGTAAAATAATTCTAATTGTGTACAGAACGGGAATGATAAGCGGGGAAGAAGGGAATTTCAGTGCAGGAAATCCTGTTGTGGCTGGGGGCCGGTTTCAGCCTGTTTGCCTGCATTTTTGCAGGCGCGGCGTTTTTGACGGCACGCAGGTCCGCGCAGGAAAGCGCGGATTTCGATCCCGCGCCAATCCTTTATGAGCTGGAACGCCTGCAGGAGCAGTTTCTTTCCGAAGGACGGCAGACCCGGCAGGAAACCCATCAAAACGTCGCGCGCACCGTGGGAACGCTGGGGGCGCAGCTTTCAAACGGGCAGCGGCAGCTGTCCGAACAGCTTTCCCGCCGGCAGGACTCCCTGCAAAAAACGGTCTCGGATGGGATGCGCGGGATCGACGCGCGTTTTTGTGCCTTTACGGCGCAGAATGAACAGCAGCTTTCCGGAATCCGCCAGACGGTTGAAACGCGGCTGGAAGCGATCCAGCAGGACAATGAGAAAAAGCTCGAGCAGATGCGGCATACGGTGGATGAAAAACTGCAGCGCACCCTCGAAAACCGGCTCAATCAGAGCTTTCAGGTGGTCGGCGAACGGCTCGAACAGGTTTATAAAGGCCTGGGAGAGATGCAGAGCCTTGCCGCCGGGGTTGGAGACCTCAAAAAAGTACTTTCCAATGTCAAAACGCGCGGCATCCTCGGGGAGGTCCAGCTTGGCGCGATCCTTTCCGAGATACTCTCGCCGGAACAGTACCGCGCCAATGTCGCCACCAAACGGGACAGCCGCAATGTTGTGGAGTTCGCGGTGGTGCTGCCGGGGGATGGGGAAACGCCTGTTCTCCTGCCGATCGATGCGAAATTTCCTTCCGACGCATACCTGCGGCTGACCGAAGCGTATGAAAAGGGCGACCCGGCCGCGGTGAGCGAAGCGTCGGCAGTGCTGTCCTCACGTATCCGGCTGTTTGCAAAGGACATCCGCGACAAATATATCGATCCCCCGGGCACGACCGATTTTGCGGTCATGTTCCTGCCGTTTGAGGGGCTTTACGCCGAAGCGCTGCGCCTGGGCCTGCTGGAACCGCTCCAGCGGGACTTCAAGGTGACCATCGCCGGTCCAACCACAATGGCCGCGTTTCTGAACAGTTTGCAGATGGGTTTCCAAACGCTGGCAATTCAAAAGCGCAGCGGGGAAGTTTGGGCGGTACTGGGCGCGGTCAAGACCGAATTTGACCGGTTCGGGGAGGTGCTTGCGGCGACCCAGCAGCGGCTTGAACAGGCGAACAGCGAACTCGACAAGCTGGTCGGTGTGCGTACCCGCGCCATCCGGCGGCGGCTTGAAGCGGTGAGCGCGCTGCCGCAGCAGACCAATATGCCGCCTGTGCCCGGGGAAGACTTCGGGGAAGATTGAACGATTGGGAATGGAAGAATTCTTATGTTAGTAAGCCTTGAAAATGTAACCAAGCTGTTTGCCGACAGGATCATCTTTACAGGGGTGAACGCCGCGGTTGAAGAAGGGGACCGGATCGGCCTGGTCGGCGCGAACGGCGCGGGAAAGACCACCCTTCTCAATGTCCTCAACGGGGATTATCCGCCGGACGAGGGGGACCGCGCGGTTTTAAGCGGCCTTTCGATCGGTTTTCTGCGGCAGACGAGCGGACTCGACAGTGAAAATACCATTTATGGGGAGATGCGGTCGGTCTTTGGGGAACTGCTCGACGCGCAGGCAAAGCTCAGGCGCCTGGCCGCGCGGATGGCACAGTATGCCGACCACGCGGACGCGGAATATATCGCGCTCGCGGAGGAGTATAACCGCCTGCAGGCCTGGTTTGAAACGAATGAGGGCTATCAGATCGATGTCAAAATCCGAACCGTTCTCAACGGTATGGGATTTGGGGACCGGGATGATCGCACGGTCTGCGGGACCCTTTCGGGCGGCGAAAAAACCCGGCTTGCGCTGGCCAAGCTCCTGCTCGCAAACCCAGGCCTGCTCATGCTCGACGAGCCGACCAACCATCTCGATTTCGCAACCCTGCAGTGGCTCGAAAGCTATTTACAGGAATATAAGGGCGCCATTGTTGTGGTTTCGCACGACCGGTATTTCCTCGATAAAATCTGTAACAAAATCTGGGATCTTGTGGGGCTTCGGGTCAATGCCTACAAAGGGAATTATACAAAATTTACCGCGACGCGGCAGATGATCTATGAACGCCAGCGCAAGGAATACGAGATGCAGCAGGCGCATGTGGCCAAGCTCACCGATTATATCGCGCGCAACAAGGTGCGTGCCTCGACCGCCGCGATGGCCAAGTCAAAAGAGAAGGAGCTCGCCCGGATGGAGCTTGTAAAGCTCCCGCCGCGGCCGGTCACGCCGGTGCGCATGGCGTTTCGATATGAACGCGAACCGGTCAAGGACGTGCTGCATGTCGAGGGGCTGACCCTCAGGGTGGGGGAAGGCGCGCAGGAGAAACAGCTTTGTGAAAAGATCGATTTCGACCTGATGCGCGGAGAAAAGGTTGCGCTGGTCGGCGCCAACGGCGTGGGGAAATCCACCTTTTTGAAGGTGCTTCTCGGGCTGGCCGAACCGGTGGAAGGGCGGATTCTCTGGGGCAGGAATGTGAAACGCTCCTACTTTGAACAGGAACAGACCGGGCTGAGCCCGTTTAAAACGGTGCTTTCCGAGCTTTGGGACCGGTTCCCCGCAACCTATGAGCAGGATGTGCGCAATGTACTGGGGAATTTGCAGTTCTCCGGGGAAACGATCAAAAAGGAAGTCCGGATGCTTTCAGGCGGGGAAAAGGCGCGGCTCAAGTTCGCCATTATGATGTATGAGGGCGGAAACGTCCTCGTCATGGACGAACCGACCAACCATCTTGATTTGCCCACCAAGGAAGCGCTCGACAAAGCGCTTATGGAATTTGAGGGCACTATTTTAATGGTTTCGCATGACCGTTATCTGCTTTCAAAGGTGCCGACCCGGATTGTTGAGATGTTCCCTGATGGGTTCAAAAGCTATCAGGGCGGGTATGAATCGTACCTTGCTGCGACCGAAGCGGAGAAGCCCGCGCAGGAAAAACCGGCGGAAAAACCCGCCCCCGCCAAACCGGAAAACGAATACTACCGCAGCAAGAAACAGCGCGCGCTCGAAGTGGCGCGGAAAAAACGGCTGCGGGAAGTTGAACAGGAAATCTCCGACCTGGAACTTTCGATCGCATTGGAACAGGAGCGGCTCACCCAGCCGGAGATTTCGAGCGATTATCAGAAGGTGGCGGATCTGTGCGCGCAGCTGGAAGCCATGCGGATCCAGCTTGGAGGGCTGATGGAAGAATGGGCGGAGCTTTCCGAACAGGTGGAAGCGTCCGCCGGGAATATGTAAAATCTACGACAGAATAAGAGGTCTGCACAGATGTCAATCGGTATCATACTGGCCAAACAGGTGGCGGTGATCACGCTGCTGATGGCGGTTGGGATTTTCGCCAAAAAACGCGGAATCTTGAATCTGGCCGCCGCAAAGAATATTTCGGATTTTGTCCTGATCGTGATCACCCCGATGCTCATGCTCCAGATTATCCTGGAGGATTTTGCGGTTGAGAAGTTCCGGGAGCTGGGGATCGGCATGGTGGTGGCGGCAATTTTCCATCTCATGGCGATCGGCGTCACAAAGCTGCTCATCCGTCCGGACCCATCCGGAATCCACAATCTCGAACGTTTTGGCGCGATCTGCTCGAACGCGGGCTTCATGGGATTGCCGCTGATGGTGGCGGTGCTCGGACCGGAGGGAAGGGTGCATTCAGCAGCCTTTCTCACCGTGATGACCGTCTACTTCTGGACCCACGGGCTCATGCTCATCAAAGGGGACAAAGGGGTCAGCGCCAAGGAGATCCTCACCGCGCCTGGAATTGTGGGGCTGGCGGCCGGGCTGGCGATCTTCTTTTTGGGCATCCGCCTGCCGGAGCCGGCAATGCACACCATCGATTACCTCGCAAGTATGAACACCCCGCTGCCCACCATCATCACCGGCGTTTTTGTCGCGGACCTCGATTTTAAAAAGGCCTTTACCAACCTGCGCGCCTATTGGGCGGTGGCGGTCCGCCTGCTGGTTCTGCCGGGCGTTTTTATTCTGCTCCTGTGGCTGCTGCGGGTTCCGTACTGGCTGCCGGGCGGCGGGACGATCGCGCTGGCGGCGGTGATTTCCTGCTGCTGCACCTGTGCGGCCAACACGGTTATGATGCCGGTTTCCTATGGCGGGGACGTACAGCATGGCGCCAGCCTGGTGGTGATGTCAATGCTCGGGTCGCTGGTGACCATTCCGCTTGTCGCTACCGTGGCCGAGATGGTTTTCCTTTGATTACATAAGGCTGGAAACCAGCTGCTTTCGAAAAATAGTGAAAAAACGCCCGTGGATTCTCCACGGGCGTTTTTTAATAGATATGGGTTTCAAGATGCTTTTTGATCTTCTTTGCGTCATGCGAGCGGATGAAGGAGATGTATTCACGATGCTCGCGGCTGACTGTTTCAAGATCGAAGTGCTGGATGCCCTGATAGAGCAGGCGCGCGTGAATTTTTGCGATAATGATATTCCAAAGCGCGCAGATGGTTGCGTTGGCGGAATGTTCGACAAGATAGGTGTGCAGCGCGATGTCAAGGTCAGTCAGCTCGTCAAGGTTTTCCTTGTGGCAGGCTTCCTCCATCTGTCCGACCAGCGAATCGAGATAGGCATAGTCCTCGTCGTTCAGATCCTTGTAGGCGTTCTGGGCGACATAGGTTTCGATGATCCGCCGGATCGGCACGAAGATCTCCTCGGTCTGCTCGGGATCAATCTCCGCGACCACCGTTTCCCGGTAGGGGTGGGAGTAGATGAGCCCCTCCTGCGCCAGGCGGCTGAACGCTTCGCGCACCGGCCCGCGGCTGATCCCCATCTGCGCGGCGATATCGGCTTCCCGCAGACGGTCGCCGGGCGCGAGGTCGCCGCGGATGATCGCCTGTTTGATGGAATCGTAGGCAAAATCCTTGCGGGAAAGCTGGGGGGTTTTGGAAAATTTGAATGTATCTGGCATAGTCACAATCCTCTTTGGCCGGAGACCGGCCTCTTCTTTCTATAGTAATGATAAAGCATTCGGGATTGAAAATCAAGTAGAAATTGCATAAAGAAGATTGTTAACAATCTACAATTGACTTTTTGAAAAAATGATGTAGAATAAAGGCAGGTCGAGACCGAAAACCATTTGAGGTGATAACGTGAAAATAACAAAAGTGGAAGCCATCCCTGTCCGCCAGCCGGGCGAAATCCAGAAGATCAACGACAGCGCCCAGGACGGCGTCATCATCAAAGTCTACACCGATGAGGGCATCACCGGCTACGGCGAAGTCGATTCCGCCCCCTGGGTTGTCAAAGCCATCATCGATTCCCCGGTGTCCCACCGCATCTGCCAGGGGCTGGGCCAGTCGATCATCGGCATGGACCCGTTCCAGACCGAACGGATCTGGGAGACCATGTACTTGAACAGCATGTTCTACGGCCGGCGCGGCGCGGTTGTCCATGCGATGAGCGGCATCGATATCGCGCTTTGGGACATTGTCGGCAAGGCGCTTGGAAAGCCGATTTACCAGCTGCTCGGCGGGGAGTTCCGCAGCAAGGTGCGCGCCTACGGCAGCACGCTGATGCCGTACACGCCGGAGGAATCCGCCGAAGAGGCGCTCAAGTGGAAGGAGCAGGGCTTTTCGGCGGTCAAGATGGGATGGGGCGGCTTTGAGCTTCCGTTCCGCGACAATGTAAAACTGGTTGAGGCCGCGCGCCGGGCGATCGGAGACGACATGGATCTCATGCTGGATATCGGCTTCATTCCGTCGCCCGACTGCCCCATCGATTCCGCCTCGCGGCTGCTGCTCGCCAAAGAACTGCGGCAGTACAACCCTTACTGGATCGAGGAAGCGGTTTCGCCGGACGATTACGACGGATACAAGATGCTGGCTGAATCGATTGACACCAGAATTGCCGGCGGCGAGAACGAATCCACCCGTTACGGATTCCGGCAGCTGATCGAATACTGCAAGCTGGATATCCTGCAGCCGGACATCACCCGATGCGGCGGCCTCACCGAGGCGAAGAAGATCGCCACCATGGCGCAGGCGCACAACATCACCGTTGTGCCGCACGCCTGGAGCAGCGGCATCGTCATCGCTGCCTCGCTGCAGCTGATCGCGTCGATCCCGAACGCGAACCTGCTGGAATACTGTGTGTGGGACACCCCGATCCGCAAGGAGATGCTGGTCAGCGACTTCACCCTGAAAGACGGATACGTCAGCGTGCCGCAGGGGCCGGGGCTTGGTATCGAGCTGGACGACGCCGCGATTGAAAAATACCGCTGCGACCGGTTCTAAACAGGGGATAAGGAGGAAAAGGAATGGAATCATCCAAAAAGGGCGGAAAATGGTTCGCGGTCCTCTATAAGGCGCTCGAAGGAATTTCCGCGGTGCTGATGGGGCTTTTGGTGGTCATCGTCCTGTACAGCGTTTTCAGCCGGTACGTGCTCAATTCATCGATCGCGTGGGCGGAGGAGATGTCCCGCTTTCTGATGATCACAATGGTCTGTGTGGGCGCCGTGACCGCCTACTTCAACAACGAGCACCTCGGGTTGGACATCCTGGTCAAGTTTTTGCCGGCGCAGCTGCACCGGTACGTCGACCTGGTGCGCGACCTGCTGATCCTGTTCATCACCGGATTTATGACGACCGGCGGCTGGAGGCTGATGCTGGAATCGTTCGATTCGGTTTCCCCGGCGATGCGCATCCGTGTGGGGTATGTCTATATCATCCTGCCGGTGTTTACGGCGATGCTCTGCCTCACGACGCTCTGCCGGGTTGTGCGCGGGGTTCACGGCCTCGCGCGGAAAAAGGAGGCGGAATAAATGGTTGTCATCCTATTTCTGGTAAGCCTGTTCGGCTTTATCCTGCTCAATGTTCCGATCGCCTTCAGCCTGCTGCTGAGCGCGGTGGTACTGATGTGCTATATGGGCGACTGGTCGTCCTATATCATCATGCAGAGTCTGGTGCGCGGGTTTGACAGCTTCAGCCTGCTTGCGATCCCGTTCTTTATCCTCGCGGGTGAAATCATGAACACCGGCGGGCTTTCCAAGCGGATTGTCGGGTTTGCCCGTTCGTTCATGGGGCACATCCGGGGCAGCCTCGGCTATGCCGCCATCCTTTCGAGTATGGTTTTCGCGGGCGTTTCCGGTTCAGCCGACGCGGACACCTCGGCGATCGGCTCGATCCTTTTGCCGATGATGGACGAGGAGGGCTACGACCGCAAGGTCTGCACCGCGCTGATCGCGACGTCCGGCTGTATCGGCCCGATCATCCCGCCGTCGATCCCGATGATCCTTTACGGCGTGACCGCGAGCGTTTCGATCAGCAAGCTTTTCCTGGGGGGCATCATTCCGGGCATCCTGGTCGGGGTGGGGCTCATGACCGTCTGGGGCTTCTATGTAAAAAAACAGCGTTATGGGGATTCCTCGGATAAATTCTCCTGGAAAACGGTCTGGTACCACACCAAACGCGCGTTTTTCGCGCTGCTGCTTCCGGTCATCATCCTGGGAGGCATCATCACCGGCGTTGTGACGCCGACCGAATCGGCGGTCATCGCGGTGGCGTATGCGTTTGTGGTATCCAAATTTGTCTACCGTGAGCTTTCTCTGCGGGAACTGCCGCGGATGCTTGCGTCGACCGCCCGCAGCACCGCGGTCATCATGATGGTCTGCGGCGCTGCGATGTCGGTCGCCTACTACATCACGCTGGCGCAGGTGCCAAAGCAGCTCTCGAATCTGCTGCTTTCGATCTCGGACAATGTGGTCGTGATCATGCTGCTGATTAACCTCTTGCTGCTGATCATCGGCTGTGTCATGGACCTCGCGCCGGCCATCTTCCTGATGACCCCGATCCTGCTGCCGATCATCCAGAGCTTTGGCCTCGACCCGATCTATTTCGGCGTGGTCATGTGCATCAATCTCTGCATCGGCCTGGTCACGCCGCCGGTCGGAACGGTTCTGTATGTCGTCTGCGGGCTCTCCAAGGTTTCAATCTTCGATCTCATCAAACCGCTGATCCCATTTATTTCGGTCATGATCGCGGTGCTGCTGCTGGTCACCTATATCCCAGGGCTCATCCTGTTTATTCCGAATATGTTTGCCTGAGCGGCTTTCAAATTCAGCGTCTGAAAAGGAGAAGGAATTATGAAGAAGAAATTACTCGCACTCATTCTCACCGCAACCCTTGCTGCCGGCATGATGACCGGATGCCTTTCGAGCAGCGCCACCCCGCCCGCGGCTTCCGCGCCGCAGGCGCAGCAGAGCGCCGCTGACCCGGCCCCGGCTGCGGATTCCGGTACGGAAAAAACGGTCATCAAGATCAGCTTCGCGGGCGGCGATGCCCATCCGATTATGAAAACCCTCGAAGAATTCAAAAAGATGTTTGAAGAACGGACCGAAGGCCGCTATGACGTGCAGCTTTACGCGAACGCGGTGCTCGGTGACGACCTCAAGGCGACCGAGCAGGTCAAGGCTGGAATGCTTGACGCGGTCGTGACCTCGCCTTCGCCGGTCGGCACCATCGTAAAAGAGGTCATGGTCTTTGACCTGCCATACCTCTTTAAAAGCGAGGAGGAGGCAGACCAGATCCTTTCCGGCCCGTTTGCGCAGTATCTCGACGACAAAATGGCCGAAAAAGGCCTTGTCAACGTCGCCTGGTACGAGGACGGGTTCCGCCATCTGACCAACTCGAAGCAGGCGGTCACCTCTCCCGCGGATGTGAAAGGCATGAAGATCCGCACGATGGAAAACCCCATCCACCTCGCCGCCTGGAAGGTGCTTGGCGCGAATCCGACCCCGATGGCCTACACCGACGTGTTCACCGCGCTGCAGCAGCATGTCATCGATGGGCAGGAGAACCCGTTCCCGACCATCTATGACGGCAAATTCTACGAGGTCCAGAAGTATCTGTCCACCACCGGCCACGTCTATTCGCCGTTCATTTTCGTCTACAGCGGCCAGCTCTTTGAGAAGCTCCCGGCGGAAGATCAGGCGATCTTTAAAGAGGTGGCAAAGGCCACCGAGCCGGTCAACCGCGAAATCAACCGCGCGGACGCGCAGTCCTGCCGCGAAAAGATGGAAGCGGCGGGTATGGAGGTCACCGACCTCACAATGGAACAGAAACAGGTCTTTCAGGATCTTCTGACCCCGATCTGGGGCGATTTCACCGATGTGTTCGGCGAGGAAGCGCTCGCCAAGCTCCAGGAAGAACTGGCAAAACTCTAAAAAAGATCCCAAACGGTAAAAACCGGGAAGCGCCCCATCTGGGCGCTTCCCGGTTTTTTTACTTATACAGCAAAGGCGCTGCGTTTGTTTTTTTGGCCGTGCTGTATTCCCACAACGCCAGGTAAAGCGCCGCGGAAAATTCGTCGGTCATGACGGCGGCGACCGGCAGGAGGTTAAGCGGCCGTCTGTGCGCGATGCAGGCCCGGATGATCCGGTAGAGGTATTTCGCGCGGGCGGCGCGGCCCGCAAGTTCGAGCGCGGCGGTGACAGCGGCCTGCGCGGTGTCCGCCCAGAAATCCAGCCCTTCAAGCGCGTCCGGGATTTCGGTGGCTTCGACCGCTTCGGAAAGCCGCTGGCCAAAACGGGCAAGGGAATAAAGTGTCCCGGTCTGGAGCCCGAAAAGTTCCGCGGCTGATTCCATCCCGTCGAGCGCGAAGCCGCGCAGGGCAGGCGGCGCGATCCCGCGGCGAAAAACACGTTTCTGCACCGCCTTGTAGGCGACCGAGTCGAGAAACCGGTGGCGCACGCTGTGGAATCCCAGCAGCTCGCAGACCTCATAGAAGGCGCCGTAATACTGCCGAACCACCGTTTGCAGCGTACCTTTGACAAAGGCGAAGGCAAATCCGTCGCAGACGCCGTAGGAACGCATGGTGTCGAGATAGCCAAGACGCATGTTCTGGCGCGCGGAATTCGGGTCGAAGAGCAGCACCGACCCCAGGTTCCAATAGCTGCGGATCTCGCGCACTTCGGCCTGTACGGCCGCTTTTTCCCGCCGGATTACCCCCGGCGCGTCCATGTTGACCGCGATGATCCGGCTGGCGCCGCGCGCGGCCGCCATCTGCATGGGCATATTGTCATAGTAGCCGCCGTCAATGTAATATTCCCCGTCAATCCGATGGGGCCTGATGGCGGGGAAGAGGGCGGAGGAGGCAAGCAGATAGTCGATGAGCTTCCCTTTTGGGAGCTGGTCGGCCCAGACGGGCACCGGACGCATGGCGGGGACCTGCACGGTCATCAGCCCAAACGCGACCGGTGACCGGCGGATGGTCTCCTCATCCAGATAGCTCTCCAGGATTTCCCGCAGCGGACTGGTATCGGCGCCGCCCTGCTCGAATGCCGCTTTGCCGAACAGCTTTACCGCCTCAAGCCATTTTTTTTCACGCGGGAGCTTCTCATCGAGCGGCAGGTCAAATACCCGGGAGGTTTCAAGCTCCCGCCAGAGCTTTTCCGCCTCCTCAAAACTGCCCTGTGCGATCACCGCGCCATTGAGCGCACCGACCGATGTGCCGGTCACGATTGAAAAGCGCTCATCCAGCTCCCCCAATGCCCGCCAGACGCCGATTTCATACGCGCCGCGGCTGCCGCCTCCGGAAAGCACCAATGCGGTCTTTTCCATTGTTCTCCCGCCCTTCCTTTTTTTATAGGATTATTATATGCGATCCTGCTTTTCCGGCTGTGACAAAACTGTAAAGATCTTTGCCGGAAAACCAGTTTTTTATCCAAATGTGTTGAATTTGTGAAAATGCACTAAAAAATTCGCAAAAGATCATCCAATTCATCCATCCAATTATAGCAAAATTCTGGCAAACCCGTGCAGTAAAACTTGGAAGGATTTCCACTGATAAGATACAACGATCATTTTTCAGGAAAGGAAGAATCTTATGAAAAAGCTACTCGCGGCGATCCTGGCGGGTGCAATGCTGCTCAGCCTGAATATAACGGCTTTTGCAGCCACCGCCAAAACCACCACCGTCAACATTGCAAACCTGACCGGAAACCCGGTTGACGAGGACGGCAACCCCATCAAATATGACGATTCGGTCGAACCGAATCAGACCATCTATTTCCTCATCCCGCCCGCGGCCGCCAAACAGCTCAACGACTCGAAGATCACCAAGGTGTCGGTGCGCAAGACCAAAAACTCCAAGCTGGTCAAGTCAGTCAAGCTCGTGGAAAAACGCCTGACCACCAACTCCAAACTCGTCGCGTCGGTCCCCACCGGTACGATCAAGGAAAACAAATGGGAGTATTCCCTCCTGCCGCTCAACAAACGATACAGCTATCTCGCGGTCGAGCTCAACGACATGACCGGGTCGGATGAGTACAAGGTCCAGATGGATGTCACTTTTACCGGCAAGAGTTCCAAGGACGCAAACTACAAGGAATTCCCGCTCATTGGCGCACCGAACGACAAGTTCAAATTTGCCAAAGGCGACAAGCTGACCCTCTCGACCTCTTTCTTTGTTGCGAACAGAACCGAAGATGGCGACGACGCTTCGATCACCGTCGGCAAGAAGGGCTTGACCATCAAACCGGTCAAGAACGAAACCAACGAAATCAACTTTGAAAACGACAGCGACGCGCTTGCGACCCTGACCTTCAAAGCGACCAGCAACCCGGATAAATTCTATGCGAAACTCTCGACCAAATGGACCAGCGACCTGCTCGCGAAGTTCAAGAACACCGATGCGGTGATCCGTAAATTCTCCGCCGCCACCATCGATTCGACCTCCCGCGCAACCCTTGCGCTGGCGAACCCCTTCGATCCGGACGACTACGATGTGGACCGCGTCTACATCTACAGCGTCGGCGCAAACAATAAGCTGACCAATGTCACCAGCAAATTTACTTACAATGAGGACGACGACACCTTCGAGACCAAGACCCGCACCCTGGGCACCTGGATCATCTCGGACGTGAAGATCAAGACCACGAAATAAAGCACCCCAAACCATCAACCGGCCCGGAACTTGCGTTCCGGGCCGGTTTTGTCCCCGCAGGGTTATTTTTTCTTTTTGCCTTCCCAGAAGATCTTGACGCCCTTGATCATCCGGCCATCCTTTATAATTTCATATTTTGTGATATAGTGCATCGAAACGAAATGGGTGAGCACAATTTCGGTGTAATCGCGGATGCGTTTTTTGCGCTTTTTGTCCGAATCGATATCGCCGAGTTCCCGATAGACCGATTCAAACAGGATCACATCCCGGATGATTTTGTTATGTTCGTTTTTCATCGCCTCGATCCGTCCGAGCAGGTAGGTCTTGAGCGGGATGGTGGTGGCGTTGTTGTTGAGCGGAGCCTTGAGCAGATCGATGGGCACGGTGGTGATCTGATTTTTGAGCTTTGCGTAGCTATGCAGTGGCGGTGTGTCGATGATCTGATACATTTCCGACCGCTTGCCGTTGACCACGCCGGTATATTTATTGAGCGGCAGCAAATAGCCGTCAATGGTGAACGATTCCACCCCTTCCGGCCCTTCGAGCTTCTGCTTGATCATGTGGGCTTTGATCTCCTCGGTCAGGTCGATATTGATGGAAAGGCGCCGCATTGTATCGAGCTTGGCTTTGATTTCCTCCATCAGCCCGTCGTCGACGGTGGGATTTTCCTTGCCGGTCATCGCGTGGTAGAGCATCGGCACGGTGAAGGAGGAATTTCCGCTTTCCAAAATCGAAACCACGCCGTTGATGATGGATTTATCATAATTGGTGAGCTGGAAATTGCCGTCGATCTTCATATGTTCCGGCGCGGCGATGGTGACGGCGGTCTGTATGGTGGGACTGCGGCGGTGGGAGACGGTGATCTCATTAAATTCCCGCAGCTGGGCGAGTTTTGAGGTGATCGGATCGATGGGCATGACGTAATTTTTGGGGCGGACCGCCTGTATGGCGGGCGCGACCGAGGCGAGACGGGAAATTTCGTCCCCCACGTCCGGTTCGAGCGTGAGCAGATCCTCGATCTCATCCGAAGTGACATTGCCCATGAGGATCAAAAACCGGCGCATATCCTCCGGCAGATGGGAAAGGAATTCATAGTATTCCTTTGTGGAGGAAACCACATCCTGCACGGCGGAATCCACCATGCCGCCGTCGGCGGAGGAATCGAGCATGCGGGCGTTGCATTCCTGCACGGCGGAGAGCAGCCTGCTGCATTCATTCATCTGATCACGGACGGTATCGCGGGAGTACTTTTCCATGAGCTGGGGAAGCAGTTCGGAAAGCGCGCCGGAAAAATCCTCCGGGACGCCGGGTTTGACCGGATTGGTCGGCACAAAAATCACCTCATTTAAAAGCCGCAGCAAAAGCCCCTGCCGGCCGTTTTGATTCGCATAAAGTATATCAGAAATCCGTGTGTTTGTCATCTTTTTACCGCCTCCTATAAATAGCGATAAAAAAATGAAAAGGTTGCAATAAAATGCAACTTTAGATGCACTATATGGGTGAGCTGCTAAAATAAAGCAGCATATTCGACAGGATTTGTCCGGATTTTCGGCAACATTTCTACAAATAGGAATATTTAGTATTGACAACCAATTACAGGTTGTTATACTGGGTATAAGGGGAGGTGTCTCTTCTGCGATGGAGACCGCGGAAGAAGCACATAACCGAAAGCTGATCAAAAAAATTTTTCAAGGAGGAAAGAACTTATGAAAAAGTTATTGGCACTCGTACTTGCCATGGCTTGCGCGCTGTCGCTCGGGATTCCGACGCTGGCGAAAACCGCCGACTACACCTGGAATCAGGTAAACGTGGAGGATTTCGTCGATGAGGACGGCGACAAAATTGCGGATGACGACGTCATTCGCCCGGGACAGACCATCTATTGGGTCTTTGGAAAATACAGTGATTATGACTACCTGCTTGACGACAAGATGGTGAAGATCGACGTCGACAAGGACGAAGGCTCCAAAAACATCGACGGCAAACCGAAGGTTGTCGGCAAAAAGCTGGGCAATCTGGGCCGTTGTGTCGCGCTGGAAATTGTCATCAAGGACACCTACACCGCCGACGAGCTGAAAACCAAACTCGACATCTATATCACCGCGAAGAAAGACCTCGTTGCGAGTAATGCGGGTATTCCGAATGAGTTCCCGCAGTATGATGAAGGAACAATTACTACAGGAAGTGCAAATGTCCAAGATCTACAGAGGATTCTTCAAGAAAAGAAGGATAATCTTAAAAAACTGACCGATGAACTGGCAAAATTGAATGCTTCTGCTACCACGAAGGATTCTATCGCATGGATTCAGGCGCAGTATGACGCGCTTAAGGCTTGGGAAGATGGTAAGATTACGGTAGGCGAAGGCGTAGGGGAGAAATCTTATAAAGACCTTGCCAGTGCGGCTGAAGCGGCAAAGAACGCTTACACATCCGCTGATGCACGCGATCAAGCAATTGGCCCGAACGATAAAGCTGGAACTGGTGAGCTTCCGACTGCTTTGAATAATTTGGATAACGCAAAAAATACAAAGACAGCGGCAGAGACAACCATCAACAAGTGCACTTCTGTTACGATTGACCTTCCTAGTCCGGGAACCTCATACACCATTACCCCGAATGCAGCGACCGAAATTGAAACTTGGACTGCAGCCGGCGGTAACTTGGTTGGAACTGTTGCGATTTCTTCGATTGCTGACGAACCCACCAAGACTGCAATTTTGGATGAGATCAATAGGATCATTGGTAGTGCAAAAACCGATTATGATGACGCCGTGCAAACCATTAAAAACTTGGCCGGTACAGAGGGCGATGCTTCTGTAAGCGGAACGATTAAGACCCTCCTCGACGAAAAGGCAGGCCTTGATGTCGCAGGAAAAAAGAAGATTTCGGACGCTTATGATGCGGCGCTGAATGATAATGCCTATAAAACGGCATTGGCAAACTATACCCCGGCCAGCGCAAATTATGTCTCGGCTGACGCTGCAAATACAGCATTGGAACAGGCAAATAATCGTAAGACGGCGCTGGGTAGTGAATCCTCTGGGGAGATTAAGACTGCAACGGATGCCGTGAAACAGGCTGAAACAGATCTTAAGAATGGTGCGCAGACGGTTGGGGGAATTGGATACCTGAAAAAGAGCGAAACCATGAAGGTCCCGATGACCATCTGGATTCAGAACGAAAACCGCGTTGACGACGACGCGACCTTCGTTGCGGGCGAAAAGGGCGTTGTGATCAAGCCTGTCAAGAACGAAGAGAACACCGTCACCTGGGAGGACAATAACGACACCCTCGCCATCATGAAATTCACCGCGGACAGCGACGTTGAATACTATATGCCGCGCATGGCCACCAAGTGGAACAACGAGGACTACCTCGATTACTTTGACGATATGGACGCTTATATCCGTTCCTTCGTCGGCAATCCGAGCATCCCCTGCACCTCCCGCGCGCGCCTGTGGATCAACAACCCGTTTGTGGATGACGACGGCGAAGAAACGATTGATCCGGACGACATCTATGTCTATGAAGTTGTCGACGGCGAGCTTTACGACATCACCGACAAAGTGGAATACACCACCAACGATGATGATGATTACGCCTTCCTGATCAAGACCCGTACCCTCGGCACCTATATCTTCTCTGACGGCCCGGCCGACATTGAAGATGAGGATGACGACGATTACGATCCGGAAGCCCCGGATAAGGTCGAGGTCAACAACAACAAGAAACCTGTCCCGCCGACCGGCTTCTAAGAGGCAGTTTCCATTTCGGATTCAAAACGACATGTTTTTGCAAAGCGGGCCGTGTGCCCGCTTTGCGCTCCCCTGAAAACTTCCTGTAAAATGGAAGGTATATCCACATTTGATCCTGTGGTCAAAGGAGCGGGCGAGTCTCCAATAACGCCCGCTCCTTTTTGCGACTTCGCTGTGAAAGGATTCTGCCTGTGAAATCTGTATTTCGCGCCGCCTGTATCGGGTTTGCGGCGCTTTGCCTCTTTTTTGGCCTTTTGCCGCTGGCGGTCTATGGGATTTTCCATACCGGTGTGTTTTTCCTGCTGCTTTACGGCGGCGGGCTTCTGCTGCTTTGCCTCTGCTGGGACGTTTTTGATGGACAGGGGAAGATTCGCCGCAGCCTGCGCCCGGTATCCGACCGCCGCCGTCTGGATGCGCCGCGCTGGTGGAAACGAAGCCGCATGGCCGCCGCTGCGGGGCTTGCGGCATTTACCGTCTGGGGATGCGGCATGTCGGTTTGGATGGCTTCCTATGCTTATTTGAACCCGCCGCCCGCGGATGCGGCGGTAATCGTGCTCGGATGCCAGGTTGTGGGGGATAAGCCTTCCAAAATGCTCCGGCTGCGGCTGGATGCCGCTTATGACTATCTGCAGGCGCATCCGCGTGCCTTTGTGATCGGTTCGGGCGGTCTTAACGACGGCGGGACACACAGCGAAGCGGAGGTCATGCGGCTTTATCTCGCGGGGAGAGGGATCGATCCCGCCCGGGTTCTCCTTGAGGATCGATCCCGCAACACGCGGGAAAACCTGGCGTTTTCCGCCACGCTCATCGAAGCGCACAACCTGCCGCGCGTCACGGCAATTGCCACCGACGGCTTCCACCAGCTGCGCGGCGCAATCTATGCGAAAAAAGCAGGCCTTATCCCGTATTCCCTGCCTGCTCCGACTCCCTGGGGGCTTTTCCCGGCCTATTGGGTGCGGGAGTGGTTCGGCATCGCAAAGGCGGTTATCCTGGATTGAAAAGGCCCGCGATCCCCAAATGGATCGCGGGCCTTTTGCCGTTTTATCAGACCTTGAAGCTGTAGGAGGGAAATTCCACCGGACGGGAGTCCGAATCGCTGCCGCGCAGGATACGGATGGCGCGGGGGACATTGCGGATGTGCGCCCGATGGCGCATGCCGCCGAACTCGCCATCAAGTGTCCAGGGGACCTCTTCCTCCGAGGTGATCTCCAGTTCCGAAGTGCGGAAAGCATAGACCGATTCGGAGCTGTATTCCTGCCGGAGCACCGCGTTCAGCAGCTGCGGCGCTTCGATTGCGCTCTCCGGACGGCGGATCAGCACCACTTCCAGCAGGCCGTCATTCATTTTCACGAGCTGTTCATGGATCTTGAACCCGCCCACCGAGGTGGAGTTGGTCACCATGCCGAAGATGAAGTCGTCCTCCACCGTTTTGCCGTCGTGCCTGACGATGAGGTGGTAATCCTTGATCGACGGGAGCCGTTTGATCCCCTCAAGGATATAGGCGGCCCGGCCGAGCAGGAGCTTACTTTGCTGCGGCGTCTGATAGGATACGTCAGTAAAAGCGCCGAACGCGGCGATGTAGGTGAAATACCGGTCCTCAAAGGCGCCGATGTCGCAGTCGAACGGCTGGCCGGAAACGATCACATGCGCTGCCTGCAGGATGTTTTTGGGGATATGCAGGCTGGTGGCAAAATCGTTGACCGTACCGGCCGGGATATAGCCGAGCAGCGGCTTTTGTGGCAGCGCCATCAGGCCGGTGACCGTTTCGTTGAGGGTGCCGTCGCCGCCGCTCGTCACAATGAGGTCACAGTCCTCCCCCTGTTCTTTCAGAATCTCCGGGATTTCCATCCGCCTCTGGGTGGTGTGGACAGATATCTCGAATCCGCTGCGGACAAACAGGTCGATCACATCGAGCGCCCGGGTCTTAATTTCCGATTTTCCCGCATTCGGGTTGATGAGGAAAAGCAGCTTTTTTCCCATATGTGGGACCTCCCTTTATAAATGCAATCGCTTTTTGATTTCCAACACAAGGTTTTCTCCTTCAAAGGAGAAAAGCGCCGCCAGGGAAATGATGCTGGCGGCCACACAGATGACCGGCAGATAGAGATTGGTGACCCATCCAAATCCCAGAAAGACGAGCGGAACAAAGCCAAACAGCCCGTCTATGACCAGATAGATGAGGCAGTCCTGCGCCTGCAGTTTCATCGCCTTGGAGATGGCCGCCATCGCGGCCATGGCGAAGATGCACAGCGACGGGATCACATAGGTGGTTGACCAGGCGTGCCAGCCGGTCAGTTCATCCCAAAGTACCGCCAGCAGAGAAAGCAGGAAAACCTGCCAGCTGATATTTTTGGGCAGGTTGTGGCGGCGGATAATGGCGCTGTAAAGGCTGACCCACATACACCCCACCGCCAGCGCTACAAAGAACGCCCATGGCTTTCCGGCGGGAAACATCACATTGATGGCGCCGGATACGACCACCGCTGTGATGGATAAAAAGATCAGCATCCGCAGCACCAGATGATATTGGTGCCGTCCGGTGGGGATGACCGGGAAGGTTTCCGGTCCGCTTTCACCGGAAAGCGCGCCCTGGCAGAGTGGGCAGCGGTCACGATGGCCCGCGACCGACAAACGGCATTTATCGCAGTATAACATCGAACGCTCCTTTTTATTCATTGTCAGGCTGATTGGAGTGAATGGTGATCGAAAGCCCAAAGCCCGAGAGAATGCGGAAAAAATTTTTCTGAATATCGGTGCTCACAAACGGCGCAGTGAAACTGAGCACCATCGTATCCCCATAAGAACACATGCAGAGATTCACCCGGTTGGTGCTGGTGAAAACATCAAACAGGCGGATATATGGCCGCAGCGCCTCTGGCATCGCGATCCTGCCGATATTCGAGAGCATACCGGTGACCTCCCGTTTTTTGAAACGGTTGGCAAGCTGCATCACCACATCTTTTGCGGCAAGCGGCATAATACGGGCCAGGGCGTTGTGCTCAAGGGCGGAGAACTCATTCATTCGCTGGCGCAGCCGGTCGGCGGTCAGCTCTTCGGTAAAGCTCTGCGCGACAGCCGCCACAACATCCGGGAAGGTCCAACCCTCCGGAAAGCCGTATCCCACATTGATGGTGCCAAAAAAATTGCGGGCCGACTCGGACGGAAAGTAGTTGCGCAGGTTGACCGGCACGGTCAGCACAACCGGTTTTTTGCGGTATCGTACCGGGATTTCCTCATGGATGGCGCAGAGCAGCGCCGCCGCGAGAAACGCCGTGACCGACGCGCCGTGTTCCCGCGCGAGCGCGACAGCGGCTTTTGCGCTCAAATGTCCCTCGATCACCCTTATGCGGTGCTCGGTGAGCCGCGCGCCCCGCACACGGACGGCGGACGGCGCGTGCTCCGGCAGGCGGGGTGGGGCTTCGGAATAGTATTTGCGGAAGCTGTCGGCTTTTTTCTGGGCGAAAGAAGCGTCGTAATCCATAGGAGGCGGGCCTTCCGGAAAGTCTCCGGCATGGCGGAGGGTCAGATAATGATAGGCGAGCAGCCGCAGAAACTGTAAGGCGCCGGTGCCGTCTGAAAGCGCGTGGTAGACTTCCAGATTGATTCGGTTCTGGTAGTAGGTCACCTTAAAAAGCAGGTTCTTGCGCACCCGGTCGTAAAGCGGCGCACAGGGACGGGTGTCCTCCTCATGGATGGAAGCCTCCCGTTCGCTCGCCTCCAGATAGTACCAGAAGAGTCCCTTGCGCAGCACCGACCGGTAAAGGGGGAACGCTTCCAGGGTGCGGTCGAGCGCCTGCCGCAGAGTTTCCGGTTCGACCGGCTCACAAAGCTCGCATGCAAATCGGAATACCTTTGGGTCGGCCGCGTTGCTGGTCGGGGGAAAGAGTTTGGCGGCGTTGTCCAGCCGGCTCCATTCGGCGGCTTTCCGGTTCTTCAAGGCTCGATCACCTCACTGAGAAATTCATTGATGACACCATAGGCTTCCTTCACAACCCGGAGGGTGGGCGGCAGAGTGATAAAGCCGTGCAGCGCTTCGCCGATCCGATGGATCTTCACCCGGTTGCCCTCGGCAAGCAGCTTTTTGCCATAGGCTTCCCCTTCGTCCCGCAACGGGTCATACTGCGCCGTGATGATCAGCGTATCCGGCTGGCCGCTCAGGTCTTCGGCCAGCAACGGCGCGAAATAAGGGCTTTTCCTGTCCGCTCCACAGGAAGCGTAGAGCTCCATATATTCTCCGATCCGTTTAGCGGTGAGGATGTAGCCCTCCCCATTTTCCCGCACCGACGGGAAGGGGGAACGGGCGGTGTGGTCATTGTAGGTGGCGGGGTAGAGCAGGATCTGACGGCGGGGCAGGAACTCCCCGCGGTCACGTGCCAGCAGAGACAGCGCTGCGGCAAGATTGCCGCCGGCGCTGTCCCCGATCAGGGTGATCGATTCGGCAGGCACGCCCAGCAGCTGCGCGTCGAGGAAGATATCCCGCGCCACGGCGTAGCAGTCCTCGAGCCCGGCCGGGAACGGATGTTCCGGCGCAAGACGGTAATCCACAGAAACCACCACATGGCCGGTCAATTTTGCCATATGGGTACAGGCGCGGTCATAGGTGTCGATATTGCCGGTTACCCAGCCGCCGCCGTGAAAAAAGAGCAGGATGGGATGCTCGCCTTCGGTTTCCGGCGTGAAGATCCGTACCGGGACGGTGTGATCTCCGGCGATGACGACATGATCCCAGGGCCTGTAGAAAAGCTTCACATGCCGCCCGGAGGAGATTGTGCGAATCTTTCGTTCGAATTCATAGGTCTTGGTAACGTCGAGATCCGGCGATAATGCACGCAGGATTGCCCGCACCGCTTTATTAAAGGCCATTGTTTCCTCCGTTTCAGATGGGTGCTGTATAAAATAATGCGTTTTTACTGCACCCGCGCTTAATTCATGAATTTGGCAGAACACGCGCCGCCGCGGATCGTCCCGCGCATAAGCCGGTATAATAGCCGCTCTGCGGCAATTATGCCACAAGCGCGAAGCGCGCGGTGGGATAATTGCGCATTGGGACGGCAGCGCCAAAGGCGCGGATCGTCCCGCGCATAAAT
>Ga0079305_1001644_pt1 | contig 26820 bp, 17 predicted proteins | sample LMS_cellobiose_e_FD_79183 | JGI IMG/M metagenome (GOLD analysis project Ga0079305, IMG submission 79183) | Rumen-fistulated moose microbial communities from Alaska, USA - LMS_cellobiose_enrichment | ecosystem: Host-associated > Mammals > Digestive system > Stomach > Rumen fluid ... | reverse complement strand
CGGCGTAGATCACGGCGATCGCCTCCTCCTCGGAATCGAAAACGCGCGCGGGGCCGGTATGGCGCATCATCTCGGGCGCGACGGCGCTCTGCTTAACGACACAGCCGTCCGGCGCGAGATTGCCGTAGAGCACGGCAATGCCGCCCGACGCGGAATACGGCTGATCGAGCGGGCGGATGACGGCGGGATCGCGGTTGACGACGTCCGCCAGGTTTTCCGCGACGGTCTTCCCCGTCACAGTCATCAGCGAGGTATCGAGGAGGTTCGCCTGCGCCAGTTCCTTCATCACCGCCCAAACGCCGCCCGCACGGTCGAGATCCTCCATGAAGGTGTCGCCCGCAGGCGCAAGGTGGCAGAGATTCGGCGTCTTTTCGCTGATCTCGTTGACCATATTGAGGTCGAGTTCCACGCCCGCTTCGTGGGCAATAGCCGGCAGATGGAGCATCGTATTCGTCGAGCAGCCGAGCGCCATATCGACGGTCTCCGCATTGTGGAAGGCCGCGGGCGTCATAATATCGCGGGGCTTCAGGTCCTTCGCGATCAGCTCCATGATCTTCATGCCGGCGTGCTTTGCGAGGCGCAGGCGCGCAGAATAGGGCGCGGGGATCGTGCCGTTGCCGCGCAGCGCCATGCCGATTGCCTCCGTCAGGCAGTTCATCGAATTGGCGGTATACATGCCGGAGCAGCTGCCGCAGCTCGGGCATGCGTTCTCTGTGTATTCGGCCACGCCGGCTTCATCCAGCTTGCCGGCGTGATAAGCGCCGACCGCCTCGAACATATGGCTGAGGCAGGTGCGCCGCCCGTCGTTGAGACGGCCGGCGAGCATCGGGCCGCCGGAGACAAAGATGGTCGGGATATTGAGGCGCGCCGCGGCCATCAGCAGGCCGGGAACGTTTTTATCGCAGTTGGGGATCATCACAAGGCCGTCAAACTGATGCGCCAGCACCATCGCCTCGGTGGAATCGGCAATCAGATCGCGGGTCACGAGGGAGTATTTCATGCCGATGTGGCCCATGGCAATCCCGTCGCAGACGGCGATGGCCGGAAACAGGATCGGCGTGCCGCCCGCGGCGCGGACGCCGTCCTTGACGGCCTGCGCGATTTTATCAATGTTCATATGGCCGGGAACGACCTCATTATAGGAGCTGACGACGCCGACGAGCGGGCGTTCCAGCTCCTCATCGGTATAGCCGAGCGCATACAGCAGGCTGCGGTTCGGCGTCCGCTCCACGCCCTTTTTCACTTGGTCGGAACGCATAAGCATATTCTCCTCTTATCGGTTATCTCTGCAAAAACAAGGGGTCCGACCCGATGACGCATGCGAAGGCGTCACCGGGCCGGCGTTTTTCAATCAGTTGGAGGCGTTGTCGAGGCCCTTGTCGCCGTCGGCGCTGTCCTTCCAGAGCATATTGTCGCGCAGCTGCTTGCCGATCACTTCCATCGGGTGCTTGGCGAGCTGGGCGCGCTTGGAGTTGAAGAAGGTACGGCCGCTCTTGTTCTCGGCGATCCAGCGGCCGGCAAAGCTGCCGTCCTGGATGTCGGACAGGACCTTACGCATATTTGCCTTGATCTCCTCATGCGGCAGAACGCGCGGACCGGAGACATACTCGCCGTATTCGGCGGTATCGGAGATGGAGTAATTCATCGCGGCGACGCCGCCCTTGTTGATCAGGTCGATGATGAGCTTCATCTCGTGGATGCACTCAAAATATGCGTTTTCGGGGGCATATCCGGCCTCGCAGAGCACCTCAAAGCCGCACTGCATCAGATCGACGACGCCGCCGCACAGAACGGTCTGCTCGCCGAAGAGATCGGTCTCAGTCTCATCGTGCATCGTGGTCTCCATGATGCCGGCGCGCGCGCCGCCGATCCCGGCGATATATGCGAGCGCGATTTCGAGAGCCTTGCCGGAGGCGTTCTGCTCCACGGCGACGAGGCACGGCACGCCCTTGCCGGCGACATACTGGCTTCTCACGGTGTGGCCGGGGCCCTTGGGCGCCGCCATGAAGACATCGACCTCTGCGGGCGGGACGATCTGCTGGTAACGGATGTTGAAGCCGTGTGCAAAGGCGATTGCCTTGCCGGCAGTCAGCTTATCGGCAACGGACTCCTTATAAACGGCGGCGGCAACCTCGTCGTTGACAAGCATCATGATGATATCGGCTTTCTCGGCGGCATCGGCGACGGTGCAGACGGTAAAGCCGTCGTCCTCCGCCTTCTTCCAGCTCTTGCCGGGGCGCAGGCCGATGATGACGTTGCAGCCGGAGTCGCGCAGGTTCTGCGCATGGGCATGGCCCTGGGAGCCGTAGCCGACAACGGCGATCGTTTTGCCGTTGAGGTAATTGAGATCACAGTCCTGCTCATAGTACATTTTTGCCATAATAAATCAGTCTCCTTTTCTTTTTTTACTCGAGTCGTCCGTTGATTAAAGCACGTTTTTGCCGTAGTTGAATTCGGCTTTCGCCTTGGTTTCTTCATCGATCGTGAAGCTGCCGCGCTCAAGCGCGATCACGCCCGTGCGCACCAGCTCGAGGATGCCCTGCTTCTCCAGCAGGCGGCAGATCGCCTCGGTCTTGTCCTCCTGGCCGATGATGGCGACGGTGATCGATTCGGGCGCGACGTCGATGATCGAGGCGCGGAAGACCGAGCTGATCTGGATGACCTCGTTGCGGTCCTCGCTCGTGGCGGCGCGCACCTTGATGAGCACCAGCTCGCGGCGGATCGCGTGGTTCGTCTGCAGCAGCTTCACCGAGTGGACCGGCAGCAGCTTGCCGAGTTGGTTGCAAAGCAGCGTGACATGGTCGTCGTCATCCGCCAGCACCTCGATCGTGATGCGGCTGATATTGGGGTTTTCAATCGTGCCCACGGCAAGCGATTCGATATTGTAGCCCTTGCGGGAAAACAAGCGGGAAACCTGGCTCAGAACGCCGACAGAGTTGTCCACGAGGACGGCCAGCGTATAGCGTTTCTTTTCCATCGTGTACCTCCTCAATCGATCAGGAAATTGGTGATGCGCGCGCCGCCGGGGACCATGGGCCGGACCTTTTCGTCCACATCGATCGCGCAGTCGATCACATAGCCGTGTCCACACTCGAGCGCCTCGTTGAGCGCTTCCTCAAAGTCCGCGATGCAGGAAACGCGGCGGCCGGAAAGGCCGTATGCTTCCGCAAGCTTGACGTAGTCCGGCTCGACGGTGATATCGGTCTCGCAGTAGCGCTTATTATAGATCAGCGTCTGCCACTGGCGCACCATGCCGAGCGTCCGGTTGTCAAAGAGGATCGTGATAATCGGCAGATTATAGTAGGCAACGGTTGCGAGCTCGTTGCAGTTCATGCGGAAGCTGCCGTCGCCCGTGATATGCAGAACGGTCTTGCCCGGATGGCTGACCTGCGCGCCGATCGCGGCGCCGAGGCCGAAGCCCATCGAGCCGAAGCCGCCGGATGTGAGCAGCTGGCCGGGATAATCGAAGTGGAAGTGCTGGATCGCCCACATCTGATGCTGGCCGACGTCGGTGGCGACGAAGCTGTCCCACGGGGCGATGCGCGCGATCGCGTCGGTGATCTGCTTGGGCGTCAGCGCGTCGCCGGTGAGCTGATACTCGGTCTCGCGCGGGAAGGAGAAGACGTATTCCTTCCACTCCTTGTGCTGGTAGCGCGGCATGCGCTCATTGAGACGCTCGAGCACCGCGGCCGCATCGCCGATGATGTGATGATCGGTCTTGACGTTCTTGTTGATCTCCGAGCGGTCGATATCGATCTGCACGATCTTCGCCTGCGAGGCAAAGCTCTCGGGATCAAGCGCCACGCGGTCTGAGAAGCGGCAGCCCACCGCGATCAGCAGGTCGCAGTTATCCACCGCCATGTTGCTCGCCTGCGTGCCGTGCATGCCGATCATGCTGGTGGAGAGCGGGTTGCGGCCGTTGAAGCCGCCGGCGCCCATCACGGTGATGGCGACAGGCGCATCCAGCCGGGTCGCGAACTCCTCAAACTCCCGATGCGCGCGGCCGCGCACCACGCCGCCGCCGCAGATGAGCAGGGGCTTTTTGGATTCGGCAATCATTTCGACAAGGCGGTCGATATCGTTGTTGTCGGGCTCGGGGGGGCGCAGATCGTGGCTCGCGCGCTGGATCAGCGTCTGCAGGCGGCCCTGCGTATGGTGCATGCTGCGCGCCAGCGGGACGTATTCTGCCTCGGCGGCGGTGGCGTTTTTCAAAATATCGATCAGTACGGGGCCGGGGCGGCCGCTGCGCGCGATCGCAAACGCTTCGCGCACAACATCGGCGATCTCGTCCGCTTCGGTCACAAGGTAATTGCACTTTGTGATCGGCATCGTGACGCCGGTGATATCAACCTCCTGAAAGGCGTCTTTGCCGATCAGGTTTCTGCCGACGTTGCAGGTGATGAATACCACGGGCGAGGAATCCATGTAAGCGGTGGCGATACCGGTGACGAGGTTCGTGCATCCGGGGCCGGAGGTCGCGAAGCAGACGCCCACCCTGCCGGTGGAACGCGCATAGCCGTCCGCCGCATGGGCGGCGCCCTGTTCATGCGCCGTACGGATATGGGTGATCTGGTCCCGGCAGTTGTAGAGCGCGTCGTAGACATTCAGAATCGTGCCGCCCGGGTAGCCGAACACGGTATCGACGCCCTGCTCGAGCAGGCATCGGATCAGAATGTCAGCGCCATTGGTCATCATATGGGTCAATTCCTCCTTTTATTTTATCCGCTTGAGAATTTCTTCGGTCATCTGCTCGCAGGTGAGGCTCTCCGGCGCGCCGCCGGAAAGATCGACCGTGCGGCAGCCGTCGTTCAGAGCGCTTTCCACCGCTTGCTCGATCGCATCCGCCTCTGCGCCGAGATCGAAGGAATAGCGCAGCATCATGGCGGCGGAGAGGATCGTCGCAACGGGATTTGCCTTTCCGGTGCCGGCGATGTCCGGCGCGGAGCCGTGGATCGGCTCGTAGAGGCCGCGGCTTCCCTCGCCGAGCGAGGCGGAGGGCAGCAGCCCGATGGAGCCGGTGATCTGGCTCGCCTCATCCGAGAGGATATCGCCGAACATATTGGTCGTGACGACGACGTCAAAGCGGGCCGGATCGCGCACAAGCTGCATCGCGGCGTTATCGACGAGCATATCCTCGACGGTCACGCCGTCGTACTCGGCGGCGACGCGGTGCACGGTCTCGCGCCACAGGCGGGAGGTCTCGAGGACGTTGGCCTTGTCCACGCTGATCACATGGCCGCCGCGCTTCTGCGCCGCAGCCATCGCCACGCGGCAGATGCGCTCGATCTCCATCACCGAGTATGCCTCGGTATCGTATGCCTCAGGGCCGTACTTTCCCTCGCGGCGGCCGCGCTCGCCGAAATAAATGCCGCCGGTGAGCTCGCGCACCATCAGAAGATCAAAGCCCTTGGCGACGGTTTCCGCCCGCAGGGGGCAGTTCTCCGCCAGCGCGGGATAGAGTTTGGCGGGGCGCAGGTTCGTGAAAAGCCCCAGCGCGGAGCGCAGGCCGAGCAGCGCGCGCTCGGGGCGGATGTTGCCGGGGAGCGTATCCCACTTCGGCCCGCCGACGGCGCCGAGCAGAACGCTGTCGCTCGCGAGGCAGCCCTCCACGGTTTCTCCGGGGAGAGGCTCTCCGGTTGCATCGATGGCGCAGCCGCCCGCAAGATACTCCCGGAAGAGGAAGGTGTGTCCGTACTGATCGCCGATCTTTTCCAGAACACGCACCGCGGCGGAGACGATCTCCGGCCCGATGCCGTCGCCCTTGACCAGCGCAATCCGATACTGCATAGCGGTCACCTCATCCTTTCCGGCGGTTCTTCAGATACTTGAGAAGCCCGCCGTTTTCAATGATCTGCCCGATAAAGGGCGGAAACGCAACCGCCTGGAACGACTGCCCCGTCGTCTCGTCGGTGATGACGCCCGTCGCGGTATCGACGCTGACGCGGTCGCCGTTTTGGATGGCCTTCGCGGCCTCGGGGCACTCCAGGATCGGGAAGCCGATATTGATTGCATTGCGGTAGAAGATGCGCGCGAAGCTCGCGGCGATCACACACGAGACGCCGCTCGCCTCGATCGCGATGGGCGCGTGCTCGCGGGAGGAGCCGCAGCCGAAATTCCATCCGCCGACAACGATATCGCCCGGCTGTACGGCGGCTGCGAAGGAGGGATCGATATCCTCCATGCAGTGCTTGGCGAGCTCGGACGGCGTGGGCGCATTCAGATAGCGCGCGGGAATGATCACGTCCGTATCGACATTATCACCGTAGCGAAACACTTTTCCGCTTAACATGGTCAGACCTCCTTACAGCTCTTCGGGCGAGGCAAGCCTGCCCAGCACGGCGCTCGCGGCGGCGACCGCCGGCGACGCGAGGATGATCTCGCTGCTCGTCGCGCCCATACGTCCGACAAAATTGCGGTTTGTCGTCGCGACCGCGCGTTCACCCGCGGCAAGGCAGCCCATATGGCCGCCGAGACAGGGGCCGCATGTCGGCGTAGAAACCGCACAGCCCGCCGCAAGGAAGATCTCCGTCAGGCCCTCCTGCAGGCACTGCATGCTGACGGCCTGCGTGGCGGGGATCACGATGCAGCGGACGCCCTGCGCAACCTTCCGGCCCTTCAGCAGCGACGCCGCGATGCGCAGATCGGAGATGCGGCCGTTGGTGCAGGAGCCGATGACAACCTGGTCGATCGGCATGCCTTTCGCTTCGTCGATCGTTTTGGTATTCTCGGGCAGGTGCGGCAGCGCGACCGTCGGGCGCAGCGCGCCGAGATCGATGACGACCTCGCGCTCGTATTCGGCGTCCGCGTCGGCCTCATAAGCCGTCCACGGCCGCTGTACTTTATCCTTTACATATTCCCTCGTCTTTTCATCGACGGGGAAAATGCCGTTTTTCGCGCCCGCCTCGATCGCCATATTGGAGATGGTGAAGCGGTCGTCCATGGAGAGCGATGCGACGCCCTCCCCCGTAAATTCAAGCGAGCGGTAAAGCGCGCCGTCAACGCCGATCTCGCCGATGAGGTGAAGGATCACATCCTTGCCGCTCACAAACGGCGACAGCGTGCCGTTGAGCGTGACCCGAACGGCGGCCGGCACCTTAAACCAGTTTTCGCCGACGGCCATCCCCGCCGCCATATCGGTGGAACCGACGCCGGTGGAAAACGCGCCCAGCGCGCCGTAGGTGCAGGTGTGGCTGTCTGCGCCGATCACGCATTCGCCCGGGGCGACAAGCCCTTTTTCAGGCAGCAGCGCGTGCTCGATGCCGGCCTGGCCCACATCATAAAGATGCGTGATGCCGAAGCGCTTCGCGAAATTGCGCGAGATCTTGCAGAGCTCGGCGGATTTGATGTCCTTGCAGGGGGTGTAGTGATCGAGCACAATCACGATCTTTTCCGGATCAAACACGGACTCGAAGCCCGCCTCGTCAAAAACGCCCACCGCGACGGGCGTCGTCACGTCGTTGCCGAGCACGAGATCGAGCTTTGCCTCGATCAGATCGCCGGCCCTGACGCTCCCGAGGCCCGCATGCGCCGCGAGAATCTTTTGGGTCATCGTCATTCCCATGGGTTATGCCTCCTTTTCAGCCTCCGGAGCGGTATCGGCGCAGAGCTTGTTGACCGCCTTGATATACGCCGTCAGGCTCGCCTCGATAATATCCGTCGAAAGGCCTTTGCCGTTGTAGGTCTTATTGCCGCTCGTCAGCTTGACGGTGACGTCGCCGAGCGTATCCTTGCCCTCGGAAATGGAATGGATATTATAGATATCAAAGCTGTGCTCCGCGGGCTTGACAATCTTATCGACCGCGCGGAAAGCGGCGTCGATCGGGCCGTCGCCGAGCGCGACGTCGTGGACGATCTGCCCGTCCTTGATCAGGCTGACGGTGCAGGTTGCGGTCGTGAAATTGCTGGTGTGAACGGAGAACCAGTCGAGCTGATAGCCGCTGTCCTCCAGCACATCGTCCGCAACGGCGGTCTGCGAGGCAATGGCCTCGAGGTCGGCGTCGGTCACGTTCTTCTTGCGGTCGCACAGCACCTTGAACTCATTGAAGCAGCGGATCAGCTCCTCGCGGCCGAGCGAATAGCCGAGCTGCTTGAGGCGCTCCTCAACGGCATGCTTGCCGGAGTGCTTGCCGAGCACGATGCTGTTGGTCTGGATGCCGAGCGATTCCGGCGTGAGGATCTCGTAGGTGCGCTTGTTCGCCATGACGCCGTGCTGGTGGATGCCCGCCTCGTGCGCAAAGGCGTTGCGCCCGACGATCGGCTTGTTGAGCGGCGCGGGCATGCCGATGATCGTATAGACCGTGCGGCTCGCGCGGGCGATCTGCGTGGCGTTGATGTTGGTGGTATACGGATAGATCTGCGGGCGGGTCCGCATCGCCATCACGACTTCCTCCAAAGCGGTGTTGCCCGCGCGCTCGCCGAGGCCGTTGATCGTGCACTCGATCTGCCGCGCGCCGCCCTCTACGCCCGCAAGGGAGTTGGCGGTCGCCATGCCGAGATCGTTGTGGCAATGTACGGAGAAGATCGCCTTATCGCTGTCCGGCACGCGCTCGCGCAGATAGCGGATCAGGTCCCGCATCTCTTCGGGAGTGGTGTATCCCACCGTATCGGGGATATTGACGGTGGTAGCGCCGGAGCGGATCGCCGCATCCGTGATCTTGACGAGGAATTCCCAATCGCTGCGCGTCGCGTCCTCAGCGGAGAACTCGATATTGGAGCAGTATTTCCTGGCATGCGCCGTCATCTCGGTGACCGCGCGCAGCACCTCTTCTTCGGTCATCTGCAGCTTATACTGCATATGCAGCGGAGAGGTCGCGATAAACAGATGGATGCGGGGAGACGCCGCATGCTTCACGGCCTCCCACGCCGTATCGATATCCTGAATGCCGGCGCGCGCCAGCGACGCAACGGTGCAATCCTTGATGATCTCGGATACCGTTTTGACGCTTTCAAAGTCGCCGGGGGACGAAATGGCAAAGCCGGCCTCGATAACGTCAACTTTCATCTGTTCAAGGCATCTCGCCACCTCGATCTTTTCCTTGAGGTTCATGGAACAGCCTGGCGACTGCTCGCCGTCGCGCAGTGTCGTGTCAAAAATTACGATGTTATCCACGTCGGTTTTCCTACCTTTCTATCATAGATTCAGACGGTTCGTCTTTATAAAACAAAACAGCCGTACGGCCTGAAAAGTCAGACCATACGGCTGCACGCTACCTTTTGATTCGCCCGTGCCGTATTGGGAGAAGCGATCTGCGATCAGATTCTCTCAGGTGCATGACTTTTCACGCCATCGTACCGGCCGCAAAGTCGTACAATGACGGTAATCAGCACAAGAATGGAGAGAGAAACGATACGCATGAGTGAGACCTCTTCTTTGCCAAGCTCAGCTTTTTGATCGGGTTTTGCGAACGGCTTTACTTTATCACGATCCGAAGACTTTGTCAACATTTCCGGCGCGGCGCGCGATCGCCGCTGCTCCGCAATCAAGATGGAAAAACCGCCTTTTTTTCCTCCGCCCCAACGCATCCCCAACGCATTTTTAGAGATAATCAACAAGAAGAATTCCCTTTTTTCCCCGATTCTGCGAAATCCTCCGAAAATTCGGAAATTTGCCGAAAAAGCCGCCCACGGCGCGTTTTTTTTCATTTTGATTCTTGACAGAGGACGTGCGTTGTACTATTATCCTTTTAACCTACTGGTTTAATTGGTAAATGAACATTGCCCCACCGCTTCGGCGCACGCGCTTCGCCCCCGTCTTTCTCCCTGCGGGTCCCTTTTTGCCGTTGCCGTGCGGGATTCAAAATCGTTCGCACCACTTTTTGATGATAGGAAGGTATTCACATGAAACTTCTCTTTCCGGCGCTGCTGCGCGCGAATTACCGCTACGGCCGAATGTGCCGGGCGCGCCGTTTCCCCATTTCCCGAAGAACAGGATATTGATTCCGTCACATTTCAGAATTTCAGAAAAGAGGCTTTATCATGAGTAAATATAAATTTGAGACCCTGCAGCTTCACGTCGGGCAGGAACAGCCCGATCCCGCATCCGACGCGCGCGCCGTGCCGATCTACGCAACGACTTCCTACGTTTTTCACGACTGCGCGCACGCCGCCGCACGCTTTGGCTTAACAGATGCCGGCAACATCTACGGGCGGCTGACAAACTCCACACAGGGCGTCTTTGAAGACCGCATTGCCGCGCTTGAGGGCGGCGTCGCGGGGCTGGCGGTCGCGTCGGGCGCCGCGGCGATTACGTACGTGATTGAAGCGCTCGCAACGAAGGGCGAGCACATCGTGGCGCAGAAAACGATCTACGGCGGCACGAGCAATCTGCTGGCGCACACCCTGCCGCTCTACGGCGTGGATACGACCTTTGTCAACGTACATGACCCCGCGGAGGTGGAAGGCGCCATCCGCCCGAACACCAAGGCGATCTATATCGAAACGCTCGGCAATCCGAATTCCGATATCCCCGATATCGACGCCGTCGCCGCGATCGCGCACCGGCACGGTCTGCCGCTTGTGATCGACAACACCTTCGGCACGCCTTATCTGATCCGCCCGATCGAACACGGCGCGGACATCGTGGTGCATTCGGCGACAAAATTTATCGGCGGGCACGGAACGACGCTCGGCGGCGTCATCATTGACGGCGGAACGTTTGACTGGGCGGCCGGCGGACGGTATCCCTGGATTTCCGAACCGAATCCGAGCTATCACGGCGTGCGTTTTACCGAGGCGGCGGGCAAGGCGGCCTTTGTCACCTACATCCGGGCGATCCTCCTGCGCGATACCGGTTCCTGCCTCTCGCCGTTTGCCGCGTTCCTGCTGCTGCAGGGCACCGAGACGCTCTCGCTGCGTCTTGAACGCCATGCCGAGAACACGAAAAAAGTTGTGGAATACCTCGCAAAGCACCCGAAGGTCGCGCGCGTCAATCACCCCTCCCTGCCCGACCATCCCGACCATGCGCTGTATGAAAAGTACTTCCCGAACGGCGGCGCTTCCATCTTTACCTTTGAGATCAAGGGCGGGCAGGAAGAGGCCTTCCGCTTTATCGACGCGCTGGAAATTTTTTCTCTGCTGGCAAATGTGGCGGATGTCAAATCGCTCGTGATTCATCCCGCGACGACAACCCATTCGCAGCTTTCCCCCGAAGAGCTTGCGGACGTCGGCATCTACCCCAGCACGATCCGCCTCTCGATCGGCACAGAGCATATCGACGACATCATCGCCGATCTTGAAAAGGGCTTTGCCGCGGTCTGAAACAGGCGGGCTGCGTCTTTTGCGGTTGACTTTTTTCCTTTTCTCTGTTACTTTTATGTGCAGGGCGACCGATGCCGGCCGCCCTGCGCTTTTACACTTCCAACAGAAACGGCGAGCCGGTGTTTCGGCAGAACGGCCGCCGTTTTGCGGATATTTCCGTTGATCGCGGAGAGGAGACAATGCCGCATGCCGATCAAGATTCCACCGGACCTTCCCGCAGCAAAAACGCTGCAGGAGGAAAACATCTTCATTATGGACACGCACCGTGCGGAGTCACAGGATATCCGCCCGCTGCATATTCTGGTGCTCAACCTGATGCCGACCAAGATCGCCACCGAAACGCAGCTTGCGCGGCTGCTCGGCAATACGCCGCTGCAAATAGAGATGCAGCTGCTCACCGTCGGGCGCGAGCCGAAGCATACTGCCAAAGAGCACATGGTCACGTTTTATCAGACGTTTGACGATGTGCGTAACGATTACTTTGACGGCATGGTCATCACCGGCGCTCCCGTTGAGCTGATGCCGTTTGAAGAGGTCGATTACTGGAACGAGCTCTGCGCCATCATGGAGTGGACAAAATCGCATGTCTACAGCACGTTTCATATCTGCTGGGGGGCGCAGGCGGCGCTCTACTACCACTATGGCATCGAGAAGGTCACCCTGCCGCAAAAGCTCTCCGGCGTTTTCACGCATCGGGTCACGCATAAGGGCTCCATTCTCTTTCGTGGGTTTGACGACGTGTTTCGCGTTCCGCACAGCCGCAACACAACTGTGAGCCGGGAACAGATTTTGCGGGAGCCGCAGCTCAAAATCCTTTCGGAAAGCGAGGAGGCCGGCGTTTACGCCATCTCAAACGACGGCGGGCGGCAGATTTTCATCACGGGGCATTCCGAATACGATGCCGACACGCTCAAAGAGGAATATCTGCGCGATAAGCAGGCGGGGCACAACCCGCTGATGCCCGTCCATTACTTTCCGGACGACGACGATACAAAGGAGCCGCCCTGCACATGGCGGTCAAGCGCCAATCTGCTCTACTCCAACTGGCTCAATTACTTTGTCTACCAGGCGACGCCGTACTTCATTCAGAATATCGGTCCCTGGTAATCCGCCTGTACCGAACAACCGGCGAAGCTGGCAAACGCCCGCTCCGCCGGTTGCTGTTTTACGGCGTATTGCTTTATTTGACGTACTCTTCCTTCGCAAAGGCGTGCATCGCGATGACCGCAGCTCCCGTCAGCAATATTTTTTTTGACGCGGCACTTTTTCCCTTCCGCTGCAGCTCCCCCTCGTCAAATCCCGGCGAAATCGGCAATCTTGTACCACGGCCGTAACCCCCTGTCAATTTCAGCGCTTTCCGGCGCCTTGTACGGCCGGATTTCAGCCCAAGGCGTGGCCGAACATATGCGGTATGAAAAATCCATAAAATTAACGGCTGCTTCTTCCTTTTTTTATTGAGTTTTGCTATAATATGTATAGATTAAGGCAGAAAGGTCCCGACTGCCGCCGCGCGGCGGTTTTCGACCTTGGAAAGGGAGAAAAACATGGTACGCTATCTCGGTGCGGATGTCGGCGGCACGAACGTACGCGTCGGCGGGATGGACGAAAGCGGCGCCGTTGTCTTTCAGCGCAGAGTCCCCACGATGGAAAACGTTTCCGGCGGCGTTGATCTGATCCGAAAGCTCGATATCCTTCTGCGGAGCGTTCCCGGATGGGAAGACGCCGAGGCCGTCGGGATCGGCGTGCCGGGCGCCGTCTCGCCCGCGACAGGGTGCGTCACCGTTGCGGATAATCTGACGCTGCTCAACGGCCTGCCGCTCGCGCAGACACTCGAAAAAAGCCTTGGAAAACCGGTGCGCCTCGAGAATGACGCGCGGGTCGCCGCGCTGGCCGAAGCGATCGACGGCGCGGGGAAAGGAAAAGAGACCGTCTGTTACATGACGATCAGCACGGGACTCGGCGGCGCCACCGTGCATCGGGGCAAACTCTACCGCGGAAGCACCAACATGGGCTCCTATCTCTGCCGCATGATTCTCGACGGCGGGCAAAACTGCGAAAATCTCCTGAGCGGCACATCCCTGCAGCGGCGGCTCAGCAAAAAGCTCGGCCGTCCCGTTGCTTCCTCCGCGGAAGTATTCACATTGGCCGCCGCGGGAAACGAGGACGCCGCCGCGCTGCGGGAAACATTTATCCGAAACCTTTCTGAGCTGTTTCTCAATCTCGCGATCACCTTTAATCCCGACATCATTGTGGCGGGCGGCGGCGTGATGCAGTCGGCGGAATCCTTCTGGGAAGAAGCGACCGCGCGCTTTCGGGAAATCGCCCATCCGCAGCTTGAGGGCATTTTGTTTGCGCGGGCATTGCATGAGGAGCCCGGACTGCTGGGTTCCTGCCTGCTGGCCACGCAGGAGAAAGAGCAAAACGCATTGCAACAAAATCCGCCGCATTGAAACGGCATTCACCTGAATGCGGCTTTCACCGAAAAGGCCGAAGAACAGGCGTGTCTCCCCGCTGCAGCCGACAAAATCCGATCTCAGGGGGTGAAAAGATGAAAAACCGTCTGCTGACAGACGACGATCGATTCCTTTTTGCGCAGGGCACATGGCAACAGGCTTATAAGCGCCTCGGCGCCCATAAGGCCGTCATGGACGGACAGGAGGGCTTTGCCTTCGCCGTTTGGGCACCGCAGGCGAAGTCAGTCCGCGTGACGGGCGATTTCTGCGGCTGGGATCCTGCCGCACAGATCATGCCGCCGGCCGACGAATCGGGGGTATGGCGCCTGTTCGTCGCCGGCGCGAAGGAAGGCGACGCATATAAATACGTGATTGAGACCGAGCGCGGCGAGTTCATTTACAAAGCGGACCCCTACGCTTTTTGGGCGGAAAAGCCGCCCGCAACCGCCTCGCGTCTGTATGATCCTTTCACCTATCGCTGGCGCGACGGCCTTTGGATGCGGCGGCGCCAGCTGCGCCGGCACTTCAAGGCCCCGCTCAACATCTACGAGGTGCATCTCGGCTCATGGCGGCGGAACATGGACGGCTCATATCTGAGCTATGAGCAGCTCGCCGATACGCTGATCCCCTATGCGGCGGAAATGGGCTACACGCATCTTGAGCTGCTGCCCGTGATGGAACATCCTTTCGACGGCTCCTGGGGTTACCAGCTCACGGGGTATTACGCGCCGACGGCGCGGTACGGCTCTCCCGCACAGTTTATGGCGTTCATCGAAAAATGCCACCTTGCGGGTCTCGGCGTCATTCTGGACTGGGTGCCGGGACATTTCTGCCGCGATGCGCACGGCCTCGCCTCCTTTACCGGGAAAATGCTCTATGAGCGCGCAGAACACGCGCAGTGGGGTACGTTCAAATTTGATTTCGGGCGGGGCGAAGTGCGCAGCTTCCTGCTTTCGAACGCGCTGTTCTGGCTGCAGGTCTACCACGCGGACGGTCTGCGCGTGGACGGCGTTACCAGCATGCTGTATCTCAACTTCGGTGTCGACGACCCCACACAACAAAAATATAGCGCCGACGGCTCCGAGACGGATGCGGAGGCGGTCGCGTTCCTTCGTCTGCTCAACCGTAATATCGGCACGCTCTGCCCCGGCGCGATCACGATCGCCGAAGAGAGCACCGCGTGGCCGCTTGTGAGCCGTCCGCCCGATGCCGGGGGGCTCGGCTTCCACTACAAGTGGGATATGGGCTGGATGAACGATACGCTGCGATATATGAAAACGGATTTTCCGTTTCGCCCCTACCACCATCGGCTGCTGACGTTTTCGATGATGTACTGCTACAACGAAAACTTTATTCTGCCGCTCTCGCACGATGAGGTTGTGCACGGCAAATGCTCCCTGATCGGGCGCATGCCCGGAGATTATTGGCGGCGGTTTGCGGGGATGCGCGCGCTGATGCTTTACCAAATGCTCCATCCGGGCGGAAAGCTCAATTTTATGGGCAGCGAGTACGCCCCGTTCATTGAGTGGCGCTGCAATGAAAGCCTCGAATGGTTTTTGCCCGAGCAATACGAGCCGCACCGGAAGCACCGCGACTTCGTCCGCGCGCTCAACGCGCTCTACCGGCAGGAAAAGGCGCTCTGGCAGAGGAGCTATGAGCCCGAGGGCTTTCGATGGATCGACGCGGACAATGCAGCGCAGTCCGTTCTGCTCTTTGAACGGCGCGGTGACCGTCCCTGCGATACCGTATGGGCTCTCATCAGCTTTGTGCCGGAGGTTTGGGACGATTACCGTGTGGGCGTGCCCGCAAAGGGCGTCTATCGGGAGATTTTCAATTCCGACGACGCCGCGTTCGGCGGCTCCGGCCGCCGCAACGAGGGGCCCCTGACCGCCGAGGCGATCCCCTGCCACGGGCAGCCTTATTCCGTCGCACTCAAAACGCCGCCGATCGGCGGGCTTCTCCTGAAGCGTGTGAGGCAAACTCCCGCCAAAGCCGCCGAAAAGGCGGCGGACACACAGCAATCCTCCAAACGGCAACCTGCAGGAAGGAAATACAAGGATCATGTTTAAGAATAAGTACGACTTTATTGAGCAGCTGCACGAAACGGCGCGTACCGTTCTGGGAAAAGAATTTGAAGAATGCAGCCCGCAGAACAAATACTACGCGCTGGCAAAGCTCATCGTCTCCGAGGCGGCGGATATCCGCCTCAACCGCGCAAAAAAAACGGCGGCGCAGCAGAAAAAGCAAGTCTATTATTTCTCGATGGAGTTTCTGCTCGGGCGGCTGCTTGAAAATTATCTGATGAATCTCGATCTCACCGAGCTCGTACGCGACGGTCTGGCCGTAATGGGCGAGGATCTCAGCGAGTATTTTGAGCGAGAGAAGGATCCCGGCCTCGGCAACGGCGGTCTGGGGCGCCTCGCAGCATGCTTTATCGACTCGCTGGCGTCGCTCGGCTACGCCGGACACGGCAACGGCATCCGCTACCGCTTCGGGCTGTTCACACAATCCATCGAAAACGGCATACAGGTTGAAAAGCCGGACAACTGGCTCGAAAACGGCTATCCCTGGGAAGTAAAAAAGATTGAAAACGCCGTTAAGGTACGCTTCGGCGGCAGGGTGGAGCACAATTACGACGGCAGCCAGATGCATTACGTTTACAAGGAAGCGCAGACGATCCTAGCCGTTCCGTACGACGTGCCCATCGTGGGCTACGGTGGCGAAACCGTCAATACCCTGCGCCTGTGGAGCGCCGAGCCATATGAAGAAAACTTTGATATGGACGCCTTTAACCGCGGCGACTATGCCGCCGCCATCAAATACCGCGCCGATATCGAGGCGATCACGAGCATCCTCTACCCCAACGACAACGCGGATCCGGGCAAAACGCTGCGGCTCAAGCAGGAGTACCTGTTCGTCTGCGCGGGCATCGCGACGATCGTATCCGACTTTAAAAAACAGTACGGAACGGATTGGGATCTGTTTCCCGAGGTGATCGCGATCCACACCAACGATACCCATCCCGCCCTATGCGCGCCGGAGCTGATGCGGCTGCTGATCGATGAGGAGGGCCTGGACTGGGACCGTGCATGGGGCATCACAACCCGCACGATCTCCTATACAAACCACACGATCCTGCCCGAGGCGCTGGAAAAGTGGCCGATCGACCTTTTCCGGTCTCTGCTGCCGCGCGTCTATGACTTTGTGGAAGAGATCGACCGGCGGTACCGCGAGACGTTCCCGCAGGAGATCGACCGGCGGCAGGAGCTCTTGAAAAACACTGCGATCCTTTGGGACGGGCAGGTCCGCACCGCGAACCTCTCCGTCATCGCCGGCCACTCGGTCAACGGCGTAGCCGCGCTGCATACGGAAATTCTCAAGAACAGTGTGTTGAAGGATTTTTATACCCTGATGCCCGAAAAATTTTCCAACAAGACAAACGGCGTGGCGCATCGCCGCTTTCTGGCGCAGGCGAATCCTTCTTACGCCGCGCTGATCACCGAAGCCATCGGCGACGGCTGGATGCGCGACGCGTCGCAGCTTTCGGGACTCTCCGCCTTTGAAAACGACCCGGCCTTTCTGGAGCGCGCCGCCGCCTGCAAACGCGAAAATAAACTGCGCCTTTCCAAATACATTCTCGATGTCACCGGCGTCGAAACGGATCCCGATTCGCTGTTTGACGTGCAGGTCAAGCGCTTTCACGCCTACAAGCGCCAGCTTCTCAATATTTTTGAGATCATGGATCTTTACGCCCGCCTGAAAGAGGACAGCTCTCTCGACTGCGTGCCGGCCACCTTCCTCCTTGCGGGCAAGGCCGCACAGGGCTACGATTTTGCCCGCGACGTGATCCGTCTCGTCAACTCGGTAGCGGACGTGATCAACAGCGACCCGGCGGTCAACCAAAAAATCCGAGTTGTTTTCATCCCGGATTTTTCCGTTTCCAATGCGCAGCTGATTTATCCCGCCGCCGAAATCAGCGAGCAAATCTCGACCGCGGGCATGGAGGCCTCCGGTACAGGCAACATGAAATTTATGATGAACGGCGCGTTGACGCTCGGCACGCTGGACGGCGCGAACATGGAAATCGCCCGTCTTGTGGGCGAGGAAAACATCCGGATCTTCGGCCTGAATGCGGAAGAGATCGAGCGCTGCCGCAGCGAGGGCAGCTACTACTCCTGGGACGCCTATCACGGCGATGAACGCATCCGCCGCGTGGTCGATTATCTGGCGGACGGAACGTTTGCCCGTCTTTCCGGTAATTTCCCGCTGATTTATGATAACGTAATGCGCAACAACGACGGCTTTTTTGTGCTCAAGGATTTTGCCTCTTACACAAGCGCACGGCAGGAGCTCCACGCGCTTTATAGCGACAGAGCAACGTGGAACCGCATATCCGTCCATAACACCGCCTGCTCCGGCTATTTTTCCAGCGACCGTTCCATCGAGGACTACGCACGGGAGATCTGGGGCTTGCAGCGTCGGTCTCTCGCCGGCGATGCGGAGGCACGAGAAATACGGGAGGAGGCTCGCTTATGAAAACTCCGGTGGGAAAAGAGTGTATCGCCATGCTATTGGCCGGCGGCCAGGGCAGTCGATTGGGCGCGCTTACCAAGACCATCGCAAAGCCCGCCGTTTCCTTCGGCGGCAAATACCGTATCATCGATTTTACGCTTTCAAATTGCGCGCACTCCAACATTGACACCGTCGGCATCCTGACACAGTACCGCCCATATCTGCTCAATTCCTATATCGGAACGGGCAGCGCATGGGGCCTCGACGCCTCTACGGGCGGCGTGTCGATTCTGCCGCCGTATGCGACGGAAAGCGGCGGCCACTGGTATGAGGGCACGGCGGACGCCATCTATCAAAATCTCGATTATATCCGCATCTACCATCCGAATTATGTGCTGATCCTCTCGGGCGATCACATCTACCGCATGGATTACCGCAAAATGCTGCATCTGCACAAGGAGAGGAACGCCGATCTCACGGTCGCGGTGATGAAGGTTCCGCTGGAGGAAGCCTCCTCCTTCGGCGTCATGACGCTGAACGAGGACGGGAAGATCACCGCCTTTGAGGAAAAGCCCAAACGCCCGACCTCCGACCTCGTTTCAATGGGCATCTACATTTTCAGCACTGCGGTGCTCGAGCAGGCGCTGCTCGAGGATTCCGACGACGGCTCCTCCGATCACGATTTCGGCAAGAACGTTATCCCCTCCCTGCTGCGCAAAGGCAAACGGCTTTACGGCTATGAGTTTACGGGCTTCTGGAAGGACGTCGGAACGATCGCGAGCTATCACGAAACCAGCATGGATCTGCTCTCCGAGCACCCGCAGTTTGATCTCGACGATTCGGAATTCCCCATTCTCAGCAACGAAAACATCAGCCCGCCGCACTATGTCGGCGCCGACGCCGTGGTGGAAAACAGCATTATCGGCAGCGGCTGCCGCATTCTGGGCACAGTGCGCCACTCAGTCGTCAGCGTGGACTGCCTCGTGGACGCCGGTGCGGTCGTGAAGGATTCCGTGCTGCTCTCGGGCGCAACGGTAAACCGGGGCGCCGTTGTGACAAGGGCAATTCTGGGAGAAAAGACAACGGTTGAGGCCGGTGCGGTTTTCGGAAGCGCCGACGGCGAAATTGTCGTGACCGGCGACGATTTCGTGGTGGAATAAGAAATCATCCGTTCAGCCGCCGGGCAGGCGGCTTTCCCCGCCCCGCTGCGGCCGATTGCGCAAACCGCAGCCGCATATCCCATTTTGCAAATGCTTCAAACAAAGGAGGACGACAGAATGGAGAGAATCGCCGGTCTGATCTGCGCCAATTACGAGACGCATGAGTTGGGCTCCCTGACGGAAAATCGAACCATTGCGGCGCTGCCCTACGGCGGAAGATACCGTATGATCGATTTTGCTCTTTCCAATATGGTCTATTCCGGCATTCAGGCCGTCGGCCTGATCACGCCATACAAATACCGTTCCGTTTTTGACCATGTCGGTGCAGGAAAGGAATGGTCGCTCGACCGCAAGGTCGGCGGGCTGTTCATCCTGCCGGGCTCGACCTTCGGCATCTCGGGTTCGTACTCGCGTTTCCTTCTGCGCGATCTGCAGCGCAACGACGTCTTTTTAAAGCGATCGCTCGCGCAATACGTCGTAATCACCTCCGTCGATAATATCTGCAACATGGATTATCGCCCGATGGTCGATGCGCATGAGCACAGCGGCGCCGACGTTACGCTGCTCTATCACACGTCTCCGTCAAGCTCGCCCGCCTATACCGGCCTGACTCTCGACGGCGACCGTGTGGCGGGCTTTACCCATGGCGTCAAAAAAGGCGAAAACCTCTTCGCCTGCTGCTTTGTCATCAGCCGGCTGCTGCTGCTCAGCATGCTGGAATGGTACGGAAAAGTAGGCCATCTTGATATGATCGATATTCTGCAGGCCGAGCACGACAAGATCGACATCCGCGGCTTTTATTTCCCGGGCTATCTGCGCCGGATCAACGACCTGCGCGAATACTATGAGTACAGCATGGATCTGCTCCGCCCCGAGGTGCGCAAGGAGCTGCTTTACAGCGAGCGTCCCATCTATACCAAAGTGCGCAACTCGGTGCCGACCAAATATCTTGACGGTTCGCGCGTCAAAAACGCGCTTGTCTCCCCCGGCTGCCTCATCAAGGGCGCGGTGGAAAACAGCATCCTTTTTCGCAATATCAAGGTCGGCTCCGGCGCGATTGTGCGCAACAGCATCATCCTGCAGTCCTGCGAGATCGAGGAAGGCTCCGTGATCGAAAACGCCATCATCGACCGCGGCAATATCATCGCCGCCGGCACGATGCTGCGCGGCGCGCCGCAGAACGTCTTTGTACTGGGAAAGAAAAAAATCTGAATGTCCGGGCAAGGCGGGCGGAAAACCGCCCGCCTTGCCGCAAAAGGAGACAGTATGAGAAGAAAACTGAGAATTCTGTTTGCCGCTTTTGAAGCGGCCCCTTTTTTAAAAACAGGCGGGCTCGGCGACGTAGCCTCCTCCCTTCCGCCGGCGCTGCGCGAGGCCGGCTGCGAGGTGCGGGCGGTTCTGCCGAAAGCGGCCTCCATTCCTGCGCAGTTTCAAAACCGGATGACCCATGTGACGGAATTTCGCGTGCAGCTCGGCTGGCGCGATCTCTACTGCGGGCTTGAGCAGCTCACTTACAACGGCGTCACCTGGTACTTTTTGGATAACGAATACTATTTTAAGCGCGACGGCGTCTACGGCTACTACGACGACGGTGAGCGCATTGCATTTTTTTCCAGGGCCATCGCGGAATGCCTGCGGTATCTGCCCGGTTTCCGGTGCGACGTGCTGCACTGCAACGACTGGCATACGGCGCTCGCGCCTCTCTTTGTGCGCACGTTTTACGGAGATGATCCGCTCTACGCAAATGTAAAGACGATTTTGACCGTTCACAATCTCAAATTCCAGGGAATCATGTCGGGTGATGTGCTGGGCGACATTCTGGGCCTTGCCGGAGATTCCCCCGCAGGGGAGCAGCTGCGTACAGGCGACGATACGATCAACTATATGCAGGGCGGTCTCCTTTACAGCGATCTGCTCACAACCGTGAGTCCCACTTATGCGCGGGAGATCCAAACGCCGCAGTACGGCGAGCATATGGAGGGCATTTTTCACCGGCGCAGGGAACAGCTGCACGGCATTCTCAACGGAATTGACACCGCCGTTTTCGATCCCGCGGGCGATGAGAGCCTGCCGGCGCGCTTTACCGCCGCCGACCGCTCCGGCAAGGCGGTCTGCAAGGCCGCTCTGCAAAAGGAGCTCGGTCTTTCCGTCGATCCCAACGTCCCGCTCGTCGTCATGGTGGGGCGTCTCACCGAGCAGAAGGGGCTGGACCTGTTGTGCGACGAGGTCCCCTCGCTGCTGGGGCACGTGCAGCTTGCCGTGCTCGGCACGGGCGAGCGCTCTTATGGGGAAATGCTCATCGGCTACGCGCTCGGCTCCGAAGGGAGAATGAGCGTGCAGACCCGCTTCGACGAGTCGCTGGCACATCGCATGTATGCGGGCGCCGATCTGCTCCTGATGCCCTCTTTGTTTGAGCCATGCGGTCTTGCGCAGATGATCGCGATGCGCTACGGAACGCTCCCCATCGTACGCGAGACGGGCGGCCTTCGGGACAGCGTGCTTCCCTACGAGCGGTGCGGCAACGAGGGCACGGGTTTTGCTTTTCCCGATTTTGACGCAGGGCAAATGCGCGACGCCGTTCTGCGGGCGGCCGATCTGTACCGCCGGCAGCCCGACGTGTTTCGCACGCTGTCAGACAACGCGATGGCGCAGGATTTCTCATGGAAGAACGCCGCGCGCAGCTACGCGGCGCTGTATGCCTCGCTGCATCCGGAGGTAACGCCATGGAAAAAGACAGAAAAAAAGAGCGAAAAAGGCCCGGTGAAAAGCTCTCGAAAAAAAGCGGAGAAGAAAGAGCCATGAAAGCGCTGCATCATTCCCGCTCGGAAACGTATCGCGCGCCCTTCGGCGCGGTGGCCGTCGGTACGACCGTTACGCTCTGCATCGACGTCTGGGACGGCGAGGCTTTAGGCTGCGTCTGCCGCATTTGGGTGGACCAAAAGGGCGAAACGCTTCTGCCGATGGAGCGCAGCGAGGCCGAAGGGCGAACGCGCTTTTCCTGCCGCATCGAGGCGAAAGAGCCGGACATTTTATGGTACAGTTTTATCCTGACCGACGCCGACGGGACCGCGCTGCGCTACGGCGCCAAGGCGGGATGCACGGGCGGCGCAGGGATGCTGTATGACCGGCAGCCGCCCTCCTTCCAAATAACGGTCTATGTGCCGCGGGCGCTTCCGGAATGGTACCGCACCGCCGTCGTGTACCAGATTTTCCCCGACCGCTACCGCCGCGGCCCGGACTGGCGCGAGATCGCGGACCGAGCGCTCGCAAAGCCGCGCAGGGGGACGCCGCGCAGGCTCTGCGAGGACTGGGACGCTCCCCCCCGCTATGAAAAGGACGAAGCGGGACGCATCGCCGCATGGGATTTTTACGGCGGAACGCTCTCGGGCATCTGCGAAAGCCTCGACCGGCTGCAGGAGATGGGAATTACCGCGCTCTATTTGAACCCGATTTTTGAGGCGGCCTCCAATCACCGCTACGATACCGGCGACTATATGAAAATCGACGGCCTGCTCGGCGACGAAGCCGCTTTTCGCGCGCTGGCAAAAGAGGCCGCTTACCGTGATATCTCTCTGATCCTGGACGGCGTTTTTAACCACACGGGCTGCGACAGCCTGTATTTTAACAAATACGGCAACTACGACACAATAGGGGCATATCAGTCCCCCGATTCCCCCTGCCGGAATTGGTACCGCTTTGACGACGGCCCGATCGGCTACGACTGCTGGTGGGGCGTGGACGATTTGCCCGCGCTCGAAGAAAACGATCCCGGCGTGCGCGAGCTGATTTGCGGCGAGAATGGCGTGATCCGCAAGTGGCTGCGCGCCGGCGCGCGCGGCTGGCGGCTCGATGTGGCGGACGAACTGCCGGACGACTTTATCCGCGAGATCAAGACCGCCGCCGTGGAAACGCTGGGTGAAAACGCTCTTGTGATCGGCGAAGTCTGGGAGGACGCCTCCAACAAAATCAGTTACGGAAAGCAGAGACGGTATTTTTTGGGCGGCGAGCTCGACAGCGTGATGAACTATCCCCTACGCGAGGCGGCGCTTGGCTTCCTGCGCGGCGAAAAGCCCGCGGAGGAATTGTGTGAAACCGTTCTGTCTCTGCGGGAAAACTATCCGCGGGAGGCGTTCTTCGGCGCGCTCAATCTGATGGGCAGTCATGATCGCATCCGCGTTTTGACGCTGCTGGGCGACGCGCCCGCCGCGGAAAGCCTGACGGACGAGGAGCGGTGCGGCTACCGCCTCTCCGCAGAGCGGCGGACATTGGCCGTGCGGCGCGTGCGGCTGCTGACAATCCTGCAGATGACGCTTCCCGGCGTTCCCTGCATCTATTACGGGGACGAGGCGGGGCTCGAGGGTTACGCCGATCCCTACAATCGCGGCACCTTCCCATGGGGGAAGGAGGACGCAGAGCTCACGTCGATTTACGGCGGCGCCATCGCGCTGCGCAAGAGCCGCCCGCTTTTTATCGACGGAGAAATTTTTCCCTTTTCCTGCGGCGAGGACGTCTTCGGCTTTTTGCGGAAAAGCGAAACGGACTGCTGCGCCGTGCTGATCAACCGCAGCCTCGCCGATGAGCGGAAGGTTTCCTTCCCTGCCGAAGGAACGGATGCAATCGATCTGCTGGGCGATCTGCCCGTAACGACGGAAGGCGACACGGCATGTCTTACTCTTCCCCCTCTCGGTGCGGCGGCAGTCGTATTTTCCGGCGAGTGAACCGGCAGAAAGAAAAGGAGTGGTCTTCCATGGCAAGGACATTGCAGTATTGGCCCGATACCGGCCTTTGGGTGGATTGGAGCGGGATGGGGCTCGATGAAAGCTTTCTGAACGCGATGCGTGAAAAGATCGCGTCGGCGATCGAGGGAATGCGCGCGCTCGAGGGCGGCTCGATCGCGAACCCCGACGAGGGGCGCATGGTCGGGCATTACTGGCTGCGCGCGCCGCAGCTTGCCCCCACGGCGGCGCTGCGCGGGGAAATTGAGTCTTGCCTGCGGTCCGTCAAGGATTTTGCGGCGCGTGTGCACGGCGGCGACATCCGCACCGAAAAGGGCGGCGTGTTCCGCCATGTGATCGTGGCGGGAATCGGCGGCAGCAGCCTCGGACCCATGTTTGTCTCCGAGGCGCTGGGCGGGCCCGATGACAAAATGGACCTCTTCTTCATGGATAACACCGATCCTGCGGGGATGGATACGGTTTTCACAACGTTGCGCGGCGACCTCGACGCAACGCTCGCAATCGTGATCTCCAAAAGCGGCGGGACGGTGGAAACGCGCAACTGCATGCTCGAGGCAAAGGCTTTTTACGAATCGAACGGCCTCTCTTTTTCCGCGCACGCGGTCTGCGTAACCGGCGCCGGCAGCGCGCTCGATAAAACGGCGCAAACCGAAGGATGGCTCGCGCGCTTCCCGATGTGGGATTGGGTCGGCGGGCGCACCTCGGTGACGTCGGCGGTCGGTCTTCTCCCACTGGCGCTGCAGGGGATCGATATTGACGGCTTTCTGGCCGGTGCCGCCGCCTGCGATGCGCTCGGGCGCCGCGAAGCGACCGACGATAACCCCGCGCTGCTGCTGGCGCTCTCGTGGTATCGCTGCACGGGCGGAAAGGGCGGCGCCACACAGGTGGTGCTTCCCTATAAGGATTCTCTGGCGCTGTTCGCAAAATATTTGCAGCAGCTGATTATGGAGTCTCTCGGCAAGGAGCTGGATCTCGACGGCAAAACCGTACACCAGGGCCTCGCCGTAATGGGAAACAAGGGCACGAGCGACCAGCATTCCTATGCGCAGCAGCTTGTGGGCGGGCCGGACAACATTTTTGTCACATTCGTGCGCGTGCTGCACGACCGCGCGGGCACATCGATCACCGTCGGCGAAGAGAGCACGGCGGGCGACTACCTCAACGCCTTTCTGCTCGGCACCAAGAAGGCGCTCGAGGCGCACGGCAGGCGCACGCTGCTCCTGACGGTCCCAGAGGTAAACGCCTATCAGGTCGGGCAGCTCATCGCGCTGTTTGAACGCGCAGTCGGTCTTTATGCGCTGATGATCCGCATCAACGCCTATCACCAGCCCGCCGTAGAGCACGGCAAAAAGGCCGCCGGCAGCCTGATTGATCTCAAAAACAGGGCTGTTGCGCTGCTTTTGAATGAAAAACGGCCGCTGACGGCAAGAGCTGCAGCGGAAAAACTCGGCGCGGACGAGCGCGACGTCTTTTCCCTGCTGCTGCATCAGGCGGCAAACGACGACAGGCTTCGCTTTGAAGCGCGCAGCCCCGTCGAGGAGAGCGTATTTGCGGCAAAATAAACGGCCTCGCAGCCCCCGGTCCCCCTATTGTTTTTGACGCCCGGATGGCCGCATTCCGATAAAACCTTTCATTTTCATCATTTGCACAGACATCGAAAGCCGTCGGTCCGAACCGGATCGACGGCTTTTCGCTTTTTTTGGAAAAAACGGACTGTTCGCCCTTATTTCTTGAAGCTGTCCTTCAGGGAAACGCTGCGGTTAAAGACCGGATGGCCGGGCTTTGAATCCTTGTTGTCGAGGCAGAAGTAGCCAAGACGCAAAAACTGGAAATTCGCGGGTGCGACGGCGTTTGCAAGGCATGCCTCGACCTTGCAGCCGGTGAGCACCTCAAGGGAATTCGGATTGAGACATTCCATAAAATCCTTATCGGGACCGTCGGGAAACGGATCGGTAAAGAGGTTATCATAGAGGCGCACCTCGGCATCCGCGGCGGTAGAGGCGTCCACCCAGTGAATCGTCGCGCCCTTGACCTTGCGGCCGTCGGCAGGATCCCCGCCGCGGCTCTCAGGATCGTACTCGCAGAGGACCTCGGTCACGTTGCCGGCGTCGTCCTTGACGCAGCCGGTGCAGCGGACCAGATACGCGCCCTTGAGGCGGCACTCGGGGCCGCCGGGATAGAGACGCTTGTACTTCGGCACCGGCGTTTCGAGAAAATCGTCGCTCTCGATCCAAAGCGTGCGGGAGAATGTGATCTCGCGCGTACCGGCGGCGGGATCGACAGGGTTGTTCTCGACGGCAAGCGTTTCAACCTGCCCCTCGGGATAATTGGTAATCGTCAGCTTCACGGGGCGCAGGACCGCCATCACACGCGCGGCGACAGCGTTGAGGTCTTCGCGCAGGCAATGCTCAAGAAAAGCGTATTCCACGGTGCTCGAGGTTTTGGCGACGCCGATGCGCTCACAGAAATTCCGGACGGAGCGCGGCGTATAACCGCGGCGGCGCAGGCCGCAGAGCGTGGGCATGCGGGGATCGTCCCAGCCGGAAACCGTCCCCTCCTCGACGAGGCGGCGCAGCTTGCGCTTGCTCATCACGGTGTAGTCCATATCAAGGCGCGCAAACTCGATCTGGCGGGGCTTTGAGGGCACGTCCGTATGCTCGATCACCCAGTTGTAGAGCGGGCGATGCGCCTCATATTCCAGCG